>SDBS01000641.1_pt1 | contig 34711 bp, 33 predicted proteins | sample 2277091 | NCBI WGS metagenome assembly SDBS01 (sample SAMN10404972, study PRJNA504765) | marine sediment metagenome | isolation source: marine sediment core GS10_PC15, 163 cmbsf | place: Arctic Ocean: Southern Knipovich Ridge | collected 2010 | reverse complement strand
ACCTCGCCGAGATCGAGGACAAGATGCGCGAGATCATCGAGGCCGATCTGCGGATGGAGCGGCGGGTGGTTGACCGGGCTTCGGCGCGGGCCGAGATGGAACGCCGGGGCGAGCTGCTCAAGGTGGAGCTGATTGACGAGCTTCCCGAGGATGCTCAAATCATTTTCTACACCGACGACGACTTCGTGGACCTGTGCAAGGGACCGCACCTGCCCTCGACGGGTCGGCTCGGCGTGGTCAAGCTCCTCTCGGTGGCCGGGGCTTACTGGCGCGGCGACGAACGGCGGCAGATGCTCTCGCGCATCTACGGCGTGGCCTTTCCGAAGAAGAAGCAGCTCGACGAGTTCCTGGAAAAAATCGAGGAGGCCAAGCGCCGCGATCACCGCAAGCTGGGCGCCGAGCTGGACCTCTTCAGCGTTGCCGAGATCCACGGGCCGGGGATGATCCTCTACCACCCCGCTGGAGCGGTGCTCCACTACGAGATCGAGCGGTTGGGGCACGAGATGCACCTGTCACGCGGCTACAGTCTGGTCCACACGCCGCATCTGTTCCGCACGGAGCTGTGGAAGATCTCCGGCCACTACGACCACTACAAGGACAGGATGTTCTTCGCTAATTTGGCCGGCGAGGAGGGGGAGTACGCCGTCAAGCCGATGAACTGCCCGGGCCACGTGCTCATCTACGCGCACGGGCTGCACTCCTACCGCGAGCTGCCGATCCGCTACTACGAGTTCGGTCAGGTCTACCGCAACGAGCTCTCGGGTGTGCTCCACGGGATGCTCCGGGTGCGCGGCTTCACCATTGACGACGCCCACATATTTTGTACTCCTGAGCAACTCGAGGACGAGATCGTGGGGGTGTTGCGCTTCGCCGAGGACCTGCTGGCGGTCTTCGACCTGCCGATGAACTACACGCTCTCGACGCGGCCCCACGACTCGATGGGCTCCGACGAGGTCTGGGAGCTGGCGACGTCCGCCCTGGAGCACGCTCTGGAGCAAATGGGGGTGGATTACGACTCAGACATCGGCGGCGGCGCCTTCTACGGACCGAAGATAGACATCCACGTCACCGACGCTTTGGGCCGGAAGTGGCAGACGACGACGTGCCAGGTGGACTTCAATTTCCCCGAGCGCTTCAACCTTAATTACGTGGGCGGGGACGGTAAACGCCACCGGGTGGTCATGGTGCACCGTGCGATTCTGGGCAGCTTCGAGCGCTTCATCGGGGTGCTGATCGAGCACTTCGCCGGCAGGTTCCCGCTGTGGCTCGCGCCTGAACAGGTGCTTGTCCTGCCGGTGGCGGGGGAGTTTCTCGCATACGCGGACGAAGTGGCCGATAAATTCAAAGAAGAAGGGTTTCGTGTCCGCGTCGATCGGAAGGATTCAAAACTGGGAGCCAAGATTGCTTTGGGGGAGATAGCAAAAGTCGGTTACATCGTTGTCGTAGGAAAGGCTGAAGCGGAGGCCGGAGATATTAATCTCCGACCCCACGGGAAACGGACCTTTAATTGCAACCTGGAAAAGGCTCTTCGAGAGCTGGCCGAGGAACGTGATAACAGGCAGCTCGTGGGCGGCTTCTACGGTGGTTAACCGGATCAAAGATGTGGAAGCAGGCGGTGTATCTGCGATGGTTTGCGTGAGAATGGGAACCGGAACTCTCCGGTTCCCATACCGGCGTTATTTCATTTGACTTGTGTTGGGGTTTCATGCTATAAAAACGCGGCCCAGCTTGAGGTTACCGGAGGTGTGCTATAAGCGTTAAGTATAAATCGCGCGTCAACGAGAGAATCCGTGTCCGCGAGGTGCGAGTGGTTGACGAAGAGGGAGGGCAGGTAGGCATTATGCGAACCCTGGATGCCCTCGACCTGGCCCGGAGCAAGGGACTCGATCTGGTGGAGGTGGCCCCGAAGGGTCGCCCGCCCGTCTGCCGAATAATGGATTACGGCAAGTATCTCTACCAGCAATCCAAACGGGAGCACGCGGCGCGTAAGAAACAGCGAAATTTCTCGGTGAAGGAGATCAAGCTGCGCCCTAAAACCGGCGAACACGACTACCTCTTCAAGCTCCGCCACATCGAGACATTTTTATCCAAGCTGAACAAGGTGAAGGTCACGATCCTCTTCCGTGGACGGGAACGGACGCATCCAGAGATCGGTGAGAAGATTCTCAAACGGATAGCGGCCCACTTCGGGGAACGCGTGATCGTCGAGCAACCGCCCCGCTTTGAGGGGCACAACATGACGATGGCGCTGGCTCCGGGCGGCCACTACAAAGAGGCGGCCAAGTCCTAGCCCATCTACAGGTGAGGTTTTCACGTGCCTAAGATGAAAACGGTTAAGGGCGCGGCCAAGCGCTTCAAGTTGACGGCCAAGGGTAAGATCAAGCGTCGCAGAGCGTTCTTCAACCATATCCTGACCAAGAAATCGACCGATCGCAAACGCCGTCTGAGCCAGGACACCTTTGTGACCACCCGGGGAGACATCAAGCGGATCAAGCGGATGATCGGCTCGTAAAGGTGTTACTATGGCCCGCGTAAAAAATAATGTCGCCTCCCGCCGCCGCCGGAAGAAAATACTGGCGATGGCCAAGGGTTACAAGCATGGCCGGAGCCGGCTTTTAACCACCGCCCGGGACTCCGTGCGGAGGGCGCTTCAGTACGCCTACCGCGACCGCCGTAAACGCAAGGGTCAGTTCCGTCGTCTGTGGATAGTCCGCATCAACGCCGGCGTCCGCGCTCACGGTTTCAGTTATTCGCGATTTATCAACGGCCTGGCCAAGGCGAACGTCCACCTCGATCGTAAGATATTGGCCGACCTGGCCGCGACCGATCCGAAGGCGCTGGAGCATCTGGCAAAAGTAGCCAAGGGTTAAGCGACGGGACTCGTTGGTGTACGCTCGGCTGTGGCGATTTTGAACACGGCCCGGGCCCACGGTTGCCGTGGGCTCCTTTTTTACCCGAAGGGCAGTCGTGCTGAAAACTTTGGAACTCATCGGAACAGAGGCGAAGCGGCGGATTGCGGCCGCTTCGGACCACAAGAGCCTCGAGGACCTGCGCATTGAGTACCTCGGCCGGCGGGGCAAGCTGACCGAACTTTTGCGTAGTCTGGGCAAGCTCGGTCCCGAGGAGCGTCCAAGGGCCGGAGCCCTGGCCAACGAGGTAAAGACCGCGATCCAGCAGGCCCTCACCGCGCGAGCCGCGGAGCTGGCCAAGGGTGCGGAGCGCGAAATCGTTCTCGACTATACCCTGCCGGGCAGGAGAATCGAGGTTCACCGTCGGCACCCGGTTAACCAGGTCATCGAGGAGCTGATCTACATCTTCTGTGACCTGGGGTTCACCGTGGTCGAGGGGCCGTTGATCGAGACCGAGCACTACAACTTCGACGCCCTGAATACGCCGCCGGACCACCCGGCCCGCGACGAGAAGGACACCCTCTTTCTGCGGGACTTCCCTCTGCTTCTGAGAACCGAGACCAGCCCGGTTCAGATACGCACCATGGAGAAACAGAAGCCGCCCATCCGCATCATCGCGCCGGGCCGCTGCTACCGCAACGACACCGCCGACGCGAGGCACTACCCCGTTTTCCACCAGATCGAGGGGCTCTGGGTGGACGAGGGGATATCCTTCGCCCACCTCAAGGGGATTCTACTCGAATTCGCCAAGAGCATATTCGGATCCGGGGCGCGGATTCGCTTCCGTCCCCACTTCTTCCCCTTCACCGAGCCCTCGGCGGAGATCGAGGCCACCTGCCCAGCCTGCGGAGGCGACGGCTGCCGCGTCTGTTCCAACGTGGGCTGGATCGAGCTGGGCGGCGCCGGGATGGTGGACCCCGCGGTGCTCGAACCGCTGGAGATCGACCCCGAGCGCTACACCGGATTCGCCTTCGGCATAGGACCGGAGCGGATCGCCATGGTCCGTTACGGGGTTACCGACATCCGCCTCTTCTACGAGAACGACCTGCGCTTCCTGCGGCAGTTCTAGGTTGCTACGGCTCCATAGACAACTTTTTTCCCTTTACTCAATAGGGCGAGGACCGTGGTTAGGAACAATCCATTGTGAAAAAGGTAAAAATAACCTTAAAAGCGGCGGCGGGGTTGGTAAACCCCGCCCTAAGAAGGGACCCAAAGCCCATACCCGAATTTAACGGTGTTCGTTGTTTGAAGCTCCACTTCCTTATTTATAAAGAATTTGCACCTTCTTATTGGTCCGATTACTAACATTGATGCCTAACTTATACTCTAACGAACTAGGAAAATGAAGTGTAACACCGAGTGGCTGAGGGATTTTATCGAGCTTGAGGCGTCCCCCGAGGAAATCGCCCTGGCGCTGACCGAGTCCTGCGCGGTGGCCGAGGCGGTGTACGATCCATACGCCCACCTGAACGAGGTGTGCGCCGCCCGCTTGGTGTCCGTTGAGCCAATCCCCGAATCGGAAACGCTGTATCGCTGCGAGGTGGACTTCGGCGCCGGAAAGGCCGTGGTGGTCGCCGGCGCGCCCAATACGAAGAGTTGTGCGGGGAAGCTGGTGGCCTACGTTCCCCCCGGAACCGAACTGCCCCTCGGCGCGGTCGCCGAAAAAGAGATTTTCGGTGTGCTGAGCCGGGGGATGATCGCCAGCGCTCTGGAACTGGGCCTCTCCGCGGATCACACCGGGCTCCTGGTATTAAAGAAGGCTAAGATCGGTCAACCGCTCACGGAACTTTTCACCGTACCGGAGACCGAGATTATCGAGTTGGAGACGACGCCGAACCGGCCCGACACCCTGAGCCATCTTGGTCTGGCTCGTCAGCTCTCCGCCGTCCTTCGTGCACCTTTCATTTACCCCGAGCCGAAGATTGACCCCGAGGTCGTGGACGACGAGGGAGTCGTCCGCATTGACTGCCCGGAGCAATGCCACCGGTACGTCGGGTTGATCGTCCGCGGAGTGAAGGTCGGCCCCAGCCCGGACTGGCTGGCCCGTCGGCTCATCTCCATCGGCCACCGGCCCATTTCCAACGTGGTTGACATCTCCAACTACGTCCTGCACGGCCTGGGGCAACCGCTGCACATCTTCGATCTGCACAAGCTCGAAGGGGAGAGGATCATCGTCCGCCTGGCCGAGAGAGGCGAGACGATCACCTCTTTGGAGGGCGACGACTGCGAGCTCACTCCGGAGATGATGGTTATCGCCGACGCGAAAAGACCGGTTGCCATTGCAGGCGTGATGGGCGGCATGGAGACCGGCGTCACCGCCGAGACGGTGGACATCCTCATCGAGAGCGCCTGGTTCGAGCCCCGGAATATCCGCACCACCAGCCGGGAGTTGAACCTGAGTTCATCCTCCGGCACGCTCTTTGGACGGAGCGCCGATCCCCTTCTGGCACCGGTGGCCGCCCGTTTTGCCGCCGAGTTGATCGGAAATATCGCCGGCGGAACCGTGGATAAAAGGCTCTACGATTGCCACCCGATGCCCTATGAGCCGCCCCTGGTCAAGCTGCGCTGGGGACGCATCGGGCATCTTCTCGGTTTCGACGTCAAACCGGAGGATGGGAGACGGATCCTCACCGATCTGGGTTGCGAGGTGGTCGCCGAGAACCATGAGGGGGCAACCTGGTGCGTTCCGAGCCACCGTCCCGATCTCTCCCGCGAGGTGGACCTCATCGAGGAGCTGGCCCAGGTGGTCGGGTATGACAACGTACCGGCGGAGCTGCCACCACTTTTATCGGCCCATCTCAACCGGTCCGATCCCCTCCGGCCCATCCATTCGGCTCTTGCAGCCGCGGGTTGTCAAGAGGTCCTCACCACCGACTTCGTTTCCCTGGAGGAAGCCGAGGGGCTCGGCTACGCCGAGAAAGACCTGGTGGCGATTAAAAACCCCCTGGACAAAGGGCATCCCTTTCTGCGACCCTCCGGTTTCATTGGTTTATTGAACGTGGCCGGTCACAACGTCAGGCACGGCACCGAGAACCTGCGTTTTTACGAGGTTGCAACCGTTTTCGGGGCATCCCGGAGCGGTCCGGTCGAGACCAGGCGCCTCTGCGTTCTTCTGGTGGGGGAAAGGCCCGCCGACGGTTGGTTCGTAAAAGCCCGGAACCTGGACTTCTTCGACCTGAAGGGGGTCTACGAGTCCCTTCTCGAGGCACTACGGATCGAGCCTCTGCGCCTCATCCAGGGTGGATCGGGGGATATACCGTTCCAACTGTCCGTTTTATCCGGAGATGATACCGTTGGGCGGCTCATGTGTTTCGGGGAAAAACTTCTTGCCGCCCATGATCTGGAGGGAAGACCCGCCTGGGGATTGGAGTTGGGGCTCGATGTTCTATTGAGTTCGCGGGGGGCGATCCGGATCGAACCGCTGTCACCGTATCCACCCGTAACACGGGATTTGGCGGCAATCTTCGACGAGGGAGTGAGCCACGCAGAGATCGTCGAAGCCATCCGGACCTCAGGCGGCGAGCTGTTGGAGGACGTTCTTCTCTTCGATATCTACCTCGGTAATAAGATCGGTGAAGCCAAGCGATCGCTGGCCTATTCGCTCACCTATCGCGCGCCGGACCGCACGTTGACCGACGAAGAGATAGACGCCGTTCACGAGAGAATCATCCGGGCTCTCAAAGACCGTTTCAACGCAGAACTTAGATCGTGAGATGGGCAACGAACGTGACCGTCGCCCTCGCACGAGGTTTTGTCATTCATGTTAAGATTGGAAAAATGTAGGGGACAGGGAATCGGTACGCTTTAACTCCTCCGGAGGTGTTGGTGGAAGACCTTCTGAACAAGCTCGAGAACAGGGTCAAGCAGGCCCTGGAGAGGATTGACGAACTCGAGTCGGAGAACAAGCTGCTCCAGGAAGAGAACGAGTCCCTCGCCGAGGAAAATCATCGTCTGAAAGAGGAACTGGAGCAGAGGAATGGTGAGGTCACCGAGATGGGCGAGCTCCGCGCCCGGCTGGAGGCCGCCGAGACCAAGCAGGAACTCGCCCGGCATCGGATCGAGTCCATCATCGCCCTGCTGGATACGATCCTGGAGCAACACGAGGAGGAGACGCCGGTATTGGAGGAGCACGAGCCGGCCTCTACGGACGAAGAGGAGCAGGTCGTTCCGCCGGGTATAGCCCTGCCCATCGAGGAGGAAGAGGAGGAAGTGGAAAATGATGAGCTTGGCGACGAGGAGGTGTCTGAGGCCAATGGAGACACCTTCCCCCTGCTGAATTTTCATGAGGAGGTTGAATCCTCGCCGGACACCATAGAAGAGGAACCGCCCGGTGAACCGCCTCTCGACGAGGAGTCGGACAGCCCCACGGTGGAACCACCCGAACCCTCGGGACCCAAACCCCTCGGCATTGACAGCCTGATCGTGGAAGAAGAAAAGGACAATACCGACCAGGACCCATTCGGTGGTTCCTTCTAAACGTTTACTCCCTTGGATCATCCTGGCGTCGCTGATCTTTGCGATCACTCCGGGAGCCGCCCAGGATGACGATTCTATCCCCGAAGCGCCCACCAGAGAGTTGACCCCCGAAGAGATCGAGCGGGATCGTCTTCTCGAAATCGCTTACCCAGAAGCCTACCTGGATTCGGACGAGGAGTTGATGCTCGTTGCCAGCGGCTCAGTTCGCCGCACCGAGTCCACCCCATTCGCCGTAACCGTTATCACCGGCGCCCGCCTGCGGGAGATGGCTTACATCACCCTGGCCGACGCTCTTGTCGGGCTGGTCGGCCTTTATCCCGATTGGCGCTACCGGATGGGACAATACGCCGGGGTTGGTGTCCGCTGCTCCCCAACCCAGCGGGTCCGGGTCTTGATTGACGGAATGCCGCTAAATCACGGCTCGAACTGGCTGGAGGCCCTGTCGCTCATTCCGCTCAATCTGATCCGGCGGGTGGAGATCCTGCGCGGACCCGGGGGAGGCCTGTACGCCTCCGGCTTGGGCGGTGTGATCAACGTCGTAACGCGGAATCCGCAGCGTCTGACCCTGGCCCTGGCCGAGGCGGCCGGGGGCAGCGGTTCATTCAACAACCAGAGATACTGGGGAAGGTTCTCGAGCACCGTCTGGATCATCGGATATAAGGTGGGAGGCTACAAGTGGAACCACATCGGCGGTATGGACGAGTTCGAGCGGGACGGCGGTTCGTTGGACCTCGAGGTGCACTTCGATCTATCGAAACCGGAGCCGGGCGAGTTTGTGGAGGGCGCACAGATCGGCCTGTACGTCCGATCCCACTACTCCAGGGCCGGCGATCGCTGGTCGCTGAACCGGCCCCAATGGCAGGATGACTTCAATCTATACCACTACGGCGTATTCGCCCGGGCGCCACTGGGCGATTGGGGCGATTGGCGGCTCGAGGTTCGTTACGGTGAATCCGAGCGCTCGCGCTACTCCCTGGATCAGGATAACCGCTTTCAGAGTGAGGGCCAGCGCGAGCTGGATACATCCTATTACTCGAAGATTTCAGTTGACGCCGCAACGAGGTTGGACGCGTCTCCCTGGCGGGGGGGACGCCTCGGACTGATCCTGGACGGATACCGGGAGGGTTCGGGGGACCTTCAATCACTCGGCCCGTACAACCTCGGTGCCGCGCTGCAGCTCGAGCAGGGCTTTTTCGGGGGGATGACCCAGTTCGTCGGCGGCGTACGTCTCGATCTGAACGATCTCTACCCGATGATGCCCACCTTCCGTTGCGGGTTGCTCCAGGGCTTTTCCCACCTTTACGGGACAGACTCGGTGTTCGTGAACTTCACCACCGGTTTCCGCTTCCCGACGGATGAGGAGTTGGACCGGAGCCATGGACTTCTCGACCCGGAGGCCGGCTGGGAGCTCGAGGGAGGCGTCCGGCTGAGCCGTTTGGCCCCCCTCACCTGTCAGCTCACCACCTTCTACCGCGAGGTGACAAACGCCATTCTTCCGGGGGATTCGGTTGAGAATCGGGAGGGGATTACCGCGGCCTACGGCGGCGAGCTCGAGCTGGCCCTGGGGCCCTTCACCGATCCTTACCTCCACCGCGCAACGGCGCTGAGCGCACCTGAGTCCACCGGGTGGGACTTCCCCCTAAACCTGCGGGCCGATTGCTCGCTCGTCTGGGACTCCGGGTTGGAACCGGTGACGGCCAAACAACCCTGCTTCATGTTGCGGGGAGCGGTGGGGTTTATAGAAACCTTCTTCCAAAAAGACCTGACCCTTACCGCATCGGCGGTGCTCACCTATCTGAACGAGAGGCCCAACCTGGCATACCCCGGTGAGCCGTCCGTTGAACCGGACCCCGAAGGAAACCTGGAGCATCTGACCCTGGACCTCTACCTCCGGGCGCGAGTGATAGACTTCGACATCTCGGTGCGCCTGAATAATCTGATCGGAGAGGGAAAGGAGTATTCCACTGCAGGCCGGTTGACGGAACCGATCGGCTTCGCTCTCATGCTCAATTGGGTTTTTTACGATTGAATTTCCAGGGAAGGCGAGATTGGCCAGGCTGTACCTGATAACCGATTCCGAGCTGGGTCCGAAGGAGCTTCTGCACCTCTACGACGAGGCCATGCTCGAGGGGCTCGGTCTTTTTCAGCTTCGCGTCAAGGACCTTGATGATTCGAGCTTCTTCAGGCTGGCGGAGAAGTTCTCGGATCGGTGCAGTAAGGTCGGCGTGGCCCTTATCATCAACGACCGACCCGACATCGCCATGATGGTCGGAGCCGCCGGGGTGCACGTGGGACGGTGTGATCTGCCGGTAAAGATTGTCCGCCGTTTGGTCGGCGACGACATGCTCATCGGCTCCTCGATCCACAACCCCTCACAGGCCGGCTCAGCTATACGGGCGGGCGCCAGTTACGTTGCGATTGGCCCCTGCTTCCGCACTTCGGTAAAACCGGATCAAAGGCCCGTTGGTACAACCGTCCTCAGGCAAACGGTGTCCGCCACCGACGCACCGGTCTGCGCCATAGGGGGTATTACACCTGTAAATCTCGGCGAGGTTCTAGACGCGCGACCGGCCTACGCCGCCGTGATCACCGCCGTCTCCCGGTCCGACAGCCCGCTTCGGGTGAAGGAATTCCTCTTGGAGGAGATGAGGAGGGACGGAGAGCTCACGTTGCAGGATATTTAGGAAGGGATAATCACCAATCTTGAACGGTTATTATCATACTGAGACTGTTGCATAAATGGCGTCTTCGTAGGGGCGACCCTCTGCGGTCGCCCGCGGGCGGGGACAGAGCCCCGCCCCTGCGGGGAATATGTTTGACCACTAATCACGCTGAGAACCATCATAATTGCGCTAGATTGGCATTTTGCAACGATCACACACCATCTATAACGACCTAATTGTGAGTGCATGCTATCCCGCCAACGGATGATTGTGTGTTGCGGCGGATAGCAGGAAGCTTGACCTCCACGTCAAGTGTGCGGAGTACCCCCGCTGTATCCACGACAGCTGAGGTGCTGGGACAGGTTTTTTGCGGAAGGGTAACCCGGCGGACTTCTCCGAGGTTCATTTGCGCAAATACTGTGCCACCGCCGGCGGGGGGCATTCGACCGAAAAGGATGATGAGTAGCGCTTGGCGGAGCGGTCAAGGCCGACCTACTCCCTAGCTCCTACGTAGATAACGACGGACATAAAAAAAGTCGTCTCACCCGGCGGATTCAAACCTAATCCCCTTTCTTTTAACCGAGAAAGATCGTTTAGGCTTAACCAGCGAAATGACCCAAACGTCATTTACTGCCTCAAGATAATATTCTACACCGGCTCAAAAACGAGTGATGATACACTGAAAAAAAAGACCGCCTCAGATGGACGTAGAGAGACGATCTCAATCCGGAGAAGGTCTTTGGTCCTTTAACCTAAACGGTTCTAATCAGTTACTTCTCTTTTATAGGTAATTACGTGATGTAGAACGAAAAAAGAGGTTTTTGAAAATCCCCGGTTTAATACCTTATCCTATATTTCCAGTAATCGTGAGGTATAAAATTGTATACACCAGCCAAGGAATCATTGGATGTTTATGGATGGTTTATAAAAACAACCCAGGATAACTGGGTTGTTACGTCTGATAATGTAGGTTATGTCTCCTACTTCTTCTTTTTGTGTCGGTTTGCCCGACGTTTCTTTTTCCTCTTATGAGTCGCTATCTTAGTCCGCTTACGTTTCTTGCCTGAACCCAAAGTTCACCTCGAAAAAACTGACGGGAAAGAATTTAGCCCTCTCAAATTAAGAGGGCGTCACTATACCACAAAGAGATAATACTTGACAGGATGTTTTATTATCTCGGAAGGATGGCCTTCAGCTGCTTAGAGGGCTTGAAATGGGGGACCCATTTATCGCCTACACGGATCATCTCACCGGTGCGGGGGTTGCGGGCCAATCTGGCTCTTTTTTTACGCAATCGGAAGGTTCCGAAGCCGCGAATCTCGATGCGCTGCTTCACCAGGGTCTCATCGCTCCCCGGCCTCGTCAACGAAACGGTGATCATCTCCAGGATCGCGTTTATCAATTCCGTCGTCTGTTTAAGAGTCAATTGGCTTTTCTTCGCGATCCGTTGGGCGAGGTCTGCCTTGGTCATGCCCTCTCTCCTTCACACACGATAATTTCTACCGATACATTATCCATAATAACTTACCATAATGCAAGTTATGAATTTCTGGCAACGGAGAGATCCTGGTACCGTCCACACTTGTCTCCCCAGCGGCTGATCACTCGTCCGTTTTGTAGGATTTCGACCACCTCGCACACGTTGGGGCAATTATTACACTCAAAACCGATGGTCCGGTATTCGAACTCGGCCGCCTCGAAACCTTTGAAGTTCGTTACGGTTGTAACGGGCATCCGTTCCATGGCCAGTTGGGCGGCGCCGATCGCCCCCATGACGTCGTAGTAGTGCGGGACGACCACCTCGTATCCGAGATGTTTCTCGAAGACGCTCTTGATCCCACTGTTGGCCGCCACACCGCCCTGGAAGACGACGGGCGGCTGGATGTCCTTACCGCGGGCGATGTTGTTGAGGTAGTTACGCACCAGCGCCTCGGACAGTCCGCCGATGATGTCCTCGGTCGTGTGGCCCATCTGCTGTTTATGGATCATGTCCGATTCGGCGAAGACCGTGCAACGACCGGCGATTCTTACCGGATTGGACGAATGCTGGGCGTAATCACCGAACCGCTCGATGGGAATGGACAAGCGCGCCGCCTGCTGATCCAGAAAGGAGCCGGTGCCGGCGGCGCAGACCGTGTTCATCGCGAAGTCTACCACGATGCCGTCCCGGAGAATAATGATTTTTGAGTCCTGACCACCAATCTCGAAGACGGTGCGCACACCGGGTATTACCAGAGACGCCGCGATGGCGTGGGCCGTAATCTCGTTTTTTACCGAGTCGGCGCCGACCAGCACGGCGGTCAGCTGCCTCGCCGACCCGGTGGTGCCCACACCTGCGATGCATTCGGCCCGGTCGCCGAGTAAGTCCCTCATCTCGGCCAGGCCCTTCTGCACGGTCTCGATGGGTCGGCCCAGGGTACGGAGGTAGACCTTCTCGATGATCCGGCTATCCACGTCTATGACGGCCAGGTTGGTGCTGACCGAACCGACGTCCACGCCCATGAACAGTTCTTCGCTCAAGTTCGGCTTACCTCATCAATGGTGTTGGAGCGCCACGCGGGCGCGTTTACGGGCCATAAGATCAACGAAGGCCTCAAGACGGGTCAAGATGCCGGCTTCTCCGGTGTGCTCGTCGAAGATCAGTGTCAGGATCGGAATCTTGAGCTCCTCACTCACCCGGGTGAGGATGTTTTGGGCCACGATCTCGGGCATGCAGGTGAAGGGCATCAAATGGACTATTCCATCGTAGCCTTTTTTCGCTAAACGCACCGTTTGTCCCACGGTGACCAACGACTCACCGCCTGCGTCATAGGCCAGGTATTCGCCGGCATATGCCTTGGCCGCCTCCCGGGTGTCCTCCTCGCTCGCCCCGCCCACGGTCATCTTGTGGTGCAGCCATGCCGAGAGCGAGACGGGCCTCGTAACCAGCACCCCCATGTGGCCCAGCCGTCTCTCCAGGTCGAAGTTGACGGACCGCTCGAGGACCACGTAGAGCTCGCCGACCACGCCCACGCGCAGGGGTTCCCCCTCGGGAAGCTCCCGTTTAGGCAGGGAAGCGAACTCACGCCTGGCCCGCCTCTCGAGGGCGAAGACCCTGAGGTAACCCCCGGCATCGTCAATGGCTCTCAAATACTTTTCCTGGAGGCGCTCCAGGGTTTGTGGATCCTTGCACACCGGTCTGGTTCGACGGGTCAATTCCTCGATGTGCTCGATGGCCGAGAGCTTGCGGAGGCCGAATTTGAATGCACGCCAGATGGTCAGGAGCGACTTGCCCCGGGAGATGTTCCGCCACATCTCCACGAAATCCTCCTTGGTGTCCTGGGAGAAGTAGTAAAAGGTCACGTCGTAGCCCAGATCGCGGAGGATCTGTTCCTGGATCGTGCCGTAGTAACCGAAGCGGCATGGACCTCCACCGCCGATCACCAGGACCGTGTCCGCCCCGTGGTCCAGGGCCTCGATGAAGTCGCCCAGGTTGATCTTCAGGGGCAAACAGGCGGTCTCAGGGGAGTAGCGGACACCGAGTTCCAGGGTTCTCTTGCTCGGCAGCGGCGGTACGATGTAAGAGCGTCCCAGCGCTTCTAACAGGACCCGGAGCGCGATGTACATGTTGCCCATGTGGGGGAAGGTGAGAATCATGGAGTCTGTCAATCCGTCACGGCTTTTTAGAGATTTTGAACGCCTAGATGAACGATTGTCGGGAGGTTGCGGGTCTGCCAGCGACTGCCGCTTCGTTCTGTTCGCCCGCTCCCGCCGAGCGTAGTAGAGCATCCGCGCCGACTCGTGGATATGCTCGGGGAGTTTGTCCAGGGGATACTCGCCCCGGGAGATGGCTCTGGCATGGTACCATCAGGGTACCTCCGAGGTCGGGTAGATCAGGTCCCGTTCCATTTCTTCCCCGACGTACAGCAACGTTCCCAAATAACGCAGGTCGAGGATTGCCAGGTCTTCCGGGACTTCGTCGCCGAGAGCCTCGCCAATCTGGTTTCGGCATGATAACAGCCCCGTTATCTCCTGCTCCAGGTCCTTCTCCTCGGCGCTCTCTACCCAGCCGAGATACGCACGCAGGGCGTCGTCATAGTTCTCGGTCTTAATCTTCCGCACGTTGGGATTTCCTCCGGCGGATCATGTCGAGAAAGGCCTCCAGGCGGGTCATCAACCCGGCCTCTCCGGTGTGCTCGTCCAGAACAACCGTCATGTAAGGGGTTTGGCGGTGTTTAACCGCCACGGCCTCCACCAGGGTCTCCAACATGGATGCCGGTCCGCACTGAAACGGAAGGGCGAAAACCACCCCGTCCACCTCGGCCTGCCGCAGAAAGTAGCCTGCGGCCCCCAGAATCTCCCTGCTCAGCGTCCAGTAGGGTGGCCGTTTGAGGCTGCCCAGCTCCCGGTCCAGGGTCTGGTGATCCACGCTCTCGTGGGTCATAACCCGACAATCCATCGCGCGGAGCTTGCCCAGAAGTTCTAATGAGATAAAGGGGTCGAAGATGAGATAGGAGCGTCCGATTACTCGCAGGTCCAGCTCGTTCCCCTCCTCCGGATGAACGTAGGGTTTCTCGTTTTCGATCGAGCGGAGCAGCGCCTCCGGGTCCTTTCCCTGGATACATGCGGCGCGGTATTCGGCCTGAGCCCCCTCGGCGGCGCCGAGGGCTACGTCTATCTCCCCGGGACCGTACCCCAGTTCCCGGGCCGCTTCGATCAAGGTCTCCAGGACTCCACCCACCCCCTTGTTCACATCGGCCACCGGTGATAACAGGGGCAGGTCCACCGCCACGCAGCTTTTGGCCATGTCCGGCAACCCGATGAACTTGGGACAGAGCGATGATCCGGGTTCCAGGCTGACCAGACGGGGAAGAAAGATGTAGTCCGTGGCATCTACGAGGGCGATGATGTGACCGAAGGTCACCTTCAGGGGAAGGCAGGCGTCGTCCACCGTCGAGGCGATCCCCCTGGCCACCAGTTCCTTGTTGCTCGGCGGCGAGATGACCAGCTCGACGCCTAATCGGCGGAAGAAAGCGGCGATCAGCGGCAGGTAACGGTAGTAGAGGATCAGGGTTCGGGGGAGCCCGATACGCATGGAACTCCTCAATTACCCATGCATGTGGTCGGTAATGTTAGTCCGATAAAACTTACATGTCAAGCAAGCCAATTTTCTATTCCGATCCGTTCAGGCCCCGATAGATCGGGCTCCGGCGGTAGAAACGCTCCACCTGGAGGGCGATCACCTTGATGAGGGCCGCGATGGGAACCGCCAGGAAGGCCCAGATGATACCGAACTGCACGCCTACGAGCACCGAGAGAAGCAGAAGCACGGTACCGATACCCACCCTCTTCCCGACGATCAGGGGGTCCAGGATATAGCCCGAGATCGTGAAGGCCACCACGTAGAGCGCCAGGGTGAGGAGAATGGCCGTGAGTGGGTCGGGGGTGAAGAAGGCCATGGGCACGGCTATGAGGCCGGCCACAAACGGACCGAGGAAGGGAATAAAGTTCAGGATTCCCGAGATAACGGCCAGGGGAATGAAAAAAGGCACTCCGATCAGCCACAGCCCGACGCCGGTGAAAATCCCGATGAAGGCACAGATCACCAATTTGGAGCGGAAGAAACCCACGAAGACCCGGTTCACGTCATCGCCGAAATCCCTTACCCGCTGGTAATGGCGCTCCGGTGTCAGCTCGATGAGCCGCTTCTTGATGCGATCGGTATCACGCAACAGGAGGAAGGTGAAGATCGGGATTAGGATCAGGTTGCCCAGATTACCCAGAGCCGCCAGGAGGTCGTCCAGGAGAACGGTCACGTCGGGGATGGCCTCGGAGATCGCGACCTGGAGGCTGGAAGTGATCGTCTGGATGGCTCCCTGCAGCTCGGGCGAATCGCCGGCGATCTGGTCCAGCCACTCCTCAACCCGATCCACCAGGCTCATGAAGTTGAACTCTTGCAGGCGGACGATGTCGTTCTGGATCGTGGGAACCAGCAGGAAGGCCAACCCGACGATGAGACCGATCATCAGGATGATGACCGCGAATGAGGCGAGGGAACGGATCCGTGATCCCTTCCGGTCCCTTGGCGGTTCGAAGCGTTCGTGACCGGCCAAACGGTGGAAGAGCTTGTCCAGCCTATCGGCGGCAGGGTCCAGAAGAAAGGCCAAGAAGAGGGCGGTGACGAAGGGAAAGAAGGCGCCCCAGAGGCTGATCACCCCGTAGATAACCCCGGCGATGGTGATGAGGGCGATGAGGAAGATGGCCCGAGGGTCCTGGTAGGCGAAAGGGACCAGGATCAAGACCAGGGCGAGCCAAATGACGAAGGGGGTGATGACCGGCCAGACAAAATAGAAGAAGAGGCCCAGAAGCCCGAGGAAGATGATCATGATCGCCCAGAGCGGCACCCTGCCCGGCGAACTTTTCGGGTAATCCTGCGGAATACGATCGTTGGCTTCGGTTGTTTTCTTAGACAATCGGCCCTACCCTGGAGGATGGGCGATTAGTATAGCATGATCATAAAGGCAAGGGGGCCGGCGGATTACCGGCCCCGTAAATCGGAAAGGGTTAACCTTAGCGGTCCAGTTCTGCGTCCCGCTCCTGGTTCCACAGAATCCACTCGTCCTGCTCCAGCTCGTCGTCGGCGGAGAAGGCGCCCTCCTCCATGACTGAACCGTCGGGGGCGATGTAGAGCTGCTGCATGCCTCCGATGATGATCTGGGTCCACTGATCCTCGGAGACCTCGATGGGACCGGAGACCTCATGTGGACCAACGACCTCGTGACGTTCCCCCGAACCTGTCTCACCCTCGGTGCCCTCGGTTTCCCAGAAATGGGGTCCCTCGATGGCGGCCATCGGGTTCCACATCTCGACGCTGCCCTCGTACACCCGTAATAGGGTCGAGGTGTCGGGATAGATGTCGGTGCGGAAGACGGTGCCCCTTACAGCCGCCGTGGCCGTCGGGGTTTTGACTACGTAGTTGCTCTCGGCGTTGGTGAAGGGGGTGACGTTTGACCAGAGCCTTCCCCCGGTGGAGGAGATCACCGTGCTGGTCGCCAGTCCGCTGGTCGAAGAGCGCTCGATGGTGAGTTCGGAGTTTGACGAGAGACGGACGAGGGAGCCGCCGTCGAGAGTGATCTCGACCCTGGATCGGTCCCGGGTCTTGACGATGTCTCCGCCCTTCAATCGCGAGCCGAGGGAGGCCGTAAAGCTGCTCCCGCCGCGGAAGACGCTCACGCTACCCACCAAATAGGTGATCTCCGCGCCGGCCAGAGCGGTGGTAATGAGAAGGAGGCAGAGCAGAGGCAAAACTCTCTTCATCATCTTCAAACCCCCTCGGTGGGTGTGCGTGTGCTTACAATTCCTGAATGATCAGCTGTCCTGGTTGGAAGCCGCCCCCGGAGATGGGTAGTGCGAGCGACTCGCGCGGACCCGTGCTTTCGATTCTCACGCTGCCGATCCGCTTTCCCCGCTCACCCCGGATGTCCGACTGTCCGTAGATAATGAACACATCGCCCGGTGCTACGTTATGCTCGAAGCCGATGGGCAGGATCACCATCTCGCCGACCACGTCGTCTATCCTGCCGGACCAGGGAGCATTGACTACGGAAGACTCAAGTTCCTCCAGCATCCGCTCAACCGCCCCTTGGGAGGCGCGACCCTCTAGGGTGTTCAGGAATTCCTCGTTCGGGCCTATCACAATCCCGGGCCGCCATGGATTGCTGTTGCTCTGGGTGAAGGCGTGCTCGGTCTCCATCTCGGCGATGAACTCACCGGTTATTGCCATGTACAGCCTGGCGCTTAGCTTTACCACGGCCTCGTCCCGCTGGAATCCGATCTCACCCACACCCTCGGTACGCCCGAAGGCGCGCAGTTCGCCGATCAGGTAAAGCTGGGGACACATCCGTTGCAGGTCCGGTGGGAGGGTGAGCACCGGTTGCAACAGGGAACCCGCTTCCCGGTACTCCTCACCCAGGGCGACGGTCCCCCGGAGTTGTTTGGTAAGGTCCCTCCGGGTGAGGGGCACGATCCCGGGCAAGAGGGAGATCCACTCGGCCAGCATGTTCTCAACACCGCTGGCCTGTTCCTCGCTCACCCCGTATCCTGGTCGCAGATCAACCACCAGGAGCCGATCTATCCTCGGTGCGGGCGCGCTCTGGATGAATAGACATCCCGTTAGGAACAGAATGCTTATCAGGCCTGGTAACGTCTTTGCCGGTTCACCTGATCCTCGAAACCTCATCCTTGTCGGGGGCATCAGTAGAAGGGGTTCTCCCGGACGATGTCCTCGGCCGAGAAGCCGCCGCCAGCGGTGCCCCGGCAGATGCTGTACATTTCCTTGACCTCCATCACCTGGACGGTGCCGATGAGGGTCTCCTCGGCGCCCAGGGAGATACCGGTTACCGGATCAATGAGCTCCTCGCCCTTCTGGTAGACCCTGAACTCCATCCCAGTCTCGACACCGGAGTTCATACCGGCGTTGATGTAGACCTTCTCGTCGTCGGCTTTTACGACAGCGCCGGTCCAGGGCACGTCCCTGAGCTTGATGACGATAGCATCCACGATCGCGTCAATGGCCTGCCTGGCCGCCTTGGCCTCCAGGGTGTTGTCCCACTCCGAACCCTTGCCGATCACCATGCCCGGGACCATCAGTATGCCGCCGGCCTCCGATTCCTCGCCGGTGGCCTCGTGGCTGAAGATGATCTCGCCGGTGGTGGTGTCAACGATGCGGATGTTCAAGCCGACGCGCACCGTGACGCGGGCGAAACCGATGCCGCCCATGAAGGTGCCCAGGCCGACCTCGTCCTTCTGGGAGGAGAACTCGGTAACGGCGCCGTAGACGATGGCCTGCACACCCAGGAGCTTGCCTATTGCCGGGGCGGTCTGCTGTGTAACGAGGCCGCTCACGCCGAGGGCCTGCTCCTCCATGACCGCGGCGAGCTGCTCGCGCTCGAAGACCTGGAACTTGCCACAGTTCACCAGGGCGGTGGTCAGCACATCGGCCAGACCGGTCCCTACGTCGTAAGAGCTGCCGGCCTTGTCCTCGAGTTCGGATACGGCGATGCGCTTGCGCATCTCCATGGCGCCGGAAGTCCCGGCCAGGATCAGCACCAGGACGAAGGATAATAGAATGATTCTACGCATGAAAGTCCTCCATGCTCGTAGGTTGAGTGAAACCGTTTTTTTAACTAAGCGGCAACGCCCGCCTGTTACTCGCCCTCTTCGGGTGGTTCTTCGCCTTTGGGAGCGATGGCGATGTCAACGGTGCTGCGGGTCTGTCCGTAGACGATTACCTCGAAGTCGCCCTCGGTGCGCGGCTTGTAGTTGATTTCCTTGGCGATCTGGGCCGCATCGTAGTCCGAGGCGATCTCCAGCTTTGCCGTCAGGCCGAAGTGGCTGCGGACGATGACGTTCTCCACGCCGCGGATGTGCTCACGCAGCCAGGCCTGGAGCTTGGTCAGGGTGGCGTTGTCGGCGTTGTAGACGGTCATCTGGACCGTGGAACCGGTGGCCGCGCGGAGGGACCAATCCTTCAGAATCTGGCCGATTACGACGTTGGCCGCAGCCTTGGCCGCCTTGCGGAGCGCCTCGTTGCCGCCGGCCAGGTCGTCGGTGTGGGCCGTCTTGTCGGATTTCGAGGTGGAGGCGATCAGCGAGGCGGTGTCCGTCTCGTAGACCTTGATGTTGCAGGTGGCCTGATAGGATTTCATCCCGGAGCCGGCGGTGACGCCGTAGGCGATGATATCGGAGCCCTTGACGACGGCCTTCCCGGTGAGGACGTACTCGGCGCCGTACTGGAGCCCGATCTCGGCGGCGGCTAAGGGATCACCGGTCAGCGCGGCCTTCACCATGTCGCGATCAATATTCCGGCGAGCCTGGGCCGCGTCCACGAGCGGGAAATCCTTTTCGAGGAAGATCTCCTGGAGGGTCATCTCGGTGGTGCCCATATCCAGGGAATCGTACCAGTAGTAGTGGTAATAGTAGCCCTCCAGCAGGTTCTCCTCCTCGATGATCATCATGATCCGCGGGTTGCCGATGAGGGCCGTAATGGTTCGGACGTCCATCTCGTCGAGCTTGGCCTGGAGCATGCTTCGCGCAATGGTGCACTCGACCTCGACCTCGTAGGAGTTCTCGAAGGAGCCGTAGCCCTCGCTGACAATCCGGTAGTCGAGAACGTAAGCGGTGGCGCGGGCGTAGATCGAATCCTCCAGCGTCTCGAACATCTCGATCATGGTCTGGGAGTCCAGGAACATGCCCGTCTGCTGCTCGACGGCGTTCCGAATCGCATCCTTGACGGCGTCGTCCCGGGCCTTGGCGATGTCACCCGAGTAGATCACGCCCAGACCGGTGCTGCGAACAGTGACGGTGTCCTGGGCCTGGCCCGCGACAGCCATGACCAGCAACGCTCCAAGTAAAATAAGGGGGTACTTACGCATCATATCTCCTCGGCCGTTGGGCGGCCTGTCCGCCCCTTGCCACAGTTGAAGCCTTAAGTCGTGGGGGTCGGCGCCGGGCCGACCCCCGATAAGCCTAGTAATGGGCGAGGATCGTCTCCACGGTGCGAACGGCGTTCACGGCGTCTGTCCCGGCGATGAAATCGAGCGGCCGGAAGTAGCCGTCGGCGTCGGCGGAGAGGATCCCCCGGGTGGTGCAAGCGATGATGGCGCCATAGGCGAAATTGTCCGCCCGGACGTCCTTGAAGACGCTCTCTCCGGTCATGCCCCGGGTCATCAGCTCTGGGTCGCTCGTGGTCAACGACAGCACCTTGGCGGCCAGCATGGAGAACTCGGAGCGGTTCAGCTTGGCGTCGGGCAGGAAGCTGCCGTCGGGGTACGGCTCCATCAGACCGGTCTCGATGCAGAGATTGATCTCGGAGAGCGCCCAGTGCTCGGCGATGTCGGTCGCGTAGTGGGGATCACCCCCTCCACCGTAAGTGGCGGCGCCGGTCTCGGGTTCGCCGGGACCGACGAAGGTCGAGCCGCCGTAGCTCGTCACCGATCGGCGCTCAAGGCGCGTAAGGTCCAGCTCACGCGCATATAGAGCCGCGGCATCCGCCCGGCCTATCCGGTAGTTAAAGGCGATGGCGCGGTAATTCTGGTCATCCACACCCTGCATCAGCCGCTTGGCCATGGCGAGGCGGTCCCAGGCGGCCTGAACCTCGGGGTGTGTCGGGTCAATCTCGTTGGCGCGGGAGAGGGCGTAGTCGGCCTCGTCCCAGTCACCGACACAACCGGCGGTGATTCCCCACCAGAGCGCGCCCTGCAGATTCTCCTTGTCTTCCTGAGCGGCCGCCTTGGCGAGAAGCCGCGCGTTGCGGGCATCGCCCTTCTCGATCATGACGCGCGCCTTGCCTATCTTACCGTAGATGTCGTTCACGTCGAGCCCCATCGCCTTGTTGAACATATCCACCGCTTCGTCGAGGAGGTCCTTGCGGGTCTCTCCGGTGGCGTCCTCACTCTGGCGCAGGTGAACGTAGCCGATGCCGGAGTAAGCGGCGGCGAAGCGGTGATCCAGGTCAATGGCCTTCTCAAAGGCCGAGATGGCTGCGTCGTACTGGCGGTTTTCCAGGTACTTGTGGCCAGCCGCAACGTGAGTTTCCGGGGTGTCCATGGGGGTTTCGCCGCTCTTCCTGCAACCAGCCGCGAGGAAGACAACGACGATGATGGTGAATCCGATTAGTAGCTTTTTCATCATAATCCCTTCGTCTGGGTAATTGCTAAAGGACGATCGTAACCCGGCAATCAGCGATGCCGCTGACGTAAGGAATCTTCGACCCGTCAGGATTGCTGACGATGATGTCGCACTTGGCCGCTCCGGACACGGACACCGCCTTGATGACGAGGGGTGTGGCCCCGACGCGGTCGCCTCCCCGGGCTTCGTCAACGCTGCGCGCGTAGCCCACGATGCCTACGGAGACCGCGTAGTCGCGGCTCACGTTCATCGGACCGTAGAGGACGTCACCGGATTGATTGCTGATCGTGGGACTCATGGCCGGCATGGCGCCCAGACCCGAGGCGTCTATGATCAGGCCGGTGCTCTCGCCGCCGCCGGGTTGCGGGGTCGTGTTGTAATCCTCGATCAACACGGCGTCGGCTAGCTGGCCGTCCAAACTGATGGCGAAGGTCCGTTCGATGCTGCCGTCGCTCATGTAGCGGGGGCTACCGACTTCGTAGGCGCCCCGAACGACTCCGGAGACGCGGGCGATGATGGTGTCGTCTATCGTTTCGAAGTTGCGGATGGTGGTGGAGGAGGTAATCTGGACCCCCTTCACCTGCTCCAACAGGTCGCGCAGGGCGACGATCTTGGCGGCGCGCATGGCGTTGGCGCGTTCACGGGCGGCGTTGACCGGATTGTCGGATACGACGCCGATACCCGTAGCCGAGATGGTCCGCTCACCCCAGTTCGTTATGCCTACACCGCCCCTGTCCTGGGGGGTCTGCGCCTCGTAGGTTGTGCGCTGGATACCAGCCCAATCCTGTGCCAGAACCAGGACCGGTAGAAGCACGAGTAGCGCAAATAGCTTCTTCATCTCTATACCCTCCGGGTGGCTTCCGCTCGGCACTGGTGAGGCCGAGCTGAATTAGAATCAAGTAAGTCATGGGTTTGTGTCTGCTTCACGCTCAAATTGGATAAGTATAGCAGGAACCGGTGTTCATTACAATTTTGAGCTTTACACTGGAAAAACGCTGTGTTATAAGGAGCGTTGGCGGGGTTAATTCAGTGGTAGAATGTCAGCTTCCCAAGCTGAACGTCGCCGGTTCGAGCCCGGTACCCCGCTCCAGCAAAACAGATAAACGATCCCTTTCGGTGAGCCGCTACGCCAGGGTGGCGGCTTTTTCTAAACGGCGGAGTGGTATTGGGTAAATACCTCCACGAAGAGGGAAAGGTTCCCTTCGACCGGCCCAAAACCAATCGAGGGCTCGGCCTGCCCCGCTGGTTCGGCGTTCTCGACTACTTCTTCCTCCTCCGCCCGATGATCCTCATCCCGGTTTGGCTCTTCTTGCTCCTGGGGCATTACCACGCCCTGGAGGCGATCGGCGCGTACCGATGGTTCGACCAGCTCTACCCCGATCTCGACCTGGCGGTCGTCTTCATCGCCTTCACCCTTCTGGTCGGGGGAATTTACGTCAACAACCAGATGCATGACCAGGAAACCGACCGGAAGAACCGGAAACTCTTCCTCATCTGCGATGGTTACGTTTCACTGAAAAAGGCTTGGGTTTACCAGGGGATCGTCCAGGGACTCGCCCTGGCAAGTTGTATCTATTTCTGGAATGTTACCTACCTCTGGGTCATCCTGGCCAGCATCCTTCTGGGCTTCCTCTATAACACGCCCCCATTCAAGCTGAAGGGAAGACCAATCCTGGACATCCTGGCTAACGGGCTGGGAAACGGCTTCTTGAACGTGGCGGTGGGATTCGTCATCGTCCTGCCCCTCACCTTGGGTTTTCTGAAGATCAGCCTGCCTTACATACTTGCCGTGGGGGCAGTCTTCGCCAACACCACCACGATGGATGTGGACGGCGACCGGGAGGCCGGCGAGCGGACCACGGCCGTCGTCTTCGGGGTCAGGGCCACCACCTGGATCGCCCTCGCTCTGATGGCGGGCTGTGTTTTTCTCGCTGCGCTCTGGCGTGTCTGGCCGGCATTGGTCGCCGGCGGCGCCAGCCTGCCTCTGTTTATCCCGGCGCTCACCGGGAAGAAGAGGTGGGCCAAGTTGTCGTACAAAGGCGCGACGGGCATATTTGCCCTGGGAGCCGCCGTCCTCTTCCCCTGGTTCTTGCCGTTTCTGGCCCTAATCTTCCTACTCACCCGCTACTACTACCGACGCAAGTTCGGCTTCAGGTATCCGTAATCTGGGGCCATACAAAAAGACCGGGGCGGGGCGATTTAGGGTCGCCGTTACGGCTTTGCCGTCGCGGAACTGCGGGCGACCGCGGTTTCCCTCTCCCCGTGGGAGGAGCAGTCGCTCGCGGGCTAGGGTGAGGGCTTCCTTATAAAACAGCGGCGGGGATAGGAATCCCCGCCCTACAGAAGACAAGGGGATTCATCCCCTTGATCCATCACACAAGGGGTTAAACCGAGCGAACCGAGCGGAGCGAGCTATGCCCCCGGCAAACCGAGCTATGCCTCTGGCAAAACCCCTTGTCTAATCCCCTTTTCTGACCCTTTGTTCCTCCGTCGCTGGATCTTGTTTATCCTCGCCAATGTCTCCCTATAAAAGGATGCCCCGCGCGGGGCATCCCATGTTTTTTTTAATTTAACGAGCCGTCGGTTACAATCGCAGGAGGGCCTCCTGGGCGGCCAGGCGGACCGAGGATTCCTCGTCGCCGGCCAATTTCTCCAGGTAGGGCCTCGCCTCTGGGACTGCCATCTCGCCGAGGGCGATCGCCACGGCCTGGCGCACCTCGGGACGCTCATCCTCAGCAAAAGCCGCCACCTCCTCGAAGGCCACGTGTGGCATCTTCCCCAGGGCGACGGCGGCGTTTTCACGCAGGACCTTCACCTCCTGGGTGAAGTTATCCAAGAGACGCGGTAGGGCCTCTCGCTGGAGATCTGAGTTCTCTGTGTTGCCGAAGAACCAGATGGCAAAAGCACGGAGCTTGGGATCGGTGTCGAGGAGCCTGTCCAGGACCAGTCGCATCGCCGGGTCGCCGTTGGCCTCGAGCATCTCCGCGGCCTTCTCGCGCAGCTCTGGATATTTCATCGCCCCGAAGAGGGCGTTGAGGGACCTGGAGTCGCCGATGTGCCCCAGGGACTCCAGGGCGACCTGCTTCACCTGGGGCCCGGCGTACTGCGAGTTCTCGGAAAGGATGTCAATTAGGGTATCGGTCGCCTCGGGAATCCCGACGTAGCCCAGAAAGTGGGTACTCATGATCTGCAACGCCTTCTCATCGCTCTCGCGCTTGCTGATGAGGGCGTTGATCGCGTCCAGTTTGAGCCGGCCGATGACGAGTTGCGTGGTCTCCAGGGCGGTATTGGACGTGGAATCGGCGCGGAGGGTTTCCAGGTATGTGGGAGGGGGCATCTTGAGGGATTGCAGGCTTAAGGTGATGTACCTGCGCGGGATGGCGTTCTCGTTACCGATGCGGTTGAGAAAACGTCCCACGCTGTCTATCTTGGTGGCGGCGAAATCCTCCGCCGGATCGGGTCCCAGCCCCGGGATGGCAGCGGCAATCTGGTCGGCGAGCGGCACGATCGGATTGGCGAAGGCGCGCATGGCCGCGTAGAAGCTCTCCCGCTCGTACCCGGAGAGGGCGGCCTTCAACGGGCCGACGGCCGGTTCACCGATGGCCACGAGTGCGCGACTGGCGGTGATGCGCCTCTCCTCGGCCGCGGTGAAGAGCTCGGTGTCCTCTAATTCTTCGGGTGAGAAGTACAGGGCTTGAATGAGGGGCTGAACCGCCCGGTCACCAAACTTGACCAGGCTGCGACCCGCCTGGCGGCGAACCTCGGGGTCGGGATCATCCAGAACCTCGATGAGAATATCTATGGAATCGGGGTTTTGGAAGAAACCAAGCCCTCCGGCGGCCTTGGCGCGGATTATGGGCGCCTCCCCCTCGTCCTCCAAGACCCGGTGTAGATGCTCAACCGCCTCCTCGTCACCCGTGGCGATAAGGTCCTTCACCGCCGCGAGGCGCACGTCCAGCTCGTTTCCCTTATCCTCAAGATCGGCCGCCGCGCTATCCAGGTTCGGTCCGCCGCAACCGATGAACAGGACCACCAGGGGTACAGCCATGAAAAGCCACCGCACCATTCGAGGCTCCTTTAGGTAGTAAAGGTAGCAGTAGACGGGCTAAAGCTAGCACAACGGAGAACGGTTGTAAAGTATCGGCGATTGCGGTCCCGCCTGAAGGTTCAGTCGTAACATTTATACTATAATCCTCCCACGGGGGCGTATGAGAAGAACTGCACTCTACCTACTAATCGGATTTTTGTGCTCAATGCGAGCGGCCGACCCGCCGGCGGAGTTCACCATCGCCCGGCTTCACTACGGCGGGGGTGGCGACTGGTACTCCGATCCCAGCTCCCTGCCCAACCTGTTAAAATTCCTCGGCGGCGCGACGGGGATGGCGGTCTCCGACGATGAGGCCGTCGTTGAACCGGCCGATCCCGAGCTGTTCAACTACCCCTACCTCTACCTCACCGGCCACGGCAACGTCCGCTTCACCCCCCTGGAGCTGGAGCAGTTGCGAAGATACCTCGACGGCGGCGGTTTTCTGCACATAGACGACAACTACGGTCTGGACCCGTACATCCGCCGCGAGATCGAGCGGCTCTATCCCGAAGTGGAACTCGTTGAACTCCCCTTCGACCACCCGATCTACCACTGTTTCTACGACTTCCCCGAGGGTCCGCCCAAGGTTCACGAGCACGACGGCGAGCCCCCCCAGGGCTACGGCATCTTCCGTGATGGGCGGCTGGTCATTTATTACACCCACGAGTGCGACCTGGGCGATGGCTGGGAAGACCCCAAAGTACACAACGATCCGGAGGATATCCGAGAAGCAGCCCTGAAGATGGGCGTGAACATCGTCGTCTACGCCCTGACACACTGAGACGGGGGATACGCAAAGCGCGACGGAAATTTCGCCCTCCAGGATGAGTAAACGGCGCTCCTTAAGGTTCAAGGAACGCCGACGAACTTGAGAAGATGCGACCGTCTTAGTTGAGGATCGGAATGAGCTTGATGGTGCCGGAGGAGAACTCGAAATAGTACAACCCCGGTTCCAAGCTAATGTCCTTCAATTCGGACGATCCATCGAAACCCATTGACGAGAATCCACCCGACGTACCAATCAGCTCTCCGATGATTTCGCTGGTGGTATCCGTCAGCTTTCCGATGATTTCGCTGGTGGTATCCGTACCGGACTCTGTCAACTCGACGAATTGCCACCCTTGGGTCAGGGTCAATGTCCGCTCGAAAGTACCGGCGTTCGTCGCCTGGATGATGTACTTCTGTGTCAGGTCTGGTATGTACTCAATGCGGAAGCTAGAATCTGCGCCCACGATGAGGATCGGTTGTGGCAGGTAGTAGGGGATCCCTTCTTGATCCACTTTTACACCCCTGTCATTTAAGGGGTAAACCTCCAGGTTGGCACAGCCCACCAGCAGAACCGCCATCACAAGCGCGACCTGGAATGTGTTTCTCAACATCTCTTCCTCCTTGCGGAATGGTTCATTCGCAGGTTGGATTATAAACGGGCGTACTGACATAGATTGTCAGTTGGTAATAGGTGTGAAGATTCTGGTGCTCCGGTCGTCGTTGGCGGGATAAGTGAATCTGATCAAACCCTTCGGGCGCACCCTTCGGTGGCGCCAGCCGGAGGTCGGGAACCACTTTCTTCAGCCGTGCAACGTCGAAAACCGCTCCTTGTCCCGACGGTCGCCCGAACAATCCCGTGCTCTAACCGGTGGAGATGAATAGGTATGGACAGCGTGCTCGCCCGCGCCTTACGGCTCGATTACCAGCCCGTGGCGCTCATTCTCGGCGACGAGGCACCTTCCGTCGCCGTGCACCCCAGGAGTGCAAGCCACAGCTGCTTGATGCCCCTCCTCGTGCGGGCCGCCCGGGGGGAAACGATCGCCCTCGACCAGGACAGCGTACCCTGTGGTAGCGGCCTGCTCGCCCTCGGATTCACGGAAAACTTCGACGACGGGCCCGTAAGGGTTGAACAGTTGTGCAATTTCCTCTCCAGGGACGAGAGCTATCTGAAGACACCGGAGCTGGCCCGCCTCTTTCTGGACAGCCTTCCCGCCGTCAAGCTCAACCACCGCTACGTGGTATTCAAGCCGCTCGCGGCCTTGGGTAACGACGAGGAACCCCTTTCGATAACCATCCTCGCCGATCCGGACCAACTCTCGGCCCTGGTGGTTTTAGCCAACTATGCCCGGGATACGGTGGACAACGTTATCATCCCCATGGGCGCCGGCTGCCACCAGATCGGTATCTACGTCTTCCGGGAGGCGGAGAAGGAACGACCGCGCGCGGTGGTCGGTCTGACCGACATCTCGGCCAGGCTTTACGTTGGCCGCGCGATCAGCGACCTCTGCCTGACCTTCTCGGTGCCCTGGCGGATGTATCTCGAACTGGAGGGCGATGTGCCGGGGAGCTTCCTGGAGCGCCCCTCGTGGATTAAGCTCCTTAAACGGCGTCAGAAACGGTGATGAAACCGCTGGGGAAGCAGCCTCGATTCCTGGTTATCCGTCTGTCTTCCCTGGGCGACGTGATTCTCACCACGCCCTTCCTGCGTGCCCTTCGCCGACGCTTCCCCGAGGCCGAGATTCACTTCCTGACCAAAACGGCCTACGCCGGGCTGGTGGAAACGCACCCCGCCGTTGACCTCGTGCTGCCCTTCGATCCAACGGAAAGGCGCGCCCTGGCCCAGGAGGGAAAGAGGCTGCGAACAAACCGCTACGACATCATCTTCGATCTCCATAAGAACCTGCGCTCGATTCCGCTTTCCCGGATGGCTAAACCGTGCCGTATCTTTCAAATCGGCAAGGCCACCCTCCGACGTCGGCTTTTGATCGGCCTGAAGATAGACCTGCTAAAGGAACGGAGCGATATGCCGGCGGTTTATATCGAGAGCGGAGAAAAACTGGGATTGGCGGACGACGACGGACCGCCGGACATCCATCCGCCCACGGAGGCGGTCCAACGCGCTGAAGAGGTTCTTGCCGCCCTTGAGAAACCCTATTGGGGATTGATCCCCGTTGCCAGCTCCTGGAACAAGCGCTGGCCGCACTTTGTGAAGCTCGGTAAAGAGTTGATCAATCAGCGCGGCGGGACATGCCTGATCCTCGGCGGCCCCGGCGACGAGAATATCTGCGGACCGATTGCCGAGGGTATCGGTTCGAGTGCGGTATCGCTGGCTGGAAAGCTGAGCCCCATCGAGATGGCCGCCATGCTCCGGCGCTGTTCACTCGCCGTCGGAAACGACACCGGGCCAATGCACCTCGGAGTATCGGTGGGTACGCCCACCGTGGCGCTCTTCGGACCGACCACCCGTCATTTCGGTTACTATCCCCGGGGAGAGCACGTGTGCATCTTGGAGAAGAAGATGGACTGCCGCCCCTGCACCAAGAACGGCCTGGAGAACTGCCCCCGACGTCGGGACCTGGCCTGCCTGCGGGACATTACCGTGAAGAACGTTTTAGTCGGTTGCCAAGAAATCCTCGAACGCACATTGCGTTGCCAGCCGAACGGATGTTCGCCCGATGACAGGTGAGCTTACGGCCTACTACGGCGATTTCGACCTGGCCCTCTTCCGGTTTCTCAACTCGGCTGGGGATCCCTTCTTCGACGATCTCTTCACCATGGTGACCGACAAATGGTTCGGGCTTGCCCTGGGCTTATTAGTTTGCGCCTGGCTCATCTACACCAAGAGATGGGGTGCCTTGCGGTGCATCGCGGCCCTCATCCTGGCGGTGGGGCTCTCGGATCTCGTGGGGTACCGCGTCCTAAAGCCTCTTATTGGCAGGCTGCGTCCCTGTTATGCCCTGCCCGAGGGGAGTTTTAACTGGGTTGTCCACGCCGCGAACAAGGGTTCCCTGCCGAGCCTCCACGCGGCGAACCTCTTCGCCTGGGCGCTGGTATCTACCCTGGCCGACCGGCGTCTGGCCTGGGGCGTCTATCCCCTGGCGCTCCTGGTGGCCTACAGCCGCGTGTATGTGGGCGTGCACTGGCCCACGGACGTTTTAGCCGGAATGGCCTGGGGAAGCCTGGTGGCCCTCGGCTGCTGGTTCCTCACCGGCTGGGTCGAGGATTTATGGCTCAAATTTCGACGAAAGAGCACCGAAAAGAAAGGAAGCTAATGCAGGTTTTAGTTGGTTACTACTCGCGCACGGGCAACACCAAGGCGCTGGCCGAGGCCGTGGCCGTTGGGGTTCGCGAGGTGGAGGGAGCTGAATGCTTGTTAAAGGATGTCACCGAGATAACAAAAGAGGATTTCGTGGACTCCAAGGGGATCATCCTCGGTTCGCCGGTGTACTTCGGCACCATGGCGGCGGAGATGAAGGAGATGATTGACCGCTTCGTCGGCGTGCGCAAGAAGATGGAGAACAAGATCGGCGCCGCCTTCGCCACCTCACACGACCCCACCGGCGGCAAGGAGACCACCATCTTTTCTATCATACAGGCCATGCTGATCTACGGGATGATCGTCGTCGGCGATCCCTTATCCGCCACGGGGCACTACGGCATCGCCTGCACGGGGAAGCCCGACGAAAAGACCAGGGGCCACGGCGCCAAGCTGGGTCGGCGGGTGGCGGAGCTCTGTCTGCGCCTGTTCGGTTGATCAAACAGACCAAAAACAAAGAGGAGGGCCACCCCTCCTCTTTGTTTACACAACCGCCGAACTCTCCTCAGATGAACCCCTTCTCCCGTAGCACATCCTCCAGGTTCGGCCTTCCTATCTCCTGGAGCTCGTAGCCGACCCTGGTTGACGGGCAGGGGATGTTGATCAGCCGGTTCAGGTTGATCGGCGTGCCGATGACGACGGAGTCTATCGCCGAATCTTTCACCATCCCCTTGATCGTGGCTTCCAGGTCCCCGATCTGACCGGCGCCGTAGCCCATGGCGGGCAGTAGCACGCCGACGTCGGGGTACTTCTCAAAGGTCTCTTTGATCCCGCCCACGGCCCATTCACGCGGGTCCACCAGCTCAGTAGCGCCGAACTTCTCCGCCGCCGCCACGGCAGCGCCGAAGGTCATCCCGCCGTGGGTCAGCGTCGGTCCATCCTCCACCGCCAACACGCGCTTACCGGTGATTACGGTCGGGTCTTCCACCGTCAACGGGCTGGCGGCCTCGACGACCACGGCACTGGGGTTGGTGTTGCGAATATTGCCTCGCAGAAGCTCCAGCTTCTCCGGCGGCACGGCGCCCAGCTTGTTGATGACAATCACGTCGGCCAGGCGGAGGTTGGTCTCGCCGGGGTAATATGACACTTCGTCCCCGGCCCGGAAGGGGTCGGTGACAACGATCAAGAGGTCCGGCGCGTAGAAGGATGTGTCGTTGTTACCGCCGTCCCAGAGGACGACGTCGGCCTCCTTCTCCGCCTCGCGGAGGATGGCCTCGTAATCCACTCCGGCGTAGATGACGTTCCCCGCGGCGATGTGGGGCTCGTACTCCTCCATCTCCTCAATGGTGCAGTCGTGCTTTTTCAGGTCCGCCAGCTCGGCGTAACGCTGAACACGCTGCTTGACCAGGTCGCCGTAAGGCATGGGGTGGCGGATGGCGACGACCCGCTTCCCGGCGTTCTGGAGGATGTTAATCACCCGGCGGCTGGTCTGGCTCTTTCCGCAGCCGGTGCGCACGGCGCAGACGGCGATGACCGGCCTGGTGCTTTTGAGCGTCACCGCGGGGCCGCCCAACAATAAAAAATTCGCTCCGGCGGCGTTCACGGTGCTTGCCCGGTGCATGACGTATTCATGCGAGACGTCGGAGTAGGAGAAGACGACGAAGCTCACGCAGTTTTCCTTTATAAGCGTCGGCAGCTCGGCTTCATCGTGAATGGGGATGCCCTTTGGGTAGAGTTCGCCCGCCAATTCGGGCGGGTAGCGGCGTCCCTCGATGTCGGGGATCTGGGTGGCGGTGAAGGCGACGACGTCGTACTCGGTGTTTCCCCGGAAGAATGTGTTGAAGTTGTGGAAGTCGCGCCCGGCGGCGCCCATGATGATGACCTTCTTCTTCATGATTCGCTCCGTGCCTGTTAAATGGTCCCGGCGGACCTAATCTTTTTGTTAAATAGGGTCAACGGGTAACGGGGGCGGGGCTATGCGGGGGGCTCGGAGTCGGAGAAGCGGGCGAGGCGGCGCAGGCGGCGGGCCCGGGCGCCGTGGGGGGTCAGGGCGTTGTGATGGAAAACGCGGTACATATTCCTCCGTTTATTATTAACACGATTACCTTTACCACGGGCGGTAGTGAATGTCAACTCATCAAAAAGGCGGCCCGGAAAGACCGCCCACGTAGCTAAGACTCGCCAGTGCGGAGAACCTAACCAAAGGTCAGTATGGCAAGGACCTCGTTAGTGTCAGCATCAACCAACACGATGGCTTGTTCGGTGAGGTCAGGGGAAAGGAAATTTATGGTCGTCAGGAACAGGGTGGTGGGGTATTCATCGTTCGTGTTCTCCTCGCAGATCAGGGTAAGCGGTTCCCAGTCGCTGTAGCCTTCGTCATCCATGCCTTGGATGGCTGCCGTCACCCAGGGCTCGGCATCGCGGTATTCGGGTAGCTCGTTCTCCTGTGGTGAGGAGTCGGTTATGAACTCGGAGTCCACCTGGCCGTTGAACCAGACGATGACGGCGAGGATGTTGTCGGTTTCCCTGTTCCAATCGCAGTAGTATAGCTGCCAGGCGCCGCCTACTTCCTCAATCTTGCCGTCTTCGTCAATGTCGTTGGCGATGATCTCCACCAGCTTGCCGTCGGTTAGTAGATCATCACGCACCGGGTCGGCCTTGTCAACGGCCCATCCGAGAGATAACTCGGCCGAACCGTCGCCGTCGCCGTCGGTGGTGCTGGTGCAGCCGGTGACGAAGACTAGACTCAGTGCGCAAGCTAGTGTAAGTACAATCGAGAGTCGCCTTTTCATGTTGGAATCTCCTCAGTGAATTTTTTACAGGTGTTACCCCAGTATAGCTGTTAGACAATCGGTTTACAAATGGGTGGACTTGAATTCCCGTCGTGTTGCGGGTTCCCTACTACGCAGGCATCCTACCGGCTCAACGTAAGCGCCGCCTCGACGCCTCTTCTTGACAGGCCACAACACCGCCTCTATACTGCCGTTGTCCTTAAATCGGCCTGGTTCCCACCCGCAACCCATGCCCCGCTTCGACACTAAAGAATCCAAGCCCGAGGTCCCCCGCTTCGAGCGTCTGCCGCGCCACGTGGCGATCATCATGGACGGCAACGGCCGCTGGGCCGCCGACCGTGGCAAGCCGCGCATCTTCGGCCACCGGCGCGGGATGGAACGGGCCAAGGACATCACCCGGGCCTGCGGTGACCTCTTGATCGAATCCCTCACCCTCTACGCCTTCAGCCTGGACAACTGGAAGCGGCCGAAGGCCGAAGTAAACGCCTTGATGCGTCTGTTGACTAAATTTCTAAACAGCGAGCTCGAGGAGATGATGGACTCCAACATCCGTTTCCGGGCCATCGGCGAACGGGGGATGCTCCCCGAGAGCGTCCTGGAGGCCGTCCGGGAGGACGAGGAGACGACTGCGCAGAATACGGGGCTGAATCTCAACCTGGCGGTGAGCTACGGCGGCCGGGCGGAGATCATCGGCGCCATCAACCGGATTATCGAGGAGCAGCGGCACGGGGGGCTTCCCACGGGCTCGATTGACGAGAAGACGTTCGCCCAAAAGCTCTACACCTCGGGCCAGCCGGAGGTGGACCTGCTCATCAGAACCTCCGGCGAGCTGCGCGTTTCCGACTTCATGCTATGGCAGATCGCCTATGCCGAGATCTACATCACCGATGTCTACTGGCCCGACTTCACCCGTGAGGAACTATACGAGGCCCTGAAGGACTTCGAAGGGCGCGAACGCCGTTTTGGCGGGATCAACGCGGATAAGGAGCAATGAATATGAGTGGGCGCCTTATCATACTCGCCCTGTTTGTTGTACCCTTTGCAGCCGGATGCGGTGAGTACCCCAAGGTAACGGTGGTCAACCAGAGCGGAGAACCCATCTCCGAGGTCGTCGTGACCCTGGATGAAGGCTACGGTTACACCGTCGGCTCCCTGGATACCGGGGAGGGAACGACGATCTATGTAGAGCCCGAGGGCGAGAGCAGCCTGACGCTTTCCTACATTGACGGACGGGGTGAGCGGCGTGAGGCGTCCGGGGGATATCTGGAGGAGGGGGACGGCTATTACCTGACCCTGACGGTGGGCGGCGACGGCGAGGTGGATTTCGACACCAACAAAGGATACTAACGGGTGCAAGACCCTTTCCACGGTTAAGTAATGGAAGAAAAAACCAACGGCAAGTTCCTCACCAGAGCCTTTTCCGGACTTATCTGGGCCGGTCTTTTTCTCTTCTGCGCCTGGTACGGAGCCACCTGGCGCTGGTTCATCTTGATGATCCTTTGCATCATCGGTGGCGTGTACGAGCTGCGTAACCTGACCCGGTATAAAGGGAAAGCTGTCGAGCCCTTCTTAAGCGGCTTCGGGGCTTTGCTCATCCTCGCCGGCGCCTGGTTCAGGGGTTTGGAAGGTGTTGCGCTCGGAACGTTTGGCGCTATTTTCCTAAACTCCCTGACCATCCTCCGGCACAGGTACGAGGGTTCGTTGGACCTCTTGACCCGAGGTATCTTCACCTCAGTCTATCTGGGTCTGGGAACTGGCGCAGCGGTGCTTTTAGGTCGGGGGGAATCGGGAGGAGAGCTATTAGTAATCACCCTGGGCGCACTCTGGATAGCCGACACCGGGGCCTACATCTTCGGCTCACTTCTGGGCAAGCGCCAACTCGCGCCAATGCTTTCTCCGAAGAAAACCGTTGTAGGGTTGATCGCAAGCATCATTCTGGCGGGCGTAGGTGCATGGGTTCTGGAGAGATATCTTTTCGACGCCGACCTCCCCGGGAAGTTCTCCCTTCTCCTCGGAATATTAGTCGCACTGGCGGCTCTCCTGGGCGACCTGGTTATCTCGGCGGTCAAACGTGACGTGGGCGTGAATGATAC
>SDBS01000640.1_pt1 | contig 34724 bp, 22 predicted proteins | sample 2277091 | NCBI WGS metagenome assembly SDBS01 (sample SAMN10404972, study PRJNA504765) | marine sediment metagenome | isolation source: marine sediment core GS10_PC15, 163 cmbsf | place: Arctic Ocean: Southern Knipovich Ridge | collected 2010 | reverse complement strand
CAAACTGGTTTTCCCGCTTTGTTATGAGAACCGGTTGGGAGTGTCTTTTCTGGTTTTGTACATTCTGTTTCTGCTATTGGTGAATCCATTATTGGAACTTACCTCAACTTATTGAGAACTTACCAAAGCGTTGGCTATCTTTTGTATAATAAGAAAGTTACAAGATGTGAGATATTGTTTTGTTTTAGGTTATAACGCCGGAAAGGGTCGCCTCAGACGCTTTTGAGAGCTCTGACACTGGTTAGTCCCTATTTCCAAGCACTTTAACTGAAAGTCGGAAATGTCCTCGACGAGTCTTGGTTTTGACCAGAGTCGGCTCTGGAAGCGTAATCTATACTTTTTATATATCACACCTTTTTCCTTGAGAAACACACTAATACAGTCATATAAAATGAAAAAAAAAGAAAACATAAGGAATATCGCTATCATTGCGCATGTTGACCACGGTAAAACTACGCTTGTTGATCATATGCTAAAGCAGAGCGGAATGTTCAAACAGCGGCAGAAAGTTGTTGACAGGATAATGGATAATATGGAGCTTGAGCGGGAGCGTGGTATAACAATCATCGCCAAAAACTGTTCTATCTGGTGGAAAGAGGTAAAGATAAACATTATAGACACGCCCGGACATGCCGATTTTGGAGGAGAAGTAGAACGCGGATTAAAAATGGCAGACGGTGCAATACTGCTAGTTGATGCCGCCGAAGGGCCTCTTGCACAGACGCGGTATGTTTTAAAAAAGGCCCTCGAGGCGGACAAGAAAATTATTGTAGTTATTAATAAAATTGATCGAAAAGATGCCCAGCCCCAGGATGTGCTTGATGATATTTATCAGATGTTCATGGATCTTGATGCGTCGGATAAGCAGATTGAATTTCCTGTGCTTTACTCAATCGGCAGAGAAGGAATAGCGCAAAAAACTGTTGATGAACAGGGAAAGGACCTGGAAATTCTTTTTGACACTATTTTAGAATATATCCCAGCGCCTTCTTATGATCCCGCAGAACCTTTTCAAATGCTGGTTTGTGACCTAGGCTATTCGAATTATTTAGGGCGCCTTGCCATAGGTAAAATATTTAACGGAACAGCGGAAAGCAGCGATGAACTTGTCTGCTTGAAAAAGGACGGCAAAATAGAACCTTTGCGGGTAATGAAGGTCCAGACCTATGACGGTGTGGAATTAGAGGAAGCTGAAATAGTAAAACAGGGGGATATCGTAACGCTTGCGGGTATTGAAGATGTACAAATCGGGGATACCATTTGTACAAAAGAAGATCCTAAAGCCTTAAAAAGAATTAATGTTGATGAACCGACCCTTTCAATGCTTTTCAGTGTAAATACTTCGCCTTTTACCGGCATGGAAGGGAAATTTGTCCAGTCCAGAAAAATATATGAAAGATTAACAAAAGAAACGCTTCTTAATGTAGGCATACAGCTTGAAACCACCCAGAATTCCAATGCATTTATCGTCAAAGGGAGGGGTGAATTTCAGATGGAAATATTAATAGAAACAATGGCCAGGGAAGGATTTGAACTCAACGTGGGCGCCCCGAAGATAATTTATAAGCAGGAAAACGGCAAATTGTACGAACCTATAGAATATTTGTTTATTGATTGTAATAAGGACTGTATTGGAATCATCACTGAAAAGTTATCTAAAAGAAAAGGCAAAATGGAAAAGCTCATTAATGGCAGTACCGAAAGAGTTCGCATGGAATTTACCATACCATCGCGGTCACTTATAGGTTATCGTAACGAATTCATTGTAGACACAGCCGGAACCGGAGTGATTAATTCTTACCTGAAAGGTTATGAGGGATACAGGGGAAACTTTTCAAAACGTGTTACGGGCTCGCTTGTTGCCGACCGCCAGGGTAAAGCTGTTACTTACGCGCTGGATAACCTTTCTCCGAGAGGGACGATGTTCATTGTTCCGGGCGACTATGTTTATAAAGGAATGATAGTGGGAGAACATAACAGGGCCAATGACCTCTACATTAATCCCTGCAAGGAAAAAAATCTTACTAATATGAGAAGTTCTACCTCTGATTTCTTCCGCGTATTACCTCCCGCAAGAAAAATGACATTGGGGCAGGCAATCAGCTTCATAAAAGATGATGAGATGGTAGAGATCACCCCCAGGTCTGTCCGTCTGAGAAAAAGCATACTTTCTGGAGATGCCAGGAGTAAATTTCGGGCTGAAAAGGATCACGACTATCGTGTAGATTTCCCGAATGCATACTAGGGCTTTTCCCCTCTATCCGTATGGGGTGCTCCCAATCTTCCTGTTCCCCAGGGCTGCCTTTTTCAGGTAGACTAAATAGGATTTGTTATAACGGATCCATCTCTTTACAATATTTTTCCCGACAATCTTCAAAAGCGAATCGGAGAGGGAAGGCAAATGAACATTTTTGTGCATTTTTTTTAAAAGCACGGGAGGGATCTCGAAAAATATATTTAAGGCGTCCAAAAAAGCACTGGTGTAAGAGTAGAATTCGTTGAAGCATTCGATCATGCCCTGCTGCAGCTCGGCCGGTGTTAAATTCTTAGGCATAAAGACAACGTGCATGGCATCGTAGAACTCCCAATTCTTATGCAGCAGCCGGCCTTCTTTCTCGATCTTCCTGTAAAAAACAGTTCCCGGAAGCGGTGTCAGAATAAGATACTGCACACTGGTCAAACCGCTTTCCCTGCAAAAATCGGAAGTTGACCGGAAAATCTCTTTTTTATCGGAATCGCTTCCAAGCATGAACATGCCGTGGACCCTGATTTTTTTGTCCAGGAATACATTGATGGATCGTCTGATGTCGGCCACGGTCTGGGCTTTTTTCATTTCCCGGAGGCTGTCGGGATTGACCGATTCAAAACCCACATAAACGGTCCGGCATCCCAGCTGTTTCATCCTGCCGACGATGTCCTCATCCCTGGTCACTTCCGTTCTCACCTGGCATGACCACCGGATATTTATATTGTTCTCCTGTAGTGCATTTAAAAACTCCCGTGTCCGTTTTTTGCCGGCGGCAAAGTGATCATCCACGAAGAAAAGCTTGTCCTTGTTGTAGAATTTTATCTCCTCGATGACTCGTTCAATACTTTTGATTCTGTATTTCCGGCCGAACATTTCTGTCACGGAGCAGAAGGTACAGTTGTACGGGCAGCCTCTCGAAGTCATGACAGGCCAGACTTTCATCTTTTCCCAGTTCTTGATCAGCTTGAAATTGGCGAAGGGGACACTGTCCAAATCCTCCAGCCTGGTGCCGGTAATAATCTTATCCTTGATTTTTCCGCTCAGCACGTCCAGGATTCTTGATTCGGCTTCTCCGACGAACACTTGATCGAAGTCGGCTCGGACGTCATCAGGTATCATGCTGGCATGGATGCCGCCGATGATGGTCCGGGCGGGGAGTCCGAGAGACCTCCGGAGCCCTTTGTACTCCCTGGCAATCTCTTTGCCCCTCTCCACTGTTGCTGTCATGCAGCTCAAGCAGAGGATGTCCACACCTTTCAGTTCGGAAGGATTGATTTTTCTCCCCATTATGTTCTCATTCAGGATAGAGACGTCGTAGCCTTCATTTTCTGCGATCGTGCCTAGATACAACGGTCCGAGCATGGGTATTGTCATGAATTTTGCAAAAACGTTCGGTTGCGCACCCCAAGGTTCAACAAACACAACGTGGGTTTCTTTAAGTCTGTTTGCCTGATTCATTTTTTCTCCTGATTAGAGTTTTGTTCTGCCAGTAGTCCAAGATAAATAGACTGATCCCAAAGACGACGAATGACAGGGGCCAGAGCCTGTATGAGATGCTGAAAACGAGTGTAAAAATGATAAACAAGGCGATGAAGGAAAGAGCAAAATAATTGTAGATCTTTGTCTTCGAAATCACTCCGACGGATAAAAAACTGAGCCCGACAATGCCTAGAAAAACCGGCCATAAGGATGAGAGCCCGGTCCACGCGGCGGAATTCAGATAATAAAAAAAGATACCAAGAATGAATACAAAGGTTCCGAGCCACAGCTTCACCAGGTCTGTTTTTTCCCCGTGGAAAAATAACATCACAAATCCACAACCGGTGATCAGCAAAAAAACCGGCCAGTGGAGAGAAATGCCTTTGATGACCAGAAAATTCTCCAGTGTGACTAAAACGCCGACGACAACCAACAGAGAGGCCAGGAAAAAGGCCGTTCTCTTTCTACGCATTGTCTGTTTCTTCCGCAACTCTAATCTATACCGCTTTTTAACAATGATCAAGCCGTGACAGGAATTCCTTGTGATTCAGCCAGCTTTCGATATTTCGTTTTATAAATTCTAGACGTATTATTTGTGCTCGATGAGGACGGGTTTGCCGAAACCCAGTTCCTCAAGGGATTTCATCTGAGTAGCGGCATCTCCGACGATCAGGTAAACCATCTTGTCGGGTTCGATATATTTTTGAGCCAGTTCCTTGTGCCGTTCCAGTGTCATGCTGCCCGCGATATTTTCCTGTTCCTTTATGTAATCTAGGGGCTTATCAAATGTCGCTATGGTTCTCAGCATTCCCAGCAGCGCGGACAGGGTTTCAAACCGGCGCGCATTGGATTTGACCATGGCGCTTTTTGTGAATGTCAGGTCGTCTGCGGTGATGCCTTCCCGGTATTCGGTCATAGAGTCCTTAAATATCTGGACGGATTCCAGCGTGACTCTCGATTGGACGGATGAAGAGGCGCTGAAAGGCCCGGGAATATGCGTTCCTGTAAAGCTTGTCCGGGCACCGTAGGTGTAACCTTTTTCTTCTCGCAGAATCATATTAACCACACTGTTGAAACTGCCGCCCAGTTTATAGTTCATCACCAAGGCAGGATAATAATCGGGATCGGTGTAGGCGAGACCGAGATTTCCGATGCGGATGACCGACTGCTGGGCATTGGGCACGTCCACAAAATAGACGGTGGCTTTTTCTAGAGAATCCGGAAGAGGATATTCGGGGAAAGAGACGTCTTTGGCAGCCCATTTTTCTTCCAGAGATTTGAATGTGTCGAAGGCCTTCTTCTGAGTAATATTTCCCGCAATGACGATGTGGGCTAATGAGGGAGAAAAATTCTGGGCGTAGGCGTCCTTAAGATCCTTCAGAGTGATAGATTCGACCGTCTCAATACTCCCCGAAGCCGGTTTGCTGAAGATATGCCGTTCACCGTAGACCAGCTTATCGAAAACTTCATAGGAAATGGCATTGGGGTTGGCTTTGTTGCGGTTGATGGTTTCGATTGTTTGTTTTTTGATGCGGTCAAACTCTTTTTCATCCCAGCGGGGTTCGAGCAGAATCTCCTCGGCTAGGCTGTAGACCTGGGGAAATTTGGAGACTAGGCAGTTTGCACGGAGGGACAGGGACTCTCTTCCTGAGGAGATAAAGACCGAAGCTCCCAGCTCATCGATAGCTTCTTCCAGCTCGAGCGGGGTTTTATTCTTTGTCCCTTCATTCATCAATTGTCCCATCAACCGGCCGACTCCCACTTTATCCATGTCATCGAGGAGCTGACCTCCTTTGATGGTCACTGAAAACTGGACGAGAGGCAGTTCGTTGTGCTCGATCCCGAGAACCCGGATTCCGTTGGCCAATTGATCCTGCCATACGGTCGGGAGTGTGATTGCAGGATCTGGCCCAGGAGTGGGTTCAATACTGCGGTCGAAGGTTGTGGGAAGGGGTTCGACCTTGAATTCTTCCGCCGGAGTTTGAACGGCTTTTTCCTCATCAAGGATCGCTTCTTCTGTGATGGGAAACCGCTCTGAACCTTCTACGATCAGGTCCGTTTGGCCCTTCGGGACAAAGCTGGTCATAACATAGGGTTTATCCTTGATGTATTTTTCATAGACTCTGATGATATCTTCTTTTGTGACGGCCTTGATATTGTCCAGGTCTGTTGTCAAGTATCCGGGAGATCCGGCATACTCATTGTAACTGGCCAGCTGAAAGGATTTAAAAAGAATGCCCGATAGTCCGGTATAAAAACTCGTTTCTATGAGAGCTTTGATTCTCTCCACATCGTCTTCGGTAAAGGACTCATTTTCAAATTTCACAAATGTATCGAAGATCGCTTTTTTGACATCATTGAGATTGACGTTCGGGAATGTCCTGATGCGGATATTGAAGCGGCCCGTGATTTCAAGGCTCGATTGATAGGAGGAGACCGATGGGGCCAGTTTTTGTTCTTCCACAATCACCTTGTAAAACGGCGCTTTTTTCCCCACTGAGAGCAGCTGCCCTAGAAAAGACAGGGCATAGGCATCCGCGCTGTACTCCTCCACCGTAGAAAAGACCATGTTGATTTCCGGGGACTTGGCGAAATTGTCTTCGTGATAAGCCAGTTTGGGTTCAGTGAGGGTGACATGTTGAAGTTGGGGATCCTCGATAGGGTCTCCAGATGCGATCTCGCCGAAATACTTTTCGATCCAGGCTTTAGTCTGCTTCTCATCATAATCTCCCGCAACTACCAGAGTGCAGTTTCTGGGAACATACCAGGTGTCATGAAATTCATGCACATCTTTGAGTGTCGCATTTGTTAAATCCTCCATAGAGCCGATGACCTGCCAGTTATAAGGGTGGCCTTGCGGATAGAGGAGTTTGCTTATGATATAACTCGTATAGCCGTAGGGGCGGTTGTCTACCCCCTGGCGTTTTTCGTTTCTAACTACGCCCTGCTGGTTGGCAAACGCTTCCTGGGTTATTGTGCTGCTGAGAAAACCCAGGCGATCGGATTCCAACCACAGAGCCAGCTCCAGGGCATTTTTGGGAAGGACTTCAAAATAGATGGTGCCGTCATTGCTTGTTCCCCCGTTCAAGGTGCCTCCGGCTTCCTGGATTTTTCTAAAAAATTGGTCTTCACCCACGTGCTGGGAAGACTGGAACATCATATGCTCGAAAAGGTGGGCAAAACCGGTGCGCCCTTCCACTTCACGGTTGGAGCCGACATGAAACTGAAGGGCTATGGCCACGATAGGATCGGATCTGTCTTCATGTAGGATAACATCCAATCCGTTATCCAGGGTGTATTTTTCATGCTCGATTTCCAGCTTCCCCGGGCTTGTTGTTTTTGGCGCACATCCTGCGAAAACCAGAAAAATACCCAGAAGGAACACGATGTAAAATCTGGATCGAAATTTCATAAAGGCCTCCTTGCAAAGAAAGTTTTTTTAATCAAGCTTATGGACTGAAATCATTTTTTTCTTCTTCCTCGACGGGAAGGGATCGTTAGTTTTAATGAGGGCTTATTTTTTCCACTCTTCCTTGGTTGTCTCTTTTTCTGTTCGCTCCTTTTCATCCTGCTTCTTCTCTTAAGATTTTCAAGCTTTTCTTTCCCGCTGTGAACGCCCATTATAACCTTCCTTTACCGGATTAATCCTAAAACAGTCCGTATTTAATCTTCTTCTCCTTATGAGAAGTTCCTTCTGTTGTTTGGGAGCTTTAGAATAGTAATGAGAATATGATTCTATGTCAACTGCGAAAAATATACTTCTCCTCGTGTGTCTGTGGTGTGTTAGAAATTGCTTATTAGGAAATTTGATTATCCAGTTTGTGAATCTATCTTTTTTACTTCCATAATTTTATAATGCTCCCATGCATCCCTAATTAATCAGAAAATAAAGGAGGTTTAAATGAAAAAAATTGGGATCTTGTTATTGGCTTTTTTTATTTTGAATATTTCTGTTTTCTCAGAATCGGGTGAAGGCCTCAAAGTTTTTATATCTGTTGATATGGAGGGAATTACCGGAGTGGTGACCTCAGAGGAATGCAGCCGCACGGGACAAGATTATAATTATTTTCGTAAGATTATGACTCTTGAGACAAACGCGGCCATTGAAGGAGCTTTAGCTGCAGGTGCTGTGGAGATTTGGGTGCGGGATTCCCATGGATCAGCCAGAAATATTATTCCTGACCTCTTGAATGAAAAGGCCATTCTTATTAGAGATTGGTCGGGAGGACCTAAGGGAATGATGGATGGAATCGATGAGACTTTCGATGCGGCCATATTTATCGGTTATCATGCCAAGGCTGGGACACCTGATGCCATCATTGAGCACACGTCAAGCGGGATCGTCACAGACATGGCCATCAACGGGACGTCTCTGCCAGAAGCTGGTTACAATGCTCTTATAGCCGGCCACTACAATGTCCCAGTCGTCTTCCTGGCGGGGGACAAGGCGATCTGTGAACAGGCAAAAAAACTGTTTGGACAGGTTGAAACTGTAGCCGTAAAAGATGCCATAGGGGGTGCTGCCGTCAGCCTTCACCCATTTGTCTCCCATGAAAAAATCCATGAAGGAGTGCAGAAAGCGCTTGAGAATTTAAAAGAATATACGCCTTTTAAGATGGCTCCTCCTTACACACTCGTGATGAAACTCAAAACAGAAACACAGGTTTACAATGGTTCTTTTTATCCTGGGGCAAAAAGAACCGGAGATTGGGAACTGACATATAAGAGCGAGTCCATCATGGACATCATTAAAGCCTTCAGCTGGATGAGGAAATAGTCACCAAAGAAGGGGAGCCATAGAGAGGATTTTTGAAAAAGGACGCGTCCTCCCCAAAGGAACTCCTGCGTGGGCTGCCAATGGTGGAGGCGAGAGATCCCGGGGCCGTTATTAAGATTCTTTCACTGTTCCGGGGGGAGCGGTGATTGATTTATGGTTTGTGTATGAATTGATGTAGTTTTGGTAGGCTGCACTGACTTTTCCAGAAGAGGCATTCCCCCTGTGGACAAGAATACCGGCGTGCTGTTTGAGGGACTCGCCTCTGGTCAGCACAAAAGGTTTTCCGCTTATATTATCCGGTCTTCTCGGCCCAAAAATGCCGTATTCACGTGTTAACCAACGGTGGCCATGGCCATCAGGTTTTTGGAACACCGCCACACCTTCGGTCACGCCTTCAACGGTATTGGAGTAATCCACCCACAGTGCGACCTTCATATTGGTGGCCTCTTCCCCTTGAGCGCCGTTGTCGGAGATAATAGTCCCTCCATTTTGGCCGCTGAAGTCGGGATGAATTCTGAGAAAGGGCCAGGCGTAATGGACGTCATCGCTGACAAACTCAACATCTCCATAGGTTGCCGTCAAAGTGTAGGTGATATCGATAAAGTATTCGCCATCTTCCATTGGATAGACAACCATATGCCGTTTTTCATCCAGAATGGGAATGCTCCCATCCATTTCCCACTTTAAATTCGCTTCAATTACGGCTTTGTTGTTCTCTATTTCCAGCCGGACAAATTCCACATGACGTATATGATCGCGGAAAGGGGGACCATAGGCATTTATACCAATCGTCTGGCCGGAATACAGGGCATTATAGATGCTGACCGGCCGGCCGCCGTTCAATCGAACAGTGTCCCCGAAATATAGAGCCCGGTGGTGAGGATAGGGTTCATTTTGCTGCACTAGCAGATTTTTGCCGGAAGGACTCAGCATGGGATAAATATGCGGCAGATCTAACCAGGATGTGTATTGATATGTGAAGGCTTTGCGGCCGTCGATGAGGGCATGAAGCTGTCCGAGCTTGTCATTTTTTTGCAGCTGGATGGAAGAGGATTCGGCAGCCAAGTTAACCGTTTGCAGTCCTGCAGCAAGAACAATACAGAGGATGAGATGGAGTGAAGGTCTATGGATTTTCATGGGCCTCCTTCTCTTAGACTGTCCAGGGTTTTCGGTGCGGGTAGTCCAGCCAGCGGTTGGCCTCGTCATCATTGACAAAGCGTTCCGCCTGAGGGTCCCAGTGCAGTTTTCTCCCAAGCTTCATGGCGATGTGAGTTAAAATACATACGGTGTTGGATCGGTGTCCAACTTCTACAGGAACGATAGGATCCTTCCGGCTGCGCATGCATTCCAGGAAGTTTTTCATATGATTGGTTGAAACATAGAGTTTGGTCTCGTCCTCTCCGATCTCCTCCTTGAGGATCTCCCTATCCGAGGCTTCGATTTTTCCCCTCTGGACAAAAATCCAGCCGTCTTCCCCTTCGAACCGCACGCCGGCCGGACTGCCCGTATCCTGGATCAATTTGACGCCGTTGGCGTACATGATGTCGGAATGAAAGATGGTGTGTACATTAAAAAGTCCCCGGTCGGGAAATTCGGCTGTGGCCGCAATTTCAATAGGTCCGCTCTCCTCCGATCCGTTTCCCCATTGGGCGATGTCGTTCATATGGGATCCCCAGCCCGTAATCATGCCGCGGCAGTACAACTCATTCTGCAGCCATCCGGGGCGGCTGTAGTTTCTCTGTGGATGCACGCGGTCTTCAGAAAAGGGGGCCTCAGGCGTAGGACCCATCCAGAAGTCATAATTGAGGTTTTTTGGTACAGGCATGACATCAGGATTTCCAGATCCCTTGTCTTCCGGCAGCCAGACACGGATGGTGTGAAGTTTGCCGATGCGCTGGTTGCGGGTCAGTTCACATGCCATACGAAAATAGACGGATGACCGCTGCTGTGAACCAACCAGGAGAATCCGTTTGTTTTGCCGTACGGCCTTTACAATCTTTTGCCCTTCGGCAATAGAAAAAGTCATGGGTTTTTCTAGATAAATATCCTTTCCGGCTTTGGCTGCGGCAATTCCGTGAGCCGCATGCCAGTGGTCAGGAGTAACGATCAAGACGCCGTCAATATCCTTTTGGGCGAGAAGTTCACGGAAATCACTGTAGGCTGCACATCCTCTGAAGTTATTTTTGCCCAGTTCTGCGGAATAGATCTTATCCACCAGCCACTGGGCGTCCTCCATGCGGTGTGTGTCCACATCACAGACAGCCACCACTCTGGCTCCGACCTCCAGGCCGCGGTAGATCAGCTCCTGCATGTCTCCCTGGCCCTGCCGGCCCACACCGATACATCCCATGAGTAGGGTATTGCTTGGAGCCGACTGCCCGAAAACAGTCGATGGAACGATTGCCGGTGCGGCTAATGCTGCAGCTGAAGTTTTGAGGAAATTTCTGCGGGAGATGGTCTTTTTCTGTCTTGTTTGAGGCACAGTTTACTCCTTCTATTTAAACAGCTGGCCGACCAAATGGCCAAAGCTTCCGAACAGTTTAATGCTAAAATTTAGTCCTGAAGTTTCGTTATTGCGCATTTGGAATTCGACCGGAGTTTGAAAGGCAGCTTTTGTCCTGTGTGGAAAAAACAAAAAAAGGAGTAAGCACATAGCGAAAATGGAAGACTGTTTGTTTCGTATCATCATTCCTCCTTCAATTGTGATTCCGATTTGTCGTTAGAACTAATGTAACAACTCACGGTGAACGAGTCAACAATACCATAAGGGTTCTATTTGACACTGCCCTTCTTAAATATTATTCTATACGTTCTAGGAGCAAATCACCGTACTGATAACAGTTGCGTACAGGAAATAGATCAATGACTAGGGAAAAAGAGAGACGAGACAGAGAGAAAAAAGAGAAAGCGAGACGAAAAAGAGAAGAGAGAGGGAAAGAGAAAAAAAGGGGAAGAATTTTAGCTTGAAAATATTAGGAGGCGAAAGTGAAAGAACTTGTTGAAATGATTGCCAAAGCTTTAGTGGACAATCCGGACCAAGTACAGGTTACCATATTGGATGGGGAACAGAGCTCAATCATTGAATTGAAGGTTGCCCCGGATGATATAGGAAAAGTCATTGGAAAACAGGGCCGAAATGCGCAGGCTATCAGAACCATTCTTGGAGCCGCAGGGATGAAGATGAAAAAAAGATTGACTATGGAGATTATCGAGTAAAAAAAATATTTAACTTTTGGGATAAACAACTCTAAAAGAGAATTTATCCCGTTCTTAATCCTGGAGAGCCTTTAAGGGATTTGTTTACCTTCCTAAATAATGGGGATTGTCTTTTTCGACGATCAGCTTTGTGCTAAGCACTGTATCACCGACTGTCAACCGGACGATGTACTGACCAGGGCCAGCCATAGAGATCCGCCTGAATCTTCTCTGTGTGGATGTGGTTTCTTGCTTTCCAGGAGGATTCGGCCTGAAATTCCAGAAAACCTTGTTCATCCCTTTTTCTTTTGGGCCTCTTAAATCTCGGATCACCTTACCTGTGATATCCAGAATTTCAAGTTTAACTTTCTCCGGAGTTTCACTTTTCAGAAAGTAGAAAATGTTCGATCCTGTCGGAGGATTAGGTTTGAAAAATCGTTTATCCGTCACCCAGGACCATTCATATGTCCTTGCCCACTGCACTTCAGGTCTGATATCAAAAAGATAAACATCTTTCTCCATTACTTCGGGTGTAAACTGCTGCAAAGCAGTGATGTTATCCACGATCCAGGCACCTCGGCCGTGTGTTCCTGCGATGAGATCGTTATCACGGGGATGGATGAGCATGTCATGGACCGGTACTGTCGGCAGTCCATTCATGAAGCGGGTCCAATTCTTTCCCCTGTCCACAGAGATATAGATTGCAAATTCCGTTCCGGCAAAGAGGAGATCCGGATTCATATAATCTTCACGGACGACATACACCGAGCCTTCGGGAAGACCATTGATGATCTTATTCCAAGTTATTCCATAGTCTTCAGTGACATAAATATAGGGATTTTGGTCATCATGGCGGTGACCGTCAAAAACCACATAGGCTCTGCCTGGGACATGGTTGGAGGCTTCGATTCGTTTTACCCAGTATTCTTTAGGTGCTCCGGTCATATTGTCAGTCAACAGAGTCCACTGGCCGCCGTCATTTTGTGTCAGCTGGACATTTCCATCATTGGTTCCGATCCAGACAGTCCCGGGATTCAATGGCGATTCGTCAATGGAGACGATGGCGCTGTACCGGCCGTCCGGTGTGGCGGTGAGATCCGGACTGATTGTCCGCCAGCGGTCACCGCGGTCAACGGATTTGAAGAGCTTGTTGCCGCCAAAATAAAGAGTCTGTGGATTATGGGGAGATATCAACAAAGGACCGTTCCAATCAAACCGGTAGCGTTCTCTTGTCTCTCCTTTTTGCACCTCGGGTGGTCTTGGTCGAATGGATGTGTTCTCCCAGTTGCGAAGATCGAGACGTGAGATATTTCCCCCTTGGGTTTCGTAATAGACGGTGTTGAAATCTGTGGGATCGACTTGGTTGAAAAAACCGTCGGCATTGCTGAGAGGGAACCAATCGCTATTCACGATTCCTGAGCCCCGGCGTGAGCGGCTGGGGCCTCCCCAGTTGCCGTTGTCCTGGAGTCCTCCATAAACATAATATGGTTTTCTCATGTCGACGGTTATGGCGTAGAACTGTGCGAGGCCTATGGTTGTGATCACATCCCATTTTTTCCCTCGGTCATATGTGATGTTGATGCCTCCGTCGCCACCGACGATGACGTGATTGGAGTTGTTGGGATCGATCCAGAGACCGTGATAATCAATATGGGTTCTCCCTTGAACGAGTGTTCCTACTTTTAAGGTGTTTCCTCCATCATCTGAATACGCCAGAGGCGATCCACAGGTCCAGAAGACATTCTCGTCATTGGGATCGACGCGGATTTGGCTGTAGTAGGAAGGCCGGTTGTTATAAGTATGTTTTTGTGTCCATGTTTCTCCATAATCATCCGACCGGAAAATCCCTCCCAGGTTTGGATCGAGTTTACCGGCTTTCAGAACGCCGCCTCTCTGTTGGCCGCGCGTTTTTTGAGTGCTGACAAGGGCATACACCGTTCCCGGTTTACTCCTGGAGGCACTGATGCCGGTGCGTCCCATTTCATCGGTTGGCAGTCCCTGAGTGGATTTTTTCCATGTTTTTCCGGCATCCTTGGTCACATATATACCTGCCTTTGGTCCCCACTGGTCAATAGGATCTCCGGCATCAAAACGATTCCGTGTTCTCAGATGGGCTACAGCATAGAGAATGCTGGTGTTTTCGGGGTCCATGGCCAAATCTGTGACACCAGTTTCTTCATCGAGAAAGAGAACTTTGTCCCATGTTTTGCCACCGTCAATGGTTTTAAATACTCCTCGCTCATCATTGACCCCCCATAGGTGTCCCAGGGCGGCAACATATACGATATCGGGGTTTTTTGTGTCGATAAGCACTCGACCGATGTGGTGGGTCTCTTTCAATCCGACAAATTCCCAGGTTTTTCCGGCATCTGTAGACTTGAAGACTCCGCCACCCCAAGGAGAGCTGTTGCGGTTATTGGGCTCACCCGTTCCGACAAAGAGGATATTGGGATCCGAAAGAGAGACAGCAATATCTCCAATAGAGGCATTGGATTGGTCGTTAAATATTGGCTTCCATGTGATGCCGGCATTTTCCGTTTTCCATATTCCACCTGTGGCGGCTCCGGCATAGACGACAACCGGATTGCTCTCTACACCTTCGATATCGGTGATCCGTCCTCCGGGATTGGCCGGGCCGATTTCCCTCCATGAAAAGTGTTTCAGGAAATCGAGAGAGTCTGATTGAGATAGAAGGCTGACAGACGGCAGCAGCATGCACAGGATTAGTGTTAAACTGAATACGAAAACTTTTTTCGAAAAACTTTTGTTCAATTGTTCCTCCTAGACAAGGATTTTATTAGAGATTCTTATTCAAGAAAAAAACATATGATTTTTGCAGAGATAATGCAATAGATTTTTTTGTATCTCTCACCTAACCTGGATAGTGATTAGATGGGGCATAAATTTACCCTTTGGTCCCTCTGGAATAGTGATCTTGAGTTGACCTCCCTTTAAAACCGCTCCAAAGACACTTTTAGCCATCTCCGGATTCAGAACTCTAAGGACATAGTCTGTTTTGGCAAGGCCTTCAACCAAAATGACTAAACTCGATTCTTTTTTCCGGACTGAGAGAATTTTCAGGCCTATGTTTCTATTTCCCACTTTTGTTCTAGGAATCACGGGAAGAATTTCTAGAGAGGGCAAAGTATCTAGCTCCAGAAGCAAAGGACTTCCATTTATGTGTATATCGGCTCTAATTTGGATGGTTTGTGTGCCATGAATTGTGTTAAAAACCGCCGGTTCTCCATTGATGGAAAGTGATTGTATTTTTGTGGTCGCGCTGAGATTTGGTGCGAAGTGGATCTTGTACCCCTCGGCTCCTTCTGTCTTGATGGTTACAGATATTTTTCCTTGGGATTTTTTAAAGTCGATAGAAAATGATGCGTTGCCAATTTTGTAGTTGTGGATTTTAACGTTTTTCCAATCTGCCGGAAAGTGGGGAGAAAAGACGAATGTTTTGTTGATGGCATCTCCTTCGAGTCCCAGCAGTCCTCGCACTAGAGGAAGAGTGACGCCGGCCGTTGAAAAGCCCTGATGAGGCACGGCTTCCTGAGGCCACACATTCAAAGAGCCGGAAAAAACCTCGGTAATGGAACCCAGTGCATTGTCAAACGTGTGCCGGGCTGTAGAGAGAAGCAGGGTGTATCCCTGAAGCGGCATGTGATGTTTATAAAGTGCTGTTGTAACCCAGCTTGTCAGAAAAGGCCATACTGCGCCGTAATTGTAGTTGAGAGGTTGAAAGTAGGGGCTTTTGTTCGAAATGCTCCGGATTCCCCAGTCCGTGGTCAATTCAGACGAACAGATCCTTTCCAGAGAAATCCGGCTCCTCTCGGGAGTCCCCAATTCCCACATTAAGCCCACGGCATTCCACGGTGAAATCTCCTGAACATGTTCTCCCTCGGTGTTGAAGGCATAGACATAAAACTGGCTTTTTTTATCCCAGAATTTTTCATCAAACACCTTTTTAGCCTGGATGAAATGTTGGGTGGCGGTGCTGTCAAGCGTTTTGTCTTCGACAGCTTCTGCCATGTGCTGCATGGCCATCGATGCCCTGACCCAAACCGCAGCCAGATAGATGTCTGTTTCAATGCCTGTTAGGGCTCCATACTCTAGGGCTCCAAGGCCGGCCTGTCTGTTATCCATGAGGCCGTCGCCGTTTGCATCTGTGGACAAACACCAGCTGTAAGCTTTTTTCAAGCTTTCCCAGCTCTTTTTGATGAAATCGACATCCCCGCTTTTCTTCATATAATCGTACATAGCCGTGATGTAATAGGGCGTCGTGTCTCCGTGGATGTATCCATAGTGATAATCGTTCCACCAGTCAATGTAACCTTCGGCTTGAGAGAGCTCATGGGACATTTTGCCGTCATCCCTCTGCCACTTCTGTGTAAAGGAAAGAATATCACGAACGGTCTCATGGGCTCCGTAGCTCATGAAGCTGAACGAATTGATGTAGGTGTCTCCACCAAAAAACCAGCCGAAACCCGGCCGGCCGCTGCTGCCTGAAGCTCCAAGTCCTGCCACAAGTCCTTTGCCCAGAGTGGGATTGTCCACAATCAGATTATCGAAGGCGACCTTTGCCCAATGGAAGGCAAGGTCGAGTTCCGGTTCGGGTGTTTGAATTTGAAGAGTACTCTCCTGAAGGTTCAAATAATGTCGGAAATTCTCCAGGTAATACTGTTCTGGAGATTCCTGAAGTTTTTTGTAGACATTGAGGATGTCCTCTCGATCTCCCTGGCCTCCGGCCAGGTAGATGGGGATAAAATTGTCTTTGACTTTTTTTGGATCGGGCAACTTTATCTGAAATTCACTTGGGGAGTCCGACAGCATATGTGCGGGAGTGTAGGAGAGTCCTGATGCAGCAGGGGAGCCAACAAGCCCGTGATTCTTTCCTGTAGATTCAGAGATGATATAGGCTTTGAACTCTTCGTTCCAGTAGGCGAACTGTCCACCGATACCTGCCGGCCACATGGGCTGGAGCACGGGCAGAAAACTACACACAATCGTGAGAGGTTCTTCCGTATCCACCTTAAGTAAAATGATGGCTCCGGGCTCATGGACGGGAGTGATATAGATGGCCTTAACCGTAAAAGACTGGTAGATGTAAGTCAGGATGGTAACTTCGGGAGAAACAGATACATGCCGGACGATATCACCGGCTTTTACGGCTCGAGTGGAACTTCCAATAAAAAAAGAGATCTCAAAATTCCTCAGTATCTTGAGTGGATAGGCCCACGCCTCAAACGTTCCCGATTCATCACCAAGGATTGCAAATTTACGTCCTACTTTGTCAAATGGTGTTCCTGGTCGAGCGAGCCGTTGCAGGGTCATTTCGTGTGTTTTGATCTCAAATTCCTTGACGAGACCTTCTTGGGCGTGGATGGATACCCAACAAAATAGTAAAAGAACAAAGAAAGAAAGGAATTTTGTCTCTTTCATCTCTAAAACAGGATGATCGGATTTTTCCTGACAAAGAGGAAGAAGAACAAAACGTAAATCAGCACAAGTACAAAAATCAGAGGCAGTTCACTCTTAAAACTGGCCACTCGATTGGGGATAACTTTTTCCTCACACTTGTACTTCCTCCTGCTGGGGAAAACGGCCGGAATCTGGGATTTGTAGTCTTCATAAGTTTTTCCAAATTTATTTTTGAGGAATTTTTCTTCATAGGGAATGATAATGGAATAAAGGAAGACAAATTCGGCAAAATATAATGGGATTAGCCACCAGATATTGAATGTGATCACAACTCCAAAATCGACGATGAAGTTTCCAAAATAAAGTGGATTTCTGATGTAAGAGTAAGGCCCGGATGCGCAAAAGAATTCCGCTTCTATTTCGGTCACAATATGACGGCCGTGAAGATAGCCCGCCGAGTGTACTCTAAATACCAATCCCGACAGAACAAAAACGAATCCGATGATCCATAACATCAACGTTGTTGTGCTTTGGAGAATCAAGAATTTGAGAGCGACACCGATAACAAGGAAAAAGATTCTGTAGTACCTGCGGGTGTTGAAAATAAACCTTGAAAATTTATGGAACAACCGGGATCTCCTCTTTCCTTTAAATACCTCTGATGTTTTCCATTCGGGTTGAGAGTGATTTATACCACATACTTCGTTTTGAGGTCAATCTATAGAACGACTGACTTCGGTTGACATATTCCTAGCCGTAAAATGGTGCTTAACTAGTTGGATTCACTCCCTATCTCTGGTGTCTTTTTTATAGAGTATTTTATAGAAATCTTCAATACGTTTGTCCCAAATACGGTCGTTAAATATGGCCCAATCAGTTAACTTTACATAATCCTTAACTCTTGAAATAATTTTTTCGCTCTTTTGGTCAGATAAAGAAAACTCCGTATGAACACCATCATTTTTCTGGTAACTTCTCATTAAGTCTGTTTCAGTGTTGACAATACACAACAAAGAGTCATTGACATAGTAAGAACGGGGATTGTCTCGGCCGTGATATCCGAGATAATATGGGTCCATTCTGGTTTTCATTAAACTCTGACCCACAAAATGATTGGCAATCTCAATTCCAAGAAGATCCAAAACCGTCGGAGCGAGATCGATCTGTCCAGCCAAGTCATTTCGGATTATCCCCTCCTCCTTCAATGGATCATAGATGAGCAAGGGAATTTGATGGATGCTTTCAAAGTGGTTGAGGCTTCGATCTCTTGCCTTATTTTTCTCTCTCATATTTCCATGATCAGCAAAAACAAAAAAAATTGTGTCCTTAAAATATTTTCTTGTGCGCATGATTTTAAAGAAAAATCCAAGACTGTAGTCCGTATAAGAAAAAGTGTTCAAGTATTTTCCAAATAGCCCATCTTCTAAACCAAGTTCATACTTTGTATCCGGCACTTCATAGGGGGCATGATTGGTGGAGGTCAGGATAATTGTGAAAAACGGCTTTTCTGCCCTGTCCATCGTTTTCACAGCCATCCTCATTGTTTCTTCATCAGAGTAACCCCAACCTGCCATCTCTGCATCCTGAGGATAAGACTCCTTGTCCACGATAGTAAAATCTCCATGATATTTAAGAAATACTTTTCTATTATCAAAGTCTGCTGACCAGGAATTAATAAAATAATTGCTATATCCATACAGATTCAAAATCTCAGGCAAAGTGAAGAGCTGGACATGGGACTGATTTCTCATTAAGCTTGCACCTTGGAATAGATCATAATAGGAACCAAGGACGGCAAGTAAAGCTCTTGATGTAATGTCGGCTTGACCCAAAAAATTTGTGAACATTATGCTTTTAGAGGCAAGTTCGTTAAAATTGGGAGTGAAAGAATAGGGTCCTCCATAGACATCAATTTCTTTGCTGCGATATCCTTCAAGGATAATAAAAACAATATTGCGAGGGACCTCTTTCTTAACGTCCCTTTCTTCAACTGAATTGTCAGCAAAATTGGATGAATATTTGATAAGACCTGCATCTTTCTTGGGAATTTTTATAAATGGATAATTCTCATCATACCAAACGTAACCTTCAGCTAAGGGAAAAGGTCTCTCTTTGATAAATAAACTTTCTCGCGGGGACTTTTTCGGGGGTCGGTCTTCAAGCTCCAAATCTTCTGGTCCCGGCTCTTTTCTATCTATATTTAATTTCGTTTCTATTAATCTTTTCCTTGTTTGGATCAGATTATGGATTCGAGGAATATCCTTTATCATCCAGACAAAAGAATTGCTTTGATAATAGGCCCTTCTGTTCTCTTTATCTTGAAGACGATAGCTTGCATACATGGAGAATGAAGCAATTAGGAGTAAGGGTATAAGAATAATCAATGTCTTTGTTAAATGAATGCTTTTCACCCCAAATCTTATGATTAAAAAAGTGACAATCACAATAACCAGTATAGGGATTAAAAGAAACAGGATCTCTCCGGAATGATACCGCATATCTGTTACAGTGGAAGCCCATAAATCGCCGATGTTTCTCACGTACTCTAAATCAAACAATCTGAGATTTTCTTTGAAAAAATTGACATATTGAAGATTCGAATAACTGGTGATGATAATTATGAGCTCAAATGGAAATATTAAGGCTAGAAAAAGCCATTTGCTTAGATTCAGAGCTAAATAGGCTAAACAGGCTGCAAGGAGAGCTAAAGAGACATCCTCAAGAAAACCAGGCAAAACCTCTAAAAATACAAAATCACTTTTAGCATTCCCCCAAAAAAGAATATAGATTCTTATGGAAAATAAAAATGTGAGCAGGAAGACCAGATTGAGAACAAAGTAAAAACTAATTTTTTTCTCTTTGCGCATGCATTCAACTCCACATGATTTTTTGCCTTTTGTGAAGTCAAATTATCATATTGTTGGCAAAATGACAATTGCATAAGAACAGAGGAATGTTTTGAGTTTATTGTATTTTTTTATACAGGCTTCTCACTCAACTCATTCAACAAATATGATTGAATTATGCTGAAATTATGGTATTAGGACTGAAAGGATAATAGTAGAAAGTTTTCAGGCCATAAGGGAAAAATACAGATATTCAGAGTGGCTGGGAAGCAGGGATTCGAACCCCGATTCCATGATCCAGAGTCATGTGTCCTGCCGTTGGACGACTTCCCAGCAGCAGCGACATGATAATGGATTTCCCCAAGGATTTCAACATGGAATAATTGGCTCACATTGACTTGTATCGGAGATGGTGCTACCATTCGGAACTAATAATAGGATAAGGGAAAAAACAATGATATGTCCTTACTGTGATCATCGGGAAAGCAAAGTCATAGATTCCCGGGATAGTAAAAATGGTTTTGCTATTCGCAGACGGCGTGAGTGTCTCACTTGTCAGAGAAGATTTACGACATATGAAAAAATCGAGGAAATTCCCTATATGGTTGTCAAGAAAGATGGCCGGAGGCAGCGTTTCAGTTCTGAAAATCTCCTGCGGGGAATATTAAAAGCCTGTGAGAAAAGACCGATCCCCTTAGCAGAGTTAGAGGGAATTGTCGAAGAAGTCGAAAATGTACTGCAGGAACGTCCAGAAAAGGAAATCGGCGCTGCAGAGATCGGAAAGTATGTCATGGACAAACTGAGATCTCTCGACAAAGTGGCCTATGTCAGGTTTGCTTCTGTCTATAGAGAATTTAAGGATGTCAAAGAATTCAAGAAGGAATTAGAAAAGCTTTTGTAAGACAGAAATATTTACGTATAGACTAATCTTTTTGTCCAATTATATCAATTTGAATCGTCATGGTTAAGACAATCAAGCCTGTGGAGAAATAAATGGCAAAAAAAGACGATGATATCGTTGAAGAATTTGAAGATATCATAGAAGATCATGGCCAAAAGCTGAGTATCCCAAAGGAACTGCCTGTGCTCATGCTGAGGGATATTGTTGTGTTTCCTTATATGGTGGTGCCTTTGTTTGTGGGGAGAGAAAAATCAAAAAAGGCCATTGATCTTGCCCTTTCGACTCACCGTATGATTCTTCTTTTGACACAGAAAAACATGGAGATCGAAGAACCTAAGAGTGAAGATGTGTACCAGATGGGTACGGTCGCACTGGTTATGAGAATGTTGAAACTCCCTGATGGACGGGTCAGAATTCTTGCACAGGGTCTTATCCGGGCAGAAGTGAGAGAATTAGATGAGAAAAAGCCCTATTATTCGGCTAAAATAAAGGTCATACGTGAAGCGGAAGTGGAGAAAGAGCAGATTGAGGTTGAAGCCATGATCCGGAATGTCCGCGATGGTCTGGATGAAGCGTCCACTTTGGGAAAAAATATCCCACCGGAGATTATGATCATCGCCGCCAATGTGGATGAGCCGGGGAGGCTCGCCGATCTGTCGGCGGCCACTTTGGATTTGAAGATAGAAGAGGCACAGGAGCTCGTAGAAATCATTGAACCATTTAACCGTCTGAAAAAGGTCTATGAAAAGTTGACAAAAGAACTCCAACTCCTGGATGTCCAATCTAAGATCAGCACTGAGGCCAAAGGAGAAATGGATAAGCTCCAGAAACAATATTATCTGAGACAACAGATTAAGGCTATTCAGAAAGAATTGGGAGAAGGCAGCGAAATTCAAGAGGATATAAAGAATTACCAGGAAAAACTCAAGAAGCTCAAAGTCACAAAAGAAGTGAAAGAGGAGATCGAGAAAGAAATCAACCGCCTCGGCCAAATGCATCCCGAATCTGCGGAAACAGCCGTTGTCAGGAACTATCTGGACTGGATGTTTTCTTTACCTTGGAACAAAAGCACAAAAGATAATCTCGACCTTCGCAAGGCAAAAACCATTTTGGATGAAGATCATTATGGTCTGGACAAGGTCAAAGAACGCATACTGGAGTACCTTGGAGTCCGGAAGCTCTCTAAGAGAATCAAAGGCCCCATCCTCTGTTTTGTGGGTCCTCCTGGTGTTGGGAAAACATCGTTGGGCCGCTCTATTGCGCGAGCACTGGGCAGAGAATTTATGCGCATTTCACTTGGAGGGATCAGAGATGAGGCCGAAATTCGTGGACATAGAAGGACGTATGTGGGCGCGCTGCCTGGAAGAATCATTCAGGGAATACGGAGAGGAGGTTCGAACAATCCTGTTTTTATGATGGATGAAGTGGATAAGATTGGTGCTGATTTTCGAGGGGATCCTTCTTCGGCCCTTTTGGAAGTGCTCGACCCTGAACAGAACAATTCTTTTCGGGATCATTATTTAGGTGTTCCCTATGACCTATCCAATGTCATGTTCATTACGACAGCAAACCTTCTCGATCCGATCCAGCCGGCATTTCGCGACCGGATGGAGGTCCTCCATCTTCCAGGATACACGGAAGAAGAAAAGCTTCAGATCTCGATGCGGCATCTGGTCCCTAAACAGATAAAAGAACATGCCCTCAACGAGAAAAGGATTTCCTTTAACAAAGGAGCCGTCAAGCAAATAATTTCCCTCTATACAAGAGAGGCGGGCGTCAGGAATTTAGAAAGAGAAATTGCTTCCATTTGCCGAAAGGTGGCAAGAAAGGTGGCTGAGGGACGTGAAAGCCTTTCCAGGATAACCTCCCAGAATGTTGAAAAATATCTCGGACCTACCAAGGTATTCAGGGATCAACTTTTAAAGACAGATCATGTCGGAGTGGCGATAGGGGTTGCCTGGACGGCGGCAGGAGGGGAGATCCTTTTTGTCGAGGCGACAATGATGAAAGGCAAAGGGACTTTGTTGCTGACAGGATCTTTGGGCGATGTGATGAAAGAATCAGCCCAGGCAGCACTGAGTTATGCGCGGACCCATGCCAAAGAATATGGGATCGATTCGCTAATATTTTCGAAAAATGACTTTCATATTCACATTCCTGAAGGAGCCATACCCAAAGACGGTCCATCTGCCGGTGTGACCATGGCCACGGCTCTTCTCTCGATATGTACAAGCAGGAAGATCAAATGGAATGTGGCCATGACAGGAGAGATAACGCTTAGAGGCAATGTTCTTCCTGTTGGAGGAATAAAAGAAAAAGTTCTTGCGGCCCAACGCGCTGGCGTTAAAACGGTTATTCTCCCTCTTCCGAACCAAAAAGATCTGATCGATATCCCAAAGAAGGTTATTAAAGATATCAAATTTATTTTTGTCGAAAGGGTTGAAGAAGTCTTTAACCATGCCCTTCTTCGGCCTCTGAAGCCAAAAAACACGAAGACAGGAACATCGGCTCTTTAGAGTCCTTGATATCCATTTGGCAGGGTCACGGGTCCGGCTCTAAAATGGATTGATTTTGAAAAGTGGTTTTTCGGTAGTTTGTGAAGGCTAACCTGCGGAAAGAAAATTCCCTTCGAAAACGATCTCTGAAGGTCCGGCCTGGTGGACTTTTTCTTTATCCCACTCCACAATGACACTACCCATAGACGTTCTCACCGTTACTTTTTTGTCCGTATAGTTCTTGAGGATGGACGCAACGGCGGCCGCGCAGGAACCGCTGCCGGATGATAACGTTTCACCAACACCTCTTTCCCAAAAAAGCACTTCGATTTCGTCCCTGTTCAAGATTCGTATAAATTCGATATTTGTTCTTTTGAGGAAAAAAGGATGCAGTTCAATTTCTCTTCCTATCTGATGCCATTCTATCCGTGCCGGAAATCGGTCAACAAACACGGCACAATGTGGATTTCCAAGGGATATGACGGTCACCGGATAGACTTTTTTATTGATGGAGAGGGGGTAATCGATGATTTTTTCATGAACCGATCCGTCATAAAATGGGATGTCCTGAGAGCTCAAACGGGGAATCCCCATCTCAATTTTGATTTTGAACTGCTTCTCTCCGCGCTCGATAAGCTCGCATTCGCGGTCCCCGACGATAGCGTGGAACAGGACTCTTGAGGAGTTGATTTTGTTGTAATGATAGAGATAGGCGGCCGCACATCTCAAACCGTTTCCGGATAATTCCGGCTCTGTTCCATCGGCGTTAAAAATTCTAAAGTTGGCCAAGCCTTTTTCTTTGTTTCTGACGGAGATGAGGAGCAAGCCATCTGCGCCCACACCTGTGTGGCGGTCGCAGATTTTTCTTGCAAGAGTACCAATTCCAGAAGTATCTTTAATTTTATGTTCATCGACAATGAGAAAATCGTTACCTAACGAATGGAATTTGGTAAATTTCATTCAGGGATCCTTAAAGTGACAATAAGTTGATAGGGTTCCCTTCGTCCCCGTTCCCGGCTCAGGAGGAGAAGATAGGCTCCTCCTTTATCGATTTTTTTAATGATCTTCTGAAAATCACGGACGTTTTTGACAGGTTGTCTGTTCAATTCGAGGATGATATCTCCAGGCTTGATGCCTTCTTCTTCCGCCTCACTGTAGCGGGACACGGACATGATGAGGACTCCTTCCTTGGATTGAAATCCGTATCGTCCGGCCATTGAGGCGGTCAAATCCTCCACGGAGTAACCGATGTCATCATCTGTGGAAGTTTGGGTTTCTGGAGCTTTTAGGTTTTCGCGTTTAGTAAGTATAACAGAAAAATTTTGTTCTTCTCCATTGCGGATAACAACAAGATCGACCTTGGTTCCCGGGCGTATTTCTGCAATCTTAAACAGGAGGTCGTTGTTATCCTCTACGGGCTGGCCGTTGATTTCTATGATGACATCAAACTGTTTAAGGCCCGTTTTGTCGGCCGGAGTTCCGGATTCGACAGAATGGATCATGGCGCCTTTCTTTGATTTGAGGTTGAGGACTTCTTTGAGTTTATCGTCGATATCCTCTGGGGGCAAACTGATTCCCAGATATCCTCGGACCACCTTGCCGGTTTCTTTGAGCTGGGAGACGATTTTTTTTGTGAGATCAGAGGGGATGGCAAAACCGATTCCGATATTGCCTCCAGTCGGAGTATAGATCATGCTCGTGATTCCGACAACTTCCCCCTTCATATTGACCAACGGACCGCCGCTGTTCCCCCTGTTAATGGCCGCATCCGTCTGGATAAAATCCTGGTAGGGAAGTTCTGACGTGCTTAAAAGTTGACGTCCTTTGGCACTGACGATACCGGCGGTCACCGTATGAGCAAATCCAAGGGGATTTCCGATGGCCAGAACCCACTCTCCAACCTTGAGCTGTTCAGAATTTCCCAGGTTGGCATAGGAAAAGTTACTGCCTTTAATCTTCAATAGGGCGATATCTGTTTTTGAGTCTGTCCCGATAAGTTCCGCAATATATTCGTTTCCCTGCAGAGATGTCACTTTAATCTTTATGGCATTTTCAACGATGTGGTTATTGGTCAATATGTATCCATCCTCACTGATAAAAAAACCTGTTCCTCCGGCTTTTGATCTGTATTCCTGCTGTCGATCCTTGGGGATCCCGAAAAATCTATCCCAGAAGTCATTGGAAGGTGAATCTTCGAAATACCCCCTGGTTCGCCTTCTCTCCACTATGTCAGCTTCAATTCTGACAACAGAAGGGCCGACTTTTTCGGCGATAGCTGCAAAATTCAATCCAGCCTGAGCTTGTAACGAAGGAGCGGCATAGAGAGTTGAAGACAAAGCTGAGGACGAAGGGTCTTCCCAGCTTGAGGCCTGCATGCTTTTCTCAGGAAAATAGACAAAAATCAGGCCCGCAAGAAACAATCCAGCGAGAAAGCTAATTCCGACAATCAGTAAAGTTTTTTTCATTTCCAATCCTCTTTTTAGTGTACTATTAAATTAGCATACTAGTGCTAAAATTTCAATGAATCCAACATTTTAAAAACTCATAACGCAAAGAAAAGTTGCATCTTGCTTGACCGGACAGAGTGGCATATAATCAATATTTTGAGAAAGATAACGGTTTTTTAAAGATGAAAGTAAAAAAAGGTATTTTGATTGTTTTTGAAGGCATAGATGGATCGGGAAAATCGACTCAGGTTCAAATTCTCCGGAAAATTCTAGAAGACAAGGGCCTGGATGTTGTCATTTTCCGGGAACCTTCCCAAAGCCCATGGGGACAAAAGATAAAGGAAAAAGCGGCTTTGCCCGATTCTCTCTCTCCTGAAGAGGAACTGGAGCTCTTTGTGAAAGACCGTGAAGATAACGTCCAAAAAAATTTAAGACCGGCTTTGGCCAAGAATAGAATTGTTCTCTTGGACAGATATTATTTTTCAACCATGGCTTACCAGGGCGCTAAAGGTCTTGATGTGGAAAAGATCCGCCAGATGAATGAAAGTTTTGCCATCCGTCCTGACCTGGTTTTTATCCTAGACTTGGATGCGGGAAAAGCACTCCACCGTATTCAAGATAGAAAGAACAAAGACTTACTTTTTGAGCGTTTAGATTACCTTGTTGAGGTCAGAAAAATTTTTAATCACTTTCAGGGAAAAGATATCTTTCATATAGACAGCGAAAAAACTCCTGAGAAGGTAAGCAAATATATTTCCTCTGTCGTATTTGAATATATCCATAATAACTTGCAAATATCTTGAAAATACTTCTGTAACCTGAATTATTCACGAGTTGAGAATCACGGACAGATGCGAGGCGTCGACGTATGAAGCTGTACTCTTGTACCGCAAATGCGTCCCGTGACAAAGCAGATGGGGTATTATCGACTCGCCTTTAGTGTAAAAAATGTCGATTATGGATAAAAAATCTAACGAAAAAAAAGTTTTCAAGTTGTTTTCCCGAAAAGCAAAGGAACATACTGAAAATACAGAAATTAAAGTAAACATCGACATTTTTTATGAATTATTCAGGGTGAGAAACGTAGCAGCCTTGCGGCATTTGGTTTATATCTGCTATATTTGATTCAAATGACTGAAAAAAGAAGATTGACTATCAAGATAAAAAAACCAGTGTTGAAAAATTTCAGTTTAAAAAAACTGAGCTGGAAGAGGATTCTGAAGACAGCTTTTTTTGTCTTTTTGGTGTTTGTGATCGTAGGATCCGGAGTGGCCATCGGTGTCTATAAAGCTATCATGCAGAATCTTCCGGATATTTCTCAGCTTGAAGAATTCGAACCCAAAATAATCACCTACATTTTTGCGGGAAACGATGAAGTTATCGGAGAATATGCCACTGAAAAAAGAATCGAAGTCGAGTTTGAGGACATTCCCGATATCCTGATTAAAGCCATCATTGCAACTGAGGATCCAAGATTTTACAGCCATAAAGGCATCGACTATCTCGGGATTTTACGGGCGGTCAAGGCTGATATCAAGCTCATTTTTACTCCAAGGAAGCTTCATGGGGGAAGCACCATTACGCAGCAGCTCATTCGCACACTGCTGCTGCACCGAAGGCAGGAACTGCGTCGAAAAATCAAGGAAGCCATATTGGCCAGACAGATCGAAAGAAGTTACACAAAGGAAGAAATCCTGGCCTTCTACTGCAATCAATTTTACCTTGGTCATGGAGCTTATGGTGTTGAGGCTGCTGCTCGGTTTTATTATGAAAAAAACATCTCTGAGCTGAACCTGGTAGAATCGGCATTCATCACGGGTATTTTCCGGGGGCCATCATTGTATTCTCCATATGAGAGACCGGATTTGACACTTCGACGGAGAAACCATGTTTTAGGCCGTATGGTGGATGAAAATGTTATCAGTGAGGAAGAGGCGGAAGAAGCCAGGGGTAAACCTTTGGGCGTTCTCCCTCGCTACCGGAATGTTTCTGAGTTTGCCGCCTATTTCAACGAAGAAGTCAGGAAATATATCGAACAGAATTACGGAGCCGATGCTCTCTATTACAGTGGGCTTAAGGTGTACACAACCCTTGATCCAAAAATGCAGGGCTATGCTGAAAATGCTCTTGTCAATCAACTCCGCACCCTGGATAAAAGACAGGGCTGGAGAGATGATAAAGAGAACCTCCTCGAAAAAGGCGTAGAGAATCTGGAAGAGGTCAAATCGGATACAGCAATGCTGTCTAACTGGCTAAGGCCGGAATTCCAGGTGGGAAAAGTCTATGATGCCGTAGTTTTATCGGCAGAAAACCGAGAAGCTACAGTGAAGATCAAGGATTATATGGGATATATGGACAATGCGGATATCCTCACTTGGACAAAGACCAAAAATCTCAAGGACCTGATTCAACGAGGGGATATCATCAAGGTCAAAATAAAAGAGATCGACGAAGAGAAGAAAGAGATGTCGATTTCTCTCGATCAGGAACCGGTCCTGGAGGGAGCCTTCTTGGCCATCGATCCACTGACCGGTCAGATCAAGGCCATGGTCGGAGGATATTCCTTTGAAAGACTCAAATTCAATCAGGCCACTCAGGCTCTCAGGCAGTCCGGTTCGGTGATAAAACCACTCCTCTACACTGCCGCTTTAGAAAACGGGTGGACTCCCTCCATGGCTGTTGTGGATGAACCCGGGGAATTTCCCGACAAGTGGGCGGCTGTCCCCTATGCACCAAGGAATTATGACCGAAAGTATAAAGGCCGGGTTACGCTTCGCATAGGGATTGAACAGTCCCGGAATGTTGTCACCACAAAGATATTGGATCACATTTCCCCCCAGACAGGTGTCCGGTACTGCCAGAAGTTTGGGATCACCTCACCGATTCGTCCCTATCTGTCCCTGGCTTTAGGGGCGTTTGAAGTGAGGTTGATAGAGATGGTGTCCGCATTTACGACTTTCCCCAACAAAGGCGTAAGAATCACTCCCTATTTTATCACCCGGATCGAAGACAAAGATGGAAATATCTTAGAGGAACACAAAATTGAGTCCGAAGAGGTCATTTCTCCGCAGGTCGCCTATATCATGACCTCTCTTCTCCAGGGGGTCGTACAGAGGGGCACGGCCCAGGCTGTAAAATGGCTGGAGAAACCGTTAGGAGGAAAAACGGGTACGGCCGATGAATATTCAAATGCCTGGTTTATCGGATTTTCCCCGACACTCTGCGCCGGAGTCTGGGTGGGCCATGAACAGGGGAATATGACTATTGGAGAGCGGCAGTCCGGCGCTGTGGCGGCTCTGCCGGCCTGGAAAGAGTTTTTTGAAAAAACTATCGAAGATGAGAAGGAAACTGCCAAGGAGAATGATGAAGAGTACGTTCCCGGGGAGTTTGATGTCCCTCCTAATCTCGATTATGCCACAATTGACTACAAGACAGGTTTGCTGTGGAATCCCATTTGTCTATTTCCTTTCAGGGAAGTCTATCTTCCTGATACCGCCCCCACTAGGTTCTGTTCCTATGAGGACCATTTGATGACGTATGACTACTACGATTCGCTTAAAGAGAAAAAGGACAACTGACTCCTAGACTCCTAGAATCCTTGAACCCTTATTTCTTTATCTTTTTCACCCGGCTTGATTTCGAAGAACTGGATTTGGACGATGACGATCGTGCTGAAGACGATCGGGATGATATCGAACGTGAGGAGCCGGATCTTGTCCGGGAGACGGCCGATCTGGAGGATGAGCTTCGGGACGAACCCTTTGAGCCTATCCTGCTTCTTTTGGAGATATATTGGTAAATGCGGCTGATAGCTGAGGACGGTTTTTTTGACGATTTGGATGGCGAATATTTTTTAGCGGTGATAGCGGTAGAGGATGGATAATTCTTGAGTTTTATAACCCGTGCCGAATCGAGCTTTACCGATTGTTTAACTGTAGGACGGATTGTGGCTAATTTTTGAATGTCAACAGTACTGCGAGCCGGTTTAAATGTGGGCTTTTGGTTGGTCAGCCTGAATTTTCCAAGGTTCTGGATTGACTCCTGGCCGAGGGAGACCTTGGACACATTCCGGGCTTTGAGCTGGCTTTTGCGTATGACAGTCAGTGCTCCGGAGTTGTAGGGATAGGGCTGTCCACTGTACCTGCCGTAGTATCTGTTGTTAATAATGACGCCTGGATATCCCCAATAGCTCATAGGAGACCAGCCGATGTAATCCGGTCCCCAGTACCAACTGACCCAGCCGGGTCCCCAAACTGATCCGGGGATCCAATACCAACCATAGAGAGGACTCCTGTGCCAGCGCCCGTAGTGATGAGTGACCCAACCCCAGGGTTCATAGGGGAGCCAGGTCCATCCGCTGATAGGAAGCCAGATCCAGCGGCCGTCGTTGTAAGGACGCCAGGACGGATCCATTCCTCCTGGGACCCAGACCCAACCGTAAGGAGGGGCATACTCCCATTCTCCATATTCATCAAGTTCATATTCGAAATCTTCCAGCTCATCTGGGAGATACTGCCTTGCCAGATGTTTTTTGATCAAAGAATCCCTGTTTTCACTCCACCTGTCAAAACTGTCGTTGGCTGCAGCAAAAAAGTTGGTAGGGCGGGACGTGAAATATCCCTCCGTCGCTTCTAATCTCTGTTCATCCTTTATCAGCATCGATCCTGATTCACAGGCAGCTTCGACCAGTCCGTTAAAGACAAATATTTCTGTCTCGACGTTTGGTCGAACATCAATTCTGTAAAGCCCTTTATCTAGGATGTACACGGAGACATCGGAGGAGTGAATCTCGATATCCTTTTCGTTTTCCAGAGTATTAATACTAAGATAGATATTTCCTGACCAGACTTGAAACTGAAAGAAGCGGTCATCTCGTTTCGGGAGTCTTTCAAAATCGATCTTTGTGTTGTTGTCCAGGCGTATATAATTACCTCTCCCGAGAAAGATTTCAGCGCGCCCATCCGTCGTTCCAACTCTGTCGCCTTCAGATATGGGCATATTGACCACACCTTCTTCATATCCGAGATCTGCGGCTTTCTGGATGTATGTGTTTCCTGTAATATGGCTGAGACGTGCGACAGAATCATTGGTGTATTTTTCTTCTTGAGCATTTGCAGCTGTAAACATAAAGAGAAAAATGATTGTTGCCACAGCAAATTTTTTCATTTCTCTTCTCCTTTTATCTGTTTCACACTCTTTTAATATGCAAGTCTCATGCCAAATGTTTCCCCCGAAATGCCGAGAATATTTGTTTTTCTTGTCCTTTAAATATGACGATTGCGCTGATATCGATACAGAATATTTGGTGTGCTAAATTTTCCAATACTTGCGCTGGATTTCAAAAACGGATTGGAGTTCTTTCTCGAGTTGAGGTGAGCAAGAGGCATTGATTCCGGGATCGGCCGCATTCCCACTCAATTGGAGGAGAACCTGTTTAATCCCATCTCTCAGACCTTTCAGGTCATATCCTCCCTCAAGAGTGAACAGGATTCTATCTTGACAGTGATTTTTGGCCATGTCCATCAGGTCGAGCGCTAGGGCACCAAAACCTGAGGCACTGACATTCATTCCCCCTAAAGGATCCGCCGTTGAGATATCAAAGCCTGCAGAAACAAGGATAAAATCAGGTTTGAATTCGGCGGCGATAGGGGAGAGGATATTTTTAAAAATATAGAGGAATTCTGAATCTCCATTCCCTTCGTAAAGAGGAACATTGACCGTATATCCTTCTCCCTCACCCTCTCCGATCTCCCCCCAGTGTCCTGTTCCCGGATAAAAGGGAAATTGATGAGTAGAAAAATAGAGAACATCGCTTCGATCGTAAAATGAATGTTGTGTTCCGTTGCCGTGATGGAGGTCCCAATCGATGATCAAGATGCGTTTTAGGGCAAAATTTTTTAAAAGGTATTCGGCGGCAACAGCCACGTTGTTAAATAGGCAAAATCCCATCGCCTGAGACGCTTCAGCATGATGTCCTGGCGGACGTATGAGTGCAAATCCATTCTGGATTTTTCCCTCCATGACTGCCCTGCAGGCTTCGAGCAGACCTCCCACGGCCAGTAAGGCTGTATCATAGGATAGGGCAGAAGTGGACGTGTCCGGATCGAGACTTACTCTGTCTTTTCCCGAAGTGTCTTTTATTTTGTTTATGTGGGAAAGAGTGTGCGTCCGGGCAATTTCGTCCAGTTCAGCAGTACGCGGCTGGATAGTTTCAAGGGGGAAGGAAAAGTCCAAATCGATCATGTTGTATATGGCTGTGAGTCTCTTGGGACTTTCGACATGGAAAGTGCCCATATCGTGATCTAGATAGCGTAAGTCTTTGACTATTCCTGTCTTCAATCAGTCCTCCTGTTTGAAGAAGGGCTTCCATTTTTCCGGAGATGGCTTTGGGGAGGCAAGGCTGATACCAATAAGCAGGGTGAGTGAAACGATCAAAGCCGGATAGATGGCAGGAACGCCTAGAGGAATCTGTCCCTGAACTTTGTTGATGATTTCCCAAATGATCGTTGTTGTCATTCCACCGAGGATGGAGAGAACTCCTCCGGCGGCCGTGGCTCTTTTCCAGAAAAAGACGGCCATGAGGGCCGGAGTGATGCCGGCTCCGTAGACAGTATAGGCCGCATAGGCGGCATTCAGTATTGTGGGGAAGAATCTGATGAGGGCAAAGGCGATCACTCCGAGAACAATAACTACAAGCCTTGAAAAGAGGATCATTTTTTTGTCAGGGAGATCGGGATTGATGAAGCGCTGGTATACGTCCCGGACAATGTTGGTGGCCGGAACAAGGAGAAAGCTGTTGGCTGTCGAAATGATAATAGCGACTATAGCAGCCATGAGAGCACAACCTACGGCGACGGGGACACCCTTGTGGGCAACAAAAATGATGATTTTTCCAGCGTCAGTCGTCTCTAATCCTTTAAAATAGCTGCTTCCGACAATGGCGATGGATTGAAGAACGACTCCTAAGAGGATCACGCCAATGATCCAGCCAATGACAGATTTTTTAGCTTCCCGCTCGTTTTTGGCCGAGAAGAAGCGTTGGTACATGTTGCTGTTTCCCAGAGCTAAGAGGAGTGTCGGGACAAAGTATCCCATGGCCTCAATCCAGGTCATATTTCCCAGGAAAGCATGTGCACGCGGCGGCAAGTTGGCCACGATGGTCTCGAGTCCACCGGCCGTTTTAATGACAAATGGCAGGGCGATCGATATTCCTGCGATCATGATGATTCCGTTGATAACATCGAGATACGCGACAGAAAGCATCCCTGCCAGCATTGTGTAAACGATGACAAATGCAGCGACAATGAGGATGGCTTCCTGTTCTCCCAAACGGCCATCGGTTACGATATTGAGGACCCACCCTCCGCCCCGGAATTGATAACTCACGATTGTTATATAGGCGATGATCGTCGTGATCGTTGCGAATATTCTGGCCCATTTGTTGTACCGGGCTTCCAGGATATCAGGGACGGTGAACTGGCCGAACCTCCGGACCCTTCCTGCGATAAAATAGACGACAATAATTCCAATCCATCCTCCGCTGCTTCCGATGAGAGAGGCGTAGCCGTGGTGGTAACTGAGATTGGAGACACTGAAGATGTCGCCGGACCCGATCCATGAAGCCAGGAGTGTCCCGACGAGGACAGGTGCTGTGAGAGTCCGTCCGGCGACGAGGAAATCCTCTTTTTTCTTAAGGCGCTTTGTGATTCTCAGGCCGTAGACAACGAGGAAGAGGAGATAAACCAGGATAGTGATCAAATATGGCACAACTCTACTCCATCACCTAGCTTGTCGCGTCGGTCTTTTCAGGGAAGAATTTTTTAATCATTGCAGGGTCTTGTTTCTTGGTTGCGAGACTGACGAAAATCAGTGCGGAAATGGAGATTACGAGTGCGGGATAGATGAGAGGGATGCCCCAGGGATCGCCATCCGGCGTCAACCGGTCGGGCAGGATTTCGGCCATGATTCTCAGGAAGAGGCAGGCCACGGTTCCTGAGATGATCGAGGCCAGTCCCCCGGCTTTAGTGACTCTTTTCCAGGTCAATGCTGCGAGGAGAGCCGGTGTTATAGACACGCCGTAGATGGTGTAAGCAAACATGGCCATATCGAGGACGGACTGCATTTTCATGGCGAGGAAGAAGGCAACAACTCCAAGAATCACAACAAAAACCTTTTGGAGGCCGACCATTGTGCTCTGTTTGGCTTTCTTGTTGATGAAGCGTTGATAGACGTCCCGCATGATGTTGGTCGATGGGGAGAGAAGGTAGTTCATTCCAGTTGAAATGACCACGGCACAGGCCGCGGCCAGGAGAAGGACACCAACCGGAGCAGGAACAAGGTGTCTTGCAGCGAGCAGAACAATCTTTCCTCCTTCTTTCGGGATGCTCAGGTCAATCTGTCCCTGCAGTTTACTGTAGGCAAAGACAGCGATAATCACGACGACGGTTTCAACGAAGATGGTCCCGATTGTCCAGAGAAAGGCGGCTTTTTTTGCTTCTTTTGGGGATTCCGCACTGAAGAATTTCTGGTACATGCTCTGCACACCCATGAGCAGGAACATGGTCGCTAAAAAATAACTTCCAACCTTGAGGACAGGATGTGCCCCGAACTGATCGTTCACCACGGCAAAATATCCGGGATCGAGGGCCTTGGTTGCCTCCGGAAGCCCTCCTACGGCAAAATAAACGAAAGGGGTCGCCAGAATACAAGCCAGAACGATGATGATCCCATTGGGAAGGTCTGTGTAAACAATAGCCACCATTCCTCCGAGAGCGGTGAAGAGAATGACAAAGCCTGCCGCGATAATGATTCCTGTTGATTCGGGGATCGCTCCGTCAGAGGCCACGTTGAGGATAAATCCTCCGGCAACAAACTGGTATGAGACGATAATAGTGAAAGAAATGATGAGGGCGATGGCT
>SDBS01000639.1_pt1 | contig 34732 bp, 30 predicted proteins | sample 2277091 | NCBI WGS metagenome assembly SDBS01 (sample SAMN10404972, study PRJNA504765) | marine sediment metagenome | isolation source: marine sediment core GS10_PC15, 163 cmbsf | place: Arctic Ocean: Southern Knipovich Ridge | collected 2010 | reverse complement strand
CAGAGGCTCTCCTGGTACTCGCAGCATCAGGAGATGAAAGAGTCATCTGCATTTAAAGATCTGTTTTGGCGGTATATTGGGCCGGATATTATCAGCGGCCGCTGTACGGATATTGCCGTTCCCAAAGGGAGCAAACACACGATCTATGTGGGAGCGGCCACCGGAGGCGTCTGGAAGACGGAAAATTCCGGTATCACTTGGGAACCTCTAATGGATGAGGCTCCTTCGATGTCGGTGGGTGATATCGCCATCGCCCCCTCAGATCAGGATATTATATGGGTTGGACTCGGGGAAGCCAACATCTTCCGTGCCTCAGTGGCCGGAACGGGTGTCTACAAGTCGGTCGATGCCGGTAAGACCTGGCAGCACATGGGGCTTGCCGACACACATACGATTGGACGTATCATCATCCATCCGAGTAATCCCGATATCGTCTATGTGGCCTCTCCCGGTCACGAATGGACGCGCAATGAAATGCGCGGTGTGTTCAAGACCTCTGACGGGGGAAAGACCTGGGATAAGGTTTTTTACATCAGTGATTTTATCGGCGCCTATGATCTCGTCATGGACCCCTTGGCTCCCGACACTCTCTATACATCTATGTGGAACAGGACACGCCAGCGCTGGAGTGATCCCATGCCCGGCCCCGGAGATGGGATATTCAAGACGACAGACGGAGGAAAAACGTGGATGCAGAAAACAAGCGGTCTGCCTTCTCTGGAAAAAACTGGCCGGATTGGCCTGGACATCGCTCAAAGCAATCCCGCTGTTCTCTACGCTTTTGTCGACAATCACAATCCTGGACGGGAGGTTGGAAAGGGAGAGAGGGACGCCTATGGCCGCCTGAAAACCGGCCGGGCGATCAAGGGTGCGGAAGTTTACCGGACAGACGACAAAGGAGAGACCTGGCACAAAGTCAGTCCGGATGACAGTATGATGGAAAGATTTGGCGGAACATATGGTTGGGTATTCGGGCAGATCCGTGTGGATCCCAGTGACGAAGACATCATTTACATCATGGGATTGGGATTGTCGAAATCCACAGACGGCGGCAAATCATACCGAAGACTTTTTTATCCGGGTCTCCATGGAGATCATCACGGTCTCTGGATTGATCCTTCAGATTCCAACTATGTCATCAATGTCAATGACGGTGGTATCAATGTGTCCTATGATGGGGGAGAGATCTGGAGGAATTTTCACACAAATCACCCGCTCGTCCAGTTTTACAACGTAGCCTATGATATGGAAATACCCTTCAATGTCTATGGTTCGGTTCAAGACCATGGGACCTACAAAGGGAACGTGTCTCATAACATGCCGAGACAGCGGAGAGAATCTCGGGCTGTCACCCACTGGGAATCCGCTCCCGGGGGAGAGGGCACACATGTGGCTGTTCATCCGGAAAACTCCAATATCACTTATTCCTCAAGTTTTTACGGTCGATTGATGAGATCGGAGTTCAAGGATGGTATCTGGACAAGCCAAAACATTCTGCCCACGGTCCCGGAAGGCGAACCTCCACTGCGCGGACAATGGATGGCGGCGACAATCGTCTCTGTGCATAATCCCTCAGTCGTCTATCACGGCATGCAGTATGTATTCAGATCCATGGATGAGGGAGACACTTGGGAGAGGATCAGCTCTGATTTGAGCTACAATAATCCCGAGCAGCAGGGGTCACTGCCCTTTGCTATTCCCTTTGCCACAATTACAGCGCTCTCAGAATCTCCCCATGAATTTGGTTTGATCTACGCCGGCACGGACGACGGCCGCGTTCATATCACAAAGAACGGCGGCGAGACCTGGACAGAAATCATCGAGGGACTTCCCTTTAATAAGCAGGTTTCAAGGATTGTCGCATCCAAGTATGACAAGGAGACGGTCTATCTCACATTAAACGGCCGTAGAGACGATGACTTTGCCGACTATATCTACAAATCCACCGATTTCGGCCAAACGTGGGTTGATATTTCAGGGAATATCCCCGGTGGACCTATCAATGTCATCAGGGAGGATCCAACAAAAGAGAATATCCTCTACTTGGGATCGGATCTGGGAGTTTATGTAACTGTTGATGGAGGGAAGACATGGCAGGTCCTTGGTAGCAGCCTGCCTAACTGTTTTGTGTGGGATCTCATCGTTCATCCGAGAGATAATGTCGTGGTGATTGCCACAAACGGCCGGGGGATGTATGTTATGGATGATATATCTTCTGTTCAAAAATAGAAGGAAGGATCTTTAAAAAGAATTTTACTTAAGAGGGAAGGAGAGCTTAAAATGCTGAAAAAAATATCTGGAATTATTATTTTATCCTTTTTTGTCCTGCTTAACATGGGGTGCAGCCAATCTTATGACGGGCTCCCGGCGGACCTTGTTATCAAAAATGCTAAGATTGTCACCATCGACATAGATAATCCCAGGGCTCAGGCTATCGCCATAAGAGGGGAAAAGATCCTCGCTGTTGGGTCAAACGGCAAAATCAAAAAATACATAGATGAGGCCGCGACTCAAGTCATCGATGCAGGCGGACGGCTGTTGATCCCCGGGTTTAACGATGCGCACATTCATTTTCTGAGCGGCGGCCGATCCTTGATGAACCTCGATTTCCGCTATGTTTTTGATCCGCAGGAAATTGCCCGGATGGTCAAGGAAAAGGTGGACCAGTTAGAACCGGGCGTTTTAATCTCGGGAAGAGGTTGGGAACACGAGACCTTTCCCGGCAAGAAATGGCCTACCAAGGAAATACTCGATGCGGTCGCTCCCGATAATCCTGTTATCCTCAGCCGTGCAGACGGCCATTCTATTTGGGTCAACAGCTATGTCATCAAAATGTCGGGAATCACAAAAGATACGCCGAGTCCTCCCAACGGAACCATTGTCAAGGATCCGGAGACAGGGGAACCCACGGGCATATTCAAGGAAGGGGCTTCTCGACTCATCAGACGGACATCGACACATAAACTGACTCCGGAAGAACGACAGATTCAGACCGATTTGGCTCTCGAAATGGCCTTGGAACTTGCCAGAAAGACCGGCGTGACCAGCATTTCTCAGCTCAACGGCGGGTTTGATCTCCTCCAGAGATTTAAAGACGAAGGACGACTGACTCTTCGGGCTACGGTCAATATGGGGCTGCCTTCTGAAGGAGACAATACAGAGAAATCTTGGAATAGGCTAGAGGAACTGCAGCAGGATTTCCCTGCGGAAAACGACTGGATCCGTTTTGGCTATCTCAAGATTTTTATAGATGGAACCCTTGGCTCCGGAACGGCGCTCATGTTCGAGCCTTTCCTGGACGATCCAACGACCAGAGGCCTTCCCATGATGCCCTATGACGAGTTCGAACGCCGGATTGTCGTGGCCGATGCGAGAGGTTTTCAGACGGGCACACATGCGATTGGAGATAAAGGAAATAACTGGGTTTTAAATGCTATGGAAAAAGCCCGGCAGGTCAATGGCACACGCGACAGCCGCCATCGTTCAGAGCACGCACAGATTCTCCGCCTTACCGACATTCCCCGTTTCGCCGAATTGGGAGTGATCGCGTCCATGCAGCCGACTCACTGCATTACCGATAAACGGTTTGCAGAGAAACGAATCGGTTTTGAAAGGTGCATAGGGGCTTACGCCTGGCAGAAACTGCTGGATGCCGGAGTGCATGTCGCTTTTGGGACGGACTGGGCCGTAGAACCCATCGATCCCCTGGAGGGCCTCTATGGAGCCGTATCGAGAAAGGACAGAGCCGGTGAAGAAGGGGAGGGATGGTTTCCCGATCAGAAACTCTCTATGGAAAAAGCCATCGAGCTCTACACACTCGGCGCCGCCTATGCCGAATTTATGGAAGAAAGAAAGGGCAAACTAAAGGAAGGCTATCTTGCTGATTTGGTGATCTTCAACAATGACTTGATGACCATTCCCCATGACCAGATCATGACCTCCAAGGTCGATTACACCATTGTCGGAGGAAAAATAGTATTTAAGAGAGAGAGCACCCAGAACCCTTGAACCCTCGACCCCTTTCTTACAATTAGATCTAAAGACTGAACCTTCTTTGGTTGAATTCCGTATATGTAGCTAGAGGAGGCAAAACGATCATGAATAAAAAAATAAAAGCCCTTTTAATAACGACTTTCCTTTTAGGAAGCATCAGTGCCTGTGTGGAGGTAGGAGAGCTCAGGGAAGATTATCACGCTGTCAAACTCGAGAGGGCACAAGTCGTAGAAGCCCGGTTTAAAATGTCTGCAGGAGAATTGTCTATCAAAGGTGGTGCTAGGGATTTGATGGAGGGCTATTTTGAATACAACGTGGATCAGTGGAAACCAGAAATCGATTATTTTGTCTCGGGACGAAAAGGACGGTTGACTGTCAAGCAGACAGGAAGAACGGGTATTCCTATTGGAGATTTAAAAAATAAATGGGATGTCAATTTAAGCGGGGATGTTCCGATTGATCTGAAACTTGATTTTGGAGTCGGGGAAGGCGACCTGGATATGAGAGGAATTGATATCAGAGATCTAGATATCGATATGGGAGTAGGGGAGTTGAAGCTCGATCTCACCGGCGAACTGAAGGCTGATCTGAAAGTCAACATTGATGGGGGTATCGGGAGTGCGACCATATATTTACCCGAAGACGTCGGAGTCCGCGTCAAGGTGGATGCAGGGATCGGCTCCGTGGATGCCCGAGGTATGCACAAAAATGATCACACATACACCAATGATGCCTACGGCAAGACGGATATCACCATTTACATTGAAATAGATGCCGGCATAGGAAGCATTGATCTTAGATTAAAATAGAAAACATCCTTGACCTCTTTAAAATTGTTCTATAATCTTAAAAGCCCACTAGAGACAATTCTGGAAGACAGGAGGTCAGCGGATGAAAAAACGATCCCTTTTCACAATTATTCTTGGGCTTTTGATAATTGTCCTTGTATTTCCTCAGCTTGGTAGAGCTCAAGACAAGAGATCTTTAACCCATAATGACTACGACAGCTGGAAATCTATAGGCTCATCTGCGATTTCTCCCGATGGGAACTGGTTTCTTTATCTGGACACACCGCAGAAGGGCGAAGCCGACGTGGTCGTCATCAATATTAAATCGGGAAAAGAATTCCGTCACGCTGTCGGTTTTACCGGAGAAGGAACGACGTCCCATCGATCGGCCAGACCCCAGTTTACTTTCGATTCTTCTCATGTTGTTTTTCTCGTATCCCCCACACAAGCAGAGGTCAAAGAAGCAAAAGAGAAAAAGGAAAAAGAAAAAGAGAAAAAGCAGGACCAGATGAGGGGGAGAGGAAACAACAACTCGGCGTCAAAGAAAAAACTGGGAATAATGTCTCTTGCCAATGGGGAAGTGACTCTTATCGAAATGGTCAAAGAATTCAAGATGCCCGAGGAAGCCGGCGGCTGGTTGGCCTATCTCAAAGAAAAAGAAGAGGAGAAAAAAGAAGACCCTCAAGATAAAAAGGCCGAGGCAAAAAAAACACCTGAAAAGAAATCCGAAGCAAAACCTGAGGAAGAAGTAGAAAAGGAAGAAGAAGAAAAGAAAGAGGAGAAAAAAAAGGATTACGGAACATTACTGATGCTGAGGTCCTTAAAAGACGGACAGGAAACCAAATTCGAGTCCGTTCTTTTCTTCCAGTTCACTAAAAACGGCAAATTCCTCTTCTATACCGTTTCAGATAAGGACAAACCTGAAACCGATGGAATATACCAGCAGGACCTTGGCAATGACTCCAACACTCCTCTTCTAACCGGAGAAGGAAACTACAAACGATTTGCACTCAATAAAAATGAAACACGCCTGGCATTTGTCACCGACAGGGATGACTACGAAGCCGATGAACCCACATTCAACCTGTATGGGATGAATGTCGGTGATTCTCAAGCCGTGCTGTGGGTCTCCCACACCTCAACCACAGGAGTTCCAAGCGGCATGGCCGTGAGCGATAAATCAGCGATCTCTTTTAGCGAGGATGGCAAGATCGCACTGTTCGGAATTAAAGAGATCCCCGAGCCAAAAAAAGAAGAGGATGAGGACGAGGAAGAAAAAGCCAAATTTGACCTATGGCACTGGAACGATCCCTATCCCCAGCCCCAGCAGAAAATTATGGCCGAGAGGGTCAAAAACAATACCTGGGAATCGGTATTTTATGTTGATGAAAACAAGTTCGTCAAATTGGCCGGCAAGGACCTCCCCGATGTGACTTTGCTCGAGAATGGAAAAATCGCCTGGGGACAGAACATTGAGCCATACACGAAGATGGTGTCCTATTTCGGATCTTTTTACGATATCTACATCGTCGATCCCAGGACAGGGGAGAGGACTCTCGTAAAAGAGAAACTCTACGGAAGAGCCCGAATGTCCCCTAACGGCAAATATATGATCTGGTTTAAGGATCCGGACTGGTATGTCTATGATATCGCTAAGAAGACGACCAGGAATATCACGGAAGCTATCGGCGTCCGTTTTGACCGCGAGGATGATGACAGGCCTATGCCCTCCGGGTCCCACGGAGTGGCGGGATGGACAGATAATGATGCCTCCGTCCTGATCTACGACAAATACGATATCTGGGAGATCAAACCTGATGGGTCCGGAGCTCGTAAAATTACAGAAGGATACGGCCGCAAAAATAATCTCTCCTTCAAGTATTCCAGACTGGATCCGGATGAGAGAACCATCGATCCAAAAAAATCCCTCCTCCTCCTGGTGACAAATACAGAGACGATGGCTTCGGGTTTCTATACTGACCAGGTCTCTGGAACAAAAACACCGGAAAAACTCCTGTTTGCAGAGAAAGGTTTTTCCACTCCAAGGAAAGCCGAAAATGCCAACGTGGTATTTTTCACTCGATCCGCCTTTGATGAATTTCCCGATGTCTGGATAAGCGATGTGAAATTTTCCAATCCCAAAAAGGTGACCTCTCTTGGCCGGCAGACAGAGCCTTTTCTCTGGGGTAAAGCCGAACTGCGGGATTTTCAAAGTTCGGATGGAAAACCGCTTAAAGGAATTCTTTTAAAACCGGAAAATTTTGATCCCGACAAAAAATATCCCCTGATGGTCTATATCTATGAAACGCTCCATACAGGATTTCACCGCTTTCGCAATCCCTCTCCGGGAACGTCGATCAACACCTCCTACTATGTCAGCAACGGTTATGTCGTGTGGCAGCCCGATATCGAGTATGACACAGGATATCCTGGACAGGATGCCTTAAAATGTGTGCTTCCGGGAATTCAGATGCTCATTCGTGAGGGATTCATTGATCCCGGTGCCATCGGTATTCAAGGTCATTCCTGGGGTGGATACCAGATCGCCTACATGATCACACAGACCAACATATTTGCGGCCGTTGAATCCGGCGCTCCTGTCTCGAACATGACAAGCGCTTATGGTGGAATCCGTTGGGCCAGCGGCATGGTGCGCCAGTTCCAGTACGAGCACACACAGAGCCGTCTTGGAGCCAGCCTCTGGGAAGTGCCGTTTCGCTACATCGAAAATTCTCCCGTGTTCTGGGCGGACAAGGTCCAGACGCCCATCCTGATGATCCACAATGACGAGGATGGCGCCGTTCCCTGGTACCAGGGCATAGAATTCATGATGGCCCTGCGCCGCCTGAACAAAGAGGCCTACATGTTCAACTATAACGGCGAAGCGCACGGTCTACGCAAAAGAGTCAACCAGGAGGACTTCACCATACGGATGCAGGAGTTTTTCGACCACCACCTCAAGGAAGCACCGGCTCCCAAATGGATGACAGATGGGATAAAAGCCTGGGAAAAAGACTAGAAGAATTAGGGCCGGGCCTAATTCTTTGCTGAAAATAATGGACAGAAGGAGAATCATTCAAGCTTTTCCCGTTCTAGCTGTAATCTCTTTAGTGGGCGTGTTTTTGTCTTGGCCGCAGGAGGGATTCCCTTTGGCCAAAAAAACTCCATCTGAAATCCTCAAAAATATCTACCTGGAAGTGAAAGAACTCGGGCCTCGTGAGAATGAGGATTTCCTGAGAAGAGAATTTCACATGGACCTGGATAACAACGCTACTAATAAAGAAGAATACGTCATGGTCTTCAGCCAGAAGATCGATAATATACAGAAGATGGTGCTCCAGATCACTTATTTTGAACAGGATAAGAGAAACCGGTTTATCAAAAACGCCATAGAGACTAAAGAAATCAAGTGTGAGCTGATAGGGGAGGACTTCAAAATAAAGTCCTGTGACTACGAAGAGAAAAAATTGAAAAAAGTCCTTTCCAAGATTCTCATAGGAATCCAAACAAAAAAACGCCTCCTCAAGCTGGTTAAAAAATAAGTTCTAAAAACCATTCCAGAAAGAAACAAGAGGACAGGCGATTTTATGAATTTATTATGATTATTACAATCGAACAAATTGTTTAAGATGATCAGACAAATTAATGGCCTCTTCCGTATCCTGAAAGGTTATTGATTCTTCAATATCATAATCTGCTTTATTGCGATACTGTCTCAATGTACTCAGCTTGTCTTTAATAGACCTTATTTGCAACTCTTGATATAAACAATCTTGAACTTTCCGATGATCCTGATAGCTATTTTTGCCTACTGGAAAAGAATATCCTCTAGTTTTAAGCCATTCTCTTAATAAAAGAAAGGTGCCTTGATAAGCACGTCCAATAGCCGTTCTCAATGCTGCTTCTTCTTGGTTCCTTTGTGAAAGTTCTTTTGCAAAATCGATAAAGGTTGATGGGTCGAACATTTCAAAACGGCTTTATACTAATAACAAAATTTTTGTCAATATTATCTATCTGAATTGTGTCGTCTGGATATTTGCCCCTTAGGGCTTCAATCTCTTCTTTTATCTTAGAATCAATTAAATCCCATATCTCCATTCTTTCATCAAAGGATTCTTCTTTGACATGGATTGAAATTACAAGTTCACGTAAACCTTCAATCTCGGGATCTGATGATAAAAACAAATTCGCTACGTAGTCCAATTCCTTGTTTGATATAATACGATCAATTTGTTTGATGGCAATATCAGTAATTTCCCTAACAATTTTGTCGCTTTTTAGCATATCTTCAACTTCTGAAGCTATATTTAAAGTAAAGTCCATCTTATTTTCCAAGTTTTCGGTAGAGAAAATCTCCTTATGATAAACCTCAGTTGTTGAGGGAAGTGAGCGTCTAAAATATTCAGCTGTAATCGTTGATTGCATTCTGTTTAATCCTTAATTTTTAATGCTTCGGGAACACTGGCATCGGCAATGTGTCTTGTTTCGATTGAATAAATTGGATCATTTTTTAATGGGTGTCTTTTATTTGTTCGAATTATTTTTATTACTACGGTTTTGAATTTAATTTTAGTTCCATCGTCTAATTTATAGATATTCCAATCTTCTTTATCTGCACTAAAACCAATCTCTTCTCCCTCAATTGTTTCATCACCAATCATTACTTTGGTTTTAATCCCCATAATAGTACCTCCCACTACTCATGAATGAACTTCATTTAATAATAGCTAAAATATTTTGTAAAAGCAAATTCTGCGATAATGTCCCCATCATAAAAGGGAGGTTAACCGATAGTGAAAACAAAAATAAGTTTAGCTGTCTCTATCCACATTCGTATGTGGTGATGGAGGTAGACTACGTAAGGGTTCCGTTCGATTCTAAGAAAAAAGTTTCTTATCTGTTTTCTATTTTTCTAACTTGATTGATGAGTCTTATGTTATTGACAACGACATAGGATAATACCAAATTGGATATAGTACCTACAATCCAGGCCAGTTTCTTGTTCTTTTTGTACAGCTTTCTCATCAAAACATAATTGCCTATTGTCCAACCGATCTTTACGGCCGTAAAAACAGCAGGACTTTTAACATACAGGGCAACAAGAGGATTACTTTCAACCAGGCCTTCATGTTTTATAGCTTCTCTGGTTGATAAATAATCCGCGATGTTGAGGCCCATATTGTAGATTAGAGAAGAAGAATACAAGAACGACTTTTTGTTAGGTAAAATATTCTCAACAAAAACAGGTTTTTGGAGTTCAGGCGTTGAAAGCTGAGGATTGTGGACCAAATTAAACATAGTCTTATCTGCCTGATTTTTGTTTTCAGCCAGATAAAACTTATCGAAATCCAAATGGAGTGCTTTCTTTTCAGAAGAAAAACCCACAAAATTGAGAGAAACGAAATCATCTTTTAGAAAAAAAAGGTTCGAACCCGTGAATTTTCCATCGCTTAAGCTTGTTGTCTCGAAATTCCACTGAAATTCTTTATATTTTGCCTGCAGGCTGATCACAGAAAAGAATATTAAAACAAAAGCAAGGATGGAGCTTTTTCTTCGCATTTTTTGTGTCTCGACAGCTTCTTAGAGCAAGATGAATGCCAATCCACAAAAAATCGTTTAACATGTTGAATTAAAAAGAATTAGATGGTTTTTAAGCTCGATTTAAAATGAGGGAAAATGTGTCCGGATTCCGGACAAATAAAGGACTTATTTAGAGCAAACTATTGAATATAAAGAGCTTAAGGAGTGTTTTCTCTTTTCTTCCGGATTTCCTACATGTAGGATTTCCGAATAGCTCAAAGCTCGTAGCTGAAAGCTCATAGGAAGAAAGCTCGTAGCCAGACAGAAACTAGGATTAAGGATTAGAGGATTAAAGATTAAGCAGAATAGCCCATGAGCTGTTTCTTGCTATGAGCTTTGAGCCACGAGCCATAAGCTATTTTTTGCTATCAGCTTTGAGCTACGAACTATGAGCTATTCCTATTTACCGTTTGATTTCTTTAAGTTTAGCAATTTGAGACGTTCGCTGGTAGTTTTCTTGGATAGGCTTTAAGACATCCTTTAAAACTTGTGAAGCATTGAGGATTTCAATTCCGATGAATTCTTTATTATCATCCAACTCTATTTTGATTCCTGGGTAGATTTCGATAAAAGCATCTTCTCTTCCGTCCTTCAAAAATGAAAGAATGTCATTTTCTTGATCATACAAAATCTTTAATATATCGCTCATAGTTTTTTCCACCGCTTGTTTTTGATTCTATTGTCTTTTTGAAATTTTTTCAATGGATGTGCGGAGTCACGTGTGGACTCCGATGAGGAGGTGAGGAAATGAAGGATTCGAATTCCAAGTCTGGCTATGAGCTATCAACTACGAACTACGAGCTATTCCATTCTTGCTATGAGCTACGAGCTATTCAGACATTAATATTGTAACGGTCAATCTTCTCATAAAGCGTAGACCTGGCTATTTCTAATATTTCTGCTGTTTTTCTGATATTTTTATTGTTTGTTTTCATGAGATAGGAGATGTACTGCGTCTCCAATTTCTTGAGGCTGTAGAGGTTTTCTTTGTTGATAAAGGATGTTTTATTATTATTTTCTGTTTTTTCCCAGAGATGTTTAGGCAAGTCAATAATATCGATAAACGGCATCTTACAAAGCATCGTGGCTCTTTCAATGATGTTCTCCAACTCTCTCACGTTTCCAGGCCATTCATATTTGAGAAAGAGCTTTTGAACTCGTCGGGAAACTCCCTTAATATTTGTATTGAATTTTTTGTTGAATGTATTGAGAAAGTATCGAACCATCAGGAGAATGTCCTCCGGCCGTTCATTTAGAGGAGGGAGGTGGATTTCGAGCTTGTTTAATCTGTGGAATAGATCTTTGCGAAAGGTTCCCAACCGTACCTTTTCTCTCAAATCTTGGTTGGTCGCGGCGATGACCCTGACGTCGACATTTCTGAAACCGTTTGTCCCCAAGGGTTTAAACTGTCGGCTATCTATAACCCTGAGAAGTTTAGCCTGAGACGATAAGGGCATTTCTCCGATCTCATCCAGGAAAATGACCCCCTCATGCGCTTCTTCAAACATGCTTTTCTTGCTGTTATCGGCGCCTGTAAAAGCCCCTTTGACATAACCGAAAAGCTCGGATTCGAACAAAGTCTCGGGAATCGAACTGCAGTCACAGACAACAAATTTCCTGTTCTTCACGGGGCACAGATTTTGTATGGCCCTGGCCACCATTTCTTTCCCGGTTCCAGTCTCCCCGGTAAGAAGTACGGTGGAATAATGTTTTGAAATGCTGTCAATATGGGAGAAAATATCGAGCATTGAAAGACTCTTGCCGATCATTCCTTGAAACATGTATTTTTTCTCTAGTCTTTTCTCCAAAAGGAGTGTTTCCCGCCTCAGCTCTCTTTTATCGGACAAGCGACCCAGAATGAGCTGGAGGCTTTCTATCTGGAGCGGTTTTATCAGGTAATCCGTTGCTCCGAGTTTGATCCATTCCAAAGCGTTATCAGAAGCTCCCGATCCACCCACAATCACCACTTCGATCAAAGGATCAAAGGTTTTTATGAGTTTTAAAAGCTTGAATTCCCAACTATCGTCACCTTCTACATCCATGATCACAATTTTTACATTGTTGTTTTTTATTACAGTAAAGATATTTTCTTGCTTCCCGCAGAAATAGATATGGTCTGGATTATATATGCCTGTAGATTTAAGAAAGTCAGGAATATCGGGTTTTTCGCCTATCACCAAAAGATTTGTTTTGATTTGCATAAAAATATCCTTTTTCTTGTTATCTGTATCTTGAGGTAATTTCAAAACGAGGTAAATGCCCTTTGTGTATGATTCAGGGGGTGATATCGCTGCTATTTATACTACCCTAAAAGGCTAAGAATCTTTGTTTTTCGAGGCTTTGAACAAGTTTGTAGCCTGTTCCTGTCTATTTTTCTCTGTTTCTCCAATATTGAGTTTTTGTTGGCTCTGGCTTCCAGACGTGGCCATCGAAATAAGAGGGGCCTTCGTCAAGGAGTTCTGACCTGATTTGAAAGAGGTTTTTATCGACTTCTCCGTTGCGCAGAGCTTTCTGGTAGTCCAGTTGAAATCGAGATGAAAAATCTATGCCAACATGTTCCATTTTATTATTAAACGTGTAAGTCACTAAACTCCTAAATTTTATAAATTCATCAGGAGTGTTTATATTTATCTCAATTTGTTTTATACCTATATTTATGCTACTGATCGAATCTACGGCATTGATCGGCATTAAAAAATAATATTTTTCTCTATGGGGGCGGATATCACTGCATTTATAATAATCCTGAATTTGTGGCGAACCGCCATCAATACATGAATAATCAAGAATAACACAACATGGTTTATTCCATTCTTCATTTATTCCAGATAGGATGATTTCATTGACCCCATCATTATCTAAATCAATAAAACTAAAATCCTTTAAATGACCTGAATTCCAGTATTGTCCAACCAATTTCCCTTCTGAATTCAGAATCACTATCTGGCTTGGGAAGGAAGATTTATGGTTGGCGATGATAATAATTTCCGGATTTCCGCGATTATCGATATTCACGATGTCAAACCCTAAAATCTTGTAATCATCCGTATATGTTTCTCCCCCAAAGATCTTTTTTCCTCCCACTTTATAATTCCATAACGTCTTGCCTTTTCTATCAAAACAAATAAGAGTATGTTCTTCAGAATAAATTGTTTGATGAGTGAATAGAATTTCCCGGTGGTGGTCGCCATTTATATCTTTGAAAATGATATAAGGAAGACAATAGCTTCCATTAACAAATCGTTTTTCCTGAAAATGAGTTCTGTATGCTCCCTCATTCTTCAGATCATTAATGTCGGTTTCATAGGTCCACATCTCCCTTTGACGTTCATCGAGTATTATCAATTTAGATCCTTGAATTTTGAAATCAGCTGCTCTGGATGGCGGCATTATCAACGCAATTAAGAGTAGGGCAATTGTTATGGAAATTAAAATCAAAATAGAAAGAGATTTAAAAGATTTTTTTCTCTTTCTCTCTCTTACATTAAGCCAAATATCAATTTCTACTTTAAAGGCAAAAACTCTTGCTCTGGGAGACTCATCTAAACGGTGGACAGGTAATCCAAATTTTGTTTCCCATCTTTGACACGTTGTGATATGCCGGTCGAGGTAGTCGGCGATTTCTTTCCAGGAATCAAATTTAGTTTTGTTTTGATTTTGGTTATTGACAGGATTTGGCGGCATCTCAACTTTCCTCTATTGCTGTGAATACCTTATGATATTGCTTGACAATTATACTCCTTTAAGGAATATTTTTCTCTATAGAATAATCAAAAGAGGATTTATGATGAAAAAAAATCCAAAAATCTGTATTTTTCTTATTTTATTTTTTGTGGCTTTTCCAACTCTTCGACCGCAGAATGCTGTCAAGGCTAAAAAAGTAATCATATATGCGGAAAAAGGATGGCAGGATTCAGGCATTCAGCTTAATTCTGATCAGTATTATTCTATTGTGGCAAGAGGAAGTTGGATAAGTGGTTATGATAAACTTTCTATGGGGCCAGAAGGCGCAGGATATGGGACAATTACAAGCAATGCTTTGGTAGGATGGATAGTAAATAAAAAACCGGAGAAGTTGGGTTATAAGAGCTATACACAAGATATTGTCGAAAGAATCATTCTTATCGGAGAAGGTGGCCTTTTTAAATCTTATGCGGATGGAAAACTTTGGCTGGGAATGGGAGATTGGAGTGCCTGTAAAGAATGTGCCGGTCAGGTTGAGGTGTTGATAACAGTCTTTGATTAAAGAAAAAATATATATTCCAAAAACACTCGTTAAAGACAGTATAAAGAAGTATGAAGCAGTATTACACTTTATCTCTTGCAAAATGTTGATATTATGATAGAAAATCTTCTCAGAGAAGTTCATTTGAGCCCATAAGAAATATCTCTGTGGACTTTCAGATAAATGGAATGAATGCTGTTTATAGCTAAAAAAGGTGGTAAAAAGGGGAGGGAATCTGATATAATTATTTTTTAAGAAGTCAGCAGGTTGATATTAAACAGTAGGGGTTGCCAGTGATTATTTAAGTTTTAACAATCTTTGGAGAATTTTCCTTTTGACTAACATTAAACAGTCAGAACAAAATCTGGATAGCACTCAACAGGCTTTAAAAGATCTGTTAAAGGAACTGGAATGCCTTCATTCCATAACTAATCTATCTATCGACCAAAAGCTATCCTTAGAAGATATCCTGCAGAGAGCCGCCGAATGTATCCCCTCAGGATTCCAATATCCGGAAATCATCTGTGCAAAAATTTCCTATCAAAATCGTCCATACACGACAAACAATTTTCGAAAATCCAAATGGAAGCTGGCTTCCCCTATCAAAGTAAAGGGAAATGAGGTTGGAAGTGTAGAAGTCTATTATCTGAAAAAACCTGTCCGGAAGATCGGGGATTCTTTCCTTTTGGAGAAAAAGGACCTGATTATTTCCATCAGCAGACAATTGGGAGTTGTTTTCGAAAACAAACTTATCGAGAGAGAATTATATATTAAAGAAAGTACGATAGCTTCAGCCTTAGATGGAATCGCCATTGCCGACTTGAAGGGCAGCTTAACATTTGTAAACGATGCTTTTCTCAGAATGTGGGGATATGATCAAAAGGATGAAATTTTAGGGATGTCCGTCGTAGACTTTTGGAAAATAAAGAGCGGTGCGCGTAACGTTGTCACCAAGATGAAAAAAGAAGGAAGCTGGGTGGGTGAACTTGAAGGTTTGAGAAAAGACGGAAAATTTTTCGATGTCCATCTTTCAGCAACAATAGTAAAGGATAGATTCAACAATCCGATATGTAGAATGGCTTGTTTCCATGATATATCCGATCAAAAACGCACAGAAGCCGAACTAAAAAAATCCCAAGAAGAGCTGCGCAGTCTGGCCGTCCACCTGCAGAATTTGAGAGAAGAAGAAAGAAAACGCATGGCCCATAAGATTCATGATGAATTGGGACAGGAACTAACCGCACTAAAAATGGATTTATCCTTTTTGAAAGAAAAATTACCAACGGATCAAAAAAATCTGCTCGATTTGACAAGATCAATGATAAAGACAATAGATAAGACAGCTCATACTGTACGGAGAATTTCTGCAGAATTGAGACCAAGACTATTGGATGATGTCGGCCTAATCCCGGCCATAGAGTGGTACGTAAAGGAATTTCAAAAGCATACAAGAATCAAATGTGAATTCATAACAGACAATAGAGACATCAATCCAGAAATAAAAAAATCTACCGTGCTGTTTCGAGTTTTACAAGAAGCCCTGACAAATGTTGCCCGCCACGCCGATGCAACCAGGATTAAGGTCAGCCTTAGTACAAAACCGGATAAACTGATTCTCAAAATCAGGGATAACGGAAAAGGAATCACCGAGAGCCAGATTTCAAGCTCAAAATCATTCGGTATTCTAGGAATCCGGGAAAGTATGTTTTCTCTAAGAGGCAAAATGGAAATAAAGGGGATTCCCGATAAATCAACGACGATCAAGGTCAGTCTCCCTTTAGATAAGGATTGAACTTTATGGAAAAGCTTCTTTTAGTCGATGACCACCCCAGTGTCCGAGACGGTCTCATCCGGATTCTTAAAGATTCTTTTACATCCATCCAGATTGATGAGGCCGAAAATGGACAGGAAGCGATAACCAAAGTTTGGGAATTTGATTATGATCTGGTCCTGTTGGATATTTCCATGCCCGGAAGAGACGGCCTGAGCGCAATCAGCCAGTTATTAAATATAAAACCGGATCTCCCCATCCTTATTTTAAGCATGCTCCCCGAAGAACTTTACGGACCCCGGGTATTTTCAGCCGGAGCCAGTGGATATCTGGAAAAAATGAGCCCGTCAGAAGAACTTATTTTTGCCGTCCAGAAGATCCTTAAGGGCGAGAAATACATGAGCTCTTCGCTCGCAGAGAAGATAGCCATAGGCTTTGTGGAAGAAAGCGAAAGCTCGCCTCTTGAGAGGCTTTCCGATCAAGAATTTCAGGTGATGCGTTTGATCGCTCTAGGAAAGACAATAGCAAAAATTGCCGACGAGTTGTCTTTAAGCGAGAAAGCTATTTTTAAAAACAGGGCAAGCATTAAAAGAAAGATGAAGATGAGCAATATTTCAGAGGTTATCCGCTACGCCATTGAACAGAGATTGGTCGAATAGCATGCTTTCAAATAAAAGAAAATGGGTCCAAGTCCCTCTTTTTACTCCCAAGGAAAAACAAGAAGATCCCATCATCAAGGTATTTATTGCCGATCCTCACCTAATGGTCCGTGAGGGGACTAAACGAATCCTGGAAAACACTGAAAATTTTGTTGTCATCGGTGAAGCGGAAAATAACCTTGAGGTTTTAGAAAAACTCGAGACAGCGGACTGCGATATAGTGATTTTGGAAATATCCATTTCCAATGGAAAGGGGCTCCAACTTTTGCGGAAATTAAAAAAAATCAGGCCGAATCTTCCTGTTCTCGTTTTTAGTATTTATTCTGAAGGATATCACGCGGCCCGGACTATAAGAGCCGGTGCCGATGGATATGTGACCAAGGAAAAGACCACGGATGAGCTGTTAAAAGCCATTTATAAAGTATCCAGCGGCCAAAAGTACATAAGTCCCTCATTTGCGGAGAAATTGACCTTTGATATGGGAAGTGCTATTAAAAATCCTCTCCATGAAAAACTCTCGGACAGAGAGTTCCAAGTGATGTGCAGCATTGCCTCAGGAAAAACAATAAAGAAGATGTCCGAAGAACTCTCCCTAAACATCCATACGATAAGCACATACAGATCCCGAATGCTCAGCAAGATGGGCATGACAAACGACGCCGAAGTCATCTATTACGCCCTCAAAGAAGGTCTTGTAGAATAGAATAGCTCAAAGCTGAAAATAGCTCAGAGCTCGTGGTTCGTAGCTGATGGGAAGACAAAAGAAATGAATAGATCGTTAGAATAGCTTTGGAAAGTGGCTTCGAGCAATCAGTTCAGTACTATTCTAATTCTGATAACTCCTACTTTTTCTTTTGTCTTGCTATGAACTTCCAGCCTTGAACTAAGAACTATTTATTGCTATCAGCCACCAGCAATCAGCTATAAACTATTCTTTGCTGTGAGCTATTTTCAGCCACGAGCAATGAGCTTTCCTACCTAATCTTTATCTTTCTTCTGTCTTCCTACCAGCTTTGAGCCTCGAGCTATGAGCTTACACGTGTAGTCATTTTACTCCCACGTATAAGTTATTTCCCTACTCTCAAAAGGCTAGTTTCCCTACTCAATAAGTAGGGTTTTACCTATTTTTTCTTAATACTTTTTATATAAATATCTGTTAAGAAAAAGGAACCAATGATAAGAACATTTATCATCGACGAACATCCATTGGTTCGAGAAGGTCTAAAACAGATCCTCTCAGAGTCACTCGATATGGTGGTCGCAGATGAGGGTGGATACGGAAGGGATACCTTGGAAAAGATCGACAAAAATCAATACGATGTCGTCATCCTGGATACTTATTTCTCGGGGATTCCTGTTCTGACTTTTATTAAAGATATAAAGAACATCAAGCCGAAACTCCCAGTGCTGGTTTTCAATATGAGGTCTGAAAAAGATACTGGACTTCGTTTTTTAAGAGCGGGAGCTTCCGGCTGTCTGGCAAAAGAATGTGAAGCGGACGAGCTGAAAGAAGCCGTACGAAGATTGTCAAAAGGAAAAAAGTACATCAGCCCGTCCCTTGCCGAAAAGATAGCTTTAAACATGGTAACCAATGGTGAGCAGATCCAACACGAAAAGCTTTCCAAACGTGAATTCGAAGTGATGCTCTTGATCGCTTCCGGGAAATCATTGAAGGAAATCGCACAAGATATGTCGTTGAGTGTGAAAACAATAAGCGTTCACCGGGCGCGCATCATGAAGAAAATGAAGATGAGGAACAATGTCAAGCTCACCTGTTACGTCATTGAACAGGGATTACTGGATTAAAAAGGTTTGGAAGCTTTAACAATAGATGTCCTTGCGGGGATCGAAGCGACAAAGAAGCCTTGACCTGAAACTGAATTAAGTCCCCGGCTTAGAGCGAAATGAAAGATTTAGCTCAAACACTCCCACCGGCGGTAGCCTATCCAATTCTTGCTACGAGCTACGAACTACTAGCTATGAGCCATTCTAATGAACTATGAGCTTTCCTAAGGAGCTATTCAAATGAACAAAAACATCGCAGTTGTCGGCTGCGGCTACTGGGGGAAAAACCTTGTTCGCAACTTCCACGAACTCAACGCCCTCCACACGATATGTGACTGTGACCAAGAAAGGCTCAACTCTTTCCAGGAAAAATATCCTAAGCTATCCTTATCCAGCAATTACAAATCGGTTCTCGAAAATCCCGATATAGACGCTGTTGTCCTGTCAACTCCGGCTGCTACCCACTATAAACTGGCCAAAGAAGCATTCCTTGCGGAAAAGGATGTCTTTGTCGAAAAGCCGATAGCTCTCCACTACAGAGAAGGGGAGGAGCTGGTTTCCCTGGCTAAGGAGAAAAACAGGATCCTCATGGTCGGACACATCCTCGAATACCATCCCGCCGTAATCAAGATGAAAGAGCTCATAGACAGCGGCAAGCTCGGAAGAATAAACTACATCTACTCCAACCGCTTAAACCTAGGAAAATTCCGTACAGAGGAAAACATCCTCTGGAGCTTTGCCCCCCATGACATTTCCGTCATCCTCTATCTCCTTGAGGAAATGCCATCTGAAGTCACCGCCCACGGAGGAAACTACCTCAATCCCAATATCACCGATGTCACAGTCACAAACCTTGAATTTATAAGCGGTGTCAAAGCCCATATCTTTGTCTCCTGGCTTCATCCCTACAAGGAACAAAAGCTCGTAGTCATAGGCGATAAAAAAATGGCCCTCTTCGATGATGTCAACCCCGAGAACAAACTGTTTATTTACAATCCCAAGATCGACTGGATAAAAAGATTTCCAGTCCCTCATCCTGAAGAGGCCCAGCCTGTAAAGTACAAAGAGGCAGAACCCTTAAAGAGCGAATGTTCTCATTTTATCGACTGCTTAAAAACACGCAGCACCCCAAAAACAAACGGCCTCAAAGGCCTCCAAGTCCTTCAAATATTGGAAGCCTGTCAGGAATCACTAAAAACAAATGGTAATTAGTCAAAAATCAACAAAAAAAACCGGTTTTTTCATTCACGAGAGCTCATTCGTGGATGACAATGTAAAGATTGGAGAAGGAACCAGAATCTGGCATTTCTCTCATATCTTAAAGAATTGTACAATTGGCAAAAACTGTGTCATTGGACAAAACGTAAGCATAGGTCCGAATGTTTCCATAGGCAGCAATGTCAAAATCCAAAACAACGTCTCCGCCTACGAGGGAGTCACTCTCGAAGACGATGTTTTTTGCGGCCCTTCCATGGTCTTTACCAATGTCCTAAATCCCCGCTCCCACTGGTCCCGGAAAGATGAGTTCAAAAAGACTCTTGTCAAAAAAGGCGCCTCACTAGGAGCAAATTCGACAGTCATCTGCGGTATTACAATCGGTCGGTACGCATTCATCGGCGCAGGAGCTTTGGTTAACAAAGATGTTCCGGATTTTGCACTCATATATGGAGTACCGGCTCAAATCCAGGGTTGGATGTGTTACTGTGGGATTAAACTTAATTTATCAAATTCACCCAGTTCAAAAGAAACAACAAAATGTGATACATGTGGAAGAATGTATAGGAAGAGTGGATTTCTAATATCTGAAGTCTTAAGCACTGAAAAACATGCCTCTCTCCTACAGGTATAAAAAATGTGCGGAATAATCGGATACAAGGGTCTCAGAAACAGCTTATCAGTAGAGCTAAAAGGCTTGAAATCACTCGAATACCGTGGCTATGACAGTTGGGGGATTGCCTCTTTTAACGGAGACAAAATTGACGTTATAAAAAAGGTTGGAAAAATAAGTGAAATATCCCTAAAAGACCTGGCTTTGGAGAAAAGTACGCTCAGCCTCGGGCATACTCGTTGGGCCACTCACGGAAAGGTTACGGAAAAGAACGCTCATCCTCATCTGTCTCAAAACAGAAAGATTGCAGTTGTCCACAACGGCATTGTCGAAAATTTTCAGGAACTACGGAAATTTCTCAAAGCCCAGGGATTTCATTTTGTTTCCCAGACAGATTCTGAAATCTTCCCCCATTACATACAATTCTTTATGGATCAGGGCCTCGACTTTGAGAATTCCATAAAAAAGACACTCACAAAGATCGAGGGAAGCTTTGCCATAGTCGCCGCCCACTTGGATAACAAAGAGATGATTGGCTTAAGACGCGGAAGTCCGCTTGTTCTCGGACTCGGAAACAATGAGTATTTTTTGGCCTCGGATGTCCCGGCATTCCTCGAGTACACGAATCGAGTCGTCTATCTCAATGATGATGAACTTGTCAACATCAATAGTGACTTTAAATTCTCAAGCCTCATTACAGATAAAAAGATTAAAAAACACATTGACACCATACAATGGGATATCGAGCAGGCAAGAAAAGGGAAATATCCTCACTTTATGCTCAAGGAGATCAACGAGCAGAAATTCACTATAAAGAAAGCCGCCGCACAACCCGCCTCTCTCATCCGGAAGGCAACAGAGATGTTCAGGCAGGCAAGAGGGATATTCTTTATAGGCTGTGGCACAAGCTACAATGCCTGTGTCTCTGCGGCTTACGTTTTTGCCCATACGGCCGGAATCCATGTCAACACTGTGCTTGCCTCTGAGTTCAGCAACTATGAAAAGTTTCTCACAGATAAATCACTCGTGGTGGCTCTTTCCCAGAGCGGCGAGACAGCAGATCTCTTAGATGCCATACGGACAGCAAAGCGAAAAAAATGCCAAACAATATCTGTTGTCAATGTGGTGGGCTCGACACTGACAAGGCACTGCGATTTGAACATCATGATGAACTCTGGCCCGGAAATATGCGTGTTGAGCACGAAGAGCTACACATCACAGCTTGCGATTCTCCTGATGCTGGCTTACAGCATAAGCGGAAGACTAAAGGAAGGAAAAACGTTAATCAAGAAAGTCTGTGAGAATGTTAGCCATGTCATAGATAATAACTTGAAGACTCTTGAGTCCCTAGCCGAGAAACTGAAAGAAAATCATGATTTCTTTTTAATCGGTAGAGACTTGGCTTATCCTTCAGCCCTTGAAGGTGCTCTGAAAATCAAGGAAGTCAGCTACATCCATGCCGAAGGTTTCGCTGGCGCCGAACTAAAACACGGCACAATTGCCCTTATCGAAAGGGGAGTACCGGTTATCGTGCTCAGCACAGATAGAACGAGAAGCCTAATCATCTCCAATGCCATGGAGGTCAAAGCTAGAGGCGCTTATCTAATCGGGATTGATTCAGTAGATAATGAGCTGTTTGACTATTTCATAAAAGTACCTGATGCTGGCCATGCGAATCCCATCCTGATGATCATCCCCATCCAGATATTTGCCTATTACCTTGCTCTTGCCAGAGGTTGCGATCCCGATAAACCAAGAAACTTGGCAAAGTCAGTTACTGTTAAATAGTAGAAACTGCAATGAATCATACTAAAATCTTAATCACAGGCGGTGCAGGTTTTATCGGCTCTGTTCTAACGCCTCTTTTATTAGAGAAAGGATTAAATGTGACTGTATACGATTCACTCTTATATGGTGGATCGTCATTACTCCATTTCATTTCCAATAAAAACTTTCATTTTATTAAGGGCGACATTCTTGACAAAGAATCTTTATCACAAGCAATCAATAAAAATGACACAATTATCCATCTTGCCGCCATTGTTGGATTGCCGGCTTGTAATAAAGATCAAAAATTGGCCCATTCAACAAATGTCAAAGGAACAGAAAATGTCGTAAATAGTATATCTCGCGATCAACATCTCATACACGCTTCCACTGTGAGTAATTATGGGGCATCCCCAGGCAGCACATGCGATGAGAATTCAACTCTTAATCCGATTTCTTGTTATGGGAAAACAAAAACCGAAGCAGAAAAAATTGTTCTTGATTTTCAAAATTCAGTGTGCCTTAGGTTTGCAACAGCCTTTGGAGTCTCTCCAAGAATAAGACTTGACCTCCTTATTAATGATTTTGTTTATCAGGCCTATGTAAATAAATTTCTTATCCTATTCGAAAAAACCTATAAAAGAACCTTTGCCCATGTGCAAGATATAGCAAGAAGCATTCTTTTCACCATCCAAAACCATGAAAAGATGAAAAACTCAACATTCAATGTCGGTGATAATTCTAATAATTATAGCAAGGAAGAGATAGCTTTGAAGATAAAAGATAGATTAGATTATTATCTTCATTTTGCAGATATAGATGGGGATGAAGACAAAAGAAATTACAGTGTGTCTTATAAAAGAATTAACTCTCTCGGATTTAAAACGAATAAAACAGTGGATGAAGGAATCGATGAATTGATTAAAGCCTGCCGTATTTTCGAATTCAAACACCCATACAAAAATTATTAAGAAAGCAGTTCAATGAGCTGTATTATTGTCATTGCGGGCATAATACTCATAAAGTGTTGCTATCTATCTTTGTAATTTTATTTAATTGAACAACATAGAGTGTTTTTTTGATGCAAAAGTTAAAAGTACTTAACATTAGTGACAAAAATGCCGCTAAATCGTGCTCATGTCGCTGTATTAACTGTTTTAATATCATTGGCTTATCTATTAAACTTATCAATACAAGAATATAATGATAGCAACACTTTGTGAGTATTATGCCCATTGCGAGTGACAGAAGGGAGCGTAGCAATCTCTTTCTTTCTTCTGTCTTCCTATAAGCCACCAGTATCAACTACGAACTATTTAAATGAGCCATTCTTGTTCTTACTATCAGCTATCAGCTACGAACTATTTAAATGATTGATTTAACAAAAAAACGCATCACTGTCACAGGTGGAAAAGGATTTCTAGGAACACACTTTGTTAGAAAACTCAAGGAAGAGAGAGGCTGTAAAAATGTCAATATTTCTGATTTACCTGATTATGATTTAAGAAATTTAAAAAGCATCCAAAAAATGTTTAAGGATCAGAGGCCAGAGATTATTATTCATCTTGCTGCAGTAGTAGGAGGAATAGGTGCAAACAGCGAAAATCCCGGAAAATTTTTTTATGACAATGCCATTATGGGGATCCAACTTCTGCATGAATCTTACCTTAGGAGAATAGAAAAATTTATTGCCCTTGGCACGATCTGCTGTTATCCCAAATACACACCGGTTCCATTTAAAGAAGAAAACCTCTGGGATGGCTATCCGGAAGAAACAAATGCGCCATACGGACTGGCAAAAAAAATGCTCCTAGTACAATCCCAAGCATATCGACAACAATATGGTTTAAATTCCATATTCTTGATGCCTGTAAACCTTTATGGACCAGGAGACAATTTTAATCCAAAATCATCTCATGTAATTCCAGCATTAATTAAAAAATGTATAGATGCAAAAGAAAATAATGAGGATCACATAACAGTTTGGGGTACCGGGAAAGCTTCGCGGGAATTTATTTATGTAGAAGATGCAGCCGAAGGAATAATCCAGGCAATAGAGAGATACGATAAGCCTGATCCAATCAACATTGGGACTTCTATGGGAGTAAATATTAAAGACCTCGTTAGTATGATAGCAAAGATAACCGAATTTAAAGGAAGTATTATATGGGATACTTCAAAACCAAATGGACAACCTCGTAGAATGCTTGATATCTCATTGGCAAAAACTGAATTTGATTTCAGTGCAAAAATGGATTTTTTTGAAGGATTAACAAGAACCGTAAAATGGTATAAAGATCATTTAGTAAAATAGGATTTATTAGTCATATAGTCTCTCTAAGTCATTAATCCCTTCCTTGAAGAAAATGAAATCACGTACAATTATCATCGGATTAGATGGAGTTCCGTACGGATTGATAAAAAAACTCACCCAAAACGGTATTATGTCAGAAACAAAAAAGCTAATAGAAAAAGGTTCTTTTTTTCAGATTGAATCAACAATTCCAGAAATTTCCTCGGTTGCATGGAGTTCAATAATAACAGGAAAAAACCCAGGGGAACATGGCATATTTGGTTATACCGATATTCCGGTTGGCACATACCGTCTCACTTTTCCAAATTTTAACAATCTAAAAGCAATTCCCTTCTGGGAACAAAATCCCGAAGATTTTTCCATAATCATCAACGTTCCTTCCACATTTCCTGTCAGGCCAATGAATGGTGTCCACATTTCCGGATTTGTTTCACTTGATCTTGAACGGAGTGTCTATCCAAAAATTCTTATCCCTGAGTTAGAAAAAAGACATTATCAAATCGATGTTGATGCATCAAAAGCACATAAATCATATGAATTATTTCTTTTAGATTTAGATAGAACCCTTAAAGCTCGAATCAATACATATCGCTGGCTTTGGGATCAATACGATTGGCAAAATTTTATGTTAGTTTTTACCGGAACTGATCGCCTTGCACATTTCCTCTGGGATGCATATGAAGATAAACAACATCGATATCGTGCGGCATTTTTAGATCATTTTAAACAGATTGATGCCATTATTGGTGAAATATATTCAAATTTAAATGAGGATGATATCCTTATTATTCTTTCAGATCATGGATTCGAAAGCCTAAAAACAGAAGTAAACATAAACTACATCCTTCGGGAAAACGGTTTTTTAAAATTAGATCCTTCCTCTAGAAGAGGATTTGCAGAACTTGATGCAGATACTAAGGCGTTTGCTCTTGAACCTTCAAGGATTTATCTGAACTTGAAAGAAAAATATTCGAAGGGAAATGTAGATCCAAAAGATAGATCTCCAATTATTAAAGACCTTATAACGCTTTTTTCTGAACTATATGAGAATGAGATAAAAGTCATAAAACATATCTGTTTGGCAGAAGATATCTATAAGGGAGAGTATTCTCTAAATGGCCCTGATTTAGTCCTTCTCAGCAGTCCGGGATATAATCTAAAAACGAGTCTAAAATCTATTGATTTATTTGAAAACAGAATATTTACAGGAAAGCATACTCAAAACGATGCTTTTTTTATTTGTGATAAAACTCTCTCGGGAAAGACTGACCTAACGCCTAATAGTGTCACAGACATGATTGACACTGTCTCATTTATCAAGAAGAAATATGCTTAAAAAGTAAATGGAGCACACAATGCACAATAAAGAATTTACTTGCTGGAATTGTCCTGCTATTGATTTGACAGGTAAAGTTGATTTTAGAGCATGTGGACAGTCAGTTGAGGATTTTCGGAAAAGCACGGGAATTGATGATTTTCAGGTCATGGCTGAATGTAAAAGAAGAAAAGATTTGGGCCTCTATGATCCGATGTCAATAACATTCGAAGAATGCCCTGAATGGGAAAAGACAAAATTTGGATATCTGTTAAAAAATATGAGAGTGATGATTCTGGGTATTGATGGATATCTTGGATGGACTCTTGCTCTATGGCTAGGAAATTTAGGCTGTGAAGTGAGCGGGGTAGATAATTATAATCGAAGAAATTGGAGTAAGGAACGTGGAGCTCATACAATTGTCCCCATTTCAAGGATGTCCGAACGTTTACAGGCCGCAAAAGAAGTATTAAATATAGGAATTAATTACCGTGAGATCGATATTTATAATGAACGTACTCGGCTGAAAGAATTTATGGAAGAAGTAAAACCGGAAGCGATTGTTCATTATGCAGAGAATCCAAGTGCCCCTTACAGTATGATCGATGTAGAACATGCAATCGAAGTTCAAAGAAATAATGTTCTTGGAACTCTAGGTCTTCTTTTCTTTATTCGGGATACAGTCCCGGAAACGTCATTGATAAAGCTTGGGACAATGGGTGAATATGGGGCCCCCATGACTGGACGCCCTATTTTCGAAGGTATGTTTCCTGCTGATGCAGTATTAAAATGGGATAATAGAGAGTGGAGTTTGGGAGGAGAATTAACCCCCAGAGATCCGGGCAGTTTTTATCATATCAGTAAGGTACAAGACACTTATAATGTCGTAGAGGCATGCAAATATTGGTGGCTTCGGTCATTCGATGTCATGCAGGGCATTATTTATGGTGTCCACACGGATCAAGTAGCTGCTGATCCACGGTTGCGAACCCGGTTTGATATAGATGAATGGTTTGGGACAGTCCTAAATCGGTTTGTTGCGCAGGCAATAGTTGGCATTCCTTTAATGCTGTATGGATCTGGAGAGCAAATTAGAGGATTTATCCCTTTAAGGGATGCGATGCAGTGTATGACTCGTCTCATTTCCTCTCCTCCAGAACCTGGTCAGTATGCGGTCGTAAATCAGATGTCGGGATATTACAATTTAAGACAACTTGCCGATACTGTTGTTAAAATTGGAAAAAGTGAATTTAGCCTGGATACAAAAATACAGAGGATAGAAAATCCACGCGTTGAGTCTGAAAGACATCCGTTCAATCCGATCTTCGATAACCTTAAAAGTAAATATGGTTATAAACCGGAAGTTTCTCTTGAGGATGAGATTTATAGCATATTTGAATTTTTAATTCAGCCAGAGATAAAAAGAAGAATAGAAGAGAAGCAGCATCACATCATTCCAAAAACTTGGTGGTCTGGAGAAAAAAGAAGATCCGAGACAATTGAAATTTTAAAAGACTGAAAGTAACATAATGGACGATTTAAAAGTTACGGATAACAATTTTGAAGAAGAAGTTCTGAAATCGAAAGTCCCTGTACTTGTTGATTTTTGGGGATCGTGGTGTATTCCAAGTCAGATGATGATGCCTATTCTTGACCGATTAAATAAGGAAATTGGGCAGATTGTTAAAATAAGAAAATTGAATGTAGATCAGAATCCAAAAATGCGTGAAATATTTAAAATTATGGGCTGTCCAACATTTATTCTTTTTAAGAATGTGAAAGAAGTTGAAAGACGAGTGGGTGCTCAGTCAGAGACAATGCTTAAGGAGATGATTAATTCCAGCCACCCATTCCGATTCCACCCAAAAAGTGATGATCGGCTCACGTCGGAATGAGTTGTCGGCTTGTGTCGTAATACCCGGCCGGAATCCCTCGGATTCGCAACTATTTTGTAATAATTTCTAAAAGACAAATTTTCATTTTCAATTATTTTGCATCAAAGAGGAGCTAAGTCATTCATGATAAAAAAGTATTTAAAGAGAATTTTTAGAAGTATTGGATATGATATTGTAAAAAAGGAAAAATTATTGTCATTCGAACTATCGATTCTAAAATGGCTGGCAAAGGAAAATGTTGATGTTGTTATTGATGTTGGTGCTAATGATGGACAATATGTTAAGAAAATTAGAAATATGGGATATGAAGGTAAAGTAATATCCTTTGAACCAACTTCTGAAGCTTATGAAAAGCTAGTAAAAAACAGCGAAAATGACCAACATTGGTTTGTTGCACCAAGAATGGCAATTGGTGAGAAAAATGGTGAGATAGAAATTTTCGTTTCACATAATTCAGTTAGTAGTTCGATACTTAATATATTACCTACACATGTAAATCTAAAAAAAGATTCAGCTTATAAAAACAAAGAAACTGTAAATATTCGAACATTAGATAGTTTGTTTGGAAATCGTATTCCCAAAAGTAAAAACTTATTTTTAAAGATTGATACACAAGGTTATGAAATGAAAGTACTAGCTGGTATTGAAAAAAATCTTGAGAAAGTTAAAGGCATTCAAATTGAATTGAGTATTAACTCATTATATGAAGGACAAGAGTTATACTTAGAATATTTTGTATTTATGGAAAAAAATAATTTTTCTCTTTATTCAATTAGACCAGGTTTTATGGATAAGGTAACTCAACAAATTTTTCAATTTGATGGTTTTTTTATAAGAAGAAAAAGTTATGCGTTCTAATCCAGTTATTTTTCTTAACTCCATTATCATTTAGCCTGAATTATTCAGCGCGCCGTGGGAAGGCGTGAATCTTCAGTGGGTGAGAAGTCCCACCCGATAGCAATCGGAGTGACGGTGAAGGCAACAAAACTCTTCAAAGCCTCTAGTGTAGAGGGTTGCATTGCGACTTGGCGAGTATGCAGGCCGTAACGAGAGAAAATTGAACTCTGAAGATAAAACTGCAGAGTGATTTTTGAAAAAAAAATCTTAACAATAAAGGTATAGAATGAAAAAAATTGCAGTTCTAATTGGTACTAGACCTGGTATCATTAAAATGACACCATTAGTTCACGAATTGAACGAAAGAAATATCAATAATATAGTCATTCATACAGGCCAACATTATTCTGATACAATGAACAAACAAATATTAGTGGATGTTGGATTAGAAAAAATAGATTATTTTATTAAGAGACCTCAAAATTGTATTACGCACGCAGAACAAACAGCTTATATGCTTGTAGAAATTGAAAAGATTTTGTTAATAGAGAAACCAGATATTTTGTTAGTATGCGGAGATGCAAATACTAATTTTGCCGGAGCTCTTGCTGCCAGAAAAATTCACGTTAAAGTTGGTCATGTTGAGGCTGGTTTGCGTAGTTTTGATTGGCGAATGCCCGAGGAACATAATCGAGTTATGATCGATCATATATCAGATTATTTATTTGCACCAACAGAAAAATCAAAGGCTTATCTGTTAAAAGAAAATGTTAAAGGAAAGATTTTCATTGTTGGTAATACTATTGTTGATTCAACCTTGAAATATACGAAAAATTATCGATTCACTAAAAACAATAATAATATCGATAAAAAATCGGATTATATTGTCTTAACTACACACAGAGAAGAAAATGTTGATAATCAAGCTATTCTTTTTAATATATATAAAGCAATCAAAAACATATCTGAAAAACATAAAATAAATATAGTTTTTCCTATACATCCACGTACCAAAAAAAGAACAGACGAATATAATTTATTTCCAATGCTAAAAAATATAAAAACGTTAAAAATAATAAAACCATTGAATTACATACAAATGCTACAACTCGTTAAAAATGCTAAAGTTGTGATGACAGATAGTGGCGGTTTACAAGAAGAGAGCTGCATATTAGATGTACCTTGTCTCACATTACGTGATAACACTGAAAGACCCGAGACTATTGAGGTTGGCGCCAATAAAATTGTGGGTACTAATCCCAAAACTATAGTGGAAGCATTTGATTTAGCACTTTTAATAAATGATAAACATTGGGTAAATCCTTTCGGAGATGGACATACATCAAAACGAATAATTGATACATGTGTTTTGGGTAAACCTGAAAATGAATTTATAAACTAATAATGCGGGTAGCAATAATATATAGTCATCCTTATCCTGAGGGTCGTGCAGTCCTACAATTGATTTCTCTTTTAACTAGGCTTGAAATTGAAGTTGATGTTGTTGCCTTATTTATTCGTCAAGGTCAAACTAAAAAAGCAAGTACTTTAGTCAAATATTTTGGAATGGTTAAAAGACCTTGTAGAGCAAAGGAATTGTATTATAAATCATTTCCACTTTGTGATAATTGGAAAAGGAAACTCCAAAATATATACGCATGTAGGAAATGGGATTTAATTATTGTCAGAGAAAGTCTGTTGGCAAATTCTTGTATTTGGATTGGGAAAAAATATAGTATCCCAGTATTGCTTGATATGCGGGAGAATCGACCTGATATGATAATATCAAACAGTTTTGGTTTTAAAAAAATAATGGCAAAGCCTTATGTCAAACTTGTCAGGATACATGAAAAAAAATACTTGCCTAAATTCGATCATATATTTACTGTTTCCGATGAATTAAAAAATTGGACTATTGAAACTTATAATATAAATAATACTAAAATTTCAACTCTTGCCAATTATCCAGCGGAACATATTCTAAAAACTGCACATAGATTTAAGAAAACTGATTATAATTCATTGGATGATTTAAAACTTGTTTTTGCTGGATATGTAAGCTTTTCTAGAGGACTTCAGTATATACTTCCTGCAATGAAGATACTTAAAAGGAAGGATTTCAAGGTATCTCTCCATATCATTGGTAGCGGAGCATACATAAAGACACTTAAGTATGTTGCTGAAAGTTTGAGCGTGAAAGATATTGTTTTTTTTTATGATATGATTCATCCAGATGATCTGATGAAAACACTTTCCCAATACGATATTGGCCTGGCTCCATATATTGTTAACAGACATACAAATGTCACAGTTCCCGGAAAATTGTTTGAATATATGGCAGTTGGATTGCCTATTTTAAGCAGTCCAAGAAAAAGTGTTATTCGAATAATCAATGAGTGTAGATGTGGGATTATCTATAATTCTTGCGATCCATTTGAAATATCAGAAAAAATTGTTACTCTTTATAATGTTGAATTTCGAAAGAAGCTTGGAATTGCAGGAAGAAAAGCTGTCGAACAAAAGTTTAATGAAAGTTCAAATATTAGGATATTAAAAAACATCCTTTTCGATTATGTATGATATTAAGTGAAACCAATAAAAATTGTTATTCTTATACCAATTCACAATAGTTTAAATTATACAAAAAAAACCTTAAAATATATTTATAATAGTATTGCTTGTACCTCTATTTTTAACTTTTCTTTTGATGTTGTAATTATTGATGATGGTTCATCTGATGGTTCTGCTGCGTGGATAAATGAAAACTATCCCAATATTCATCTTATAACAGGGAATGGAGATTTATGGTGGTCGGGGAGTATTAATCGTGGCATAGACTATTCTTTAAACCAATTAGACCCAAATTATTTCCTTCTGTTTAATAATGACTTAGAGATAAAAGAAAATTACTTTAATTGTCTAATAGCTGCAATTGATGAAAATGACAAAAACACTATCATTGTTTCAAAGGTATATTATTTAGATGAGCCCAATAAGGTATTTTCTATGGGGGCGAAATTTAATTATTTCACGGGTGTTTCATACATATTAAACTATAAATATACCAATAAATACAATGTTGACCAAAAAATTGAGGTAGATTGGTTTGGTGGAATGGGTGTTTTAATTCCAAAAATAGTGATTGATGATATTGGTTATTTTGACGAATATAATTTCCCACAATACAAGGGCGATTTTGATTATGCTTTACGAGTTAAGAAGAAAGGATACAAGATCATTGCACATCCAAAATTAGAAATCTGGAACGATACTTCACATACTGGGCTAGAAGTGATTGATTTTTCATCTTTTATAAAATCGTTCACAGATCAAAAATCGCAAATGAACATTTATGAGAACATAAAATTTTATAGTAAGCATGCTTTACCGGTTATAGGATATTATGGAATAATAAAAAAATATCTAAAGCATATAGGTAAATATATATTTATCAAACTGAGTGCCCTGATCCGTGTTGAATATCTCAGGTTTTGAACTCAAGAGCACTTTCTTCAAAGCATAAATATAAAAATCATTTTACAGTGTTATGGAATGCTCCCAGGAGAGGACATAACGGCTGAACCAATCTATATAACCACTACCAGATAAACAAACCCGTGAAGAAATCGAATGTATGTGATATCGCTGCACCAAGCCTGATCCGGATGATCGACTGTAACTCCTTTTAACAAATAAGGATACTTCTTATGCTCATCATTGGATTTACTAAGCCGAGGCTTGGGATAGATGGAATAAAGCCCCATGATCCGCATAAGCCGTCTTATCCTTTTTATGTTTGCCCAATGTCCCTGATGCTGAAGCGATGCCAACATCTTTGGCACTCCAAAAAAAGGTGCCCGAGTTTACTGCTCATCAATCAGCCGCATCAGATATTCGTTGTAGGAATCATCTCTCTCAGTTCTGTAATAATAGGATGATCGATTCAATCTTAGAAGCTCACACTGCCTGGAAACCGCTATCATTTTATTTGCCGATTCCACTTCTAGTCTTTTGTCTTTTACCTAAGCCTTTGAAATTTTCTTTTGCCAGTCCAGCTCCACTTTCATCTGGCCGATCTGACGATAAAGCTCAGAGATCAGCTCCTCATGGTCTTTATCTCCCTTTTTTTCTTCGATCTGTAAAACGATACGGAAGCGTTTTCAGAAGCTTTTTCGCATGTTAACCATTTTACCGTATTTTCTCCAAGATTATGGCAGTCAAAATGCACCTTATTGCACTGTCCAGTTTTTGGGGAGATGTTCAATCAGAAGGATTGAAAAATGTTAATTAAAAGAATATCTAAATCAAAGCCTGTAAAACATCTGAAAATGTTAAAGATTTATAGAAATTTTACACCTAAATTAAAAAAATTAGTATTTTTATTTAAAATAAAAATTTATGGATTCCGAAACAAAAAAGTTAAGATTGTTATTGGTGCAGGAGGCATAAGATTTAAAGGATGGTTATCTACAAGCAAGAATATTTTAAATATCACCTGCAAGAAAGATTGGGAAAAATATTTTAAAAAGAAAAAAATATCAAATATATTGGCTGAGCATGTTTGGGAACATTTAACTAAAAAAGATTCGGTAAAGGGTTTAAAAAATTGTTTCAAATATCTAAAAAAAGGAGGGAATTTACGTATTGCAGTTCCGGATGGAAATTCTTCCGATAAAAACTACATAGATTATGTTAAACCAGGGGGCAATGGTCCTGGTGCAGATGATCACAAAAGATTATATACTTATAAATCACTTAGTTCAGAATTAGAAGAAGCTGGTTTTATAGTTAAATTAATTGAATATTTTGATGAGGAAAAAAAATTTAGAATAAATAAATGGTCTGCAAAAGACGGATACATATTTAGAAGTTCGAAAAATGTGCAAAACAAACACGCCAAAAACAAATCTTTAATAGTTGATGGGATTAAAAAATGAAACTGGCTGCCATAGTATTATTTGTCTATAACTGGCTATACAACACAAACATTTAAAGCTCTACAAAAAATGAATTTATTAACCTGATCTATTCCTAAATTATAAAAGACAAGAAAAATTGATTCAAGAACAGCCAAAAACCTTAACATGTAAGTGGATTTGATTTTAAGCCTGTACTGACGGTTATGCAATTCGGTAAGATGCGATGATTTTTACTCATAGAGAGAGACTTTTTCCTTTCGTTCTTTCTTGCTCTTCGATAAACAGCTCTTCCCAGGGATATTATGTATGTCCTGCTCCACAACATGAGATCCAAATTTTCTGCAACTCCCCCTTCCAAGGAAAGGAGTTGGGCAGATGAATCCTGATTTTCCGCGTGCGTTGTATTATCCGAGCTCCAATTTTAATGATTTTACAGCGGATGGTGTCGAACTGGGCCGTGGCCCATTCCGATCCTTTTAAGTGGATCGTCCGGAAGGTATGGAAAAGCACATAGGCCGCCGAATGAAGAAAGAGCCGAAACTGATTGGCGGAAAAACTTGTACACGAGGTGCGGTCCGACAGCAGATGGTTCTTATGTTCCTTGATCATAAGTTCCATCGCTCCCCGGCCGCAGTAGATCGTTTGATAGATGAACCGGCGATTCCAATGTTCCAGGTTGGTGATGATGAAACGGGTGTTGGGTCCAAGGGAGTTATATTCGACTTTAGCAATGACCCTCCGCGTCTTCGGCCAGGACTTGGCTTTATAGTCAGTCTCTGTGAACATTTTAACAGGTTGTTTCTCCCGCTCAGACCTCAGGGCCACTTCTTCGACAAACGGCTTGACTTGTCTTACCAGGGGAGCGAGGGGTTTAAATCCCAGAACATATTTCATGTCGGTCTCTTCACAAAAATCAAAAACCGCAGGACAGGCGTAATAAGAATCTCCCCGCAAAATGATGCCTACCTCAGGCCAGGCTTGTCTGATTTTTTTTACCACCCGCTTGACAATCGAGACGATCTGTTTGCCTGTAGGTCTTTTTCCAGGCCGCAACAC
>SDBS01000638.1_pt1 | contig 34745 bp, 36 predicted proteins | sample 2277091 | NCBI WGS metagenome assembly SDBS01 (sample SAMN10404972, study PRJNA504765) | marine sediment metagenome | isolation source: marine sediment core GS10_PC15, 163 cmbsf | place: Arctic Ocean: Southern Knipovich Ridge | collected 2010 | reverse complement strand
CATCCCCTGCCAGAATAAATGGCTGGGATCAAAGTTGCATGAAATCTCTTCCGCGTCCACTTCTTCTCTGAGTTTAAGTAAGGCTTCAGTATTATAGACTACGTCTCCAGGATGCATCTCAAAACCGAACTTGACTCCTGCTTCTTTTGCTTTTCTTGCCAGTTTTTTCCAGAACGGAATCACCTTCTTTTCCCATTGCCATTTGACCGCCTCTTCAAAATAGGGTGGTCAGGGACAAGTTATCCAGTTTGGGTATTTTGCATCCTTTCCGGCTCCGGGACATCCGGCAAAACAGTTAATTACTCTCACTCCTATCGTCGATGCAAGCTCGATAGATGCCTCAAGATCTTTGGTATGCTCATGAGAACTTTGCTTGTCGGGATGAAGTGGATTTCCCGCGCAGGCGAGGGCACTTATTCTGAGCTCGTTTTTCTCGGCGGTTTCTTCAAATTTTCTGACTGCATCTTGGTTGTTTAGTAGAGCAGCGGGATCACAGTGAACTTTTCCCGCAAAACCACCAGAACCAGGTTCGATTGCGCTAAGGCCAGCATTCTTTGCTGCCTTGCAAGCATCTTCCCACGACTTATCCGAAAAGCAGTTTGCCATTACCCCCAATTCCATCTTACTCTCCTTTCTCTTGTTTTGCAGCCTAATACCTGTTCATTTTGCACTTGTGAGTGCCTTTCAGCAATTGAACCAGTGATAGAAGATAACTGTCTTCCGGAAAAGAATCATCTCATGTGAATTGTGAGAATACATCCAAAGGTTCCGGTCGAAAGAATGGCAAAGCCGTTCTGTTACAGAAAGAATGTCCACGGTTGCAAAGAGCTACTATTCCAAAAATCATAATCCGTACAAAAGTTGGTTTTAGAGACTGGTGCCTCAATATTTTGAATTTCCAAAAGGGTACTGTAATCAGAAGATAAGAGACTGTCCACACGCCAAATGCTATTATTCTTTCATCTTCTTCCACACTTGTGGAAAATTTCGGCAAATTCAGGCGATCTGGTCAAAAAACTAAGGCTTTTCTCCGGATGGTGATAGCCAGATGAGCTTGGGGCCTATGCATGGATCCACCTTAGCAACTGGGAAAAATATACCACATAAAGTGCCATAAGCAATATTCCCTTCTTCCTGGTTAGTTGGTGGCGATGCCACATCAAAATAACCATGGTGACTACTACAAGCAGCATCCAAGGATAGGCAAAAGCAATTGTTCGGGGATTCACCCTTATGGGGTTAACAATTGCCGCAGCGCCTATTATCCAGAGGAGATTCAAAACATCGGCTCCCAGGATATTTCCTATGGCTATTTCTCCGTGTCCTTTCACTGCTGAGACAATAGCCGTACTAATTTCGGGTAAAGATGTTCCGATGGCAATCATGGTCATTCCTATTATTATCTCTGGCACTCCGAAGATTTTGGCTATCGATAATCCTGACCATATTACCAGTCTTGAGGAAACAATTACTCCCGCCCCACCTATGAGGAAAAAAACCAGGATCCTTTTTAGCTTGGGATGGGAAAAACTTTTCTTTTGACGCTGCTGAGCAGACTTTGGCATCCCCTTTCTTATGAGGTAGTAATAGTAGCCGGCTAACAACGATATCAGTAGAATCCCTTCAATTCTTCCAATGAAAGCATCGAAAGCGAAAGCATAGGATATGAAGGCACTTGCTATAAGAAAAAACCCAAAACTCTTCAATATGTTCTTGTCTACTGCTATTGAGATACCTATGATAGCCGCAAGGGATAAAGCCAATCCCTCATCAGCCATGACCGAACCGACAGCATTTCCCAGAGCTATCTCCGGGTGACCCAAATAGGCGGATTGGACGGACACTGAGAATTCCGGCAAGGTGGTGGCTAAGCTTACCAGAACAATGCCTACCACTATCTTGGGAATTCCAAAGATATTGGCAATGCCAACGGCTCCATCCACAAAAAAATTAGCGCTTTTCAGCAGAATAGCGAGAGCAGCGGCAAATATCAGAACAGCAACAATGACACTCATAGTATGCCTTTTCCTTTATCGCATTTTCACTCTTCAGCCCCCGGGATGCCTTTTCTCACCTCTTCATGTGTTGCCCTAAACTTCACCTTCATTGGCAAGTTTAGTTGCTTGAGCCTTGCCCTACCCTCTGCTATATTTCTAGGCGGAGAGTAAGGACGACCTAAATTTCTTTTGCGGGTTCCGAAGAGTCGGAGTACACGCCTTTCAAAGAGATGTCACCTTGCCCCTCATTTATTGTGAAGCACCCCCGTCAAAGTAGGACTTAGCTCAGGCTTCTTTTTCTGATATGTACACCCTGGGGTTTTTTTGCCCTACATTGCACAGAACCTCATAATTAATGGTCCCTATTTTTGAGGCAAGCTCATCTACCGATATTTCGGCACCATCCTGGCTTCCAAACAAAACCACCTCATCACCTACTTCTGCATCCGGGATTCGAGTGACATCTACCAGGGTCATATTCATACATATGGTTCCCACCACGGGAGCCCTTTTCCCTTTAACAAGCACTTCTGCTTTGTTAGACAGAGCCCTGGTGTATCCATCGGCATAGCCTATCGGGAGAGTAGCAATCGTGCTTCTTTTTTTGGTGGTAAAGGTCCTTCCATAGCTGAGGCTAATGTGGGCAGGCACAGTCTTAAGGAAGGCTACCTCAGTCTTGAAAGTCATAGCAGGTTTAAGATGGGGCCTGTGACTTACCTCGAGCGAAGGATATAGTCCATACAGCATAATCCCCGGTCTTATCAAATCAAAATTGGAGGAAGGAATATCCAGGATGGCCGCACTGTTTGCCGCGTGCTTCAGAGGAATAGGGATTCCCTCCTTTTCTAAATTGCCAATAGTTTCTTTGAATTTCTTGATTTGCAGTTCAGTAAAACCTTTCTCTTTCTTGTCTGCTACCGAAAAATGGGTAAAAGCACCTTCCACCTTAATACTCTGAAGATGGGAAATCTTTTTGAAGAAGCTCGTTGCTTCCTCGGGCATAATCCCCGCTCGACCCATCCCTGTATCTAGTTCCACATGGATTTTGGCAGTTTGGCCCAGGCGCTCGGCCTCAGTCGACAATGCCCTCGCCAACTCCTTAGTGTAAACGGTCTGTGACAGTCTGTATTTTAGTATTTCCTCAGCCTGATGCGGAAGAGATAATCCTAGAATAAGAATCGGTGATTGAATTCCACTCTCACGTAGCTGCACTCCCTCCTCAAGTTTGGCCACAGCTAACCATTCAACTCCGTACTTTGCGGCAACCCTAGCGACCTGGATTGCCCCATGTCCATACCCGTCTGCCTTTACAACTGCCATTACCTTTAGCTCAGGAGTAGCATTCTTGCAAATCTGCTGAATGTTATGAGCAATATTGTCCAAATTGATTTCTACCCTAGTAGGCCCAATATCAGCCTTGGTGCAAGATAGATCCGATCCGAATCCAAGGTTATCCATGCTCACTCCTTCTTTTGACTACCTCCCGCTTTCTCGTTTCTGCTCAGAACAAAACTCCGCTGGCCCATTCTGCGCCAAAACTGGATGTAGCGCTCCTTAAGTACTCAGGCGGTAGCTTACCGTCTTCTAGCGCGTCGATCCTGTTTCTAGATCACAAATGTCCAGAGGATCCTTTTCCACCAGAAGATAGGGATCCACGAAGATGGAACCAATGATGGCTCCCCAATGAAGATGAGAACCGGTAGCAAAGCCGGTGGAGCCGACCCGGCCAATCTCCTGGCCCTTGAGTACTTCTTGGCCTTCCTTCACCAAAAGATTCTCGAGGTGGCAGTAGGAGGTAAACAGATTGAAACCATGATCAACCATGACTGTGTAGCCGGTGACGTTCAGAAACCTGGCCAGACAGACTATCCCCGAGTTGGCTGCCACCACCAGAGTTCCGTTGGGAGCAGCAATGTCTATTCCTGAGTGTCTTCCCGCTTCCTTTCCATTGATGTACCTGATGAGGCCGAAATCAGCACTCTTTCTTCCTTTCGAGGGTGCAAGAAACCGTCCTTCCCATAAAGGCAAACCACAAGTTTTTGATCTGGCCTCCCGGATGAAAGGAAGATCTTGCTGCCATTTTTCTCGGCTCCGTACCTCAAGCTTTTCCGGACTCACCTCAAGATGCTGAGTGGTGAATGTTTTGGGCTCCAGGACAAATTTGAGCTTCTGTTGCCACAGTCCGAGGTCTTTCTGTCTCACCCGGACTGAGATAGTATACTCACCCGGAGGTGTGCCGCAGTGCACTCCTGCCAAGCTGATGAGCCCCTGACGGTAAGGGAAAGGCTTAAGAGTTGTTTGTGGAAGGTTGGTATGGAAGGATACCTCATCGTCAGCATCGCTTCCTTCCAAGAAAACCACTAGAAACTCACCAGGGTGAAGTCGGGAGGGCCCCAAAAGTAGTCTGGGTGATGAAATTTTGTCCTCACACAGGGATAGCCCACCGGAAAAAGCTAATCCAGCTAGAATAAAACTGGCAATAGCAAGAGCTTTGGTCTTTGGCAAAATGGCTTTTTGCTGCAATTCATTGCGGCCTGGCCCGGAAGCTCCGGGCAGGCTCCCCGTCCCTGTCGTTCTTGGGAAGTCCAGGGTGCCTTTTTGTGATTGAGGTAGTCCACTGTATGATTCAGCGAATGGAGCCAATCAGTTCTACTTTATTTCATAAACTGCTGGGTGTCAAAATCATTCTCACCGGAAGATTCTCTCTTTCACCTCAAAACCTTTCTTGATGCCACCAGCAAGGTATTGGTGTGCGAGAGAGACAGAGGTTTGTTCTTGCTGGCTTCCAAGCACATCTTTCCGAAGGGACATTCGGGACATACTTGCCGCGGGAAACGGAAAGATCCGTTCCTGTGGAGCAAGGAAAAATCGTGCCGAGATCCCTCTTGATTCTCCGGGAAAGTATTGATGTGTGAGGGAGGAGTAGCTTTTGTTCTTTCTAGTTTCGAGGCACATCTTTCCGAAGGGACATTCGGGACATACTTGCCGCGGGAAACGGAAAGATCCGTTCCTGTGGAGCAAGGAAAAATCGTGCCGAGATCCCGCTTGACAACCAACGGGAAATTGTGTGTAATTATTGGAGAGCTATCCTTTGAAGATCGGATGAAAATTAAGAATCCAAGGAGAGCGGCAATGGATATGGAAATTACTTTCCCGGGAGGCAAGAAGGTAAATGCCATCTATAGGGGTTTTACTATCAAAACTGATCAGCCTGAGCGCGGTGGAGGTGAGGGTTCAGCTCCTGCGCCTTTCGACCTATTTTTGGCCTCCATTGGCACCTGCGCTGGCGTTTACGTCCTATCCTTTTGCCAGGCACGCAATATCCCCACAGAAGGAATAAGACTAATTCAGTGTGCTGAGAGGAATCCAGAAACCAAGATGATTGACAGGATTACGATAAAGATTCAGCTTCCTCCTGGGTTTCCAGAGAAATATGGAGAAGCTTTGGTAAGGTCCGCTGAGTTTTGCGCCGTCAAAAAGCACATTCATAATCCACCGGCGTTTGAGATATACACGACTGGCCCTGAGGGACGCTAATCAGGGGTGAAGTAGAAAGTTTCGATGCCCCAGTGACTCAAGGGAGGATTCCATGCCTTTCTGGAGAAAAAGGACAGAGCTGGAACCAAAAGACATTGAACAGATCATAAACGAGTACTCCGCAGTGGTAAAAGATACCATTGGCAGGCATCTACCCCGAAGAGCAAGAAGAGCTATGAGCAGAGGAAAGAGTGGGCTAGGGCTCTCACCTGGTAAGAAGAATGAGGAAATTGCACAAATTAGAAAGATGGGAATGGGGGCCTGGCTGGATCAGACCACCCAGGATACCTTGAAAGAGCTATCTCCTATCCTCATGGATTCACCCTCCCTGGAATCTGAACTGATGGCGAAGCTCAAGGAGCTTAAGAAGAAGTGGAACCTCAGGGACTAGGAAGCTCTCTCTCGAGCCACTACCTTCCTGTACACTGCCTCCTACCTTAGAAAGATCGGCTACTCCATATTATTGGGGAGCGGGGCTGATTCAGTGGTGCTCACTGATCACCTCAACCAATCTTACCTGCACAGGGTCTCCTTGTGTCTTAGCGCGCAAAATGCCTGGGGGGGGGCTTGACGTTTTATTTTTTTGTGCTATTTATTTAGACTAACTAAATAAATTGGAGAAGCGGTATGATAGGTGAGGAGATCAGGCTTCTGACGGTTATCAAGAGGGTACTGGAAGAGGTGACATGGTCAGCTATTTCTTCCCTCGAGGACAGGCCCACCTTCTCCGTTGTTCGAACGCTCTCTTATCTGTCGTACCATCAAGGCTGCCGTATGGGGGAGTTAGCTGGGGGCCTCTCCATTACCTGTCCTTCGGCAACCAACATGGTAGATGTACTGGCGGGAAAAGGGTGGGTGGTCAGGCTGAAAAACAGCTCTGACGGGCGCAGTGTTGAAATTCATCTTACCAGAACAGGAAAAGATTTGATTCGACATCTGGAGAAAGAGAGGTTGAGAAGGTTCAATGATCTTATCTCTCGTATGGATGAGGAAGAAAGAGTTTTTTTAGTGCGGGGTATCCGGTCCTTCATCCGGGCAGCAAGACTGGATGAAGAAACCGAAGATCTCGTCTCTTTTTTCACAGGAAAAGGCCTATGAGTAGAATAGGTCAAGCAAAGAAATTCCTGAATGAATGAAAGGAGAAGGAATGTTTGAAAAATTGTCTGATAAAGCGAAAAAAATCCTTGTTCTTGCACAGCAAGAAGCGGGAAAATCAGGATATTCACATATCAGCAGCGGGCATCTGCTTCTGGGTCTTCTTGAAGATGCTGATCTATCCAGAGTTTTCGAGGATTCGGGAGCGGATATAGAAATTCTTCAAAGAACTCTGAAGGTTGATCCAGCTCAGGGAGAGGGAAGGTCTCTGTTTGACGATGCCCCCTTCACTCTTGAAGCCAGAAAAGTGTTTGAAATAGCTGCTCTAGAAGCCAAGAGGGGAGAAAGAAACTACATAGGGGCAGCTGATATTCTCATGGGTTTGGTTCAGGCACCGGGAGCTGCGTCACGTGCCCTAGCTGCATCAGGCTTAGATTCTAGCTCCTTAAGGGAAGAGGTTTCGAGTATGGAAGATGGCAGTTCCCAAGGATCTTCGAAGCCTACCAGAACCCCAGCCCTGGATAAGCTTAGCCGGGATCTTACCAAGCTCGCTCGAGAAGGAAAGCTCGATCCTGTAATTGGAAGGGAGAGAGAAACTGAAAGAATGATTCACATTCTATCTCGCAAGACCAAGAACAATCCGGTGCTCATCGGTGAGGCAGGAGTGGGAAAGACTGCCGTGGTGGAGGGTTTAGCTCAAAAGATTGTGCAGGAGCAAGTTCCAGATAATCTCAGAGGAAAAAGGCTTCTCGCTCTTTCTTTGGGGGGAGCAGTAGCGGGAACCAAGTATCGGGGCGAATTTGAAAAAAGAATCCAGAAAGTTGTCTCGGAGGTAACATCTTCCGGGGAGGTAATTCTCTTTGTGGACGAACTTCACACCCTGGTAGGAGCAGGAGCAGCTGAGGGAGCTATTGATGCTTCGAATATTCTGAAGCCCGCTCTAGCAAAAGGCGAAATTCAATGTATCGGAGCGACTACTCTGGATGAGTACCGAAAGTATGTAGAGAAGGACAAGGCTCTGGAAAGAAGATTTCAGCCAGTTACTGTGGGAGAGCCAACAGTGGAGGAGACAGTCGAAATTCTGGAAGGCTTGAGGCAAAGATACGAGGAGTACCATGGGGTAAAAATAACCCAAGAAGCTATTGAGGCAGCAGCAAGGCTTTCAGACCGCCATATCCAGGAAAGGTTCCTTCCCGATAAAGCTATTGACGTCATGGACGAAGCAGGAGCTAGGGCTAGAATTGGAAAAACTTCCACCTCCCTGAATACGGACAGGATAAAAGAGGAACTGGAAAGGATAAGAGGGGAAAAACAGAAGGCCGTGGAGAATGAGGAATTTGAGAAAGCAGCGACTCTGAAGGAACGGGAAGGCAAGCTCGAAGAGAAGATGAAAATGAGTCCAGACAAAAAAAGGTCCACACCCAAGGTAAGTCCGGAAGATATAGCTTTTATTGTTTCTAGCTGGACTGGTATCCCGGTGACTGAGATGACTAGAACCGAAATCTCCAAACTTCTTAACATGGAGAGGGAACTGCACGGAAGCATAGTGGGGCAGAGTGAGGCCGTTAGAATTATCTGCCAGTCCATTCGAAGAGCCAGAGCAGGAGTCAGGAACATGAAGAGGCCCATCGGCTGCTTCATGTTTCTCGGTCCTACCGGGGTGGGAAAGACACAATTGGCAAGATCGCTGGCTCAGTTTCTCTTTGGAAGTGAGGAGGCCATAGTTAGACTGGATATGTCGGAGTATATGGAAAGGTTCAGTGTTTCCCGTCTTACCGGGGCTCCTCCGGGATATGTTGGGTACCAGGAAGGGGGGGAACTCACAGAAAAGATTAGGAGAAATCCCTATTCGGTTGTCCTCTTGGACGAGATAGAAAAAGCCCATCCTGACGTATTCAATGTGTTGCTGCAGATGATGGAAGACGGCAGGCTATCTGACAACCTGGGTCATACGGTAGATTTTCGGAATACCATCCTGATTATGACTTCTAATCTCGGAGCCAGAGAGATCACCGCGGACTCCAAGCTAGGATTTTCTCCACGGGAAAAAGAAGCCCTTTCCTATGAAGAAATAAGAGAAAAGGTCACCTCCGCCCTCAAGAGACATTTTCGTCCGGAGTTTCTAAACCGGTTGGACGAAGTAATCGTGTTCCGCTCATTGACCAGAAATGATATGGCCAAGATCGTGGATATAATGATAGAAGAGGAGACCAAGATCCTTGCTGAGAACGGAATAAACTTTGAGATAACTGATAAGGCAAAAAAGCGAATCGCTGAGGAAGGATATGACCCTGACTTTGGGGCACGTCCCTTAAGACGCGCCATTCAGAGGCTCATCGAGAACCCTTTGTCCGAGGAAATCCTTCGAGGAACTCTCAAACGGGGAGATAGAGTGGTGGCTGATCTTAAAGATAACTCCATTGTCTTTGCCAAAAAAGAGAAAGCGTACCGTGCAGCTGCCCTAGCCTAGGTGCTGCCTCCTGTTATAGAATGTCGTCGAATTTAGCCGGGGAATGTCAAGGTCCCCGGCTAAATTCTGATCCCTTTCAGGACAGCTCATTTTCACTCAGTCCAAAGTAATGGCCTATCTCGTGGACTATCACTTCTCTAACCGCTCGTTTAATATCCTGGCGGGTTCTACACATAGATTCGATCGGTTTCTGATATAGGACTATCTTATCAGGTAAAACGGCACTGTAGTATATCCCCCTCTTTGAGAAGGGAATGCCTTGGTATAGGCCCAGAAGAGAAGAGGAGGAGGAGTGATCCTCAACAAGAATTTCCACGTTCTGCATTTTTCTTCTGAACTCTTCAGGTACGTTCTCCAGTTCCTCAAGAACTAAGGTTTCGAACTCTTCTCTTTTCATTTTCGAGATTCCGCTAGTCGGGACTCCGCTATATAGGGGCACCTTGCCTCGCAAAAATCATAGAGACTTTTTCAAATCGCACAGCTGGCGCATGTGCTTTTGTTCCTGCCCAATCAGCTCATCGAGTACTTTATGATCGTGTTCCGGTACCACTTTTTTCATTCCTTCATAGAAAAGAATGGAATCTTTTTCGAATCCCATACCCGTATCAGCGGCTTCTTTGTCGCCGGTTATCCTTCTGGCTATCTCCTTGCCCTTGTTCTTTTGAGTAAATACGTAATCATCGGCCAGGGCATCCATGTATGCAAAATACTCTCCCGGGTATGACTCGGGCGGCTGGTATTTTTCTAGCTTGTCCAGCACCTTTTGAAATGTAGCTATGTGTTTCTCCTCCTCGCCCGCCAAATATTCGAATACCCCTCTCGCCTTGCTGTTTTTTGATTGTCTGACCAATACGTCATAGAAGTCTTTACCATTTTTCTCAATCTCAATCCCGAACTGCACTATCTCAGTTCCTGAGAATATATTGGCCATAGCTACTCCTCCTTTTTTGGATCAGTAATTCTCGCAAAGAAGCTCGTAAAAAGCCCGAGAATGGGCACAGGCCGGACATTCCTCTGGTGCCTCCTTGCCCTCGTGTACATATCCGCAGTTGCGGCATTTCCATTTAACTACACTATCTTTTTTGAATACCTTTCCCCCTTTTACATTATTGAGTAGCTTTCCGTATCGTATTTCATGCTGCTCTTCTACCTCTGCTATTTCCTTGAATACACCGGCTATTTCTGCAAAACCCTCCTCTCGTGCTATCCCTTCTGCATCCTTGTAAAGTTTTGTCCACTCAAGCTTCTCTCCTTCTGCTGCAGCTTCAAGGTTTGCCGCAGTATCTGCTATTACGCCCGCCGGATACGCGGCTGCAATCTCTATATCCCCGCCTTCCAGGAACTTGAAAAACCTCTCGGCGTGCTCCTTTTCGTTACCAGCCGTCTCCAAGAATATAGCGGCTATCTGCTCGTAGCCCGCCTTTTTTGCGACAGATGCAAAATATGTGTAGCGATTTCTTGCTTGAGATTCCCCCGCGAACGATGCAAGGAGACTCTTTTCCGTTCTTGTCCCTTTTACACTTTTCATCTTTATACCTCCTTTGCAGAATGTTCTCTCTCACATCAAGGCAACGTTTTAGTTGTGATTGAGTGTCAGATTTGTCTATACAGCAATAACCTCCTTGATCCCTGGCACTTCTTCTTTTATTATCTTCTCTATCCCCGTTTTCATAGTCATCTGACTCATTGGGCAGTTTCCACAGGCACCAGTTAACCGTACTTTCACTATTCCGTCAGGACTGATCTCTACCAACTCCACATCTCCACCATCGGCCCTAAGCGAGGGCCTTATTTTGTTGAGGGCAGATTCCACTTTCTCTTTCATCCTATCCTCCTCGATCTTTCCTTGGACTCCAATATTTTCTTTTTTCTATTTATTCTCTCAATCAGGCTGGTAGGCGCATGAAGTAAACGGGCTCGGGATTCCCGTTTCGGTAGGTAACTCAGAAATAGAAATTATCTTTTCTCCACACTCAGCCATGAAAGAAAGCCCCCCGACCGCATGATCGGTATTCCTGGTAACTAGCTTCATGTCTAGTGCCTGAGTAATGATACTATATTGGCATCATTTGTGAAGGCCCAGGATTCTTTTCGTACGTTTACAGCTCACCCATTATCTGTTACAATGCGACTCGGGATTTTTTCGGTACTCCCGGCAGACAGGAAGGACGAAATATGAAATGCTGAGAAAGAGTAGAAGCAACAGTGCTGGTAAAATTCAAGGACTCAAATACCTGTCGGGAAAAGAGTGCAGCCCCCGAAACTCAGTGAGATACGGTAAAATCTAGTAATAAATGCCAGGAGGAAGAAGAATGAAAGTCGAGCCAACGTATGAGCGCAGTTTACGGATACAGCTGCACGGGCCTGGGCCGAGCGATGTGCCAGAGGAGGTTGTAAGGGCAATGTCAGTCACTACCCTCGGGCACCTGGATCCAGAATTCATCAAAATAATGGACGAAACTCAAAGCATGCTACGAGCGCTGTGTCAAACCAAAAATCGAATGACCATTCCCATCTCTGGTACGGGAACCTCTGGCATGGAGACTCTGGTAGCCAATCTTGTTGAAGCCCAGGATAGACAGGATAGAATAGTAGTCGTGAGAAACGGATTCTTTGGAGAAAGAATTGCGGAAATAGTATCTCGATATGGCGGCGAAGTTGTACCCATTGACCTGGGATGGGGAACTGTAGTCACACCTGATGAGGTAAGAGAGGTTTTTTCTAGAAAGAGGTGTCAGGTGCTTTTCCTGGTGCATGCGGAAACATCTACCGGTGCTCTTCAGCAAAATATGGGAGAAATTGGTGAGATTGTTCGCGAAAATGGTGCCCTATTTCTAGTTGATACAGTGACATCCTTGGGGGGAACAGAAGTAAAGATAGATGAGTGGAGAATCGACGCTGCCTACAGTGGAAGCCAAAAATGCCTCAGTGTTCCGCCGGGACTTTCCCCTGTTACCTTGAATGAGAGAGCCATGGAAAAGGTTCGGGGAAGAAAGGTGCCAAGCTTCTATTTTGATTTAGGGATAATAGAGCAGTATTGGAATGAGGGACATCAAAGAAAGTACCATTGTACCGCTCCAATAAACATGATTTATGGCCTTCACGAAGGGCTGAGGTTAGTTCTGAAAGAAGGGCTTGATGCAAGATTCCAGCGCCATAGAAAAAATGCTGCAGCCCTTCAGGCTGGGCTTGAAGCATTAGGTTTTACCTATGTGGTGAAGAAACAGAATGAGAGACTTCCTATGCTACATGCTGTCTATCTTCCTGATGGAGCAGAGGAAGGCAGGCTTCGTGGAGAATTAAGATCAAGTTACAATATTGAGATTGGCGGGGGCCTGGGAGAATTCGGTGGAAAGGTCTGGAGGATCGGGCTTATGGGACACTCTTCGACAGAAGACGAAGTGTACAGTCTCCTCAACGCTATTGGAGAGGTATTTGAAAAGTACGACATTGTCGATGATCGGGCAGTAGGTTCTGAAGCCGCTGGAGCTGTGTACAAAGATGCAGAAAGCTCTTGCTAGATCTCTACTTTCGCCTACCCAGGAACCTGGCTCGTTGATCAGACTAGTAGGTCTCCGTCATGTTCTGGGCGAAGAACCTTACCCCCCCCTCCTTGAGCGGTCCAGGGAAATGAAAGATAGGGATCTCTGCAAGGCGATAGTGTCATTTTGACAGGGAACATTTTCTCCTTCGCCAGGTCTAATATGTAAAAGGCGAAGCGAGCTTGTCACGAGCTGGGCAAAGATCCTGCACTTTCCTACTAGAACACCTTTTAGGAGGAGAAATATGTTGAAGGGCAAAAAGATGTTGCTTTTGGCGATGAGCGTGCTGTTGGTTGTTGGAGCTTTCTCACCTGCCCTAGCCGATGTGCGGCCAGGGTTTGAGAGGAAGAAGATAATCGTAAAGCCCACATTCAAGATTGATATCTGGGTGGACAAAGGATGTGGGGGAACATACAAAATAGGTGACAAGCTGATTGTGTATTTCAGGTCCAGCAAGGACGCTTACCTCAACCTCTTTGACGCCAGCCCTGCAGGCCGGGTAAGACTTATATTTCCCAACCGATATCGAACAGACAACTTTCTTGAGGGTGGCAGAGTCCACGCTATTCCTGTTGAAGGCGACGATTTCGAATTTGAGGTAACCCCTCCCACTGGCAAGGGAACCATTAGAGCAATGGCAACCCTTACTCCCTGGCATTTCAGCCCAAAGGAAACCTTGAGGAAGGGGGCTCCGTTTCCCACTATCGGTAGGTCAATGGGCGAGTTCACGTCCAGCTTGAAAGAAAGGATCGCAGCAGTGTCTCGCGCCGATCGAGCTACGGACACCTGCACCTATACAGTAACAAAGAGGATGCCGCGTTACGGGAAAATCAGAGTCACTTCAGATCCTTCTCAGGCAAGAGTATTTCTGGATGGCACCTACCGGGGAAGAACCCCTATTACTGTCGGCGATGTGACAGTAGGAGAGCACCAAATAAAGATTACCAAGGATGATTATTACGATTGGTCAGAAACTGTCACGGTTAGACCCAACCGTACTAGTACGGTACTTGCCAGACTAGATCGTATTCCAAGAACGGGCTCTATCGCTGTTAATTCCTCACCCCGTCATGCAAGAGTATTCCTAGATGGAATAGAAAGGGGAACTACCCCTCTCACCATAACTGACATAAACGCGGGATGGCACCAGGTAGTGATAATTAAAGAGCGCTACCGGGCCTACCTGGAAGACGTTCACATTGAGGGAGGAGAAGAGCTGTTTATCGGAGTGGATTTACGGAGAATCTGAGGGAGCCATACCGACAAGAAAATTTAAGCGATATCTTGTAGCAATATCCGATCACTACTTTCGCGGGGGAAAGATTTTTCCCGGATTGAGGATGTTGCTGGGGTCGAAGAGCTGTTTAATTCCCCGGAAAAACTCAACCGTTTTGGGGCCGACTGCTTTCTCCAGATATTGCCTCCTGGTGGCACCAACTCCATGCTCTCCGGTTATCTGCCCACCCAGGCTAAGAGCAATATCGAAAATCTCCTCACTGATCTTAGGGATAGCCCTCTTCCATTCATCCTCAGGACGATTCTCCTTGAGGACGTTAACGTGAACATTGCCGTCACCTGAATGGCCGAAACAGATGATTGGATACTCGTATTTTTCGCGCAGTTTTTTTATCTCTCGCAGGAAATCGCTTATCCGGGCTCGGGGAACAACGACGTCCTCCATGTGATTGAGAGGGCTCCTCTCCTTTAGGGCGTCAACGATGGCCCGTCTCCCTTCCCATAACCTCTCCTGAGTGGGACGGTCGTCAGCAACCAAAACATCAACAGCATCGTGTTCAAAACAGGCCTCGCCGACACTCTCAGAGAGGGCTTCGACATCCTCCTTCCGATTTCCGTCCAGTCTTATCAGTAGAAATGCTGCAGCATCATGGAGAGGAAGTTCTTTCTTCAGATATTTCTCGGAGGCAAGAAGCGAGTCTTGCTCCATAAATTCAATGGAAGCAGGCAGTATCTGTCGTTCAAGAATGGCTGAGGCGGTATCCGCGGCAGCTTGAAACTGGTCGAAAGCCACTAATAGGTCTATGGTTACCCTGGGAAGAGGAATGAGACGAAGGGTTATCTTGGTTATGATGGCCAGGGTGCCCTCGGAGCCGATGAGAAGCTGAATTAGATCATACCCGGTGACGTTCTTGACAAGTTTGCCACCCAATTGAATGACCTCACCCGAAGGGAGAACAGCTTCCATCCCGCAGACATACTCCTTGGTCACTCCGTACTTGATGGCCCTCGGTCCCCCGGCACACTCTGCCACGTTACCGCCGATGGAGCAGGAATCCAGGCTGGCCGGATCCGGCGGATAGAAGAGTCCTTCTTTCTCCACGGCTTCATGGATCTTGCCGGTTATGACACCTGGTTCAACAGTTATCATAAGATTCTTCTTATCGATCTCAAGAATACGGTCCATCTTTTCCAGCGAGAGGACTATCCCCCCATAGATAGGAACCGCTCCACCAGAGAGACCATACCCAGCGCCCCGAGGGGTTACAGGAATCTTTTTCTCATTAGCAAAATTCATGAGTTCTGAGATCTGATGCACCGTTGTCGCTCTGACGACTACCTCCGGCTCGGCCTTCAGGCCTGCAACCTCGTCATGGCTGTACTTCTCCAGAAGATCGGGATCAACTAGAACCTCATCCTTACCAAATAGATTGGTTAAGAACTTCAGTACCTCGTCGTCAACTTTGGCGTACATTTCTAAAGCTTCTCCTTGGTGTAGAGTAAAATCTATTCCCTAATCATGCCCACGTGGGTTACTCTGATTCATTTGTCGACAGGAACTCCTTTTTCTACGGATAAATATGGCACGCGAAAAGGCGAGTGTCAAGTGAAATTATGAGAAAGTCCCCTGTCCGGAGGCGGACCGCTTTCTCATAGCTCTGTCCTTTTGACACGGCCCAGTTTCCAGCTAGACTAGAATAGATTTCGCAAACTGCTATAAATGGAGTTGGTGCCCAAATGGCAAAGATGATTGATCTTCGCAGTGACACTGTAACTAAACCCACAACAGGGATGCTTGAGGCCATGCTCAAGGCTGAGGTGGGCGATGATGTCTACGGCGAGGATCCTACGACCAATTATCTTGAGGAGAAGGTAGCAAAGCTTCTCGGGAAAGAAGACTCTATCTTTGTTGCTTCGGGAACCATGGCCAATCAACTCAGTCTTAGAGCTCATACCCAGCCAGGCGATGAGGTAATCCTGGATAGGAACTCCCATGCCTTCCTCAATGAAGGCGCAGGCGGAGCAGTTATATCAGGAGTGCAGTTCTTTCTTCTGGAAGGCAATAAGGGAATTCTTGATCCTTTGAAGATAGAACAGGCTATCCGGGATCCCAATAATTATCACCACCCGGTGACTAGCCTTATCTGGATTGAGAATACTCATAACAGGGGTGGTGGGTCTATCTATCCCCCAGGTCTGGTTAAAGAGATTTCCCGTGTCGCTAAGGATTACAATCTCCGTCTTCATATGGATGGAGCAAGGCTGCTAAATGCCTCTGTTGCCTTAGGAATAGATCCGAAGGAATACACCAGGTATGTGGGCTCAACTTCGATTTGCCTCTCCAAGGGCCTGGGCGCTCCGGTAGGATCAGTGGTTGCCGGGGATAGAGAGTTCGTCAAACGTGTGCGCCGGTTCAGAAAAATGCTTGGAGGTGGGATGAGGCAGACCGGATATCTAGCTGCGGCGGGAATTTACGCTCTGGATCATCATGTAGATAGACTGGCAGAGGACCATGCGAATGCAAAACTTCTGGCAAAAGCAATAGCACAGCTCGATTGTTTCCGAATAAACCCAAAGAATGTAGAAACAAACATTGTATATTTCAGAGTCGTGGAAGGAAAATTGAACCCAGGAAGTCTCAAAGACGAGCTGAGAGAGAACGCTGTTCTGGTTCACCAGGTTGGAAATGACTATTTCCGGGCCGTGACCCATCTGGATGTGAGCCGGCAGGATATTGTTCAAGCAATATCGATACTCAAGCGAGTGGTCCAGAAGCTTACCTTGTGAAGCCTTGGTGCAGTGCTATCTTCTCGGAGAGTCCGCCGAGAATTAGTCCAGTTCAACATTTTTCAATCCCCTGCTCCATGCGATACTCTAAGTTTCATCGCCTACTGGTTGAGGCAAAGAACGAGCGACAATAAGAAATAGAAGAGGAGCTTTGGAGGAAATTGCCGCGGTCTTATGAAAAAAGAGAATCTAGGAATCGGGCAAAATGAGATACGCTGAAGGAAAGGTTGGTAGAATATTCGTCGTAAGATTGGAAGATGGGGATAAGCCGCCTGAGGCAATTGAATCCTTTGCCCGAAAAAACAATGTGTTCCGCGCCATGTGTATCCTCGTGGGAGGGATTAGAGAGGGGGGAAATATTGTTGTTGGGCCTAAGGACGGTGAATCAATGCCGGTAGTTCCTATGATTCTTGGGCTCAAGGGCATTCATGAGATCTGTGCAGTGGGAACTATCTTCCCCGGGACTGATGGAAATCCCAGACTTCACATGCATGCCGCACTTGGACGGGAGGGAACGACAAGATCCGGATGTATTCGTCCCGGTATTGAAGTATGGAAGCTGGGAGAAGCTATAATTCTTGAGATTAAGGATAGCACTGCATATCGCAAAGACAATGCAGCAGGATTTAGTATGCTCGAACCATAACTGGTATCTCCCACCGCAGAGATTCCTTTCCTGTCTCACTCACCTCGATGATCAGTTTGGTGGATCCTTTCCTGATGCCGTCAACATAAATGGATACCGGTGAGGTCCAAACATCCCCCGGACCAAGCGATTCGACATAAAAACCGATGAAATTAATATCTCCAACCTTCAATTTCACGATGTTGTCCCATCCTGTCTCTTGCACATTACCCTCAATATAGATTTCCTTTCTTTCCGAGGATGAGAGGTTTTTCAAAGAAAGCTCCAAAATCACGGTGCCTCCTAAACTAGTCTCGATAGGAAGGGGATTTACTTCAAGATTTAGACCCTGCGCACTTCCCGGAGCCCTGCAAAGATCTACTTCGATATATACCATAGAATTGGCGTATTCTTCCCAGTATGCCGCACCGTTAAGGAAGAAAAACCGAAGACCACTTTCAAAAAGGTGCAGCTCCCTGTTCCATCCGTGTATCTTAACAACAGTGATCTTGAGCGGCAGTAATGCCCCCTTGTCGACCAATTCATGGAAACGATAGGCTGGCTCAATCGCGCTATCGAAATAGTTGGCAATTTCCTGACCGGCCGCGCTCCCAATACTTATGGCATTTGCGTTTTTTGAGGCAAACTCGAGAACAACCTGGCCTCCCGCATACACGCGCGCTAAGCCGGGCGAGAGCTCCTTCAATCCCTCCTCAATTGCCATTTGTTTGATTGCGGTGGCGAGCCCATTCTCTCCTATGGAATCCACAATACCCAAACCCTTCCAGAAGCCAGATAGAAGTGCCGGAATTCGCGAAATCTGTGCCCCCCATTCGGAAAGCTCCAGTTCAAATCCCCCAATGTATGTCTCTTGCGGAATTTGCAGTTGTATTGCTTGTGGAAGTTGATGCTGAGTAAGCCTCCGTCCCACCACGCCTGGTGGCAGTCCCTCCAGAGGCACCTTCTTACCTTCGCGGTAGAGTGGGACAACCTCAAAGTCCATTCGACTGTGCCAGGGCCTGGTGAAATTGCTTCCGTTTATGGTAAATTGGATAGAATCCTTCCCTTCCCTGATACCTCGGATGAGTGGTGGCAGGAGACCAAACACCTCCTTTGTTTCACCAGGTAGGATTTTTCCCAGGTATGCAGTCTGCTGAGCAGAACTCTCAAATACAATTCTTCCGTTTTCACTGTGGCTGAACCTCACCACTACGTCTTCTGCTGCTATAGGGCTGTTGTTTTTGATCCAGATCTGCCCCAAAGACTGCGCCTTACTCTTCTTAATTGTGACGATATCATGCCCACTAACCGCAATATGATGTGGCGCCACACCTTCTTGCTCCTCGGGGACTTCTTCGATTATTCTTTCCTTCGTTTTGAGTTCTTCGGTTACTTCTCCTGACACCTCAAGGTCGCTGGGGCTTGTGTGCTCCTTGATGGTCTTATGTATGATGCGAAATACATCATCATAGATGGGGTAATTTGCAGTGGTCTTACCGGAAAATTGCATTACTACGTAGGCTGGCCCCTGCCAGAATCCTCCAGTTAGCGCGTCCGAGTCTTCAATTACTATCACCGTTGGATATCCATCCACTTCATGAACTTGAAGGATGCGGCGTAAAAAGATATCTTCATCTCGCTTTGAGAGTTCACGCCACTCTTCTTCAGTCCTACTGATATGAGCAAAATAGTAGAGGTGCACGCTCAGCCAGTCACTTCGTTCAGGCAGCTGCGGGTCGGTAGCATATTCCCAGATAGCGTCGTAGATGTTGCTCTGGACCAGGCGGGCTTGGCGGTAACGGACCAACTTCAGCCCGGCAACCTCTGATAAACGGGCACTCTCCAAAGCTTGTTTAACCGCGAAGGGAATATTTTCCGCGGCATGGCCCCTAACTTGTAACATCAAAAAGGCAAAGAACAAAGATGCTACCATAGGAAGGAATCTATCCTGCATCCTTTCCTTTAGCTTCATAATCTTGTATCCCTTCAGAAATAGTGGATATAATCACTTCTCCACTACGGACTAGCTTTTGCGAAGTCCAGGAAATATGGAAGCTTTCCCCATCATAGCTAAGAAATGCACACGGTCAAAAGAGATTCTACAAAATCTGTCTATCTTTCCGTCCGGCACCTGCACTCACCATCCAAGGAGGCTGTGGAAAAATTTCAGTGGAATAGGATTCATCATGACCTTTTTCCCAAAAATCCTTGCTCTCTCATACCCAAAACGAACCTGGAATTTTGACCAACCCTGCCAGTCATGATATAATCGTATTACTTCTATATCAGCGTTCCTCTAATTCATGATGAGGATAATCCGCAAAGTAATCAGTTCGAAACAAGGAAGGACCAAAGACTCCTTGGCCGAAGGCAAGGTCTCTGGGCCGAGGCTACCTGGGTAAGGGGGAGGCTTATGAAAACACGAAGCATCGTGGGGAAACCCTGAGGGCTAGATAGAATTGCAAGGAGGGTAGAGATATTGGGAATGTTTAGAGGACATTCAGCGGCCGGTCTGGTTACGCTTCTGGTGCTAGGAGCTGTCCTTTCCGGTTGTGTTCCGAAAAACTCCTTGGAGGAAGGAGAACTCAAGGAGGGCTCTCGAGTGCCTGTCCAGGCTGCTACTGAAGGCTACCGCAATATCAGCCCGGATGAGCTCAAAGCCATGATAGATGCGGAAGAGAGCTTTATCCTTCTTGACGTCCGAGAAGCCCATGAATACGAGGAGGGTCACATAAGCGGTGCGAGGCTGCTCCCGGTAGGAGAGATAGGGAAAAGATGGGAGGAGTTAGACCCGGCCAGTGAAATAGTAGTGTATTGCCGGAGTGGTGGCCGCAGTGCCACGGCCGCCGTGAAGCTCGTAAAACTTGGATTCGAGAGGGTGAAGAACATGACTGGTGGAATACTTAGCTGGCCTTATCGAGTCATCAAATAAGTGAGCTGGAAATATTGAACATTCTTTTGACCCGTAGACCCTGAGTTGGCAAGACCAGACTCATAAAGAGGCTCATAGATTCAGTGCCTCTTTCAAAACATGCTTTCTACATAGGTGAGATAAGGAAAGGAAAGGAAAGGAAAGGAAAGGAAAGGAAAAGACAGGACAGGTTTTTCAGTAACCACACTTGATGGAAATAGATCAATCCTGGCCAGCATAAACATAGGGGGCCCTCACCGGGTTGGAAAGTACGGCATCGATGTTGATAGTTTTGAGAAGCTTGGTGCAGAATCCATAAGCCTCGTTCCTGAAATCCCAGCATTCACCTGAACATTTTCTCTCCATGCTAACGGAGGTAGACAATGATAGAGAATTTATCCTGGAGTGTCTTGAGAGCCATTCTGAATACCCTACCACTGGAAATAACCTTTGCAGACAAAGATGACTCGGTGAGGTATTTCAGTGGAAGCGGCAGAGGAATTTTCGACCGGGATCGTTCGCTTATCGGTAGGAAGGTTCAAGACTGTCATCCCGCAAGCAGCCGACCGGCGCTCAATCGACTCCTTGACGGTTTGAAGAACGACAGGACCAGCTTTGCTGAATCCTTTGTGACCAAAGACGGCAAGAAGATCTATATAAGGTATGCTGCGGTGAGGGGTGAGGATGGGAGGTATCTCGGGTGTGTAGAGACAGTCCAGGATATTACCGATATTCAAAAGCTGCAAGGAGAAAAAAGGCTGGATTGAGAAGATAGTGCATCACACCTGGTGGCCCGGAGGCCATCATGCGGTCTTTCCCGAGCTGCTAGACCACCACTTTTCTTTCCACCACACTTTCTTGAAAGAAGGCTTCAAGACCAGGAGATCATCGAGCAGTCTTTCCGTCCCCTCTCCTTGCAACCACACATCATAGGTAAAGGCATGGGAAGGAACAATCTTCATGTTGAGAGTTTTTTTTGTCTTGTTTATCTGCTCTATTCTATCAAGCGCTATGAAGGAATCGGGCTCCCCATCCATGTAAATCTTCACATCGTTGAGTATTAATTGACCGGTATAGGTAGTTTCCTTCCCACCCTCCAATCTTCTGTAGATGCCTTTGCCATATCTGATTTTCATATGGGACTCTCCTGCATACCTGGAGTACAATCCATGGCTCCCGCCACGGTCTCTGTGCGTAGCCCGATACTGCATGGTTTTCGATCTCGTTTTGCCTTTTCAGTGTACTGAAAAGCGGTTCCCAGTCAAGGTCTTTGCCACGTTGCGATTTCCTAGGGGTGTGATACAATGTGCCGACCCCCAAAAAATTCTTGTTCTCCCGGAAGCGGGTCGTGACATTGAATTTGGTGTTTTTGGGCACGTGACAGGAGACAGCCGGCAGAGTCGCCAAAAGAAAGATAAGATTTCAAAGGGAAAGGAGGCATGGTTGGCCAAACTCGATTTTGTCCAGGAAAACGGCCTTCTGAGTTTAAATAACGAGGGAACGTATGTGGGCTCGGGTGGGTTTGGTTATACCGGGGAACTTCCCCGGAAGGATTTTGAGGGCAAAATGGCACCTACGTGCGAGATGTGGGGTTCCGCGAGAGCCAAGAGACCATTACCTTCTCCCCGGATATGTTTGCCGAATTCACCTTTCTCTATCAGCATCCCATTCTTCAGCGCTCTGGACTGAACTGTTACGGTTGTTGTGAGCCGTTGGATGAGCGCTGGCACGTAGTGAAAAAGGCGCCTGGCCTTCGGCGGGTTTCTGTCTCTGCCTGGGCCAGTTTAGCTGAGATGGCAAAGACAAACTAAGTGACGAGTATATCTATTCGATGAAACCGCATCCGAGCGGCCTGGCTGTGCCTTCCCTGGACGAAGATAAGATCCGCGCGCAACTGAGAAAAGCGTTGCAAATTACTCGGAAATGCCGAGTCGAAATAATCATAGAGGACAACCGTACCACCGGAGACAATCCAGAGAATGTGATCCGCTGGTGCCAAATCGCACATGAAGAAGCCGAAGCGATCTGACTGTTTTTCGGTGAAAAAATAGAACCTACACCATGCGTCTGAAAACAATAGGAATTCTGGCAACTCTGGGAGCAAGTATAGCTTGGGCTTTTGAGCCCATTTTTGCTAAATTATCGTATAGAAACGCAAACTTCCTTGAGACCTCCACTGTGAGAGCCATTGTGGTTGCATTAATTGCATTGTCTTACGTCTTCCTCACCAACAAGGGAAATCTTAAGGTTAACAAGAAGCACCTCTCGGTACTCGTTTATATTGCACTAGCGGGAACACTACTTGCTGACTCAATGTATTTGTTTGCACTGACTAAAGTTCCGGTGATTAACGCTGTCTTGATAGGACATATGCAGCCCATCTTCGTCGTTTTCATTGGATTCTTCTACTTAAGAAAGGACAAGCTGGCGAGGTTTGACTACGTAGGGATATGTTTCATGGTTATTGCGGGTTTGCTGGTCACTACAAGAAACTTGAGAAATCTATCCATGCTGAGATTGGGCAGCAGGTATGATCTATTTGTGCTGTGTGTAACCATTGCATGGGCAACCACGGGTATGGTAGCGAGGAAGTATCTCAGGGATATGAATGCTGGTGTTGTTACATTTTACAGATTCTTCATCGCTTCGGTTGTATTTGTGATTTACTCACTTTCCACATCCTCAGTGTTCTTTTCTAATATTTATCAAATCTTAGTTGGAGTCATAGTCGGGGCAGGATACATTCTGTACTATGAAGGATTGAAGCGAATTAAAGCTGCTCAATCTTCTGCAGTCGAGCTTTCAACGCCTTTTTTCGCCACATTGTTGGGTTTTTTCATTTTAGGAGAGACCGTTACAGTTATGCAGATTTTAGGTATTCTGTTGCTCTTTCCGGGTGTCTATTTCCTGGCCAGAAAAGAAGAAGTCTATTCCTAAAAAACTCAACAAGAGCCGCTACCCTATGGGAGTTTGTCGCGAAAATCTCGTTCATCATTTCTGTTAAGTTTTGGTAGATAAGCTGCAGCTTCGAGCACATTCATACATGGTGACAATATTGCTGGGAGGTACGTCAGGCTGAATATTGTGTACTGCTGAGAGAATGTAACCTCCACCAGGGGCAAGATCACCAATTCTCGTTTTGACTTCTCTCTCGACCTCTTCTTTAGTTCCGTGAGGAAGTATGTGTTGTGTGTCAATTGCCCCCCAGAAACTGAGATGCTTCCCGTACCGTTTCTTCAGTTGAATGGTATCCATTCTTGAGGCAGCAACCTGAATAGGGTTGAGTACCTCGACTCCTATCTCTATTAAGTCGTCCAGTAAGTCCCAAACGGATCCACAGGTATGAAAAGCTAACTTTGCGCAAGTATGATCATGAACGAATTGAAGGTACCGTTTATGCCTCGGTTTGAATAGGCGGCGGTAGGTCCCTGGAGAAACCATGGGTCCATTCTGCATCCCTAAATCATCTGCGCACAATACGATATCCACCAGTTCTCCAACTTCCTTAAGAGCATCGCCGCACATTGCGAGGGTCACATCCAGAATAGCATCGCACAGGATCCCAAGGAGGCGGGGATTTGCAACCGAGTCTATGAACCAATCCTCAAATCCTCTAATGTATTGGCTTATATGGACAAAGGGACTGGGCAGTGAGAGAACGATAGCATAGTCGGTGCTGCTGCGTAGCCTTTCCACTTTTTCCCTCAATCCCTTAATTCTTCCAGGGTCATGAGGGTCTGGCCACTCATAATTCATAATGTCGGAAGAGGCAAGCGGACCGGAGAGGGGAGAATCTATCAGATCGTAGTAAAAACTGCCAGAGGGTTTCACTCGAACTACTCCCCATTCGTCTTGATAGCGATTATCTCCTAATTCTTTATCTCCGCCCTTCTCGGGGGGTCCCGGGCCAACCCCTCGAAGATCAACATCAAAGTACTCCAGTACTTTCTCCTCCGGTTCCACCACCTGCATCATGCGATCAACGAGTCTTAGCGGTCCATTACCATTTATTCCCAGATATTTCTTCAAACGCAGGTATTCCTCCTTTACGATAGAGGTGTCACGCGTTGCACCAAGATCCACAGGTACTCGGTCCACCTCCTGATGCTCCAATGCCGCTAGTACCCTTTCACGGTGAGTCATCCCCCCTCTCCTCTCCCGCCTACGTTCTTTTGAGAACCGCGCCATAACCCAGGCTCTTTTCTTGTGAATTCTTGTCTATAGTATGATAACAAGGATTTGATGTCAATCTGAGGAAGATTAGATGACTCAATGTGTCAATCTTAACAATAAGCGAATTTCATATATACTAAATTGGCGGAAATGCTCGGCTTTATGAACCCGGTAAGGGGGAGTTGTGGTGTATCTATTGAACTTGAGTGAGAGACCATGGGGGGGCAATCTATGCTAATCTTCCACGTCCTTGCAAGAATAGAGAAGTTCTACAAGGCAGCAGGTGTTCAAACTGTAGTGAGTGAAACCCGAAGACATAACCAAAGCTATGGCAGGAGAGAAATAGAGAAAGAAAGAGGAGGGAGAAGTCATGAAAGTCAGATGGCTCATTTTTTGTTTGGTGCTTCTCCTCGCCTGGCCCATGGTGGCATCAGGCGAGAACATGGTTTATTGTACTAGTGAGGACCAAGTAGCCGTTCAACTGACGGTGTACAGCAGCAACCTTGGTCTGGTAAAGGATACCCGGAAGGTTGAACTTCCTATCGGTCAGGCCGAACTAAAATTCACGGACATCGCTTCGCATATTATCCCTGTAACGGTTCACGCAAAATCGCTCAATCATCCAGGGGATTTTGCCATCCTGGAACAAACTTACCACTACGATCTCATGACTGCCGATAAACTCCTTGACAAGTATGTGGGGGGGAAAATGAAGATAATAATCTGGAACGAGTTCCAGGACCGAAAAGAAGTAGTGGAGGCAACTTTATTGAGCAATGAGCAGGGGCAAATTTATGAAATAAATGGTGAGATATATCTTGGCCATCCCGGTTATAAGGTTCTCCTAGAAATACCCGAGGATTTCACAGCAATGCCAACCCTTAGGTGGTTCTATGACAACAGGACGGAAGAACCCCACGAGCTGGAAGTATCTTATCTTACCAGCAACATGAACTGGAAGGCAGACTATGTTGTGGTTTTGGACGAGAATGACAGGTCTCTTGAGATATCTGGCTGGGTTACGCTGGCCAATGAAAGTGGTGCAACCTACAAAAATGCCCGGCTAAAGTTGGTAGCAGGCGAAGTTCATGGGGCTACAGAAAGATTTGGAGGGGGGTTCAATATGATGAAAGCAGTGCCAGAGCCAGAGGCTCCATCATTTGAAGAAAGCGCCTTTTTTGAATATCATCTCTATGATCTTAACAGAAAAACCACCATAAAGGACAAAGAGACAAAACAGATAAGCCTGCTTGAAGCTCTTGGTGTCAGAACCGAAAAAGAGCTCCTTGTCTACGGGGCCAGGAGTTATTTTACGAGGCCCTATACGGAAGAGATACCCAAACAGCCAGTGAATGTCTATATCAAATTCAAAAATGCCGAAGATGACAATCTCGGTATGCCTCTCCCGGCAGGGATTATGCGCCTGTATAAGAAGGATGATGACGGAAACTTGCAGTTCATAGGGGAAGACAGAATAGAACATACTCCAAAAGATGAGGAAATCAAGCTTAGACTGGGTGAGGCTTTTGATGTGGTGGCAGAGAAAATCCAGACAGACTACAGAAAAATCACTACAAGACTTCATGAATCAGAATGGGAAATTACGTTAAGAAACCACAAGGAAACCGACATAACGGTGGGCATAGTAGAACTATTGTCGGGCAACTGGCAGATAATAAGTAGTAGTGATCCCTACGAAAAGGTTGATGCCGTCACCATAAGGTTCGATGTTAGTGTTCCCAAAGGTGAAGAGATTAAGGTGGACTACAGAGTGAGGGTCGGATTATGAATTCTCTTTCTTCCACCGGTATCAGAACATGAGAATGGACGAGTTGTCAAGGAGCTCTCAAGAGGAAGGATGTGTGGAATTGCTCCTGTCCCCACAACAGAAGGTCTTTGAAGAAATATACCTCTAGGATCTGGGGGAATGTCTGAAGAGAAAGGGAATACAGCGTTGGGCTACCGGCAAAAGAGACAGAACGACAGTCCGCATAGTGTGAGAAGGATATCATACTATGATATCCTTAAAGAGCTGAAATCTCTCTCTGATTCTGAAGCAATAGAGGGCATGGCAAAATATGGAATTACACCAGAGAGAACCTACGGGGTGTCAATACCAAACCTAAGAAATATTGCCAGAAGAATAGGGAAAGACCACAGGCTCGCCCAACAGCTCTGGGCAGAAGATATTCGTGAAACTCGCATACTTGCGAGTATGATTGATGACCCGAGTGAGGTTTCCAGGGGGCAGATGGAAAGATGGGTGAAAGACTTCGACTATTGGGAGATTTGTGACCAGTGCTGTATGAATCTTTTTGAAAAGATGAAACTGGCATATCAAAAATGCGGTCAATGGAGTTCAAGAGAGGAAGAGTTCGTAAAAAGAGCAGGCTTCGTATTAATGGCCCGGTTGGCTGTTAGTGACAAGAAAGCTGATGATAAGCAATTCAAAGGATTTCTCCCCCTCATAAAAAGGGAATCTTCTGATGATAGGAACCTCGTTAAGAAAGCTGTGAATTGGGCGTTGCGACAAATTGGCAAGCGTAATATCAACTTAAACCGGAAAGCTATCGAAACTGCAAAAGAAATTCAAGAAATGGGCTCAAAAAGCGCCAGGTGGATTGCTCATGACGCCATTCGAGAACTAGAAAGCAATGCTGTTCAACAGAGACTACGCTCTGAGAATAAGAAAAAATACTAGATCCTACCTGAGATTTTGTCTTAAAATTAGCTCCCTTTCTGCTCTGGTCAAAAGTTCATATCCTGTATCCGTAACCAACGCCATGTCCTCAATACGAGCTGCTCCGATACCCGGAAGATAGATCCCGGGCTCAATGGTAGTAGCCATACCGGATCCGAGAGGAGTTTCGACAACCCTATCTATGATGGGCAACTCATGGATAGAGAGCCCCACTCCGTGACCTGTAAGATGGGGAAAGTACTGTCCATATCCCTCTCTTTGTATGATCTATCGGGCAATTGCGTCAACCAGGCGTTCTCACCGGACACTACAATTTAACGGGTATTCGTCTCTTGGCTAAGTACTTCTTTATCTCTTTAATGGTATATTTCCCAAAATGTACAATTGATGCGACAAGGACAGCGTCTGCGTGACCCTCCGTGATGGCCTCGTAGAGGTGCTCCAGTTTTCCTGCCCCACCTGATGCGATCACCGGTAGGTTCACCGCATTGGCTATGGCCCTGGTCATGGGGATGTCATACCCAGTCTGGGTGCCGTCTGCGTCCATGCTTGTGGGTAAGATTGAACCCGCGCCCAAATCTTGAGCTTTCTTTGCCCATTCAACGGCATCAAGTCCCGTAGGCTCCTTTCCCCCGCTTACCATCACTTCGAAACCGGAAGGGACGCTGGGGGAGCTACGGGTGTCGATGGCGATGACGATCTTTTCACTTCCGAACTTCTTTGCGGCGTCTTTGACCAAATCTGGGCTTCGAACCGCGGCTGTATTAATGGATACCCTGGTAACGCCCACCTCTATCAAATCTTCAATATCTTGTATACTTCTGATACCGCCCCCGACTGTGAGTGGCACAAAGATCTTCTCAACAGTTTTCTTTACCGCGTCAATCAACGTTTTCCTCTTTTCGAGGGTTGCTGTAATATCCAGAAATACCAATTCGTCCGCACCCGCTTTGCTATAAGCTGCACCGTTTTCCGCTGGATCACCTACGTCTTTCAAGTCTACGAAGTTTACGCCTTTGACCAGACGTCCGTCTTTCACGTCTAAACACGGGATGATTCTTCTGTAATTCATTTATTATTCCTCCTGGTTTCGATTATACTTCCGTGAGACGATGGGGTCAAGATCACTCGTGTTTCCGGCCGCGTTCTACCCCATAGGGTATAGAGTGTTTGCTGCGCAGGCTAGATTGCCTTCTGGCCACCGGGGGCATGTCCGAGAGGGCACCTCAAGGTACCACGTTTTATGAGAGCTCTCTTTCGAATCATTGGATTCGGGAATTTGACCAGATTGGGATATGGTGTAAAGTAGCCAGATGACATTTAGCACGAGAGTCCCCGCCTGAGAGGCCCAAGAAAAACGTGTAGCGAAGCGGGAGACAAAGAAAAGGGTGATAACAGTTGCCAGAAGCTATATGCCTGGGCGAAATTCTTCTGGATATGCTTCCGGACAGAAAAGGTGCAGCCTGGAGCGAGATCGCTAGCTTCAGTCCAGTGCCCGGAGGTGCCCCGGCCAACGTATCTGTGGGGCTGGCAAAGTTGGGAATAAAGGCAGCATTCATAGGAAAAGTCGGGGAGGATCCTTTTGGAAGACTGCTGGTAGATGTCCTTCGACAAAACGGAGTGAATGTCTCTCAGGTGAAGTTTGATCTGGATGTCAGGACCACCCTTGGTTTTGTCTCCATCTCTAGAGAAGGAGAGAATGACTTTTTCTTCTATCGCAATCCAGGTGCTGATGCAATGCTTCGCCCGGATGAGCTGGATGAAGATATGATAGCAAAAAGCAAAGTCTTCCATTTTGGGTCGGTCAGCATGACTTGCGAGCCCTCCTGTTCAGCGACCCTTAAGGCGCTTCAGTTTGCTCGCAAGCATAAAGTTTTTGTCTCATTTGATCCCAATCTGCGCCCTCAGCTCTGGAGAGATCTGAAGGAGGCAAAGGGAAAAATCATGGAAGGATTAGAAAGTGCTGATCTGGTAAAACTAAACGACGTGGAGCTAGAATTTATGACTGGAATAGTTGATTTGGTTGAAGGTACAAATTGGCTTTTGCAAAGAGGACCCAAGATGATTGTGGTTACCCTGGGGGAGCGGGGAAGTTTCTTTCACAACACGCAAGGATTTGGGTCTCTGCCTGCTTATAACGTGAAGGTTGTAGATACAGTGGGATGCGGAGATGCCTTCACTGCAGCGATATTACATCAATTCCTTCTTTTAGACAAAGAAGGTAGGGATATATCCTATGTGAAGATACAGCAGATGGAACAAATTTTAAAGTTTGCGTCCGCCGCGGGTGCCCTCACCGCCACGAGGAAAGGAGTAATACCCTCTCTACCAACGGAAAAACAGGTAGAGGAATTCTTAGCCAGGGTGGGAAAGAGAGGCCAGTGAGTAGGCATACGTGAGAAAGACAAAAAATCCCTTCTATTATGGATGGGTCATTGTTGCAATTGGCTTTGCCGCTATGGCTGTCGCTTATGGTGTGCGCAGTTCCTTCTCTGTTTTCTATATAGCAATTCTTGAGGAGTTCGGCTGGAATAGAGCCAGTACAGCGGCAATTTTTTCGATTAATATACTTGTCTATGGCATCTCATCGCCTTTCGCTGGATATCTGGTGGATCGTTTCGGCCCGAAGAGAATTCTCTCAATGGGAGTTATCTTAATTACCCTGGGGATAGCCCTGTGCAGTCAGGCTAGCGCCTTGTGGCATTTCTATCTTTTCTTTGGAGTTACAATTGCGGTTGGAACGAGTCTTGTCGGATTCCCTGCCCATGCTGCCGTACTATCAAATTGGTTTATCAGAAAAAGAGGAGCAGCTTTTGGTATTTTCGGCTCTGGCTTCGGCGTCTCTTTTCTGATAGTTCCTCTGGTACAGTACTTCATTCTCGCGTTCGGCTGGCGGATAGCCTTTCTCGCCCTGGCGGTCTTAGTTCCAGTCATTCTATTGCCCTTGATTATACTTTTCTCCCGTCATAAGCCACAGGATATAGGACTTCTGCCTGATGGTATCAATCCAGGCAGCCAGAATGAAATTTCTTCTCCTCAGAGCAAAATTGATACATTTGTGGCTCGTCCACAAGCAGCCACTTTTGAGTGGACACTGGGCAGGGCGATGAAAACAACTCGGTTCTGGGTCCTGTTTCTAGTAGTCTTCTGCATTTTTGGAATATCAGAGAATCTCATGGTGACTCATCAAGCAGCCTTTTTTGTGGGCGTTGGCTATTCCGGTATTTTTGCTGCATCCGTGGTTGGTTTCTTTGGGATAATATCTGTCGTGGGACATTTATCCGCGTTTCTTTCCGACATAATCGGCAGGAAGAAAAACTTCACCCTGGGTTCTGGTATAGCCATTCTGGGAATACTCATTCTTTTTTTGGTCAAAAGCCCCTCTTATTCCTGGATGCCTTATCTCTACGCGGGACTACTCGCATTTGGTTTAGGAATAGTCGGTCCCACTTTGACTGCGGCAGTAGCGGATATATTCCACGGAAAACATTTCGGATCCATCAATGGGTTTGTGATGTTGGGATTTGGAGTTGGGGGAGTCATTGGTCCCTGGTTGGGTGGATATATCTTTGATAGAACCCACAGCTACAGCTACGCCTTCCTGGTCGCGATATTGGCACTCATTGTGGCCTCTGGCCTGATCTGGGTTGTATCCCCTGGAAAAAGGAGCTGAACGAGATGCATCAGTTCCGGAATCTATTTGACGAGAACTTTGAATTCATCTGCATAATTCCCTGACATGGATAAGGCATAAAGCTATGATTTGCCTAGGGAACTCTCTTGCCCTTATTCCGTTACTAGACACTATCTAGAACGAGGGTAAAGGTAATGTACACACGAAGAAATAGCAAACAGAGGACGGTGCTAAGCTCCAGATGGGTGATATTCTTGATATTAGCAGTAGGATATGCCATAGTCTACTTTCACAGGGTAGCACCCGCAGTGGTTGCTCCCGAACTGGTGAGGAGTTTCGGAATCAAAGGAGCAGCTCTGGGATTTTTGGCTTCGGCTTACTTCTATCCCTATGCTGTTATGCAGCTGCCTTCGGGACTGCTGAGTGATTCCTTGGGCCCAAGGAAAACGGTGACCTTGTTTACGGTGCTTGCGGGGGCAGGAGCCGTCGTATTTGGTATTTCCCCGACCTTTTCTGTGGCAATTATAGGTAGAATCATGGTCGGTTTCGGGGTCTCGGTCCTCTTTGTAGCAACCTTTAAGATTTTGGCCAACTGGTTTGAAGTAGAAAAGTTTGCCATTGTGGCTGGAATGCTGGTAGCTATTGGAGGGCTGGGTTGGCTGTCTGCGGCGACTCCCTTGGCGCTTTTGACTCTGTGGCAGGGGTGGAGGGTAGCTTTCATTGCAATTGGTCTGGCGAGTCTCATTCTCTCCGTCCTCACTTACCTCATAGTGAGAGATAGTCCTTATCAGCCGAGGGCTCTCCGTATTCCTAAGAGGGAAGATAGTACTTCATCTTCATCCGGTAATGAAAAGCTCTCTCCCTTTGAGGGGCTCAAAATGGTTTTATCTGAGAAATATTTCTGGCCCCTGGCTGTTTGGTTTTTCTGCACCGGAGGAATCCTTTTTGGGTTTGGAGGCCTCTGGGCAGGGCCCTACTTGCTGGAGGTGTACGGCCTCAGCAGGGCTCATGCAGGAAACATCCTGATGATGATAGCGGTGGGAATGATAGTGGGAGGCCCAATCTTAAGCTATCTGTCGCAGAAGGTGTTTCGGGCGAGAAAACCAGCTTTGTTGTTAAGCTCTTCCATAGTGACCGGGATTTGGCTAGTGTTTGTCTTCTTGGTGGATGGACTGAGCCTTCCCTTTCTTTATGCGCTCTTTTTTCTATTGGGAATATTTGCCAGTGGAATAGTGGCCGTTGGATTTACTACATCTAAAGAACTTTTTCCTTGTGAGATCGCAGGTACCTCAACAGGCATGGTGAATGTATTTCCTTTTACTGGAGGGGCTTTGTTTCAACCCGTAGTGGGCATGGTTTTGGACCATACCGGTAGATTGGGCAGTATGTACTCTCCAGAAGCTTACCGGATTTCCTTTGTAGTATTCTTGCTGGCGGCTGTCGTAGCCTTGATATCAGTACTCTTTATGAAGGAAACCCTCTCCCAAATAGCTCCTTCTTGGCGTCAAAAGGATCCGGTTCGTAGCAAAGCAACAGGGGGTAATCGAACAGCCTCTATGCTCTATGGCGAGCCCGAGGAGGTAGGAGAGCATGTCGAGAGTTGACCAAAAGGTACTTGCTCCAGGCGGTGGCTACATTGTATCTCCAGCACACTGCATTCAGAAGGACAGTCCCCCTGAGAACATTTTTCTTCAGAGCTCTAGGTAGGCTCGGCAGGTACCCCATTAATCCCTAATCGGCCGAGAGGTCCTTCTTCATTCTCTCGAAATCCTCCCCGGTGATTTCTCCCTTCGCATAGCGTTCCTTGAGGATGCCCAAGGGTGACTGGTCAAGAGTAGCCGCCGGACCCGGCTCCCCGGTAATCCCTTGCAGTTGCGACTCCCAGTGGTCATGAGTCTCAAAATGAAGGTTCGGATCGCGGAAAAGCACGTACAGCCACCAGATACCCCATACAATATTGACTCCAGGAATAATCATCAAAACGATATACAAGGCCATATTTCGGGGGATGAGGGGGTGTAGAATCTCGGAATCAAAGGAAATTCCCTTTTCCCTTAGCTTCCCCGAGACACGGCGATAAAACTCCAGCTCGGCGCGCTCGTGGATAGCATAGTCGAGAGTAAGCCAGTACCACGCTACCAGAGTCAGGATCGACCCTACAATGCCGAGGACGTAACTAAACACGACCCAGAGGACGAAAAAGACAGTGCTGCGGGGTTGTTCTCGGAGAGTCAGTTGCATGTCAGAGGCGGGCCAGTCATCCATATCAATTTGCTGTTTTTCTTTGAGCCAGCGTGAAAGACTGACCTTCAGCCTCTTAGCTCGCTCTATATGATCATTCCGTCTTGAGTATAGCCGCCACTGGTACCACCAGTAAACTGCGGACATGGCGATTCCAATTGCCACCATACCCATGATCCATCCGGTGATCCATCCGGTGAGGCCAGGCGCAAACCCAGGATCAAAACCAAAATAGGGATTGGGATCAAAAGTGTAGTGAACCTGCCGGGCCATGCTCTGGCCCCAGAAATAGAATCCCATTAAGACAGCCACCGCAATTAAAAGAGCCACCATCACCACAATAATTATTAGATAGATTCCGAACGAGAGTCGGCGGTCAGTTTCCTTCCTCATTCTCAGTTCGGGAATACCATTAGCCATAGTAATCCTCCTTTTCTATGGCGTGCGCTGCTCGGGAGTATGCCATCCGGAGAGATTTTCCCAAAAAGGTCCTTTTCCGTTTTTTCCTCAAAACTCCTTAGTCTTTCCGAGCCCTAGAGCCTGCTCCGAGCTGTAGCTCTTCGCCTATTCCTTGGAAATGTTCTCCTTCATTTTTTCAAATTCCTCCTTGGTAATCTCTCCTTTCGCGTAACGTTTGGCAAGAGCTTCCAGTGCCTGCTTTTGGTGGCGATACTTTGGATGGCAAAAGGGAAAGTCCCAATGCTTACTCCACTTTGTTCGGTGAGTCATTATGCTCGCTCCAATTGCAACCAGGACCAGCGCCCAAAAAACACCCCAGAGATTTCCCGCTATGGGAATTCCTAAAGTCTTTAGTAGAAGAAGAATCCCCATGATGACCAGCACTATTCCAAACCACATCAGACAACCTCCTTAATTGGTATGGTATGAGCCAAGGAAGCACTGCTCACTATACCAGATTAAAGGAAAAGTCAAACCGAGCTGGCAGATGGTGCTGAGGAAAGGGCCACGGGGGAGTTTGACAAGCAGCGGGTTTCACCGTATAATCTGGAGAAATTGGGGTAAGGCACTTGGCTTAGCGTAGATAAGTGCGATACTCGGAAGAAGGCAGAATGAAACTCGCCCAAAAAAGAAAGCACTTTTAGGGCTCAACATAGAGCGAAGTTATTCAAACTCTAGCCAAAAGCTGTCTAATTTCGTACAGGGAGAAAGTTTGAGGGGACTCGCATTGCGGTGAACCAAGGAGCAAAGGGCAAATCTTCCAATAAGGAGGCTTAAGATGGCGAAAACATCAATGGGCGTGGAGGAGAACATAGCAGCGGTTCTATGCTATGTTGTGGGTTGGATAACCGGCATTGTTTTCTTAGTGTTAGAGAAGGAGAATAAGTTTGTTCGGTTTCATGCCTTCCAGTAATCCCTGCTCACCGAAGATGACATCTTTTACCTGATCTCCATTGAGCACCATCACAAAAACAGCTTCCGAGTTTTCCGCAACTGCGCGGCAACTCGCTGCCGGTTTCCCGCCTAATCGGGATAGCATTTCTAGTCGCTCTTCTCTTAGATCATATCCTGTTAGCTCGAACCCGCCTTTCAGGAGATTTTTCGCCATTCCTATTCCCATATCGCCAAGACCAACGAACCCAATTTTCTTCATAGCGTTGGAGTGGAAGGTACCAAAGGGCGTGTTAATATAAACCAGTACGCAGTCCCAAATCCTGCCTTCAAAACACACGACGAAGTAAAATACTATATGGCTTGGAATGATCTTTGGCGGAACAAATGGAAAGCGCCGTATAACACCTGGCTATACAAACATAATTTTGGAAATATCGGTTCTT
>SDBS01000636.1_pt1 | contig 34754 bp, 31 predicted proteins | sample 2277091 | NCBI WGS metagenome assembly SDBS01 (sample SAMN10404972, study PRJNA504765) | marine sediment metagenome | isolation source: marine sediment core GS10_PC15, 163 cmbsf | place: Arctic Ocean: Southern Knipovich Ridge | collected 2010 | reverse complement strand
TTCTTTTGCTTTCTTCAAGGCAACATACCCTACAGCTGATGAGCTCTGACCAACCAATAATCCTTCTTTTCTTGCTAATTCTCTGGCTGTTTTTTTCACTTTTTCCATTTCTTCCTTCTTTATCTCAAAGATATCGTCAAAAAATTTTCTTTTAAAAATTTTAAATTTTTCTATTTCAGCTAAGGGACGGAGGCCAGCTATTGAAACTCCCTCTTCCGGAACCACCCCCACAATTTTCACACCCGGTTTTTCTTTTTTCATTCTCATTGCCACCCCCATTCCGGTTCCAGCTGTCCCAAGACTTAAAACGACCATATCTAAGTTTTCGTTCGTCTGAGCCAAAATTTCTTTGGCAGTGGTTTGATAGTGAGCCATTGGGTTCTCTTTATTGTTAAATTGATCAAAACAAACAAATTTTTGAGGTTCTTTTTTTAAAATTTTATCTCTAAACTTTATTGCTCCTATTTCGCCTTCTTTGGCTGGAGTCAAAATCAATTCGGCGCCAAAAGCTTGAATAATTTTTCTTCTCTCTTTGTTTTCTAATTCTGACATTAAAATTTTTACTTTGTAACCGTTAACAGCACCCAACATTGCCAAAGCTATTCCTGTATTTCCAGAGGTAGCCTCCAGAATTGTTTTTCCTTTTATTTCTGCTTTTTTCTCTGCGTTTTTTAACATATAAAAAACCATCCTATCTTTTATCGAACCACCGATATTGAACCATTCGAGCTTGGCCAAAATTTCAGCATCTTTTTTACCGACCAATTTGTTAATTCTGACCATTGGCGTTTGACCGATCAACTCCGTGATGTTTTTTGCTATTTTCATTGCTTTTCAAATTTAAGAAATTTTTTATTTTATTGCTTGTTGCTCGTATTCATCTTTGTTTCATACAAGACGGCGTCTGATTTTATTCGATTTACCAATTTCCAAAGACTATTGGCGCGGACAGGAGAGAAATTTTCCCTCAATCCCACCTTATCAATAAAATATAAATCAGCATTTTTAATATCTTCTGGTTTCTGACCGGACAGAATTCTCACTAACAAAGCAATAAGCCCCTTTACTATAACGGATCTGCTATTGATATCATAAAAGACCCTCCCATTTTTAAATGTAGAATGAAACCATGTCTTTACCTGACAACCTTTGATAAGATTGTCTTCTATTTTATATTTTGAATCAATCGGAGGCAAATCTTTTCCTAATTTAATCAGATAATTATATTTATCCATCCAGTTGTCAAAAATTTTGAACTCGTTAATAATTTCCTTCTGTGTCTCTTGTATGCTCATTTTACTTAAACATTTTTTGAATTTTCTTCAGTGCTTCATATAGAGAATCTATCTCATCCGAGGTATTATAAAAAGCCAGGGATGCTCTAATGCTACCTTCGACTTTATAATATTCCCAAAGAGGCTGCGTACAATGGTGGCCGGCGCGTACTGCAATACTCATTTTATCTAAAAGCATTCCTACGTCATACGAATGAATGTTGTTCAATAAAAAGGAAAAAATACAAGTTTTGTTTTCCGCTGTGCCGTATAATTTCAGCCCATTTAGGGCTGTGAGCTTAGTTGTTCCATAATCCAACAACTTTTTTTCATAATTTTTTATATTATCTAATCCTATACTTGTCAGATAATCCAGCGCTGCGCCTAATCCAATGGCGTTAATGTAATTAGGAGTGCCGGCTTCAAATTTAAAAGGCAGTTCATCGTAAGTGGTATGTTCAAACCTTACATGATCAATCATATCTCCCCCGCCCTGGTATGGAGGCATTTCTTGCAACCAGCGCTCTTTTCCATATAAAACCCCTATTCCCGTTGGTCCATATGTTTTATGCCCTGAAAAAGCATAAAAGTCACAATCTATGTCCTGAACATCAACATTCTGGTGTTGGATTGCTTGGGCTCCATCTATTAAGACAGGTACATTGTTTTCATGTGCGATGGCTACAATTTCTTTGACAGGATTAATGGTGCCAAGGGAATTTGAAACGTGAGTAACGGCTACTAACTTTGTTCTGAAATTAATTAATTTCTTATATTCATCCAATAATAATTCACCTTTATCGTTAATAGGAATCACTTTCAGTTTAGCGCCTTTTCGCATACACATCATCTGCCAGGGAACAATATTACTATGGTGCTCCATTCTAGACACAATAATCTCATCGTTCTCTTTTATATACGCCTCTCCGAAAGAAAAGGCCACTGCATTGATGGAAGCAGTAACCCCGTTGGTAAAAATTATTTCATGGTTATGCCCGGCATTCAAATAGTTTTGAACCTTTTCCCTGGCCGATTCATACATTTTAGTCATTTGGTCGCTTAGATAATGAACCCCTCTGTGAACATTGCTATTATGCCTGAGATACAATTTGTTTATAGTACCTATAACAACCTTGGGCTTCTGTGTGGTTGCCGCATTATCAAAATAAATAAGGGGCTTCCCATAAATTTTTTGGCTAAGTATAGGGAAATCATTCCTTATTTTTGTTATATCAATGGTAGATATTTTATGAGTATTTTTTGTTTTGTACATTTTATAATTCTATTTATAATTCTAGAAGAAAATAGAGAAAATAGAGAAAAAATAAAAATTCAGAAACGCCCACTATTTTCTTTTATTCGCTTTTTAAACCAAGAAGCACTCTCAGCAACTACTTTTATTTTACAATTCTGAACAATTTCGTCAAATTTTTAAATAAAAAAGGGGTAGAAAACTTTTTCTGCCCCTATTTAGTTAAAACTAACTAAGAGAATTGTTCTTTTGGGTTTTTGGGACTACATACAGTAATGTTCCTGGAATCGTCGTTCCCAATGTTCTTGTTCCGCCATCAATCGCTGTCTTAACAACTTTTCCTTTAGCTGCTATTATCTCGTCGCTACCATCAAAGGAACCCGGAGTTCCAAATATTTCTGTGAGTTGACACCGCCAACAGATAAGTCTCCAATATGGCGCACACTCACCCTTTTCCTGTTTTAATTCTGCCTTTCCATTATAACACCTACCATGAAACACCTCTGCTTCTTTCATAAGGTCAGTAAATTTAAATTCTTCACCTCTCTTTTTCCGAGGTACTAGAATCTTAAAACCATTCCTTACACTATTTTCCTGAATCCTATTCTCTTTCCTGTTCTCTTTTCGGACCCAAAGAAGAAGACTAATTATAATCATTCCGATTATTCCGATAAGCTTAATAATACTTATCATTGTCATTTTATTTTCCTTCCTTTCAATATTAACTTGTCAATTTGCTTACTTTTAATATTTCTCTGAAATTGTCCAGAGACCAAGAAAACACTTTCTTGATATTTGCATTATATTATATTTATTCATTTCTGTCAAGCTTTTGAGTGATAAAAAAACGCCGAGAATAGTTCTCGGCATAATTCTATATTCTAAGTTCTCAGCATCAGCTTGCCTTAATCGGCATCACTACATATATATAACTGTCATCTCCTACTGGCTTTAAAACCCCGGGGCCAGAATCACCGCTTAATTCAAAAACAATCTCAGAACTTCTTATGTTTGAGAGTCCATCTAATAAAAACCGGTGATTAAAAGAAATCTCCACTGGCTCTCCTTTTATTTTTCCTGGAATAGAGGATTGATACTCTCCAATTTCCGGGCTTTGGCTAAAAATTTCTATTTTCTTCTCTTTTATGTCGGCTTTAATCTTTACTTCATTTATTTTCCCGCTAAACAAACTAGCGCTTTTTATTTGGTTTAAAAACTCATTTTTTTCTAAAATCAACTGGGTCGTGGATTCTTTAGGAACAATCTCTTGATAATTTGGATATTCCCCCTCTATTAATCGGGACACAAGTTGAATTTGCGGGCGAGGAGTTTCTGGCAAGGGATATTCAAACATAATTTGGTTGGGCGAAAAGTAAATTTTTAGTTCTCCTTGTTTCTCGCTAAAAATATTTACTAATTCTTTGGCTGTCTTTTGGGGCAAAATTAAGGAATAATCTTTCTTTAGAGAAGATTTATTTTTCAAGAATATTTTTTTCTCACCTAATCTAAAACTATCTGTAGCCGCTAATGTTATTAAATCTTTCTGAAATAAAAAATAAATGCCTGATATTTCGGGCCGAGTAGCGGATGGAATAGCAATATCCGCAACCTGATTTAAACCTTGGCATAGAGAAAAAGTTTCTATAGAAATAAATTCCCCTTCAGTAATTTTGGGGATAATGGGGAATTCGTCAGCGCCAACCCCTTTTATTTGTGTTTTGTAATTTTCGCACTCTATTAATAAGCTGCTATTTTGAACCTCAAGACTTATTTTTTTATTAGGAAGTAGGTTTATAAAACTAGACAACAAATGTGATGGGATGGTTATTTTTCCATCTTTTTCTGTTTTAGTTAGGGCCCACCAATTAATTCCTATTTCTAAGTCAGTGGCAGCTAGATTCAAAAAATTCTTCTCTGAAGATATTAAAACATTATTTAAAATAGGAAGGGTTAAGGATTTTGAAGAAACCCTTTCTATTATATTTAAACCTTCTTTTAATTTTTCTTGAAGTATTAATAATTTCATAATAGGGTGGTTATATTAATTATTATAATATATTAATATATAACTTATTGTTATTACTTGTCTTAAAATTTTAGTTTTTTATTATTGTTTCCCCTAAGAATAAACTGTTATTAGTATTTATGTTTTCTTGTGGGAAAAATAGTGGATTATTTTTTCTTCTAAGTTTTTTACCTTTTTTGCTTCTTTTTTTAGGACGTTAAATAACATGTTTATTAACACCTTATTACTGGTCAATACCTACCCGCTAAATAATTCCTCTTTTATTAAATGGATTTCTTCTTCTAATTTTTTATCTTTTTCTACTTCTCTTAAGATTTTTTTATATGAATGGATGGCCGTAGTATGGTCTTTTCCATTAAATTTTCTGCCGATAAATGGAAATGAATTTTTTAATTCTTCTCTTAATAAATACATCGCTATTTGACGAGGCTTAACAATTTCTTTTTTTCTGGAAGAGGTTAAAAGATCTTTTTCTTTTAAATCATAAAACTCGGCTACCACCTGGATTATTTTTCTAGGAGTAACAATTCTAATTGGAGAGGAGAGTAAATTTTTAAAAAGGGTTTTAGCTATTTCAATATCAGGTTTTTGGTTGTTTAATTTTTGATAAATAACTAAGCGGTTTAACGCTCCCTCTAGCTCCCTAATATTTTTTTTAATGACAGAAGAAATATATTGATAAATTTCATCGGGAAAATCCACTTTTTTTTCTTGAGCCTTGGTTTTCAAGATAGCCATCCTCGTTTCAAAATCAGGGGCGCTAATGTCAGCTATCATTCCTCCCTCAAATCTTGACCTTAATCTTTCGGCTAAAGCATGGATAGCTTTTGGGGGACGATCTGAGGAGATAATAATTTGCTTATTGTTTTCATATAAAACATTAAAAATATGAAAAAACTCTTCCTGAGTTTTTTCTTTCCCGGCTAAAAATTGAATATCATCAATAATTAAAATATCAATTGCTTTATACTTTGACTTAAACGCTTCCATTTGGTGGTTTCTAATTGCTGAAACTACCCCCGAGGTAAATTTTTCAGAAGAAACATATTCCACTTTCTTTTTTTTAAAATTTTTAACAACCTCGTTCCCAATGGCTTGCAAGATATGGGTTTTGCCCAAACCAACTCCCCCATAAATAAAAAGAGGATTATAAACCAAACCGGGTTTTTTTGAAACTGCGATAGCCGCAGCATGGGGTAATTCGTTAAAGGGGCCAACCACAAAAGAATCAAAAGTATAGCGGGGGTTAAGATTGGTCTCTTTATTTACCTTGAATTCCTGAAACTCAAGCTGGTCTATTTCTGGTAAAACTATCGGAACCCTTTTTAAAATTTTTAATCTAGTTTTACCAATTGCATATTCAATCTCTTTAATTTCCTCATTTAAACCATGTATAACCTTAAGAATGGTTTTGTTGTATTTATTTTCTAACCATTCTTTAACAAAAGAATTTGGCACCGATACAATAACCTTGCTATCTTTTTGAGATGATATATCGGTGTTTTTAAACCAAGTAGCAAAATTGGCTTGAGAAATATTTAATTGGACCTGGGCAAGAACTGCTTGCCAGAGCTCTTCATTATTCATTATTCAGAGAACAATAAACAGTAGACAGAGAACATAAAAATTATTCTTTGTTTTTTGTTTTTTATTCTTTAATTATTATATCATATGTCAATTCAGAAACAAAACAAGATAAAAAACTAATTTTTGTTAACAAAATGGGGACAATCTGTGGATTATTTAAACATCTAAACACATTAACGTTTTAACAAAAGTTAAAAATCTTTTATTTTCAATCAAACTATGTTAATATGTTAAAGTGTTAATATATTAGTATATTAGAATGAGTATTACATATCAACCCAAAAAAAAGAAGAGAAAAAGAGCTCATGGTTTTAGAATGCGCCAGAAAACAAAAACAGGAAGGAAAATATTAGCTAGGCGGAGAAGAAAAAAAAGAAAAAAGCTCGCGGTCTAAACACATTATGTTGCCGAAGGCCAACAGATTAAAAAAAAATAAGGATTTTGAAAATGTTTTTAAGAAAGGACAGAGCTTTAAAGAAGCTTTTTTATATCTAAAAATTAAAAAAAACAACCTGGAATCAAGCCGTTTTGGTTTTGTGGTAAGCAAAAAATTTTCCCAGAAAGCCACAGAGAGAAATAAAATAAAAAGAAGATTAAGAGAATTAGTTAAAGTAAAACTGCCCAAGATAAAAGAAGGAATAGACGGGGTAATAATAGTTATGCCAGGATTTAAGACGGATGATTTTTTGGAACTGGAGAAGATGGTAAATAAACTTTTCAAGAAAGCAGGAATGCTTAAATAATTTTAAATTTTTAATGACTCAGTTTTCAAAAATATTAAAAAGGATTATTTTAAAAATTATCAGATTTTATCAAATAATTTTTTCGCCTCTCCTTGGACACAATTGCCGTTTTTACCCGAGTTGTTCAAAATATTCTTATTCGGCAATTCAAAAATATGGGGTTATCAAAGGGTTATGGCGAGGATTCAAAAGGATAACGAGATGCCACCCCTGGAATGAGGGAGGAATAGACCAACCTTAAATAATTTTCAGAAATGGATTTAATTATTAGTATTTTCAACACAATTTTATATCGTCCGTTATTTAACGCTTTAATTTTGCTTTATGAATATTTACCCGGACACGATTTTGGATTAGCTGTGATCGTTTTAACAATTCTGATTAAATTTTTATTTTATCCTTTAGGGGTTAAGGCGATTAAGTCGCAAAAAGCCCTTTCAGAGCTTCAGCCAAAAGTAAAAGAAATTCAGGAAAAATATAAGAGCGACAAAGAAAAACAGACCAAGGAGATAATGGCACTTTACAAAAGAGAGAAGATTAATCCTTTCACTGGCTGCCTGCCTCTTCTTGTTCAGCTTCCAGTTTTAATCGCTCTTTATCGAGTATTTTGGAGCGGGCTGCAGCCCGAACAAATGGCATTTTTATATAATTTTGTTTCTCCTCCTGGAATAGTTGATTCAACTTTTTTTGGTATTGTAAACCTTGCCCAACCCAATATAGTATTAGCTCTTTTAGCTGGGATTGCCCAGTTTATTCAAGTGAAAATGAGCGCTCCAAAAACCAAATCAGATAAAAGCTCTGGTTTTGCCGGGCAAATGCAGAAACAGATGCAATATTTTATGCCAGCCTTTATGGTTCTGATTCTTTTTAGATTACCTTCAGCTGTTGGTCTTTATTGGCTGACAACCACTCTCTTTACAATTGTTCAACAGTATTGTATACTCAAAAAGCAGTCAAGAACCACACTAATATGATTGAAGAAAAAAATATAAGCGAAATTAAAAAAACAGTTCAGGAGTTTTTTGAGAAAACTAGTTTTGATGTTGAAACAGAGGTTTTATCTTTGGAGGATAAAACAATTCCCATAAGGCTGAAAACCGAAGAGCCAAAGATTTTAATTGGCCAAAATGGCCAAACCTTAGCCGAAATTCAGCATCTTTTAAAAGCAATATTAAGCCATCAGATCCAAGAGCAGTTCTATATTGATCTTGATATCAATGACTATAAAAAGAAAAAGATTGAGTATTTAAAAGAAACAGCTAAAGAATTAGCTGATGAGGTTGCTTTGGGAAAAAAAGAAAAAATGTTGGATCCGATGCCAGCTTACGAGAGAAGAATTATTCATTTAGAATTAGCCAACAGAAAGGATATTGTTACTGAAAGCATTGGAAGAGAGCCAGAGAGAAAGATAGTGATTAGGCCGCATCTTGTAATATAAATTGAAAAGTAATTAAAAAAACCCGCCCATGGGCGGGTTTTTTTAATTAAAGCTAATCTCCCATAATATTTCCACTGATAATTATAAGTTTTGTAGCAGCAGGTTCGGCGCAGTTTTTGAAGACGCTATACCAATGGCACCTGGCCCAGTTTACTATATTATCATTATCAAGCAGGTTCTCATCAATTTCATTAAAAAAGGTCTCACTTCTTCCATCCGATGTTAAAAGAACAACAATAAGGTCTCCTTCAATATCAAGTGATTGTGGAGACCAAGCCAAGCTTATCTCTCTATACAAAGAGGGTGATGCTAGGCTATATGAATTTTCCCTTATTTCTGCAGGGAAACCCATATTTAATCCTGGTCTTTCATATAAAGTTATTTCCCAGTTCTGATCGGGGCTCCAGTTTATTTCATAGGGTTTTATTGAGCCGGGTCGCGGGAAATCGCTTTTCGAATGTTCAACCGCATAAGTTTTGGATTGATACTTATGTATTACTTGAGTTCTTCCTTCAAATCCCTCTTCTTCATAAAGAATCACCCCGTATAATCTTAGATATTCTTCTTTTTCAATGATGGGTGGAATAAAATAAATATCTGTGACACTAATATTGGGGCTTGAATAAGGGATATTTGTTTGAGATGTAACAGAATGACAGTTCTCCGAAATTTCATCTAATATCTCCCGTAATGTTGGCCTCAGCTCTTCTTGTTTTTCAGGGGTGTAATATTCCCAATTTCTGGCAATACTGTAGCCCATATTGACCTCTATGTTCTTTTTACAGAGCAGAATCCCGAAAGGAAAGTCAGGGGGCAATTCTATAGGTTCGAGACTAAAGGTAATTAAAGCAGGGTTAATAGTTACTAAAATTAAGTAAGAACCGAATAAAATAATTAAACCAAAAAAGGCGTATAAAATTCGTTCTTTGGCGTCTTTTATCTTTTCTGGGTTTCCGGTTGAAGTGAAATAAGTAAAACCAGCATAAATTAAAACCACTAAAGCGATAAAGCCACTAATCCAAATTGCAAAATTAAAAATATATTTAACATAATCCGGAATTGCAGTTTTAACTGTTTCCGGTCCGAATCCTTCAATTTCGGGATAAATGATTTCTAGGGGTTTTTCGTCTTGGGCAGAAGCTAATTGTTTATCTAAAACAAAACCAACCGAACCAAAAAAAAGAAAAATAATAAGAAAAAAAAGAATGAATTTTTTCATATGTTTGTTTTAAAAAGAATTAAATCTTCTATGATGCGAATTATTTGGTTACACGATGCTTCAAGATCGCCAGAAGACGACTCAATGTCGTCAAAATTACTTTCAATATCGCCAGTTGGACAAGGATTGCCGCCGTCGCATCCATTTGGTTCGCAGCCATCTAAAAAATCATGGCATTTTCCCTTACAATGAGCGTTGCATACGTTGAGTATGCCATAATTTCCATCCTCATCGTAAAGACATTTGTCCGGAAGTTTGCTTATCTCTAATGCGGGAGGGTCTATTTCATCGATTATATCAACTAAGCTTTGAAGTTCTTCTGCTAAACGTTCCTTATACCATATTTCTTCGGCTAATTTATCTATTTCATTTCTCAACTCGTCAATTATTCTTTGTTGATTTTCTCTGGTTCCTGGTTTGTCCTCCGGAGTCGTATTTAGAATATCCATCTCGTCTTGTTCTCTTTCTTCGTAATACGTTTTTTCATCTGTCAACTGTTCTATCTCAAGCAACAAACTTTCTTTTCCGGCAACTGCTCTATTTCTATAATAAAGAAGTTCAAATCTAAAAGCAATCACATCTTGCTGTTCTTTTTTAATTTCTGGCTCATCTGGACAGGGTTGAGTATTATCCTCGGCATAACATTCTATAGGGTTGCAGTTTGAGCTATCGCTTCCGCCATCGCATAAACAAAGCGGCTGAGTTCTATCACAGTCACACTCATCAGTTAGGTCTTTTATTTCCTGGCTAGAATTTTTTAGTCCGGCAAAAATTAGTTTAACCTGTTCAGCAATCTGTTTGACACTTTCATAGAGCACTGGGGCTTGTGAGGTAGGAGGGGCCAAAGACATTGGTTCTGGAGGGATTAATTCTATCCCCGGTATTTTAAAAAAAAGCAATTGTGGATTAATAATATTTAAGATTACATAGGCAGAAAGTAAAATAATGATTCCCAAAAAACCACTAATAATTTGATCTCTGGATGATTTTATTTTTTCTGGCTTACCCGTTGAAGTTAAATATTTAAGACCTCCGTAAATCAAAATACCCAAAGCAATAAAACCGATCACCCAGATAAAAAAGTTGAAAACATATTTAAAATAATAAGTTATAGGAAAATCAACTGTTTCCGGTTCTAAATTGCCGATTTCCGGATATTCAATTTCAAGCTCTTGGCTCTGGGCAAAAATCTGTTCTGCACTCAAGTTTATAATAAGAACCGCCAAAACAAGAAATAAAGAGAAAATGATTACATCTTTATATTTTTTTTTCATATATGCTTTCTATTCTTCTGCTTGGCAGCAAAAGAAATTAAGATGATGGCGGCACCAGCCAAGTTCTTCATCACCTCCCTCGTCTAAACAGGACTGTAGGCATTCTCTATATTCTGTCTGACCTCTTTCCAAATAGCATTCTTCTAAGCAGTCGCCGAATTTTGTCTGTCCGCCAAGGTCTTCATTCCATGGGATACAGCATCCATTAACTAATACGCCATCTGGATCAGTTGATCCTATGGTTTCTTTGCAACTCCGAAAAGAAACGTCTCTTTCTTCAAATGTTGTGCTGCTGCAGATTGACATCGGATATCGAACCTCTATTTGCAAGTCCTTAAGTATTTCTGGTACAATCTCATCAATTATTGGGAGAATTCCTATCTCTTCCGGCGTTTCGTTATCACCCATTCCTTCTATTAAATTAGTAATTTCCTGATGAATGTCCTGGATTTCTCTAAGTTGATCATCAATTTCTCCCTTTGGACAAACCCCATCTAATTCTGGCCTAACAAAACATCCTACCTCCACACAATACCTGCAGTGCCATCCGCACGAAACACATTGGCAGATTGGATAGCATCTTCTTGAGCTACATTGACTAACCAAAACCTGCAATCTATCAACTGCGTCAATTAGTTTTTTATCCCACTCAACAAGAGTCTCTAATTTATTTATTAGAAGACTGGTTGTCCTTTTCGTTCTGTCAATAATTTCACCAACCGGAGCTTCTCTTGAACAGGCTAGTCTTCCAAAAAAGGCAACTTCTTCTGTTGTTTCGTCGCCGGTGATTTCTCCTTCGTCAGGGACAGAAGAAGGATAAGGAAATTCTTCGAATGTTCCACCAACTGAACAATAAAACGTCGCCCAATCTTCGACAGGCTCGTTTGTCCATTCATCGATATAATAAATACTTACATCATCCCAAAAAAGAGCCGGAAGTAAATGTCTGCCATATTTCTCAAAGTAATCTTGTTTATTGTGGAATCTAGCTAAGCTATTTAATACATCCCAATCACAGGATTCGATGAATCTTTCTGCTTCTGTCAGTCTGTTTAACTCTTTTTTCAGATCTTTAATTTCAGTGTCAGTTTTCTTAATTTCTTCCGTAAGGCTGGTTGTAATAGTATATTCTTCTTCGGCAGAATTTATTTCAGTAATTTCTGTTCCTAAATAGATATTTTCCAAATTTCTATCCTCGGTATCTTGGATATTTCTTCTGATTTTTCTGCAAGGATCGCTAGTGCAATATGTGGGCGGGCAATTACTGCACCCGTAATGATTACAAGGCGGGTCAGGACGGAGAATTTCGCAAGTGCATTGGCCTGAATATCTTTTTAAATCTTCACTTTGCTGCAGGAGGTTGTCCGCAAGTTTTTTTGTTGTTTCAGCATTATTTTTAACTCTTGTCATCCTTGGCTCCCAAGTTACTGTATCTGGTAATTGCCAAAAGTAAGTTTCAAAAATTGTCTCAATTACTCTGCTAAAAGGCATTTCTACATCAATAGAGGTTTTAACATCATCTATAGGGGGAAGTGGCACTTCCGGTATTTCTATTATTTCAATTGGTTCGGGCTCAGATATTTTCAAAATGATAAGTTCAGGATTAAGAATACTTAAAACAAGATAAGAAGAAAGCAAAAGCAAAAGACCAAAAAAGACGCCGGTAATTTGATCTTTGGCAGAAGCCATTGTGTCTGGTTTGCCTGTCGACGTTAAGTAGCGAACTCCTCCGTAAATTAAAGCTCCCAGGGCGATTATTCCAGCTATCCAGATGGCTAAGTTGAAAAAATATTTAGCATAAAGAGAAAGAATATCTTCTGATGCGATTGAAGAGTCGTTTACAAAATCTTGAGGAGGTTTAACTCCTGGAAGATTGGGATAATCTATTTCTAAAGCAGAAACAAAATTTGCTCCCAAAAATAAAAAAAGGAGTAAAAAACAAAAAGCTAATTTAAAACTGTTTTTCTTTAGCATTTAACTTTATTATTTATTAGATATAAAAGATATAAATTGCCCGAGGACAGGCCTCGGGCAATTTAAACTAAACAAGCAACCTAATGAGCCAAGTTGGAATGAAATCAAAGCCTACAGTTACAATACTTATGATACGTTCAGCGAAGAAGGGAATAACGGATGTTTTGAGAGGGACTTTGGCAATTACGCCTAATAAAATAATGAAAATTATTTCGAAAGGGATTTCCCATATTTGATCAATAATTGGAATTGGGATGAGGTCAATAATTTCCATAACTAAAGCAAAAAAAATTAAGACCATTCCTCCTGGCGAAAGAATAATGTCAGCGGGAATTTTTTTAAACCACCCCTTCTTCTTTGAAGCAGGAGTTTTTACTATTTTTTTTTCTCCCTTTGGCATATTATTCTCCTAATTCTCTTTTAGCTTGTTTTATCTTTAAAACCTCTTCAGGGGCAGTAGTAATTATTTGGTCTTCAGTATAAGAAGCTAATACCTTGATTAAAATATGTTTTGTTCCGGCAAAAAATATACCTTCTCCTACCGGAGACTCTAATAAAGTCATTTTTTCTCCGTCAGTTAGATTAAAAGTGTCTTTGACCATCTTAATGGTGGCTGGACTTTGCTTCATTAAGAGAGCTAAAGATGAATTGGTGACAATTGGCCGGCCATAGTCAGATTTCATAAAATCATTAACGTCTTGAGTAATAGTAGTTACTCCCAGCCAATATTTCCTTGCCCTTTTTACTGTGCCAAATAAGAAAGAAGCCCCATCTTCGGTTTTCATCAGCCACCAGGCCTCGTCAATAATCAGCAGCCGCTTTTTCATTACAGATCTAATTGTCTTCCAGATATATCTTAAAATCATAAATAGGGCCATTGGTCTTAATTCATCTTCCATATCCCGGATACCGAAGACAACCAATCTATTCTTCATATCCACATTAGAGGGTTGATTAAAAAAGTTAGAATAAACGCCCTTAGTAAATCTTTGAAGTCGTCTAACCAAAGATTCTGTTCCTTCCATTGTAGAAAGCACTTCCTCTAGGTCACTCATTATTGGGAAAGCGAGCTTTTTGCCCCAGAGATTTGGATCGCTTTCCGGGGTGATATCTTTTGCCGCGTAAGTTTGAGTTAAGGCCAGATCCATAATTCCATCTTCTTCCGGGGTAAGGCCGCCAAGCATAACCCTTATTAATCCGACTAAATTAACAATATTTGTTCTTAAAACATCATCGGCTTTTTCATCTTCTCTGGGAATTGGCAGGTCAAAAGGATTAATATGATTAGAAGAAGCTAAAGAAATATTAAAAAAAGAACCCCCAACTGCCTCAGCTAAGAATTTGTATTCGTTCTCCGGATCTATTATTATTCCATCCACGCCTAACATTAGATATCTTAAGATTTCCAATTTAACCATGTAGCTCTTGCCTGCTCCGCTTGTTGCGAAGATTACCGAGTTCGCATTAGCTAAAGTAAATCGATCAAATAAAACCAATGAACTATTATGTTTATTAATTCCATAGAGAATTCCTTCATTAGAGCTCAAATCAAAAGAAACAAAAGGAAACATGCTTGAGAGCGGAGCAGTATTCATCAAAGTGGTAACCATTAAGAGGTCTAGATTATATGGAGAAGTAGAAATAAACCCGTCTTTTTGTTGATAGAGAGCGGGCTTGATATATATTAACCTGGATTCTAAGATTGACCGCAAATTAGTTTCAGTATCTCTCAGCTCTTTTTCTGTATTGCCGTAGGTGGTGAGGTAAAGGCTGAAACGGAACATTCTTTCTTGGGCTGTTTGGAGCTTGTCTCTTAGATCTTCCAAATCATGATAAGCAGTTTCCAGAACAGGGTCGCGGATTAACCCCTTTTCTTCTTTTTCAAAAATTTCCGCCTGCACTTCGGTAACTCTTCTTCTTAATTTTCTTAGAATTTTTTCACTGGCAATCGGATGTAAATAGAAAGAAATATCCATTGGGACATTCAGATTTATTATTGGCGAGAGCCAGCCAGTACTTAAATATCTGGGATAAGAGAAAATAAAATAACTCTTAGCAAGTTGTTCTCCTATCTTGATATAATTTTGTTTAACCTCAATAAATGAAGGAGCAACAATGTCGGCAACCCTCATCGGCTTTCCTCCAAAAAGTTCTTCTGGGATTTTTGTTTTCTTTTTAAAAAAAGGTATCTTCATTATAATTTACTCAACTAATTCCGAGGGGATTTCGGGATAATATCCCCTCTCGGCTTCTAAGGGATGATGTAGGCTCCAGAAAAGTTCAGCAATCTCTAAGGTGCTTAAAGGAATAGATTGAAGTCCGCAGGATCTTAATCCTAAGACCGCAAATTCTACACGCTGCAAAAGTTGATTTTTACATCTTTGGAATGTTTCTTCAGTTAAAGTTGGGATTTTAGGCAATTTTTTCTTTCCGCTTGTTATCTGGGCTTCCATGATAGAAAAAGGAATTATTACATAAAAAGTTTTCTGCATAATAGTTCCTCCTTTCATTATGTTTTCAATAAATTTTCGATATTCGGTAATTTGGATTTTGAGCAATTCGTTTTTTTCTTTTTTTTCAATATCTCCTAGTTTGTCTAAATAACCTATAATATTAAGGCGCCTGGACTGAATAAGAATTTGACAGGAAAAATCCAAAGAATTCAAAAAATTCTGGAATTGGTATATAATAGCGTTTTGTCCCTCGCTGGATTTTAGGGCAAAATTTAAAGAAGAAACCATTAAGATTGATCTCAGGCCTTTATTTTTCAAGATAATAATTCCATCTCTAATTTGATCAAATTCTAAAAAATCTTGAGTAGAAAGCATTATTTGGTTTCTATGCGAGTAAATAACTCGCTTAACTTACTGTCTCTGGCAACCTTTAAATTTGATTCTTTTTTAATTTCTTCTTCTCCTCTTATTGCCTTCTTCTCTTTTTTGAGAAATTTTGGAGGAACACCCTTTTTTTTCCAGAGGTAAACCCTTGGCCTGGAAAGAAAAATAAAAAAGTTTTTTATAAAAACGGGCAAAGAAGTTTTCTTGATTTTTAAGAAAGCTAAAGCAAAAGCTCCGCCTAATAAAATTATAGCTACGATTATAAAAACAGATATGGGCAAAACAAAGTAAAGAAGAAGACAAAGTCCTCCGGCAACACCGATAAAAATAAACTGCTTGAAAGTAAAAGGCCCTACTATTTTTGCCTCTCTTTCAATAAATTTGGGAACAACAAATTCCATTTTTATTTTATGGATTCTCTATATCTATCACTTTTTTTAGGTTTTTTTTCAGACAAGGAAGAAGTTTCTGAGGATGAAGGATGTGCGCCTTCTGGTTTTATGCTTGGGCTGATTTTCATTTTGTAAAGCGCCTCTAAGCTGCTCCTGACCGGAAGAAAAACGAATCTGGTTATCTCTGAAGCAATTAGTTCAGCTTTGCTTTTTTCCAATTTTAAATCTTTCTCTAAAATATATGAAAATTCACTTGGCGGCAAAAGTCCTAGGAAAACATAACCCGTATTTTTAGCAACATCAAAAATTACATCTTCATCTGTGATGTCATTTTTAACGCAAATTTCATGAATATTTTTGGCATTTTCTTTTGAAAAACCAGCTTCCCGAAGATCTTTAGGAAGATTTTTATAAAGCTCTTGAAGTTGCTCTTTTGGGTAGTCCGGCATATTAGTTTATTATATCACAAACACAAAAAGCAACAAACAAAAAGGGCTTAGCTCAGCTAATCCCTTTTTATTTTAGATAAAAAAAATCTATTAAAATTCAAAAGAAGCAGATTTTGGCTTAATGAAGTTCTCTTTTGGGAGTTTTGGCAGTACTTCTAACAAAAACGCTCTCCAGATAGGACTAGCTAGCACCACTCCCGGTTTCTTATTGCTTGGGCTATTATCACTATTTCCAGCCCAGACTCCCACTACGATTGAGGGAGTGTAGCCTATTGTCCAGGCGTCTTTAAAATTATCAGTTGTGCCGGTTTTAGCTGCCACGTCATAATTCTCAAAATATAACACAGAGCGGGCTCCGAACATTGGAATTCTGATTTCATTATCCGAAAGAATATCATTAATTAACCTAGCAACCTCTGCTTCTAAAACTCTTTTTGGTGTTTTTCTATTTTCTTCAATAATATTTCCATTAGAATCTTCAATTTTTGAAATAGAGACAGGAGGAATTTTTAAGCCTTCCGCCGCGAAAACCCCATAAGCCGAAACCATGTCAAGCAGCTTGACTTCTCCACCGCCCAAAACAATTGATGGTCCATAATAAGAGAGCGGTCTTGTTAGGGTGGTAATGCCAAGTCTTTTGGCAGTTTCTATACTTTCTGAGAGTCCGGCTAGGTAAAGCAAAACCTTGACTGAAGGAATATTTAAAGATTGAGCCAGGGCTTGTCTTAGGGTTACAGGTCCTCTAAAAAGTCCGTCGTAGTTCCGGGGAATATATTCTTTCTTGCCCCAGACACCGAAGTTAGTTTGTTCGTCAATAACAATATAATTATCATCATAGCCCGCTTGGAAAGCGGTAGCGTAAGCAAAAGGCTTGAAAGCGGAACCTGGCTGACGTCCTACTCCATAAGTGGCTATATTGACCTTTGGGTCAAACAAACAATCTTCGCCAGAGCTGCATCCTTCTGGATAGGACTCTCCAAACCAATCTGCCGAACCGACCATTGATAAAATTTCTCCACTTTTAGGATCAATTGCCACTAAGGCAGCGTTGTGAGCTCGCTTTCTCTTATTTATTTCAATGCCTTCTCTCACGGCCTTTTCAGCTGCTTGTTGAAATTCCCAGTCTAAAGTAGTGTAAACTCTATACCCTCCTCGTTCTAAGAAATCTCTGCCGTATTCTCTAAAAAGATATTCTTGAACATAAAGGACAAAATGAGGGGCTTTAATTGTTTGTTTAATTTCGGCAAATTTTAATTCTTCTTTTTTTATCGTCTCAGCTTTCTCTGGGGTTAAATAACCCTCTTTTGTCATTCGGTCTAAAACATAATCTTTTCTCCCAAGCAGCTCATCCATATTGGGTCCGAAAGGAGAAAGATAACTCGGAGTTTTAATTAAGGCGGCTAAAACGGCAGCTTCGGCCACAGTGATGTCTTTGGTTGACTTATTAAAATAAGTTTTTGAGGCAGCTTCAACCCCATAGATATTAGGACCGAGAGGAATTTGATTTAAATACCATTCTAAAATTTGGTCTTTTGGATAACGTCTTTCTAATTCCAAAGTTAGAATAATCTCTCTGCTTTTTCTTTTAATAGTTTTTTCTAATGTTAAAAAAGTAGAACGGATAAGTTGCTGTGAAATTGTTGAGCCTCCATAGGTCGGTTTCCCTATTTTTAAATTGATCCGAATAGCCCGAAGAATTCCTTTTAAATCTATGCCAAAATGAGAATAAAAATCAGCATCTTCGGTCGCAATTACCGCTTGCTTTAAATGTTCGGGCATTTCACTTAAAGAAATAATTTCTCTTTTTTCTTCACCGTATAGTTCGTAAAGCACAACTTCTCCGGTTCTATCATAGATTTTAGTTGATTCGACAAAAGCTCTTTCGGTAAACTTTTCTGGCCTGGGAAGGTCTTTAGCATAGTAAACAAACAAGAAGAAAAGACCGAAAGTAAAAAACAGGAAACAAAAACCGGCAATTTTTAGAATTAAGAAAATTACCTTTTTCTTTTTGTTTTTTTGATAGATTTTTCTAAGATATACTCTTTTTGGCATAATCTTCTATTTAGCACATTTAATCGGAATTTACAAGTCCGCATTTTTATTTTATGATAAACTAATATGAGAATAAATACTAATCCTAAAAAAATTGAAGAGGTTTTAACGCGAGGAGTAGAAACAATTTATCCTAACCGCAAGGCACTGGAGAAAGTTTTAAAATCCGGCAAAAAAATCAGGATTTATAACGGTATTGATCCGACGGGTAAACTCCATATGGGTCATTTATCAGTTTTAAAAAAACTACGCCAGTTTCAGGATTTGGGACACGAAATAATTGTTTTAATAGGGGACTTTACGGCCACTATTGGTGATCCAACCGATAAAAATGCAACAAGAAAAGCGTTATCTAGAAAACAGGTTTTAGCAAACGCCAAAGATTATAGAAAACAGATTAGCAAAATTTTAGACCTTAAAAAAGCAAATGTTAGATTTTTGCATAATGAGAAATGGACCAATAAATTAAAACCCAAAGATATGCTTGAACTTGCTTCTAATTTTACGGTTGCCAGATTGTTAGAGAGAGATATGTTTCAAAAAAGAATAAAAGCAGGTAAAGATATTCATGTACATGAATTTATGTACCCAATATTTCAAGCTTACGATAGCGTTACAATGGATGTTGATTTAGAAATTGGCGGGAATGATCAAACCTTCAATATGCTTGCTGGCAGAAGATTAATGAAAAAACTAAAAAATAAGGAAAAGTTTGTTTTGACAACCAAGCTTTTAGTTGATTCTAAGGGAAAGAAAATGGGAAAAACAGAGGGGAACATGATTAACTTAGATGAAAAGCCAGAGGAAATGTATGGGAAGATAATGAGTTGGCCGGACGAACTAATAAATATTGCTTTTGAGCTTTGCACAAGTGTCCCGATGCAAAAAATTAAAAAAATAACTAATCCAAGAGACGCAAAAGTAAAATTGGCAAAAGATATCACCTCGCTTTTTTATAGTAAAAAAATAGCAGAGAAGACCAAAAAAGAATTTGAAAGAGTTTTTAAAGAGAAAAAATTACCCAGCAAAATTCCAATAGTTAAAATTAAGGAAAGAAAGCTTAATATCTTAGATTTACTATTTAAAATAAAACTTGCCTCTTCAAAATCAGAGGCAAAAAGATTAATTTTGCAAAAAGGAGTAAAAATAGACGGTAAAGTTCAAAAGGATTGGAAAGCGACTATTAAAATAAAAAAAGGAATGATAATTCAGGTCGGGAGAAGAAGGTTTGCCAAGTTAGCTTAACTTATTTTTACTTTTGATTTAAGGAGATAGCAGAGAGCAATTCCTAAAGCGTCGGTTGCGTCGTCTTTCCTTTTATTTTTATCTTTTGGGTTTTTTTCCAAATTAAGCAGGACCTTAACCATTTCTTGGACCTGCTTTTTTTCTGCCCTTCCATAACCCGTTATTGCCATTTTCATTTGAAGTGGAGTAAATTCATAAACTGGAATTTTTTTCTTTGCAGCGGTTAATAAAATTACTCCTTTTGCCTGGCTTACCGGCATAGCTGTTTTCAAATTCTTAAAAAAATATAAGTTCTCAACAGCCATTATTTTCGGTTTGTGTTTTTTAATTAGCTTATTAAGCTCATTGTTTATTATCTTTAAACGTTCTCCATGACACAATTCCGGGGTGGTTAATATACAGCCGTAATCAATAACTTCGGCTTTTTTGTCCTTTATTTTTTCAATAACGCCAAAACCTGTTGTTGCTATACCAGGATCTATGCCGATTATGATCATGGTTTTAAGTTAGAATAAATGTCTTGGACTGCGTCGTTTTCATCTAATGCCTCAAATAGTTTCTGACAGGCCTCTTTTTCTTTAATTTCAACCATTTCTTTAGCGACCCAGTCCAAAGAAGAAGATTCTATATTAATTCCTTTTTTTTCTAAATTCTTTTTCACTATTTCCAATTCTTCGGGCTTAGTATAAACATCTAAAAAAGCATCATGCCAGTAAATATCTTCTGCTCCTGCTTCTATTGCTTCTAATTCTAATTTTTCTTTATTTTTTAATTCCTCTGTTTGTAGTTGAAAATCTATGATAATAGCTCCCTTTCTTTCAAAGAGCCATTTAACAGAACCGCCCCCTGCTAATTTTCCGTTATTTTGGTTTAAGATTTGTTTAATTTCTCCAAGGGTCCGATTTTTATTATCAGTAATTCCCTCAATAATAATTGCTGTTTGTTCTGGTCCGTAGGCCTCAAAAGTGACTTGTTCTAATTTTCCACCGCTGAGCTCGCCTGTCCCGCTCTTTATAGCCCGCTCAATATTATCTTTCGGCATATTAATTTTTTTTGCCTGCTCAATCACCATCCTTAATTTAGAATTAGCGGCTGGGTCGCCGCCTCCTTCTTTTACGGCAATGGTAATTAACTTAGCCATTTTAGAAAAAATCTTACCACGTTTTGCATCGGTAATTTCTTTTTTATGCTTTATGCTTGAGAAATGGGAGTGGCCGCTCATAATAGTGTATAGTATTTAGCTTCGCTTTTTTATCTTACTTCAATAGATGGATTTTGTCTAATTATGTTAAAAAGGAGATTTTGGAGACATCTTCTTTTTAAGAGCTAAAATTATAATTGTTGAAAGAATAGCAACCCCGAAAGCGATTAATAGGGTGGATAAAAAGCCAGAAGATTTAACTATTTTTTCTCCGACATCAGCCGTTTTCTCTTCAAAAAACACAGCTGACAGAGATTTGTTCTCTGATTTTTTCTTGTCCTCTGAAGCTTTAGCGAAGGATTCGCCTTCAGGTATAACATTTTTTGCTTCAGGAGTTAGGGTGCTGCCCCAAACCCAACCAGATTCCATTCTATTATATGACTGACCCAGAGATGCTTTTCCAAAAGTCACCGAATCTGCGATTTCTCCATTAGGATAAATAAAATCCAATCCCTCGCCACTGTTATTTAAAGTAATTTTTGTTTTTGGCCTTTCGAGAACTAAATATCCCAAAGGAGAAATTTTTGTGCTCGTAGAAAAAGTATAAGTAGTAGTTTTTCCTTCTCTATCTTTAATTTTCCAACCGGAAAGGTCAACTCCAAAATTGTTTTGATTAAAAATTTCAATCCATTCGTTTTCCGCATCCGGTCCTTCAGGCGATGGTAGGATTTCATTGAAAACAACACCAGCAGGATAACTTATGGGTGTTGTTTCTTTTTTCGGCTCTGCCTGCCCCGTTAGGTCTTCGTCAGAAGACTCTAAGGGGGGCTCTGATTCGGGTTCTGGCTTGGGCTTGAGCTTTAGTTCTAATTCTTCTTGAGAGCCTACCCAGGCTAATCCTTGGTCTTTAATTTTTTGTAAGGTCTTTTCTCCTATCCCTTTAACTTTGATTAAATCATCCAAAGAATTAAAAGGCCTTGCTTCTATTGTCCTTTGAGCCAACACAGGTCCGATACCGATTATTTTTTCCAATTCCTCTGAGGAAGCGGTATTGATATCTATTAAAGAAGCTCCCTGGGTGGCAAAAGGCAAAAACAAGCAGAATAAAATTAAAAATACTCTTAAAGCCATATTAATTTAGTATAACAAAGTTGTTGGGAATTTAATAAAAAAGACCCAAGAATTATCTCGGGTCTTTGATAAAAAATTATGCTTTCACTTTTTCTTTTGGGAATCCTAGCATATCGCACTTAGCATTATACAACACCGGGCTTCCGCCGCAGCCTTTCCAGCCTCCTTATTACAAAACTTCAGGTTTTACAAAGTAAGAGAAAACTAAAAGTAGGATTGTTACACAAATAAAAATCAATGCGACCAACCAACGAGCAAAACGACTCGATATTAATTTGCGATAAATCTCAACAATCATCTTCCGATGCAGAATGATATGGAGCACAAGCAAGGCAAGGAAAACCAAACCAATTATAAAATGAATCGTTCCCCATTGGTGCCGATCCAATCCCCAAAAAAACAAACTAACCCTTCGTCCATAAATTTCCCAATGTAGGTAGCCTGGCAGAAGCACATATTTGATTAAAAGCCCTATTCCCGCAATGGCAGCAAGGCATAATAAAAGCAACGCATCAATAATTGGGTTAAGTTTCAGTTTTTTCATAATACTCTCCTTTTCATTTATATTTATTAAGGACAGGGAATTAATCGCTTTTTCGTTTCCTTTCTCCTTTCTAATTTTTAAAAGAACCATTTAATTAACACAATGCTCAAAAATACCACGAATTTGTAGCCTTGTCAACAAAAAAACCCGAGGGAATAACCTCGGGAAATTTGCTCCGGGGGATGGACGACGTTAGAACCTGTTTGATATAAAAAAGCCTCATAAGGTTAAACCCTACGAGGCATGTTATTTTTATCCAGTTTATGTTTTTGGATAGAATGCTTCGAGTCGAAGGTGTCGAGAAATACAAGAACACTGCGTATTTTTATCCATTTTTCTTTGATTCGAGACGCAATGCTACTTCCGCGACACGAATACCTAATAGTTTTGCTGTTTTAATACCAAATTCATCCTTCATTATGTCATCTTTATATGCATTTAGGAGAGTAGCTCCTTGATGAGCAGACGGCTTTCCTCCAACAATCATTACTTCGTGACAAAGCATCGCGGCTTGAATCTGCTGAATTGCCATTTCCTGACCACCGTTTCGATAGGCGCCCACAGAGAGAACTCCCACAGATGTATCGGCCAAAAGGAAGTTAGGTTTCCTCAGAACCGCTAATCGTTCAAGAAATGCCATGCATAACGAACTAATGTTCCTGAAATAGACTGGAGAGCCAATGATTAGCCCATCGGGGGCAGGATCACGAAGGGTAGGCAGAACAAGCCGTTCAAAATCGTCCTCTTGAAATTTTCCTGTACCATTCCACCCCGAAATAGTCATGTCTCCAAGATCAATCAATTCAGTCTGAATACGACCGTCCACCTCTTTTGCCGCATCCAGAGCCACTTGTACACCAGTTGCGGTTGTCATGCCTTTTCGAGGACTGCAACTGATCCCGATTACTCTGACTTTTCTTCCCGTTTTGGTTTCAGCCTGAACGACTGGTGCCAAAGCCATTGCTCCACCAGCAATAATACCATTTGCTAAAAAATTTCTTCTGTCCATAATAAATCTCCTTTCTTTTCTTTCATTTAGTTTTTTTCTTTTCGGTTAATTTAATTTTCAAAGTGCAGAATGTTGTCTTTTTTATAGTATATTTTTAAAAACCTGTCAAGCTTACAAAAATAAAAAAGAAGGCCATTAACCCTCTAAACTTGGTTTACTCTGAACTTGTTGAAGGGCTCCCCCTATGGGACACGTTCAGAACCATTGATTGGATAAAGATTAAGGAAGAGTTAGAAATTTGGATGCCCAACTTAACAAAGGATGGACAGTGTTAGAACCCTGTTTTATAAAAAATCAAGCCCGAGAATGGGCCTGATTTTCATCTATCTGATTTTATTGAATCAATTCTTAAAGGCGAGTTACGTTTGTTGCGTTGGGTCCTTTTTCAGAATCAGCTTTCTCAAAAGACACCCTGTCACCTACTTTTAACTCTTCGTAGGTTACGCCCTTAAGTTCATTACCGTGAAAAAATAAATCTTTCTCTTCACCGTCAACGGTAATAAATCCAAATCCTTTATCTGTAAGGTTTTTAATTATTCCTTCCATAATTGTGATATAAATTAATTAGTGTTTTAAGGTTTTATCCTAAAGTTTAGTTCCCTGAATAAACTCGACTAAATTTTCATTAGGCAACTATCTTATGTAAATAAGATTAACATTTAAAAAACAATTAGTCAACCTAAAAAAAATTAAGGTTTGAAAAATCATTGCTCCCCAGGTGGGACGATTTTCGAACTTTGAAATGGGTTATTTCTCTTGAAAACCCTGAATTAATACTAATTGAGGTCAATAAACTGCTGACAGGACGATGTTAGGAGCTGTTTGGTGTAAATTAGATAATGTTAAAAACTAATTCAAGCATTCTGGACTGCATAGATTATCTTTGCTATTAGCTGTCCTACCACAACACTTACAAATATATTTTGGACTAGATGTTAATTCTTTAATCCTATCTAAATCAAATTTATGTGCATTTTTAGTTAATTGACATATTTTATTTTCAGGGATATTTCCCCTACAGCCGCAATCTTCCTCACAACAATTTGTATTATTTTTATTTGACATATTTTTAAGTATCCTTATATTACCATACAAACAAAAAACCGCCTATAGACGGCTTTACTAGCTCCGGGGGACGGACGATATTAGAACCTGTTTGGTAGGTTCTGTATAGAAATTTATTCTTTGCTTAAACCGAAATAAATGATTTCCGGTTCTGTAGGTTCTTCTTCAAAAACGAAATCATATCTATTTTTAGTGGTTACCGGCCAGTAAACTACCGTTCTCCAGCCAAGATAAACTCCATCCTGAACAGGGATAGAGATGGTAATCTTTGTGCTGAAGGGTAGGTCATACCAGTTAGCTTCTCCTTTTTTATTGCTCAAGACTCCACCAAAAAATTCATCATCTCTGGATTCGTCTAAATGGATATTGGGCATTCTCTCTTCATCTTCATCTAAAACACCGTTTTTATTTTGGTCATTAAAAACAACTGCTTTAATAAACAAACCTGGTTCTTCAACCTGTTCTTTATCTGTTTCGCTTTCCCCTTCTTTTTCACTAATTAGACCTTTTTCCCCGCACTCGGCCCCAACTAAGATCAAACTCACCAATAATGAAACTATAATAAGCAACGTTGTTTTTTTCATAAATCTTTTTATTACTTCTTATGTTGTAAGCCTTTATATTATTCTAGCAAAAAATCGCCTTCTTGGCGATTTTCTGAAGCTAGCTCCGGCGGCAGGACTCGAACTCCTAAAATTAGGTTATTACTAAACCCCTTTTCCTTGCCTCGTTTTTAGGCACCAAACAGGTGTTTACAAACACAGAAAATGTTCGTTTGTAGAGACAATCCATTCGGAGTCGGCCTTGTTAAATTATAAAGCAGATATTAAAGTAAGAAAAAAGATTAATAAAAAAGCCGAGATATTTTATCTCGGCTTTGGTAATTAAAACTCAGTCCTTTTAATTTCGTACTATTCCCAACAAGGAGATTACGGCCATAGTAATGTCTTCAGCCATTCATCTGCCAGGATAGCATAATCTCTGAAGTTAACTATTTTTGCTCCCTTTTGCTCTTTATCGTAGATATTGGCGGGTGAAAGCAACGGGTGATAAATTGGTTCATTGTTGTCAGTAGAGTAATCAGTAAGTAGCCAGTCGAGCGCCATTATCATAAGGTCTTCGGAGTCAACCACACAATCACCGGTAATATCGCCAGTAGGTCTGTGTTCAGGAACACATCTGAGCGGATACAGTCTGATATCATCAAAGTATACTACGCCATTGCCGGCTGGTGAGCTGCCGTTGTCCAGACCGATAGAGATTTTCTTGACACTGGTCAGATCTATGCCATTATCGCTGAAGTCCTGCAGTCTGATAGGCCAGACCTGCCAGAATTCACTCTGCAGATTAGGGTCGGGGCATATTACTCTTGCGCTATCGTCAGCACTGTCTTCGAGTTCTACATACATGTACCCACCCTCATTATGCTCGTCGCCATAGAACCACAAATCCAGCGCTTTAATATCACGTGCTGTCCAATCTTGAGCAGGATTAAATGTGCGGGCAGTCTGCCAATAATAAGGCGATGTGCTGTAGTACATAATCTTTATAGAGTTGTCATCACAAGCTATTGTCTTCTCAAGACATACATCTTCGTTCTCCTGCCATGTCTCTTTCAGATCCTTATTGTTTATATATGACTCAAAATCGTCCACGAGTTCCCAATTTCTTACCGTAAAATCCCAAACGTCACCTTTCCATACGTTAAGAGTATTAGGGTCATTAACCTCGTCAATTCGCCAATAGTAAGTGGTTTCTAATTCAAGGTCGTCGAGGTCATAGCCGTTAGGATCATAATAGTTATTAGCATTTTGGTTGCATATAAACTCGTCGGATGCGTGATCGGCGTTGTTTACATCCTCAAAATTGGTTCCAAAGTAGACATCGTGCGAAACAGCGCTGAAAGCTGGCAGCCAGCTAAGAGCAATAATAGGATTTACCCCCTCTGCTCCATGGGCCGGAGAAGGGAGAGCTGCTTTGCCGTCATAGATTATAGGGAGCGAAAATTCGCTCTCTGAACCGGAAAAATCTAAAGATAAGACTTCGTATTGATGGTATTGCGTGTTTGGTTCCAGGTCAGAGTCTATATAAAACATTTCCTGAATCACTTCCGGGGTAATCAATTCAAAACCAAATCCTCTGTCTCGGTAGATTTCATAGCCATAAATATCATAGCCAGGCTCTTCTGGCGGCAGATTCCAAGATAACTTTATCGTCCCATCATTTTGAATCGAGGCAGTAAGCTCTACTGGAGGTAGAGGCGCTTGGTTGTTTATATAAACGGTGGTGAAATCTTTACCCCAATTGCCTATAGAATCAGTCATTCTTGCCCGAACCAAATAGAATCCATCATTAACATTAGAACAATAACATGTGACAGACCAACTGCCGTCATTAGGATCATCGGTTCCCATGGGTATCCAACTACCCTTGATATCAGGAGGAAGATTGTCTTCGGTTTTAGGCGATATAGAAAGCATGTCAGTAATTGCCTTTTTAGTAGATTCCCCCCAAATTATAGTGCTCCATCCTCCAGCGGTTGAATCATTATCTGTCCAATCTCTTTCTGGTATAGGAAGACCCAAAAGATTGGCATCAAAGAAAGAAGCCTGCTTTTTTGGAGCTACGACCGTATCCTTTCCTGCCACATCGTGTCCTATTCCAAAATTGTCGTCATAGTTGCCAGGTATTTCATCTTTTCCGGAATCAAGCCACTCACGCAAAGTAACAACAAGAGATTCTCCTCGGGCAAGTTCTGCCTGGTAGTCTTTATGGATAAGACGGGGTTTCATTCTCTTTCTACAAGACCACCTTCTAACCCAATAACCGTTTGGATCATCGCAATTAAGCTCTTGGTCTCTAAGGAATTTCAAGACGCCTGTTACTCCGTTGCCTGTAGAAGTAAGACCTTTTTCCGAGGTCGACATCTTTGTAGCCAATAGAAGCGTTAAACCATTAAAGGTCAATTTTTCATCTTGGATAAACTTATCATTAGGATCTGTCAATCCGTAGATACTCTTTCCCTTATTTATCCCAGCTATTGTTTTCTCTCTTACCTTTAGAAGGTCGGAATTTTTACCTGCTAGTCGCCAGATGGCTTGAGCTGTTGCGCTGGGGGTGCAGAAACCCTTCGATCCTAATTTATGTCCCCACACATCTATGGCTGTTCCAAATTTCTTGAAACCTGATTGGTCAACTTTTTTATCTGAGCCTATCAAGATATCCACATCCATGGAAATAACAGAGAGATTTGAGGTGGTAGCGCTTACTTCAAAAAACCCTTCGTTTATTTCCTCAATATAAGTAGGGGTAATAATCTCTGGCTTGGGTGGAGTAGGGGTGAAATAAACTTCTCGGATTGCTTGACAGGGCTCACCAGAAAAATATGACATTGTTGCTTGAATATGGTATTTTCCTTCCTCTAATTCATTGGCATCCCAAATAACATTCCAGCCAGAGTAACCAGACACTACTCCAGTTTCCTCTTCAGTTGGCGGCTCAAGACTAGGATCGGTATCTGTTCCAATAAAAATCCAATCATTGGCATTAGCTGAATAATAAAAAGTCACCATATTAACATCGTTTCTAAGAGCCATGTCATAAGCTACAATTCTTATATACCTTTCAGATATAATTGGCCATTGGCCATAGACTCCCTGATTACTGGAGGGGAACAAAATATCCAACGGATTATCTTGTCCCTTAACCACGCAAACTAGTAAACTAAGAAAAATTAATAAGAATAGTTTCTTAAATACCAATTTTTTCTTTTCCATGACATTTTCCCTTTCTTTTCTTTACTTTTTCACAATAAAGTTCGTCCAAATACAATTTACGACATCTTATTTTAACTATTTTCTACATCTTTCTTCTCCTTTCTTTAATTTTTAAGGTACTTTGAGTCTTTAATGTCTATATTATACACCTTACCAATATTTTGTCAAAATAAAAACCCGAAAGGGACAATCCATTCGGAGCCGTTTTCGTTAAATTATAGCAAATATTATATGAAAACCCGAGAGAATTTCTCTCGGGCTGGTGGCTTGCCCTGAGCTTGTCGAAGTGCTCCGAGTTGTGGACGATATTAGGGCCTGTTTAGTATAAAGCTTAACTTTTTGTAAAAGGTTAAATAGTGGTCTCACAGAAAATTTGGGATTTAAATAATTGACTTCCTATTGGATAGAAATTGGTACTTCATTACTTGTTCCTCTGCCATCAACACTAATACTTAATAAATACCGACCATGCGTAACAGACATAGGAGCGCAAAAATTTGCCGCTGGTAGAACTGTGCATACTTCTGAATCAATCGTTACAGTAATCTGGTTTTTAGTTGGTGGCGAGACCTCTGCAAATAATATTCCTTTTTCGCCTTGGCTATTTTCCATATACACGACCACATGAGAGTGAGTAGCCCATCCTATTGTTGCTGTTTCACCGATAGGATCAAAATTTTCCCCTGCAATAACAATTGTTAAACCAATAGATGCTTCCTGTGGCAATACAGAATTAATTATTGGTTTAATAGAGGTAGTCGGCGAAATAATGAAGCGGTCACTAATGTCGTATGTGCTCCCAAGGTCCCAGTCTTCCAATCTATCATTAGTGCCTACGGAAATTCTATAAATGCCGGTTTCTATATCTTGTGGGATGGTCCATTGATAAGATTTTGTTGTGTTAGGAATATTTGAAACTATATTGCTAATTCTATCAGTGCTGTATATTAATTTTATATTAATACCAAGAGAGCCAATATTTTCTGCTTCCCACTCGATATTTACCGAACTACCATTAATTAAAATCAAAGACCCATCGGGTGATTGTGGCGACAAGATTTTGATTGAAGATGCTGGCTCAGCGGTTTCGTCTTCTTCAATAAATCTAAAAGTAGAAAGCATTTGGTTGAAAATTTCTCGATACTGTTCCTCTCGATTTCGATATAAATGATAGTAATAAGAACCCGAGGCGTTTTCCCAAAAAGCATCTGCACCATCATTGCATACTTCAATTCTTATCCCATTAATAATTTTTAGCTCAATGTCACCATAACAATATTTCTCCTTTTCTCCCTTAGTTTTGAATACAAATAGACGGATTTCGCCAAGAGTACTGGTAACGTGTTCAGTGCGTTTAGTTTTGCATCCTCCTTTTGGATCATAAAACTTAGGAGAACAAAATACCATCTTAGGAGGAGAAGAAACTGATGACCTCACCATGTCTTTTGCACAATTCCAATCTTTAGGATACTTTATCTCAAACCCATACTCCTCATTTCTATAAGTTTTCCAATCAGCGGTTTCGTCTTTTGGTAGTTTTTCTTCTGGTGTTTCGTCTTCCTCTTCTGGCATCCCATAATATTGCCAAACCACAATCCCTCCAACTAAAACAGCGCAAACAACGATAATGATAATTGCTATTGGGGCAGAGATGCCCCTATTTAAAGATTTAAGCATAGTATTTTGGTTTAATTAATTATCTTCTTTTATTTTACCCCCACTACCAGAAGTTTTCAAACTTTGGCGTGAGGGCAAGCCACAACAAAACCCAGAGTTAAACTTTTACTAAATCTCTTTTCCTTGCCTCGTTTTTAGGCACTAAACAGGTGCTTACAAACACAGAAAATGTTCGTTTGTAGAGACAATCCATTCAAAGATGCTCTTGTTAAATTATAGCAAATATTAAAGTAAGAAAAAATATTAATAAAAAAAGCCCCTATAGTTTATCTATTAGGGGCTTTGTTGTTTTGATAATATTCTTTTAGTAATTCTGAGGGTTTTTAACTTTGTCGATGAATTCATTCCATCTATCTTCGCTAATCACCTCTCTTATGCCATCGTCTTGGAGCCATATCTCTTCCAGCCGACTTGCTAATTCATAGATGTCAATCTTCTTTACCGGCTGAACTTTTATTGGCTGAACTTGCTGGACAGGTTGCATATCTAATGGCTGCCTCATCTGTTGTGAACTTGAACTGCCCATTCTCATCATTTCACTACTTTGGCTTTCTAAGTTCGGCCAGAGCCAATAATGGACGAAAATCCTCAAGTCATTGAAACCAACATTACCATCTTGGTCTAGGTCAACGCCGCCACACCAGTTGGGGTCACTGCAGTTGTTTGCATCCCACTGCAAGGCAAATATTGCGTAATCCTTGAAGTCCACCTTGTAGTCACTGTTAAAATCACTATCAGGAGTAATGTAGGCCCCATAGACGTCCCTGTTTCCGTTTCTCTCATCCATCCAGATTACGGCATTGCCACTTATGGTAGGTCTGTACTGTTCGCCAGCAGCAGTGCAAACTGGAAAGATTTCTCCTGTGAACAAATCGCGACAGTAGATATCAGAACTTCCGTTAAAGTTGTCTGTCCATGTTATCAGGTCGCCGCTGACATCAGGATCTGCCTGAAAGCCATTGCGCTTGCATATCTCAATCTTAGTGTTCGGGTCTGCGAGATCAATTGCATATGCATCAAGATCAGTAACGGTGTGGGGAATTGAGGCGAGAACAGGATCTTCATGAAAAGCCGCCATATTGTTAGAAAAATCACAGAAATATTGGTCATATCCGTCATTAGCGATTACTTCAAATTCCACTATATTGTTGGGGTCTGAGATATTGGCACCGTAAACATCTCTTTCTACTTCGTTTCGGTGATCTTCCCAGATCACCTTATTTCCCCAGATCTTGGGTATATATTGGGTTCCATCAGATGTGCAGACAGCAAACTTTATAGGATTATTCGGGTCTGTAAAATCAGTACAGTAGATATTCTGGCCTTCGCCACTATCATCGGTATAGACGCATTTATTCCCATAAACATCGGCAAAAAACTGTTCCCCATTGCTGCCATCTATCAGGAATGTGGCTTCCGTCTCAATATTATATCCCCAGACATTAGATCCGTTAGGATCAGCTTCATGCCATACGACTGTGCGGCCATCAGTAGAAGGGAATGTGGAATCCACGTTTGCCAACACCCTAATATCAATGGTATCGCCGTCTGGGAGATATTTCCCGTGAACATTCCAAGTTATTCCGTTTTCTTTGACTATCCATACGGCAAAGTTGTTGGCAACGTCGTTCCAGCCCTCCATGTCGTCAGTGCCAACGATTTCGAATTCATTCACATCATAACCGCTCACCTGGGTTGTCCCCAGCACTAGCGCCAAAACCATTGCCAGCATTGTTAAAAACATTTGATTTTTCATCTTCATTTTTCCTTTCTGCTTTGAACCTAATAAATTATTAAACTTCACCAAAAAAACAACACCAAACCTCACTAAACCACTATTTCGTGCCTCCTTTCTTTTTCTTTTTAAAAGAACTATTCAGTTTATATATTACGATATAAAGAAAATATCATAATTATATGATTTTGTCAACAAAAAAACCCGAGGGAAATCTCGGGCTAAAATAAAATGGCGTTATGCCTATTTTTTCATCTTATAACGTTTTTCTATCCTTGTCTTATAAATCTCAATTAATTCTTTTGCCATATTCTTTTCTGAAAAGTTTTGGGCTGTTTTTACTGCTCCGATTGAGAACTTTTTATAAAGAAAAGAATCGTCTAAAAGAGTAATAATTTTTTGGGCAAATAATTTTGAAGAATTCTGGTTTATTAAAAAACCATTTTTATTATTTACAATTATATCAACAAAAGCATCGTCTTTTAGGGCTATCACCGGCAAACCGCAAGATAGGGCTTCTAAAATAACAATTCCTTGAGTGTCGGTCAAAGAGGCGAAAAGAAAAACATCAGCTGACTGATAAAAAGCGGGGATTTTTTGGCGAGGCACCTTGCCTGTAAATATTATTGATTGAGCAATCTTTAAATTTTGAGCTATTTTCTTTAATTTTTTTAAAAATGGTCCATCTCCCACCATTAGTAATAGAGTGTCTTTTCTTTTCTTTAAAACCTCGGCAAACCCCTTTATTAAAAATTCCAGGTTTTTCTCTTTGCCTATTCTGCCAACAGAAATTAAAACTTTTGCTTCGGAAGGGATTTTAAGTTTTTTTCTCAGAGCTCTACCGTTTTTAAGTGATTTCTTAAAGATTTTTAAATCAATGCCGGTTGGCAAAATATAGATTGTAGTTTTCTTTTTAACTCCATAGTTTAAAAGGAGTTTTTTTATTTTTAAAGAGGGAGCAATAGCAGCATTAGAAATATTGGAAAACCATGTGCTGTAAACTTTAGCTAAATAGGGCAGCAAAACTTCTTCTTTTAAATAAAACTTGGCGTATTCTGGATAATGGGTATGGTGAGTGTAAATCAATGGAATGAGCTGGCGTTCAGAAATATATTTTGCTAAAAGCCCTAAACCAAAAGGAGTATGGGCATGAACAACATCTAATTTAAAATGGCTGATTTCTCTAAAATTGCGCCCAACCGGTAAAAAATTAAAAGCATAATGCGTCTCAGGTTTTTTAATAACTCGTATTGATTTGAATCGAAAAACATTAGGATTCTTATCCTTATAACCAGGACTTTCAGGGGCATAAATAAAAACCTGATGGCCTATTGCTTCCAAGGCCTTTCTGGAGGTTTCTATGGAAACCACTACGCCGTTAACCACCGGCAAATATGTATCTGTAAAAAATCCAATTCGCATCGTCTTCTAATTATTTTACCATAAAAAAAAAATCCGAGAAAATAATTCTCTGGAAAATTGCTTTTTGGATTAATAGAAATTATTAAATTAAAAATTTTTGAGAACCTTTGTATTTCATTCCCAGATGCTTATAGGCGCTTTTAGTGGCAATTCTTCCACGAGGAGTTCTTTCGATAAAACCAAGCTGCATTAAATATGGCTCATAAACATCTAAAATAGTGTCTGTTTCTTCTGAAGTGGTTGCGGCTAATGCTTGAAGGCCGACTGGTCCGCCTTTAAACTTCTTAATAATAGCTTCCAAGATTTTTCTATCTCCTGATTCAAGCCCAAGCTCATCAATTTCCAAAAACTCTAAAGTTTTTTTAGCAATTTTTTCTGTAATTATTCCTTTTCCTTCAACCTGAGCAAAATCTCTTGTTCGTTTGAGAAGACGATTGGCTACCCTGGGAGTAAAACGAGAACATCGGGCCAAGGGCTTAATGGCTTCTGGCTCAACTTCTATTTTTAAAAGTTTACCTGATCTCTGAATAATCTTTTCAATGTCTTCATTTTTGTAAAAGTTAAGCTGGAAAGTTGCCCCAAAACGATTTCTTAAAGGAGAAGACAATAGAGCTAGGCGAGTAGTAGCTCCGATTAAAGTAAATCGGGGAAGTTTTAATTCCATGGTTCTAGCCATTGGTCCTCTGCCTAAAATAAGATTTAGCTTGAACTCTTCCATTGCTGGATAAATAAATTCTTCTACAGTTTTGTTGAGACGATGAAATTCGTCAATAAAAAGAACGTCGCCTTCTTCAAGATTAGTTAAAATTGCCGCCAAGTCCCCAACTTTCTCAATAGCGGGACCTGCAATTACTCGGATGTTTGTTCCGAGTTCTTTGGCAATAATATAGGAAATAGTAGTTTTGCCCAATCCGCTTCCTCCATAAAAAAGCAGGTGTTCTATTGGTTCGCCTCTTTTTTTAGCAGCTTCAATAATTATCTGGATATTCTTTTTTACCTTCTCCTGGCCGATATAATCTTGCCAGCTCTTTGGTCTTAGGGTAAAATCAAGAGTTTTATCTTCCTTAGTTAGTTTTGGCGAAGTGAGTCCGGTTTCTCCAATTTGAGAAGGGGGTATTGACAAATTCTCCATAAAGTATTAGAATAAAGAGTTGAAACTAGATCTAGGGCTGGGGGCTGGGAATTTTTCGCAGATGGGTGGCTTGGCGAGAGCGAAACCATACCTCGGAAAAATTCTAAACTTTTGTCCCTAAGACTTGAGTTGTCCTCAGCCCCAGGTCTAGTTTTTTATTCTGCGGTTACTCTTTCTACTTCATCAATTGCAGTAACTCCTTGAAGCACTTTCATAAATCCATCCTGGCGCATTGGAACCATTCCTTTTTTTATTGCTAATTTTCTCAGGGCGCCAATAGAGGGAGAAGTTAATATAAATTTTTCAATTTCGTCATCAATTAAAAAAGCTTCAAAAATAGCAATTCTTCCTTGATAACCG
>SDBS01000635.1_pt1 | contig 34757 bp, 25 predicted proteins | sample 2277091 | NCBI WGS metagenome assembly SDBS01 (sample SAMN10404972, study PRJNA504765) | marine sediment metagenome | isolation source: marine sediment core GS10_PC15, 163 cmbsf | place: Arctic Ocean: Southern Knipovich Ridge | collected 2010 | reverse complement strand
CTAAAATAAAAAATAAAAATCGAATATTTCTTATCATTTTTTTTTTTTATCTATGTTTTAGTGGTGCCGTTTTTATAAAACATCCTCCAACTAATTCACATGAGTTTAAAAAGTTTTCAAACAATATAGAATGGGAATCAAAAAAAATTCCAAAATTTTCTCTTAATAGTGAAGATTTCTCTCGGTATAACCTATCAGTCATTTTTGATGAATCTGCTTCGAGTCTTACTGGAAAATTGAGTGTTAATTATTATAATAACGATGACATTAATTTTACAAGAATTCCGTTTCACCTTTTTTTATCAGGTATGCAATACGAAAATAGAATGGGAAGTATTGAGATTTTGAATGTTACTAGTGTAGATTTACCCAAAACTTCGTTATCTTATGACGTAAATGAAGCTGCCCAGCTTTTATGGGTTGATTTAGATACAAGCTTAGAACCTAATCAAAAAGCATTTTTTGAAATTGAGTTCAATTCTATTATCCCCGATGGCGGATATGATAGAGCAAATTCTCATGGATCTGATGGTGTTGAGCAATCGCGAATCTATAAATTTACTAGCTTTTATCCTATGCCAAGCGTTTATGATAAATATGATGGATGGAATATAGATCCTTACCTTGACTCATGTGATCCATTTTATCACGACATGGCTTACTATAATCTCTTCATCGAGGCGCCAGATGGAATGATAATAGTAGCAACTGGAGAATTGATTGAAGAAACGAAAAAAAGCACAACAACGGTTTATCATTTTGATGCTAAATTACCTGTGAGGGAAGTAACATTTGCTACTTCAAGATACTATGAAATTCAATCTACAATTGTTAACGGAATTAATATTTCTGCATATCACCTTCCAAAATCAAGCGACATTTGGGAAAATCACGCTGTAGAATCTGCTGTGAACGCTTTGAATCTTTTTAATGAGACATTTGGACCTTACCCATATTCGACACTTAATATTGTAGAAGGATATTCTCCTTATTTAGGTATGGAATATCCTGCTCAAGTATATATCTCTGAAGTAATCGATAATTATAATTATCCGTTATATATGAAAAAACAACTATTAGAAAATGTTATAGTTCATGAAGTTGCTCACCAATGGTGGTACAATTTAGTAGGTTTTGATCAGATAGATTGGGGATTTTTGGATGAAGGATTAGCCTCTTGGTCTACCGATTATTATGCAAGAATTTTATATAATGATTGGGAATATTTTCAAAGGACTAAATATTATGATAGAGTAAGGACATACTTTGCAGAAGAGCAACTTCCTTCAAAATTAAATCAATCTACATATGAAATTATTAAAAATAATTTTAATTATGAATTTATTTCATATTATAAAACTCCTTTAGTATTTGAGAAAATCAGTAGAACATTAGGGCAAGAAACTTTTTTATTAGGATTAAAGACCTTCTTTGAACAAAATCAATTCAAAATCGCTTTATTATCTGATTTGCAAAAAGCACTTGAGGAAAATGTTAATGACTCATTAGATTGGTTAATTTTTCCATGGTTTGATAATGACTATTTACCAAAATATATAATCTCAAAATGTGCTTTTGATGGTAATAGTAATAATTTAATGGTCACAATAGAAGATCAAAATGAACCGTTAAATGAATACATTTATTCCCAACAAGTTACACTGAAAATCTATGATACTGATGGAATTGTTGTATTTAATGAACTAGTGTGGGTAAACGGTACAACCACCTTTTCTATACCAGTTATAGATAAGCCCAAGAAAGTGCGATTGGAATATGGAAATGATGTAATAGTTCAATTAACTTCTACAGGTATAACCTATATAGAGAAATCATTAGAAGAAAGATTCGACATTATCCTAGGATATGATTTAAACATTCTATTATTTGTTTGTCTATTATCCCTAATCTATCTAATTTTTAAAATGTCAAACCAACAAAAAATTTAATTTAGGATTTCTAGATCTTATATAATAATTTTCTGTATTGCTCAGCGGATTTCTCCCATGAATACTTCTTGAATAAGTTTAATCCATTTAAAACCATTTCACAATAAGAAGTTTTATTTTTTTCGTTATATAATATAATTGCTTGTTCTAAGACATTTTCAAGTTCAGTTACCATAGACCAAAAAATAGGATTTCGCCAATCAACAGGTTCTTGAATTGAGCGTCTTTTTGAAAAGTCTGTAGAAAAAAGATATTTCCAATTTTCAGCCGTTTCTGTGCTTGGATTTTCTCTATATAAATAACCTGTTGTTTTTGCTACATCATTATGGTACCATCCCACATATTTTTGAATTAATTCAGGAAGAGACTCGTAATTTCTAGGACAAATTTGTTGTATTAAGCCTCCAGTAGCTCTCCCGATAACAGGTGTACCTGAAGCATAACCTTCATGCGCTGCTCCAAAAGGTTCATAATAAGAAGGCATTATTATATAATTCGCTGATTTTTGTAATTCCTCATATCCTTTAGATAAACGAAATGGAAAAACCATAACATTATTGCTAAATTCTCTACACAAATCTTCTAAATAAGCTAAATTAATCAGATCGTATTGACTTGGAACGGGGGTAAATATAAAATATGCTGAAGATGTTCTTTTTTTCTTTAATAATTTATATATTGCAGTAGCGGCAACATCAAATCCTTTTTGTTTAGGTGCGTCGCGTCCAAATATTAGAAAAATAGGTACATCACCCTTGATCAAGTTTATTTTATTTCCCCATTTGGGAGTTAGATCTTTACTTTCTTTTAACAGCTTATTAAAAATTCTTCGATTTTTCAATTTTTCATTTAGAATTTCATTATGATTTGACATATTTTCTGGAAATGATAATTTTACAAAATTACCATTATTAATTCCAATAGGCGGTAATGTTTGAAATTGACCCCTAAGTTTTTGAAAGAGAACATCACGAATTAAAATATCATGATTCAATTCAAAGGCAAAATGCTCAGAAACTGTTGACAATCCTTGCATTTTAGGAATAGAAAACTGAAGAATTGTGCGCCCCTGAGGATCATTAAAAAGATATTCATCATATGGATTATGAAGTGTTAGAACACATTCATGAGGTATAGCTGATGGCATGAGATCAGCAACAAGAGAAGTTTCCCAATCCTGCAAATTTAATAAATAAGGAGGAGAAAAATCATCTTGAATTAATTTTAATACAATGGGGATCGATTTTGAGAAAAAATATGAATCATGGATAAGAGAATCGAACCGCCACGTATCTATGTATGGATTTTTACCAGATAAAAAGAATTTGTCACTTTTAACTAAAAAAATCGAGTAATCTTTAAAGTTTAAATATTCAGTACTCTCCCATAAATTAATAATGTGTCTAAATCCTTTATATAATACTTGGTCTTTGAGATTAGTTTGTTTTAATTTCTGAGTATCAATTGATTTTTTTGTTCGATTGATATTTGAAAAAAGAGGAGAAATTAGAACTGTTTTAATTGTTTTCGACATAGTCGGAGGTAACATTTTCATTACAGCTGCTAATCCCCCCCATGGAGCATAATGATTCTCGAATGAAACGAAAACAATTGTATTAAATTTCATTTCTTAACACTCCCTAGTTAGACTCATTCATATATAAAAGTTAATCTCTTAATATGTGATGAAAATAAATATTTAAAGCAAAGTAAATATGTCAAAAAGATTTATTTTGATTCAAAATGTTAAAAATATTTATTTAAAATGTTTAAATATTTTCAAGACCAGTCTTAGATCCCAAATAAAATGAAAATAAATGGTCCCCTCTGCCGGCTTTGATCCAGCGACATCTCGGTGTCCTGCTGACGTAACATCATTAGCACTTAGCTTTAGTACGCGATATTTATCTACAGCCGAGCACTTTTGGCTTATTTTTTTAAGTATTCTACCAGTCTGAGTTAAGAGGGGTTTTTAAATTAATGTAATAATAGAATTAATATATTTTTTACGCTTTTTTGATTTAGAATACAAAATGAGTATAAAAATAATTCTTAGTTTTTGTGTACAACATTCTTATTGGTTTTTGATTAAGAAAACTTCAAATATGTTTACCCCACAAGAATATTAACCCAAAATTTTTACAACTAAAAATCGTAATATAATTTTGTTGTGAAAAATTTTAAATAATCAATCAATAATTTTATAAAATTAAACTAAATTATCTTTTACAATTTAAAGAAATCAAAATAATTATTTAGGTGAAGCAATGTGAGAGAGGAAACAGACTATACTGAAGCCCTTGAGGCCTATAAGGATGATCCTTCTATTATCTTAGAACCATGGGGTAGGAGTATTGATCATCTGCGATTAACTATCATTGGAAAAAAAGGAAATGCTTATGCTGATGGTAAATTCATCTTTGAAATTAAATTCCCTGAGAACTATCCTTTTGCACCACCCTATGCTTATGCTGTTACATTAATGTGGCACCCTAATATTGATTCTTCTATTCCACCAGGGAAACTTAATATTTGTTTAGATTTGATTAATCCAGACTTAGTAGGAAAAGTAGACGCTTCAACAGGCGCCAGTGGATGGACTCCGTCAAAGACGCTTACTAATATTATCGAAGCACTCAAGGGAATGATGCATGTTGAACCACCATTCTTTAACCCTGGGGATCCTTTAAACCATGAGGCGGGAGAACAATATTTCAGGGCTCAGAAGAAATTCCATTCAAAAGCAGCCGCATGGACTAAGAAGTATGCCATGGATTAGGGTTAAATTTTTGATATTATAACCATCTCTTTGGAATTATTGGATTTTTATTATAGGTTTTTTTGATATATTCTGCAATATCTTCTGTTCTATATCTAAACACCAAGTCTTTCTCCCATGATGGTAATTAATACTTAAAGGAATTTCTATTTCTTTAGGATTGAAATTTTCAATCTCAGTATGTATTTATTCTTGATTCTAAAATTTTACACTTATTAACCTAAATATTTTTAACAATAATTTGATTAAAGCATATAATTAATTGAAAAGTGTTTTTATTGCTAAAAAAATCAAAGGGATTAATAGCCAATATAATTGAATTGAATAAATTTGATATCTCCTTATTTAGTGGGCCTTTAGCAGATAAGGCGAAAAGTATTATACCCCAAATATTTAAGAGTGTTAAAAAAGCAAAGTTGGATTATAAAAAAGAAATTAAAATTCCCCCAGGTGATACTAAATTCACTCCAAAAGAATTTTGGGAAGAAATTATCGAAAAAGCAAAATCTTTAGGTATAGACCTTATAGGGTTTGCTCCTGTTGATGAGAATCTAATGTTTCAGAATGATTACGTTGGTGGAATAGATTTATTATATGAGAATGGAATTGTTTTAGGAATGGAAATGAATTATGATGCCATAAATACGGCACCTGAGCCACCAGCTGGTTTAGAATCTTTAAATATTTACGCCAAATTAGGTATTGCGACAAATTTACTTGCTGATTTTATTCGATCTAAAGGATATAGAGTGATTGCTTGTCATCCCTTAGGAGGACCTATTCTTTATCCTGCGATGGCAGTTAATGCCAAGCTCGGGCACATAGGAAAACAAGGGCTTTTAATAACAAAAAAATTTGGTCCCAGACAAAGATTATCTATGCTTACAATAAATGCGGGACCACTTCCTGAAGTTCAAGAGGAAAAATTTGAAATATCTGAGTATTGTGAGAAATGCAGAAAATGCATTCATTTTTGCCCAGTAAAAGCGATTTTTGAAAATCCCCTTGTTAATGAAAATGGTACTATCACTCGAATTGATAGTGACAAATGTTTTGAATATTTTTATGAAACTACTGGATGTTCAGTGTGCATTGAAGCATGTCCTTTTCACAAATTAGGATATGAAGCATTATATTATAGACGGTTATAAATTAATGAATAACACAATAAAGCAGGGTATATCATTTAAAAATAAAAAAGTGATTATTTTTGATTTAGATGGTACAATCGTGAGATTAACAGCAGATTGGATGTCATTAAAAGAAATCTTAGTCAATAAATACAAAGAAATATATGACGAGAATAGAGATTTCGAAAGTATTTCGGCTTGTCTTAGCAAAATAGTAGAGTTAAAGGATAGACAAGTATTAGAGGATTTCTTTAATATAATAAAACAATTTGAATTTAAAAATATAAAAAATAATGAACCAATCGAAGAAACAATATTTTTTCTTAAAAAATGTAAACTATTTGGAGTAATCAAAGGAGCTAAGTTCGCTATTTTGTCTTTAAATATGAGAAAAACTATAATTGAATCTTTGAAATTAGTTGGTGTATATGAAAAGTTTGATTTCGTTGTAGGGAGGGAAGATGTAAGTAGTTGGAAACCAGCTCCGGAAGGACTTATAAGAATTATAAACCATTATAGAATAGGAAAAGATAAAATGATTTATTTTGGGGATTTAGAAAAAGATATTATGACTGGCAAAAATGCTGGTATAGAAGCATATTTAATAGATGACTTGATAAATCTTGTAAATATAAAGAGAAAATAATCCTGGTCTGTTAGAACATTTAAACTCTTATACCCCCAATAATTTATATTAAATTTTACATCCTAGTTTGTCTTAATTCTTCTTTTTATTATATTTTTAAGTAAGTAATACCTTATCTAAAAAAAAATTCTTATTTGATTAGGGTAAATAGTGTTCTTTTCAATTTTTATCTATTCTTTATGAAAAAAAAAAAGTTTTTTTTAAAATATCTAAAATAACAAAAAAAAAAAAATGAATTTTACATAAAAGCGATTATAACATTATATTTTTTAATTTCTGACTCAATTAATGCTTTTCCTAGCGGGGTTAATGTAACAATCTCATTGCTTTTTATTTTTAGAGCTGTTAATTTAATATTGGGGTCTTTCAACGAAGGCATATAAGGATTCCAATAAATTTCTTTAGTCATTGGATTAGTTATCATCCATAATTCGGGATCCAATTTATGCTCTGAAATCTCCATTGCTTCAAATATATATCCTACATCAGCATCAAATGGGACTACAATTTGTACATTTTCTTCCCCTTCAATATTTCCACAAGCAAGGCAATCGTCTCTTTTAATAATGTATAGATGGTCAAACTGTCCGTAGATACCATTGTAATTTACATAAGGAGGATCCATTGGAGGACCAATATTCCTTCCTTTTACTCTAAATAATAATTTTAAAGCTTCTTGAGATTCTATGCTTGAGATGATTGAACTAACAGTCTGTATAGCTGCAATTTTGTTTCCGAGTATATTTTCCATTTCCTCAAAATTATAATCCGAACCAAACGTTTCTTTAATATTTTTTTTCCATTCTTCAATTTCCTCTTGAGTTAAAGATTCTCTTTCTTCAGGAGGAACATTTTCATTGAAAACTCTCTCTCTTAGTTCATTTAGTTCTTGTTGAGCTATTTCTTTTAATTTTAAAACTTCGATATTATCGTTTAAATCAGGAGTATGACCAAATTCCTTTTCAAAATGTACCTCAGCTTTTATAACACAATGATTCCGATTTCGCGGTAATCCCTTTAAAGTACAGGCTGCAACTAATTTATCGTCAGCTGGAGGTATAGGTACTAAACATCTATAGCAAGGAGTTTGATCCAAAAGTTCTGGAGCATGTTTCCAATCAAAAACCATTTCTATTTCTTTTCTAAATTTCTGAATCAAAGGTGTTATTTTTTCTTCTTTAATGTTTTCTATTTCTTCTTCTAATTCTTCAATTCTTTTTTTTGCTTCAAAATATAATGGATATTCCATATCAGTTATTTCCCATAACCTCGTTTCGACCATATTATCAATCTCTCGTTCTCTATCTTTATATTTTAATCCAGAACCTTCAGGGATTATAATTTGTACGTGACCTTCAAAACCGACAGTGCCTCCCTCAACCATTGGTTTTTTCATTCTCAAGCAAATCTTATTTAAATCCAGTCTTGCATTAAAATTGTCTAAAGCAGCAATAACAATATCTGTTTCTTCATAGACAGACATTGGCAATTTCTGGAGTTTTTCAAAGTAGTAATCGACTTTAAGAAAGGGATTCATTTCTCTCAATCTCTCTGCAGCAACTTCAGCTTTAGGGCGATCCTCATCACCAGGTCTGAAAAGCATTTGTCGCGATAAATTTGAAGTTTCAATAGTATCTAGATCAACAAGGATCAGTTTGCCAATTCCCATCAGAGCGAAATCTTTAGCAATTTCACAGCCATTCGTAAAAATTATTAATTATAATATTCCTAACGCGCCTACTCCGATGATCATTATACATCCTTCATTTATTACATCCTGATCCCATCCATCAATTAATTGCTGCCGAGCATACATACGAGACTTAACAATATCTTCAGTTTTTTCTGTCATTTTTAATAATTCAATTTTTATTTTTATAATATTATTAATATTTCATATTCAAAATTTAAACTCTTTTAGTTGAGTATTTGCAAATATAAAGAACTCCTTTTGAATAAGCAGAAAATTATGCTTTTTTAAAACTAGTTGAATAATTTCTATTTCTTTTTATCTTTTGAAGCTTCTTTTATCATTCTTTTTAGATTATCGATTTCTTCCCTTTCTTTCGCTTTCTCTATTTTTTCTTGGAATTTTCTTTTTTCTACTTTTTTTTTATCTAATTCATCAATAAGTTCTTGTTTAATTTTTATTAGTTGTCCCATTTCTCTCCTAAATTCTTTAGCATCATCCTTAATTTTTTCTTCTTTCTGTTTTTCGACTAACCTTTGCTCTTTTTTTCTCTTTTCAATCATAACCATAACATCATCAGCTAGATGACTAATTTCACTTACAGTATCCATTAATTTAGCATCTTTAATATCTCTACTACGCTTTTCTGAGATTCTCTGCTTTTCTAATTGTTCTTGAATTGCTTCGATTCTTGCTTCTTCTTTTTTTACTTTTTCTTCTAAAATATGTGTATTTCTAATTTCAGTTTCAATATATCTTATTTCTTTATCCCAACCAATTTCTTTAAACTTTACTATAGCCATATTAAGGTTTTTATGTGCTCTGGCAAAATCATGGTATATTGCCCATTTTTTTCCTTCATCAATCAATCTTAATCCCTCGTCTTTTATGTGTTCTAGTTGCTGCTTTTTAAGGATAAGTTTTCTATACTCTCTTTCTTGTTTACGTTTTAACTTCTCCTGCTCTAACCTTCTTCTTGTTACTTCCTCAAGAAACATCTCGTATTCTTTTTGGCGTTGTAAATGAGCTTGTTCTTCTATTCGCTTTTTATCAATAAAAGCAACTTGCTCTTCTTGTAAGTCTTTAATCAACATATTCAAATTATTTATTTCTGGTTCCCAACCTATATTTTCTGCTAATAAGATTTTTGCTTGGATATATAGAGAAATAGCTTTATTGTAGTCAGGAATATATTGTTTCAAATACTTGCCAGCTTCTTCTAATAAAGAAAATGCCGATTCCTTCACACTTTTTTGTTCTTGGATAACTTTTTCTCTCTCTTGGATTGCTAATTGTTGAGCTTTCTTCTTTTCTCTTTCTTGTCTTTTTCTCTCTTCAATAAGAACTTGTAATATTTTATCTTCTTCTAATTTCCCTAATTTGTTTTGATATTCTAACATTTCTAATTTTTCTTTTTGGTTTTTTAAGTTATTTATCCTAATTATCATATTTTTAATAGCAAAAGTAGGGAATTGTAATTCATTTAACATAATTTCTGCTTTGCGATACTTTTTTAAAGCATTATCGTAATCTAAATCTTTAAAAAAATGTTCCGCTTCATCTAAAATCATGAATGCTTGTTCTTTTTTTTCTTCCAGCTTTAATTTCAGTTGCTCTAATTTTTCTATTTCTAATTTTTTCGTCTTCAATCGTTCTTTTTCATTATTCAAGTTTGCAGTAACTTTTTGTTGAAATTCCCACTCTTCTTTCTCCCCCTTTAACTTTGCCTCTAATTCCTTTTGTTTATGTAATTGGTGTTGTCTTTTTTTCTCTTGAACTTTAAAAATTGATTCTCTAATAAGTTCAGTTGGGAATGCGATTTTGTTTAAAATTAATTCTGCAGAATAGTAATAATCAAGAGTCTTGTCATATTGTGTTTGTTTCATAAAAATTTCTGCTTCTTCAAGAAGATTAAACGCTTCTTCTTTTCTTTTTTCTATATAAGCCTGATGCTCTTCTTGTTTCTTAAGTTCAATCTGTCTTACTTTCAATTTCATTTCATTTATTCTTATATTGTCTCTAATTTGTTGTTGGAAATTGAATTCTTCTCGCTCTTTATGAAGCTTCTCTTCTAATTTTTTTTGTTTTATAAATATTTCTTCTTTACTTTTCTCTTGAACTTTAGAAATCATTTCTCTAACTGCTTGAGTGGGAAATCCGATTTCATTTAAAAGAAGTTCTGCCTGCCGATATTTTTTAATCGCTTGATTATATAATTTTTGATTTAAAGCTTTTTCTGCTTCATCTATTGATCCAAATGCTTTTAGCTTACATTTTTCCTTTACTTGTTTTAATTCGTCATATTTTAATATTTCTATATCTTTTTGTTTTAATCGTTTTTGTTCTCTAATCATATATTCAGATATTTTTTGTTGGAATTGCTCCTCTTCTTTTTGTTGTTGAAATAATAATTCATTTTCTAATGTTTTCTCCCTCTCAATCTCTTTTTTTCTAATTTCAATTGTCTTGACGGTATCTTTCAGCAGTTTTAAATAGGTACTAGTCCATCCAATTTCAGTTAAGAAACTTATTGCATTTTTATAATTTTCCAATGCTTTATCATAATTTTCTTGATTAAGTAAAATATATCCGTTATCAAGTAATTTAAATGCATCTTTTTGTTTAGCAAAGTATTGTGAGTTAACTAACTCTTTCTTTTCAATTAATTCCTCTTCTTCAAGAGCCATTGTTTTTTCTCTTTCTCTTATAAGTCTTATTTGTTCTGTAAAGGCAAAATTAGATTTTTCTTTTTCTATCGCATCTTGAATTAATTTCTGTTTTAAATAATTTTTTTCTCTCTTTTTATTTTCAATATCCCTTATAGCTTCATGGAGAATTGCAATCTCATCCATCCATTGAATTTGTGCAAAAATATTTGCTACATCGTGATAAATTTCAATTGCATCATCAAATTTTTCATAGGAAAGATAATTTTGAGCTTTTTCTAATAGACTGAATGCTTCTTCTTTCTTAGATTCTCGATATTTAAGTTCTTTTTCTTGTTCTCTATGAATTATTTCCTTCTGTTTTAATTTGGCACGTTGGATTTTCATTTCTTTTATTAATTCTTCTTGAAATTTCTTCTCTTGTTTTTCTTCTTCCAATATTGCCTTTAAATCCATTTGTTTTCTTAATTCTGATTCGCGTTTTTTATTCTCAATGGCAATAATTGATTTTTTAATTAAATTGATTTCATGATCCCAATGAATCTCTTTGAATATATTGGCACTGCTTTGATAATATTCTATTGCCTTTTCATCCTCTCCTTTTTCAATACATTTTTGAGCTTCTTCTAATAAATTAAATGCATCTTCCTTCTTCTGTTCAGTATATAGGTTAAATTCTTCTTCTTTCTTCAGTTTCTCTTGTTTTACTTTCATCTTTTGTTTTTCTAATTCTATTTTCTCCGAAATTTGTTGTTGAAATAATTGTTCATCTTGTTCGCTTCTAAATCTCAACTCTAATTCTTTTAATTTGTTTAAATCTTCTTCTCTTTTTTTCTCTCTAATTTTATAGAGCATTTCTCTAATAGCTCCAGTTGGGAAGTTTATTTCATTTAATATTAACTCGGCTTGACGGTATTTCTCAAGAGATTTATCATATTCTCTTTGATTTAACAATATTTCACCTTCATCCATTATATTAAAAGCTTGAAGCCTTTGGTTCTCCATTTGTTGAGACATTTCTTCTCTTTTTTTTAACTTAATTTCTTTAGTTTTCAATCTTATTTTCTCTTTCTGAATGTATTCATTAATTTTCTTTTCAAACAGGTCCTCATCTTTTTTGTATTCTAATGCATTTTCATATTCTACTTGCTTTTCTTTTTCTATTTCTTTTTTCCTCAATTCGATATTTTTAATGGTTTCCCGTAATATTTTCAAATACTCCTTTCCCCAACCAACTTCTTTTAAAAAGATTATTGCTTTTTGATAATTTTCAATAGCTTTATTGAAATTATTTTCTTGAATTAATTTGTCTCCACTTTCAATCATAGTAAATGCTTTTTGTTGCTTCACTAAATTTTGGGAAGAAATTTGCTTTTGTTTTTCAATTAATTCTTTTTCCTTTAAAATTTCTGCTTTTTCACTTTCTCTGTGATACTTTATTTTTTCAAGAAAAGCTTTATCACTAGCTTCTTTTTTTATAGTTTTCTGTAGGAGTTTTTGCTTATATAAATTATTCTCCTTCCTCTTATTCTCAATTTTAATAATAGCTTCATGAATAATTGGTACTTCCTCAATCCATTGAATTTTGGCGAAAATATTAGAAACTTTATGATATAATTCAATAGCATCATCGAATTCCCTCTGAGAAAGAAATTCTTGAGCTTTATCTAATAAATTGAATGCTTCTTCTTTCTTTTTCTCACGATAAGCAAGTTCTTGTTTTCTTTCTCTGAGAACATGCTCTTTTCGTTTTAAATCTTCACGTTGTGCCTTCATATCTTTTGCTATGAGTTCCTGGAATAATCTTTCTCGTTTATATCTCTTTAACTCTGCTTTAAATTTGATTTGCTTTTGTAATTCAGCTTCTCGTTTTCTATTTTCAATCTCTACAATAGAATTCTGAATCAAATTAATTTCATTTTGCCAATGAATATCTGTAAATAAATTCATAGCATGCTGAAGTATTTCAATAGCTTTATCAAAATTTCCTTGTTTTATATTATCTTGTGCTTCTTCTAATAATTTAAAACCATTTTTTCTCTGTTTTTTATGATATTTTTCTTCCTCTTCACGCTCTCTCAATTCAATCTTTTTCTTTTTAATCGCTTCACGCTCTTGTTGCAAATATTTTACAATCTGCTTTTGAAACTCTTCTTCTTCTCTCTCTTGGTCTATTGCTTCTTGTATTTTATTTTGCCTTAGTATCTTTTGTTTTTTTTGAAGTTCTTCAACTTCTCTTATTGAATTTTCAATCAAAGGAATCTCATCTATCCATTGAATTTCAGCAAAGATAATACCTGCATTTTGATAGGCTGAAATGGCATTATCATAATTAGCTTGTTTTATTGAATTTTTCGCGGAATCTAAAAATTCAGATGCTTCTTTTTTACGTTGCTCGAAGAATTTAATTTTTTCTTCATGATCTTTTATAATAATTTCCTTTTTTTTTAAACGATCTCGCTCTTTTTTTAAATGAGATTCAATTTGTTTTTGAAACTCGATTTCCTCCTGTTCCTTATTCTCCAGCTTCTTTTGGTCTTCATATTCTTTACTAAATTGTTCATCTTTAAGTTTTTGCACATAAGATATTGTATTTATGATTGTGATACGGTATACTTTCCAATCTGGACCTAAATTTTCAAGAAGTTCTAACGCTTTTTGATATTCTTTTAGAGCACTATCATAATTCTTTTCTTTTAAAATATAATCTGCATTATCTAATGTTGAAAAGAGATCTCTTTCTTTCTTTAGCTCTCCTTTTCTTTTTTCTTCATACTCTTTTTTTTTTATATCTAAATCTTTTGCTGATTGAAAAATCTTCTCTCTTTGCTTCATATATAGGGATTCTTGAAGTATTAATAAATCTTTCTGCCGTTTTTCTTTTAATTGCTCGGCTTTCTTTTCTCTTTTCTGTTTATCCTTAATATCATCAATTATTTTAATAATAGGCTGAATATAAGCATCCCATTCTATTGATGATAGAAGCTGAATAGCCTGATCAAATTTTTCTAGCGCTTGGTTATAAATCTTCTCTCTTTCAAGTCTATTTCCCATATTAATTAAATTGAATGCCTCAGCTTGAATTTGTTCTTCCATTTTTTTCTTATCTTCAAATTCAATTAATTTATCTCGTTTTAACATTTTTTTTAATTCAATTTTATTCTTTTGCTCCGTTATTTTATTTGATGTATCTAAAGCAACTTTTTCTTGCTGAACTTGGATAGATTCAAAGTACTCCTTTTCATTTCTAAGCTTTTTAAGAATGGTTTGAATATTTCGAGTCTGAGCATTCCAACCAATCGAATTCAGTAATTCAATCGCTCTTTCATAATTCATTATTGCATTATCGAACCTCTTATCTTTTTCAAATATCTTGGCTTTATCAATATGATCAAACGCTTGATTTTGTAAATCTTCTTCAAGTTTTTTCTTCGCCCTAAACTTTTCGATTGACTTTACTTTGTCAGCACGAGCTTTCTCTCCAAAAATTCCAACGACTTGGGATTTCTTTTCTGTTAACATTTGTATATATTGTTCCGATAATTCCAATTCTTTTTGTTGATCTTGTTGCATTGATTTTTGTTGTTTAATATCATCTGTAAGGTTCTTTATCTTTAATTTTATATTCTCTAATGAAACTTCAGACCAACCTGATTGAATTAATAAGGTAATTGCAGACATGTATTGTTGAATAGCATCTTTCAAAAAACCTTCAAATTCTAATTTTTTTGCCCCTTCAAGTAAAGAAAAAGCTTGATCCTGCAATTTTTCAACTTTTGCTTGCACTTGAGCATGTTGAATTAATTTATTTCGTTTTAGAAAATTGTTTAATTCTTCAATTCTACCATAAACATCTTTTATTCTATGCATTAAAAATCCACTTTGTTTAAGAAAATCAGCAGCTTTTTGGTAGTGTGAAATAGCTTTCTCTGCATTTTTTTCTTCTTCAAATTTTTGAGCAAGCTCTAAAAATTTTAAAGCTTCTCGAGCTAATTCTTCTGAATTTTGCAATTTTAACAAATCCGATTAATCGTAATTTAAATTAATAAATATGTATTATTTTTCTTACTTTAATTTAAACCCGCCGAGTAATTAAACTTTTTATATTATGATAATTAATTTAACTAAATTATTAAAAACGATAAATTATCTTGAATTTATTTGATTTTTGACTTGAAATTTCATAAAAAATCAATTCCATAATAAAGCTAAGATATGGAGATTAAAAGCAGAAATATTATTATAGATTTGAACCAATTTCTATAAGATTTTTTTTCAAGTGTGAAATCTATTCTTGAAAATTTAACAGAATTAAGTATATCAATTCCACTCCTAATTCTTTCTTTCACACTTTAAAAATAAGTTAAATTTATTTGTTTTTATACCCTCGGAATCATGACTGATTTTTTGATTTAAAACTCTTTTTTAACAATCAATATAAATGATTACGCTTAATTTTACTTTATGGAAAAGTATTTAAATTCTAAATTTATTAAATCTTAAATATCGTAAATGATAATTAACTATATATTAAAAAAAATATAATATAAAATATCTTAAATTAATATCGTAAATCTAAATAGCGTAAATATAAATATCATAAAACGGTATTTGGTTTAATACAGAAAAGGTGATAAAATTTTCGTCGTTTAAATTAAAGGTTTTGCTAACTGGGGCCGCTGCCGTAGGCAAAACCTCACTAGTTCAAAGATTCATCAAGAATCGGTTTCAGGCCAATTATAAGCTGACAGTTGGTGTTGATATTCTTACTAAAGACGTAGAATTCAGGCAAGGTGAAATAGCGACACTTTCTATATGGGATATTGGAGGACAACAAAGATTTGAGTTTATTCGCAGTACATTTTATAAGGGAGCTGCTGGAGCTTTATTAGTTTTCGATTTGACAAGAGAACAAACATACACCGAAACAAGAAAGTGGCTTACTGAAATTAGACAATTTTCTAATGAAAATATTCCTTTTGTATTAATTGGAAATAAGGTTGATTTAATTGAAGATGTAGGAGATGTAATAGATCGAGATGAAGCTCGTGCATTTGCTGAAAACGAAGGAAGTATCTACATTGAAACATCTGCTAAGACAGGAATTAATGTCGATGACTCTTTTTCTTCATTAACACGTCGTATAATTGAATCTAGGACTCAAGGTTAAGAATAAATTTATTCTTCTCATTCGTGTAGTAAACTAATCCTTAAATTTGGAAATTTTTTATAAACTCTATTAGAATAAAGTTTTATTTAGTTTTATTAAAGCGTTTAAATTCCTCATATAGATCATCATGAATAATATTAATGGCATCCACTAGTTTTTCTCTTTCAATTACTATTGATAAATTTAATTCATTAAAGCTTTGAGAAATTGCTTTAACAATTATGTTTTTTTTACTAAGCGCATAAAAAATCTTTGCTTTTGTTTTATTTTCAAGGATTTTAAGGCCAGTTATATTAATTACGGCAACATTTTTCCACTTAATATGAAAAAAATCAGAAAAGAATTTTGAACTCTTTAAAGCGGAAATAGCTCTTTTTGAATCTTCTTCCGTAATAATGAAAGATGTACTTATTTCAGATGAACTTTGGGCTACAAATGAAACACTAATGTTATTTTTGCTCATTACTCTAAAAATCTTAGCTAAAACACCAGGTACATCCACCATGCTCCCTGAAATTACAGTTATAATTGTAGCTAATTCTAGAGCTGAAATTCCTTTTATTTGCTCTTTATCTGTTCGTTCAGAAATTTCCGTAAAGTCCTTTTCTAATGGTTTTTCAAAATTTCTTATTTCTAATGGTATTTTATATTTTTCAATTGCTTCTAAACATTTTGGATGGAGGATTTTTGCCCCAAAATTAGCTATATGTTTTGCCTCATCATAATCTAAGTTCTTTATAAGAGATGAACGAGGTATATATTTTGGATTTATTGCTAATAGACCGTCAACATCTTTCCATAAAATTACTTTAATTTTTTTATCATTTCCTACATCATATAGTGCCCGTGCTATAATAGTTGCTGTATAATCAGAGCCACCCCTTCCCAACGTTGTAATATAACCGATTTTATTTCTACCAATAAATCCAGTTAAACATATGATAATATTTTTTTTAGGGTTTTCTAATAATGGAATTAAAAGTTTTTTAGTTCGAGAATTAGTTAAATTGTATAGAGGATAAGCATTATTAAACTCATCATTAGTTATCAATATTTTATTCGCTGGAATATATTCAGAATCCAAACCGTTATTTATAAGATATTGATTTAAAATATATGTTGATAAAATCTCTCCAAAACTTAACACATAATCTTTATAATATGGTTCTAATCCAAATTCTTTGATATCTGCAAATCCATCTTCTAATTCACTTAACTTCTCATCAACCCAATCTTTTGAATTAATATACTGTTCAGAATCTTCAGTGAATATCTGTTCAATTATATCAATATGATTTTTTTCAATTAATGCTAGATACATATCGGTATCTTTATCAGATTCTAAATTATGAGCCGTTTTTAAAAGGAGATCCGTTATTCCATTAAATGCTGAAGCCACATAAACTTTTTTTTCGTTTTTATAAATATCTGTTATTTTCAGAATTTTTTTAAATGAATCTTTATCTGTTAGACAAGAACCACCGAATTTCATAACTACTATCGTCATGATGATCACAAAGCATTCTTATTCTTCTGAATAACTATTGTAACTATATATACATTGGTAAAATTCCAAAAAAAACCTTTATAAAATTAAAAGAAATGTTTCAATATTAATACAAAATCACATTAACATTTTTATTTTGTCTTGGATCCTTTTTGTCATTGATAAAATATCAATTTTTGCGAAACCAAAAAATCATACATAGAGATAAAAAATTCATTATTACATCTTAAAATGATTGATCTTCATCTTCATTCAACTGGCTCTGATGGAACAGATACGCCGTCTCAAATAATTGATAGGGCTTTAGAACTTAATAAACTGAAAAAATAAGATAATACTTTAAAACTGAAAAATATCTGCGATTTTCATTACCTTAAATTATTTAGAATTTATTACAAGAAATTTTTAAGGTTTTCATATCCTTCAAGCAAATCTTCCTTACTTATTTTAGACTTTATACCTAAATCCATTATTAAATCCATAAATTCTGATAATGGAAGGTTTGCGAGGTATGCCGCTTTTCCTATAGAATATTTTCCTTTGGTATATCCTTTTATTGCTAAATAAACGCTTCCATTATTTATTAATTCTCTAATTATTTCTGATTGGTCTGTTTTCTTTTCTTTAGAGTATCTTTTAACAATTTCTTCCAGATTTTTATTAATTCTTACAGATATTATCTTCCCCATTTTTTAATCCTCTTTATAATTTATCTTAGTATAAATGTAGTGACATTATCTCATAAAGCTCTATAATTTATTGATCGTAATTATTGAATGTTTTTTATATAAGTTTCAGAATTTATTATTTTTAAGCGAGGTTCTATTTTTTGAAGAGATTTAAAATGGATATCATTAGAGACTAATATGAGATTTTTTTCTACAGTAATTGTTCCAATTAAAATATCAATCGTAGGTATAGGAGTACCCTTTTCTCTCAAAAATACAGCATTTTTAAAACTTTGCTCATAATGTATGGATGAAGGGTATATTACTGAAATCTCTTCATATTTTGAAGCCATGGGAAATTCTATAAGCGATAAAATCGTTGTAAATGTAATTCCTTCTTTAAATGGTCTTATTTTTAATTTATTACATTCTATTAATATGTTTGTATCCAATAACCACATTACTTATCTACACTTCTTTCTAATTCTTGTAATTGTTTTAATCTCTCTTCTTCCAATTTTTTTCCATATTCATAAAACATGATTTCATCTTGATCATTTAATTCATCAATTTTCATTAGTATTTCTGGATCTAATCGTTTTTTGAAATCTTTAATAGATAAGACATCAATTTCTTCTACTTTTTTAAGATAATTTGCAATGGATTGACGTAAAATTTCAGTCCATTTAATTTCAGGATGTTCCTTCATTTTTTTATGAAGATCATCATCAACGCTAAAAGTAATATTTGTCATAAGGTATTTAAGGGAAAACCCTTATTTAAGTTTTTCTTAATATGAATATTTTTAAATTCATTTTGGAAAAAATAAATATTAAAGAATGTAAAAATAAATAGGAAAAAGAATTATTCTTATAACTTATAATGATTGATTTTCATCTTCATTCAACGGGCTCTGATGGAACAGATACACCATCTCAAATAATTGATAAGGCTTTAGATCTTAAACTTAAAGCAATTGCTTTAACTGATCATGATACAATAGCATCGATAGAGGAATTTCTATCGTATGGAGAAAACAAAGATATAATTGTTATACCCGGAAAGGAAATTACTGGAAAAATTTCCCTGGAATAGAAATTTCCATACGACATGAACCTGAAAGAGAATTGATTGATGTTCATATTGTTGGTTTAAATATAGATCATAGATCTACAAAACTAATAAGGAAAATAAAAGATCAGATTAAAGGAAGATTGGAGCAGAAAAAATCAATTTGTAAAAGACTTAGAGACGAATTAGGGTTTAAAATATCATTTGAAGAAGTTAAATCCGTTGCAGGTAGCAAGATTATTGGTAGACCACATATAGTAGATATTATGATTCGTAATAATCCTGATAAAGTTAAGGGTAAATCCAAAAATGACTTATTTAAAATGATAAGTATTGGTGGAACAGCATTTGTGGATAGGGAAGTTGAATTAAATCTTGAAGAGTCAATTGGGTTAATCAATTTCGCTGGTGGCATCCCAATCTTAGCTCACCCAGGAATTTATAAAGTTTCAGATAGAAAGAAGTTAATAGAACTTTGTATAAATGCAGGGATAAAAGGTATTGAAGTGGAATATACTTACAGTAAGAATAGACCCTTTTATGGAACAGATGAAGCACGTTGGGCACAAGAGTTCCTCCCAACGTTTTACCGAAAAATTGCTAAAGATTTTAATTTACTAAAGTCAGGTGGCTCAGATTGTCATGGAGGGAAAAAAGGTATTAATATCGGAGAAGCAAATGTACCTGACTCTTACTTAAAGAATTTTATCTCTTAAACTTCATGATAAATTAGAAATCCGTTATTCAAAAGAAGTTATTTCTTAACACCTCTAATCACTTAAAAGGTTTTGTAGTTCCTCAATTTGAAGATCAATTTTTTTTATTAATTCGTTTAATTTTTCCTTTTTTTCTTGTAATTCTACAGCATTAATTTCACCCATTAATTCTTTCATCTCAAAATCTATTGATGTTTTAGAAAGATTAGCTTTTTTTATTTTTAACTCAATTAATGATTTTTTCAAATTTCTTTTCGAATTAGTTCCAATAACATTATCCTTTTCTTTTATTAGTTTAACACGTGATCTTGATTTAATTTTTACTAGAAAATCTTCTGGATTTAGTTTTAGCCCTCTAAATTCTTGAACAGTTTGGGGAATAATTAATTCTTTTTGGACTGGCTTTTCTTTTTTAGCTTTAAATGATACTTCAGAATTTTCCTCTATTAATTTGGGCCCATTTTTTGATTTTTGTTTTCGTAGTAAATTTAGTACGTCGAACTTTTTTTGGGTTTCTGGAAGCTGCGTTTTCCTAAGAAGTGGCGAGATTTTTTTTATTTCTTTCTCCTTTATAGGAGTTGCAGGTGTAGGAGGGGGTGCTCCAACTTTTTTTAACATATCCTTTATTTTCTGTGATTTATCATAAAATTCCTTTCCAAGTGAATCATCTCCTAATTGTATAGATATATCACTAATTTTATCGAATAAAAATGCTGATTTATTAAAATCCGCATATTTTAAAGCCTTAATTGCTTCCTCAGTCAATTTCTCTCTCTCTAATAAAGGTTTTAAAAGAGGAGAAACCTCAGCACTCATTTCTAAAACATCAGCGATTATTTGAATCATTTTATTGTGGTTTTCAGGATTTTTTGCTATCATAGAATAAGTTTTCACTCCCATAATTTTTTCTATTTTTATAGGATTCATTGCATCTTTTAAGTCTTGCTTATTGCCGATTACTGCCGTTATAGCATAAGTTGCTTGTTCTTTTATAAGCTCTAGGAAATACTTACTTTTTTCAACATTTTCTAATGTTGAGTCAGTAATTATAAGAACTGCATCACTTCCATTAATAAAATTATTCCAGAGATAGCGGAATTGGTCCTGTCCTGCAAAATCCCATAAATGAAAATGTAATTTTCCAATTTTTATAGTAGCAATATCACCGGTAATTGTAGGTATGTGTTGCATAGGAATTTCATCTTCTTTAATTAGTTTTGTAATAGTCGTTTTTCCAACTCCAGAGAATCCGACTAGAGATATTTTAGGACGTAGATTTCTATGGATGGAATCTACAATAGGATCAAATACTTCAAAAGTTTTCGCATCAAATTTATGATATAGGATATCTTCAAATAAATTTAAAAATTCATTTTTACATCTTACTAATTCCTTCTTAATATTTTCAGCTTTATCAGTTAAGCTGGCTACAAATAAAAAAACGAGATTAGTTTCTTTTTCTATTATGTATGATACTCTATATTTATAGAAATCGTGAGAATCTATTTTATTTTCACTTCTAATCATTAACTCATCGATAACATCATCTACAAAAAGATTTAAAACTTCTTGCTTTAATGCTTTACCGAAGTGCCTATAATATATAAGTTCATTACTTCTATAGATAAAAACCTGTCTTAAGATATATTTTCACCGTAATAATTTATATTATCGGTTTTAAAAACTATTTTGAAATATATTTAACTAAATCTTTAATAATTCCATATTTTTCTTTTTCAGCTTTTTCTCGTTTTAACATCTCTTCCATTTTCGAAATCTCCTTCGAAAAATTAAACACTGAAAATTCTTTAATCTCTTCTTCCTTTATGCCTTTATTTAATTTCTTAAGAAAAACACTTATACTTGGCATAAATTTTGCCAAATTTACATTTAAATCTAATTTTGAAATTAGGATTAATCCCAAACTGAATGTGAATATATAATTGTATTCTTGTGCTTCTAATGCAAAAGAATTTATTTTTGTTAGATTTAGTTCATTTGCAATTTCTTTAGAGGATGAGATCAACGATAATATCGCTTGAGGAATGACTTTTCCTTTAGCAAATTCCTTGATTAACGATCCTAAGATAATGCCATATTTATTAGAAATTGCACATTCAGCATTTAAATCGGATTTTAATTGAGAAATGATTTCTTCATAATTGATTTGTTTCATATTTCGATAAGGTCTTTTTAGTAAATAATGAAAAACAATTTATTTATATTTGCTTACTTATTTAATTCATGATACCTTGAAAATTTTAGTGAATTTGCTATTAATATTAAGAAATGAAAGCATTTAAAACACGATTTTCAGAAAAGGAATCTGATATTACAATTATTTCAGATACAAAAAATGCAATTTTAAAGGCTAAAAAGAGTTTTTATTTTCATCGAACAAACTTAGAAAAATATGTAGGAAAAGATTTACATTTTCTAGAATCATTTTCTCCAGTAAAAGTAAACACTAACTTAGAAATTATAAATAAAATGGCTAGTGTAGCTAATATTTGTGATGTGGGACCAATGGCGGCTGTAGCAGGAGCGTTAGCAGATTTAATGTTAAGAGCAATGAAACTAAAAAGCGATGCTGATGATTCTGAATATGAAGAATGCAAAATTGCCTTAGTCGAGAATGGAGGCGAAATTGCTATAGATTCTGAAGAATCGTTGACTATTGCATTGTATGCTGGGCAAAATGAGTTAAATTTAAACATTGGATTTTTAGTAAAAAAGGAGGATTGCCCTATTGGTATTGGTACAAGTTCAGCAACAGTAGGTCATGCAATTAGCTTAGGACAATCTGATGCTGTAACAATTTTTGCTAAAAATGCAGCTTTAGCAGATGCTGCAGCGACAAAAATTGGAAATATTGTAAAGGGAGAAGATATAGAAAATTCAATTAAAAAAGGATTAGACGCTGCAGAAAACATAGATGGAATAATGGGTGCTTTTATTTCAAGAGAAAATAAAGTTGGCCAAGTAGGTAAATTGCCTCAATTAATGAAGATTGAAGGAGATAAATATCGTCTTTTAAGAAATAAAATAGATGAATTATTTAATGATGATTTTGAGATTTTTAAATAATCCAAAAAAGTGGTGTTTCCTTTCCATTCATAATTCTTGAGGAATAAATTTTATTAATATAATCACGTTGATAATACTGATCAGATTCCTCTCGTGTTAATTGTCCAAATAATTCAAATTCCTTATTAATTATATATTCACCTTCAAAAATTAGATACACATCCGTATTGTATTTTATTTTAATTTCTTTTAAAATATTTACACCACTTTCGTTAATATGATTATTAAGAGGAAATACATCAATTGGAAATTTTAAGAAATAAAAATTTTCCTCATAAATTAATGCTTCTGTTTGATTTTCAAAAGGATATTCATAATATTTAAAAGCCTGACTCCAACCAAACTCACTGATTATTATATTTTTGTTATACGTATTATTCGAATACCATTGAATAGGGTTTATATCTCTTTTTTTTAATGTAAAAACTTTATAACTAGCGGATTCATAAAAATAAGTAGTAAATAATGAAAAAACTATTATAAATAGAATAAGAACTTTTATTCGTATTATGGAAATCGATTTTAATTTAATGAGCTTGTATAAATAAGAAATAAATCCTATAACAATAATCGGCGGGATGAGATAAAGAATTCTTTGCCAAATCTGGTTACTCAGAACCAAAGTATTAAAGGTGAAGCCGACCAATAAGAGAAGTGCTAATCCTAAACCCCATAGATATAGTGGTTTTCCTTTTGGTTTTTTTTGAAATAGAACTAATCCCCAAATAGCGAAAGTACTAATTAAAAGGATCTCTGAGACATAAAATATATTAATTATTGCTAAATTCAACCAGATAAGGTTTACGATTAAAAAAATTATCATAAATAAGATTAAAAAACTAAATATAAGAGGGATTATTATTTTGTCTTCAATTTTTTTGTATAATTTTTTTTCTTTCCCACTAATTATTAATTTATATGTTCCTTTTGAAAAACTAATTGATTTCTGTAATTTCCAAAGGATAAAGATTCCAGCTATAATTCCTGCTGATCCTGCTAAAAGAAGTATATACAATGGAAAATTTAATGGGATGAAAAACCAGTAATGCTCACTTCCAATACCAAAAAAATTCAATATTAGAAAAATGCCAAATAAACCTATTAAAAATATAAAATCAATCCCTCGCCTATAATCTTTTATGAAATATATTAAATATACCATTAGAAAAGAGATTAAGAAAAAGAGAGAAGTAATTACATGGGTTAGAATGGCACTTATAAAAATTAACGTAATTAAAGCATATATAAAAGCCATATCTGAAAAAATTATTCTTTTAGTTGGACGTTCTAATTCAATAAATTTTTGGAATCTCACATACAAAAGAAAAAAAATCATTAAACATTTTATCAATGCTGAACCCGATGGCCAATATTGAATCATCATAGCTGAAAATCCCAAGGAGGAAAATTCTAAAAGGAATACACCACAGAACGCTAAATTTTGATTTTTAAAAATTCGTTTAGAAATATTATAGAAGATTAGAGCAGATACGAAGAATGTATAAAAAACAAACAATTTTGGGATTAATATATGGTTAATTCCCGAAAAAAAATGAATTACCGCTCCAAAAATATTTAATCCTAATGTCCCATGATATCCTTCAAGTGGGAGTATATTTATATCTGTTATAATTCTACTATTAAGCACGTGAAGCCATGGATCGGTACCTACAAAATAATTCGATTTAACAATATTTAAAAAACAAATTAAGAAAATGAAAATAATTAATAAAATTCCATTAAGTGGAATTCTTTTTTTCAAATATTTAAAAAATGAGACAGTATTTAATTGTTGATTGAATTCATTAAAATTTTTATTTACAAATAAATTGAATGCCCCTTTCTGTATTTCTTTAAAGAAAATATAAAACATTAGAAGAAAGTATGAAAAAACTACAAAATAAAAGAAATAAAATTCTGTTAATGAAATATTAATCCAATAAGCAATATATCCTGTAAATATAATAAAAACTGAATTAATAACAATAGTTATACTTAATTTCTCTAAAAAATTAAAATTAGATTTTTTATATATAAGAAAGAAAATAGGATATGTTGGTAAAAATAGAATAATGAAAATTGTACTAAATATTACTAAAAATCCAAAAATAGATTCTATGAATAAAATTTCTGAAAATCCTAAGATAATATTTATTTTTGTTATTTTTAAAAAAACAAAAAAAAGTGATATTAAAGAAAGTAAGAAGATAAAGAGATGAATTCTTAAATGTATATAAAGAGCTACTTTTTTCAACTTAAGAATAAGACTATTCATTTTCTATCAAAAATTTAGTTTAGGTTTAAATTTACGTTATATTTTTCTGAATACCACGTAAAATAATCTCTTAATCCTTTCTCTTGTGTAAACTTAGGCTGAAATTTAATAAGTTTTATCGCTTTGGATATATCTGCAAAACTATGTAAAATATCTCCCGGTCTAGGATCGGCATAAATTATTTTTAATTCTTTTTTATTTGTTATTTTCAATGCTAATTTTGCTAAATCAGTAAGTTTTATAGGGGAACCAGCACCGATGTTTATAATTTCTCCTGATGCATTATTTTCCATTGCCAAAAGATTTGCCTGAACGACATCATTAATATATGTGAAATCTCTTGACTGTTCTCCATCTCCAAATATGATTAGATCCTTGTTTTTAATAAGTCTTCCTAGCCAAATTGCAATGACACCACTATAGGGAGAATCTTTTTGTCTGGGACCATATACATTAAAATAACGTAAAGAAATTGTATTTAATCCATATATTTCATAATAAGATTGCATATATGCCTCACATGCTAATTTTGCCACACCATAAGGAGAAATAGGTAATCTTTTCATGTTTTCTTTCTTAGGTAAAGCAGGTAAATCACCATATACTGAAGAACTTGATGCAAATATGATTTTCTCAATATCTCTTTGCCTAGATGCATTTAATAAGTTTAAAGTGCCATTTACATTTACATCATTACAAGATTCTGGCATTAATATCGATTGAGGGACGCTAGTAAATGCTGCTTCATGATATACTATATCAATATCTTTTAATATATATATTAAAAAGTTAAGGTCTCTTATATCTCCTTTTACAAAATGAAAATTTTTATTTTCTAAAGATTCTTCTAAGTTTTCTAGTTTACCATTAAAAAAATTATCAATCCCTGTTACTTCCGCTCCTAATTCAAGTAACTTATTTGTTAAATTGCTCCCTATAAAACCCGCAGCTCCAGTAACTAAAATTTTTTTATCTTCAAGTTTCATAGTTTTAATCTATAATTATAATATTTCAAGATAATTATAATATTTCAAATTCTTAATCAAGATTAGATAAATATCTCATAAATTCTTTTTTATATTCTTTTGGAGGTTTAACTGGTCTTTTTAAATCTGAATACTGTGTTAATTATCGGAAATTTCTAAAGAAATTCCCTTTTTTCTGGTATACTTTTCCAATCAGCTAAAAGGATTAAACCGCCTATAAAAGCAACAACTATCCAAAGTGTAAAAGCTGCTCCCGCACCTGCGGTATTAATAAGAGCTCCCGATGTAAAAGTTGTAATTGCTGCTCCAATATATCCAAATCCGTCAATAAATCCTGTAGCGGCAGATGCTGCCTTTCTTGTACCAAATTCCATAGGTATTGTTGAAACCAAGAGTGCGTGAGGTCCAAAATTTAAAATTCCTATTAAAATCAGTACTGGGATTCCAAAAACCATATCAAGTGGTGGCAATAAAGTGTAAATGAATAGTGTCAGCGATAACAAAATAAAAAACGTGCAAACTACAGGCATTCTTCTTTTTTTAACAAATCTATCAGAAATCCAGGCACCAACAAGAACTCCTATTAAACCTCCGATTGGGTAAAAAATAGATTTCCAAATGTTAAAATATTCCCCACCAGTTATATCAGGACTTAATAAATAAGGTAGCCAGTCAGTTAATCCATACCTGACTATATTCAAGCAAAATAAACCAAATGCCGCAAAAAGAACTGTTCTTGTTTTAATAATTGTGCTAAATGTATATTTAAATCCTAGAAATTCATCATTCCGGCATTCACCCATAACAATTTCACCTTCACATTCCTCTTCTAAAGTAGGTAAACCAACCTCTTCAGGAGCATTTCTAATTCGGAAATAAAAATGAATCGCCATGATAAACATGATAATTCCCGGAAAAATAAAAGTATATCTCCAATCTAAGCTAAAAGTATCAGTAATTAACATTGCTATTAACCATGATACAACACCCCCAAGTAGATAAGAAGTAGCAAGTCTACTTGACCATTTCCCTCTTTCTTCTGGAGGATACCAGTTAGCTATTGTTTTTACAGAAGGAGCCCATCCCATTGATTGGAAAAATCCATTTAATCCCCAAATTAGGAATACTAACCATATGTATCCAAATGCAAATCCCATAAAAAAGTTTATAACAGAAGATATAATTAAACCTAAAGTTATAAATCGTCTCGCACCAACTTTATCACCTAAAAATCCATTAACAAATTGTCCAAGTGCATATGCAAGAAAAAAAACTGTTCCTATTAATCCCATTACTGTAGTCGAAATCCCATATTCATCTATGATGCCAATTTTTGCTATAGATATATTAGTACGTCCAATATAATAGATCATATATGTGATCCAGACTGTAAAAAATATTCGCAATCTCCAGGATTTAAATTGTTTCTCTACTTCAGTTTTTTCAATTTTTTTTTCTATTTCATTCATTTCTTTTTTCACTTTTAATTCTTATATTTTACCGTTTTTAATTAACTGTTTAGCATACTCAAAATCTTCATCTGTATCCATTTCCACCCACTCTCCCTGAATATCCACAGCATACATTGAATAACCTCTGGAAATAAGTTCTTCAAGCATATCTGTTAAATATGCTTTTTGCATTGATGTTGCATCATGAAAACGACCCTCAAATTTACAGGTTTTATTATTTTTCGCACGATTGTAATTGCGAGTTAATATTTCTGCACCTTTTTTTGAAAATTTCCCGAGGCCGATGAATTCGCCATAACAAACATCAGGATTATAAAATTTTGATAGATGAATGATCTTACCGTCTTCTACAATTGCTAATTCAGCTTCGTCTGTAGGATGTTTCGTGCGTCCTTCATATCTCTTCCTCCAATCAGTATCTACGATAAAACTAAAATCATGAGGAGAATCCAAGAGTTTTTTGACAACAGTTCTACTGTACAAGATATCTGAATATGTGAAAATAAACCCATCTTTCATTGCCTCCTCAGCGTAAAATAAGGATTCGAGTATATTGTTGTTATAATAGTCATCATTATCATAGTAAGAAATATTTGGTAAGTCAATTTTTTCTTTTTGATATCCACGAACAATAGCAAAATCATCGACACCGTAGTGACGAAAAGTATCCATTGTTCTTTTAAGGATGCTTTTACCTTCAATTTCTAATAAACATTTTGGTTTATATTCAGTTAGAGGTCTTAATCTTGTACTCGGACCTGCAGCTATTATTATTACCTTCATCTCTTTTACTTCCTTGTTTGCTTCATATCGTATTACAATTCGCTCTAGAAGTGAAATATGCTCATTAAATTTTTCAGATGTTTTTTTATATCCGATTTTTTTGACACTCTCATAAATTTTCTTAATTTCTTCGAGATCTGAATATTTTTGTTTCGGCATATAATTATCTGAATAGTTTTTTAACTTTACAAGTGCGTTTACCTATAAAAACTTTTAGGAATTTGATTTTCAATAGTTTTTTTAGTTATTTAGAAAACCATGAATCTTTATTTAGGTAAGTTGATTAGATTTTCATTAATTTATTAGGTATTTCAGTTATTTTTTCCCTAACTTTAAATATATTTTCTCTCTTATTCATAATTCTACTATAACTCTTAGGAAAGTCAAAAGAAACTTTTTATAATTCAATAAGATCTTGAGAGAAAAACAGGAATTATTACAGAAAACTTTAGAAAACAGTAAAAGTAAGCCGAACGCAAAAAATTCAATGCTCCTTATTTAAAATATCGCTAATAATCCTAACGTAATTATAATATTGATTATTAATACTATCCATGAACTTAAATTAAAAATTCAGGAAGCTTTGTCCCTCAAAAACCAACTTATTAAATCATCTAAATGCTAGCAATTATTAGTTATTTGTAATATTTTCTTGCATGTTTGTTGAAATATAGTGGGAAATATAAAATCCAGACTACAATCTCCTTCCACCTTTGAAATAAGAGTTTTCTCCGAGCCCAAACTGACCGGAGTACAAATTTTAAGTACCCTGTTTGACTCAATTGATTTGACACTTCATTTAATTCTGTGTCTAAGATTATGAATCTTTTCGTATACTTATTGTATTTTCTCATTAATTTTTTTATACCTATTCCTGTTAACCTGTTATAAAAAAGTATGGTAATACAACCTTGCTTATCAACTAAATCAAGTTTACTTATTCCTGGATTATTAATGATCGTATTGTATTGTTCTAAGTTTTCTCTAAGGAATCTGGTTAATTGAGGAGGAAATTGTTGAGGAATAATTACATTTGCAGATCTTAATTTATGTAAAACACTTTTCTCATAGAGAGAAAGCAATAATGATTGAAATGTTTTATATGCTTTTAATTCAGATTTTAAATAAAACTGATATAATTCATTATAAATTTTAGTATGATCATTTTTAACATCCTCTTTTTCTAAATGATCTTCAGTTAAATTATACAATGAAAATATTCCGTTATTATTAACTAGTTTCCATTCTGATTTAATTATCATAGTTTTTTTTACTGCTTGAAACATTAAGTAACAATCTCCACGAATAGTTCTGTTTTTATTAATATCAATATTTTTCTCTATTAAATCCTTGAAAGATAATGATTCCCTTTCATAAGTGAGATTAATGTTTAGATAATCAAGGATAGTCTCCATGAGATCGATTAAATATACTCGCATTTTAATAGTTCTTGGAGGTGTTTTTGTTAAAGTTGAAGGGAGCTTTAAAAATAATATTGGCTGCATTGAGGATTGATGAATGTCATCGAAATGCAATAATTTTCTTTTTTTATACAATTTCTCATCATAAAAGCCATGATCAGAATTGATAATTATAATTGAATCCTCCCAAAAATTATTTCTCTTCAAATAATCAATAATATTACTTAAATAAATATCAGTTTGAGGACCACTTGGCCTAAAAAATGTAAATAAAAAATTATTTTTGTTAGGAAGGAAATTCTCGACTTTTTGAATAAATAATTGATAAACTTCTTTAGCATTTAACCAGTGATCTCCCTTAAACATGTCATCTTCATAATATGGATTGAGAATTTCTTTTAATATAGTAATTTGTTCTTTTCCAAAAATTATTGATTCAACATTATAATTGAATTTTTTTAAGGGTGTAATAAAATTTTGGAATTCCAGACTGGGGAGGTTCTCTATTGTACGATAATAATCAGGAAAGATATAATAAGGAAATCTACCTGTTAAAAACGAGAGAACAGATAAATTAGTTGATGGAAATTGAGAAATAGTATCTTCAAAGTAAAGACCTTCATTATTTCTTTGTAATTTCTTATAAATTGGCAGTAAACCATGCAGATCAGATCTTTCATAATTACAAATTGAATCTGTTATAATCCAGAAAATATTCATTTTAGCACCCAAAAGAATATAGTTAATACTTTTAATTTACAGATTGTAGAACTTTAATAACATCTTTTTCGATATTTTTAGCTTTAATTATCATAAATGATAAAAACACAATACACATAAAAAAAACATATCCAATCATAATAACCTCTAATATGCAAATAATCCCAAAATTTATGTATAATAAGAAACCAATTAGAAATAATGTTGTAATCATATGAGTGTGACTGAATGCATTAGTAAGATTAAATCCAATGCTCTTTAATATCTTAAAAAAGCTTTTTTTAGTTGTTTCATGGTTAACGAATTCACTCTCTTGATCAGGAATATTTTTAGTTCCACTTTTTGTCGAAGCGATGATGGCTATTTTACGGACTGTTCTTACTCCTATTAGGAAAAAAGTTGCAACAACACCAAAAATTATGTACAAAAATTCTGCATTAATCCTATAAATACTATAACCAAAAGAAAAGAAAAACCAACCCTGAAAGAATAGATGACCTATTTCATCATAATAAATACCACGCAAAGAGGTTTGTTTTTTATATCTAGCAACTTCTCCATCAACTTCATCAGAAATATAGTAAATATATAACAAAATAAAACCAATTATAATTAGGATATTATTTCCAATCCCTATTAATAATAATCCTATTAACCCAATCAAGAGTCCTGAGATAGTAATAAAGTTAGCATTAATTCTAGTCTTTACTAATAGCCAAGTAATATATTTTGAGAAAAATGTGAAAATCCAATGCCACCAATCTCTCTTTTTTTTTCTTTTTTCAAGTTTTTTGCCCTGAATTAACTGCTTAAACTCTTTAAAACTTTCGGGTTTCATTTTAACTTTCTTAAAATATCCAATCGAGAATATATCTCTAAATTCGACTAACAATTTATTATTTGTTGAAATTTTCAAATTTAAACATATTTAGAAGAAAAAATAATTTCATGATGAATAAATCTATAGTTAATATAAAAATTTAATAATTTTTGCTAAGAATCCCCATAGATGCCGATAATTTCTACAAGCAAGTCTATTATTTACATCAATTTTAATTTGGGGGTAATTTGGGTGCATGTAACGAATGATATTTTGATCAGTAATATTTATTCTTGGCGTTTTGGAGTTTTTTGAGTAAGCCTGAATATTTTTTTCTTTATAATAATCCCTTAGTGATTTCCAAATATGATGTTTTTGTAATTGAATGGCTTTTACGACCTCAAGAAAATCTTCAAAAAATTTTATCAAAAAACGTTTTTTTCCTATGAAAACACCTGCATTTAAATGACGATTGTTTGAACCATTAAATCTCTTAGCCCATCTACGGCATTCCTTTGTAGGATATCCTTTTACCATACTAGTAGACATAAATAAAAGTTCACAATTAAATTTAGAAAATATATTTACGATTTTTTGTGGGTTTTCTCTCATAATACAATCATTAGAATCACAATAAAGAATTAAATCTTCTTGGCATTTTCCACTTTTAAGATATTCTAATATCCATTCTTCTTTATATATGTGGTTCCAATTCTTTTTCTCATGGTGACTTAAGACTATGTAACCTTCCATTCCTAGATGATCTAGGCTTTTTTCAAATAAGCTCTTGGTTTTATAATTATGCGTCAACACTATAGCTAAATCATTTGGTTTTTTGAATTTTTGATAAAAGATGTGATTATCTTGCATATCCTTAAATACTTCTTCAGCCCAAGATTTTCTATGTATTATCGGGCAACTAAAGTCGATATGCTTTTTTTTTCTAACTTTAATCACTTTTGTTTTTATCTTTTTACCTATTTCTAATATATTTTTAAATAAATGGGTAATATAATCTCTAATTCCGATTGGCTCTTGATCAAGATTTATTGGTTTACTAAAAATTCCTACTTTAGGTTTGTTATATGGTCTCATTTTGAATTCATTTAGCTTTAATTACTTAAAAAGATGAAAAATTATACAATTATTTCTTAAAAATCTTTCTTGGATTTAAAACGTTTAACTTTTACATAAACTTTAATCGCAAACTTAATTTGAAATTCATAATTCTCCTCGTTAATTCATTTTAATCATAAAAAAAGTGTAATAATCAATATGGAACATAATAATACGAAGAATAATTTAGCTAAAGATAATGCTGAATACCGAAATCTAGCTACAAATTCATTTTTCTCTTTTTTATTCAATTATAGTTCATTATTTTTTACATTTATTTATTCATTTCTTTTGGCAAGATTATTTACTGACGTTGTTTGGGGTTTTCTAATATTGGCTACATCAGTCATTACTGTAATTGTAGTAATTACATCATTATTGCCATCAGGCCTAAATTTTGCTTTAAATTATTATATTCCAAGATATCTTGTTTTAAACGAAAAGTCTAAGATTAAATCATTAATTAAAAACTCAATTATAATAAAATTTTTATTATTAATTCCCGTTTTTATTATCAGTATAATTACATTTATGATATTTGGAGATATTTTTGAACTTAATTTAGAAGATAAAGTTTCTCTTTTATTTTTATTATCTCCAATGATTTTTATTAATAGTTTCAATTATATTTTAAATGCAATAAATAGAGGTTTTAGCAAATTTAATTATAGTTTTATATTTTTATTACTGAAAAATGCTATACACATTATCCCCCTTTTAATTTATTATATATTTGATATTAATATAACAATAGAGACTGTTGCTTTTATTATCTTGATTTCCGCTGGAATTCCATTTATACTTAATTTTTTATTCATTTTTATTATAATATATAACATTAAATCTCCTAAAACTGAAACAAATTCATTCAGAAAAGATTTATCTATGGCTTTTAAATATGGTAGACTTATAGGAATTACAGATCTCCTTGAAAGACTTTCGTCAGAAGCACAAATTCAAGGAATTGGATTTTTTGAATCATCCGATATTGTTACGGGTTATAAAATCGCTAATAATTATCAAAGATTAAGCGAATATTCTAAAGTTTCTTTTCAAAGCCCCTTATTAACCTCTTTTACAACATTGAATACTAAAGATAATTACGCACAATCAAGAATGATTTATAGAATTATCTATAAAATTACACTATTTCTATTGTTAATCATATCAGGTATTTTAATTTTTAGTGTTGAATTTATATTAGATGTTGTTTTTCTTGAAGACCGTTTAATTTATTCAAATTTGTTAAGATTAGTTGTTATTGCATCGATATTCAGGATTCTTGACTTATTTCTCCAAACATACTTAAATGCGCAACGTAAAGTAAAAATATCATTAATGTTGAAAGTTACTCATATTTCAATTAGTATCCCCTTATTTTTTATTGGTCTTGTTTATTTTGGAGTTGAGGGAGCTATTATTTTAGGTTTAATTTTAGGAAATATCATTTCTTTAGTTATTCAAATATTTACAACTTATAAAATTGGAAATATCACATTAAATCTTAAAAAATTCTTAATTTTATATTTTACTTTTTTTATTTCATTAGTTCTGACAATATTTTTGAAAACTTATTTGTTCAAGGATGTTAGTTTAATGTTTATACAAAACTTAGGGTTATCTCTTATTAAGAATTTTGACTTTTTATCTATTGGCTCGTTTTTAATAATTTTTATCTTTCTTAATTTAGTTCTTAAAACTATTAGTTCTTCTGATATCAAAAATTTTGAGGGTCTCTTAAAAAAAGAAAGATTTTTTGACAAAATTTTGCTGAAAATTTTATATATTTTAAAAAGATTTACAAGAGATTGATTTATGAAGAGAATCAATCTAGTTTTAAAGATTCATTTTATTTTTCGATGTTTTTTATTATCCAATCATATGTTTTTTGTAAACCTTCATCAATGTTGATTTGTGGTTGATAATTTAATATTTTTTTAGCTTTTGTTATACCGGCATAAGTAATATCTACATCTCCTTTTTGTTTTCCAACATATTCAACGTTTTTAGGTTTATCAGCAATACTATACATTTTATCAATTAATTGATTAACACTAATTGGGCTAGAACAACCCAAATTAAAAA
>SDBS01000634.1_pt1 | contig 34777 bp, 31 predicted proteins | sample 2277091 | NCBI WGS metagenome assembly SDBS01 (sample SAMN10404972, study PRJNA504765) | marine sediment metagenome | isolation source: marine sediment core GS10_PC15, 163 cmbsf | place: Arctic Ocean: Southern Knipovich Ridge | collected 2010 | reverse complement strand
TTATTCATATCTAGCTTAATCAATATTTTTTCTACGATTGTTCTGATGCGGGTTTTATAATATTCAAGAATCATCACGCCAGGAAAAGCTGAACCTGCTGCAATAAGAGGACTAATTATTTGAGTTATTACAAAGATTTTGATACCTTTGAAGATGGAAACATTTAAATACCGATAATTCACATTTATAACTCAGATGAGTTTTGACCGCGTTGGGATCATCGAAAATGCAAGACCTGCTCAAGACCCATTGTATGATGTTTACAGTACCTGTTTGTAACTAACTAGAAATAGATTGAAACTTTTTAAACCATCTCTTACAATCCTTATCAAATTGTTTGTAACTAACTAGAAATAGATTGAAACTTTCCATCGAGGCCAGTTCAGGTGTTTATATCTTGTTTGTAACTAACTAGAAATAGATTGAAACGCGTCAGGATGTACTGCAAAATCGTATGACATAAAAGTTTGTAACTAACTAGAAATAGATTGAAACGATAGAGCATGGATTGCTATTAAGAAGTTCTTATAAGGTTTGTAACTAACTAGAAATAGATTGAAACACAACACTTCTATTTTCAATACCAACTAGAGAAAACGTTTGTAACTAACTAGAAATAGATTGAAATGATCATTCCAAAGTACATTCCTGCAAATACAATAAAGTTTGTAACTAACTAGAAATAGATTGAAACGGATTTTCACTTTTATAAATAGCGCTTCCAACAACGAGTTTGTAACTAACTAGAAATAGATTGAAACTCCTTGTAAGCCCTATGCTTTGTAGCATGAGTTTCCGGTTTGTAACTAACTAGAAATAGATTGAAACAGCATTATAGCTGCTATCTGAGCGTTCTCTTTTGAGGTTTGTAACTAACTAGAAATAGATTGAAACTCGAACATAAACTCAACGACTTCAAGTGCTTTTAAGAATGTTAGTAACTAACTAGAAATAAATTGAAACTCCACAATACAAGCTACTCCGATCATGGTCTAATGGGTTTGTATTTAACTAGAAATAGGTTGAAACCCGTCTTTATTATCGTAATGTCCTCCCATAAATCCCCGTTTGTAATAAACTAGAAATAGATTGAAACTTGCACCCAATAAGAATTTAGCCGTTTCACCTATGAAAAACAAATAGAATAGGTCAAATTACACCAGAAAACTTTAGAGAGAAACATTTAAATACTTGTCATTCACATTTATAACTCAGATGAGTTTTAACCGCGTTGGGATCACCATAGGTGCAAGACCGGCTCAAGACCCATTGTATGATGTTTACAGTACCTGTTTGTAACTAACTAGAAATAGATTGAAACTCTCGGAAATCATAAGTACCATAATAGACTCCCTCTTGTTTGTAATTAACTAGAAATAGATTGAAACGTTTGAAGCACCCGAACCTGTTGTAAGGTCATATCGTTTGTATTTAACTAGAAATAGATTGAAACATTCTTTAGTCCCCAATATTTACTGGTTTTCCAAATCGTTTGTATTTAACTAGAAATAGATTGAAACGGAATATAAGTAAACTCTATTTTTGCGGTATCCCAGTTTGTATTTAACTAGAAATAGATTGAAACTTTTTTACAGCTATATCTCTATGAATCCACCAATCAAGTTTGTAACTAACTAGAAATAGATTGAAACTCAAATATTAGTTAAGCATTGAGGTATATCTTTTCACGTTTGTAACTAACTAGAAATAGATTGAAACCTTTCCGTGACCTGTTGTAAAAGCCAGGATTTTAGGGTTTGTAACTAACTAGAAATAGATTGAAACTCTGTTAAACGAGGAATTGGAGCTTGTTTCAGACAAGTTTGTAACTAACTAGAAATAGATTGAAACGAGTTTTCGAGTTCCAGAATATGGCATTTTTACCTTGTTTGTAACTAACTAGAAATAGATTGAAACTTTTATCCTGCATTTTTTTACACCAATGTGTGCTAGTTTGTAACTAACTAGAAATAGATTGAAACATGCCATAAAATTAACAACATTAGATTCTGGCAAAGTTTGTAACTAACTAGAAATAGATTGAAACTTTCCATCTGCGTCCCATTTAACTAAGGCAATATCGTTTGTAACTAACTAGAAATAGATTGAAACTAGATATTCTTTGAGCCAATTGTAACTATTAAGACGTTTGTAACTAACTAGAAATAGATAGATTTATATTACCCAAATAGTAAATCGTAAAATGTAATTCATTTTTTTTTACCAAAAATGTGCTATATTTAAGGTTTTAAAGGGCTCAAACATATCAAATCACGAATCACATCGTATTATGAGAAATATTTAAATATAATAATTACTTCAAGATGAATGAAGGATAAAAAAATTGACGCTAATCGACTTAAAATATAAACCAATCCGAGTTTTATGGGACCTAGGTTACGAATTTGTAAAAAGGGCATTAACAATTAAAATAGAAATAGAATTGAATTAAAAATTATTTTTATCCTCAAGAATATAAAGTTAAAAAAAAAGATTAAAACTATGGCAATTGTAGTAGTACCCGCAGGGGAAATAGGTTTTAAGATAATCAAAGAAATAATCGCTGTAATTAAAAAGTTTAAAGAGCGAATTAGAAAAAAGAGTGCAACCATTGAGGATCCAAAAGAAATCGCTGTAATTAATTTATCGGGACGCCCTCTTTCTGATCAGGCTGTAAACGAAATTAAAAAATGGGACAAATACAAAATCATATCTAAAACAATCCCTAGTATAGATTTGACTAATCCAACCACTTATATGGAGAACATTTTAATGTTCTGTTCTAAGACAGTTAAAGAGCTAATAAAGAAGGATAAAGTATTGAACAATATATTGCTTGGAAAATACGTAATAATTCCTCCTGGGTTATCCTCCATTTCAATGGTTTTTACAACCATATTTCACGGGATTACGGGACGATTTCCAAATAGTTCGTTCTTTTTCAAGAGCGGAATGACATATAATTTAATAAAATACTTTGATTTCCAAGAATTACGCAATAGATATCGAAGCATTAAAAAACCAGAAACTCCCGAAAAGGATTTTGTTGTAATCAATCTTTCGGGGAGATTTTTATCGCAAGAAGCAAAAAATGATATCAACAACTGGGGAAAGTGTACTATCGTAGAGAAACAGATTCCAAATGTAGATTTAAGCAACCCCAATACGTACGTAGAAAATATAATAACATTTTGCGATAAGATCATTAAGGAACTAATTGAACATGATTTACTAGCTAAAAACCTTATTCTGGGGACCTATACGATGATACCTCCTGGAATGAACGCCATAGCTATGGTATTTTGTGCTATTCTTCATGGAATAACGGGACACTTTCCCATAATGTCCTTCCTCTACAAAAGCGATGTAGTTTTTAGCGTTACGAAACCGTATGATTTTCACGATTTGCGATTACAATTTCGAACTATTAACTAAAGAAAATTTCTTTTCGATTTTCGAAATTTTTTAACACTAGATACTGATTATGTTTAGTTGTTGTTCGAGGAGATCTCTAATCGGTCCGTCACCAATGTGGATTTTTAAAGATTCAGTATCCCAGTCTCCGCGCGTTTTTCCTCGCCATAAACCATAAATATGAACAGAATTCTGGTTGCCTTGAACCTTTATAGCTCCAAAATAGACACCGCAAAGGTAGAGAAAATCGTATAAATTTTCCCAATTTCCAGAGAATTCTTCAGGAAGCTCCTTCATAGTAGGCACTCTAAGGTCTAAGCAAACTATGCCTGGTCCCCTGCCTTGATCGTGAATGTGTTTATCAGAACTTACCATAAGTAAATTGTAATTGTGTTTAGTGATTTGGTCTCGAAAATCGTCGATTATTTGTAAGTCACTATCAATACCTTTAAGTATCTCCAAATTATCGTTCATTAGACATCTGGACTTTATTTTCTGTTTGTTAAACTCTACCCGACCTATATGCATAGTTCGCGAATAAAGAGAATCGGTATTCCAGAAATTGCTAAAAATATCATGAAATTTGCGATACATTTCGCTTTCCTTAAGTTCTTCTAATTGACCTTCAGGAATGTTGCGGGCAGCACGTAATTCTTTGGAAACTATCAGCGATAATACAAAAAAAAAGATGGAAATATCCCTTTTATAGGTATGTTCTAAAACAGAATAAATTCTATTTATATAACTATTCGTATCCATTCCCACAAATGTGAATCTATCGCCTTTTAAGGGGTTAATCTCTTTAATTTTATCTAATTCGTTTAGGAGATCGTCCCAATTAGTCAATTTTAAAAATCCAGAGCCTATTAAAATATTCCGAAGAATATTATATTTTGGAATAATATCGGGAAACGAGTTTTCGGGTAATCGCTCTGAATACTCCTTATTATTTACTAAACGTTTGACTACTACAGGATCGTCTAAATCAACGCTGAATACATTTTTTAGGATTAAAAACGGGTAAATGTCTAATCTCCAATTATCTCCTGCGTGTAACACGTTCAAAAGGATAGGTAACTCGTCTCTCGTTAATATAAAATCGTTATGCTTTTCTTTCATTTTTTTTCATTATCTCCTTTATGTTTATTAATCTTTGACTACCAGCAGGGATTTTTATAAAAGGAGTATCTTTGTATTTTTGATCCCGTAAATGAAGATAATATAGTTTTGCGATGGTGGATTTTGGCTGAGAAGCGTACCACATTGCGATTCCGGACATAAATTTACGCCCTGGAGTCATGTCAATGGCAATCTCGTCATTTATATGCTTTTCGACTACTTCTTGAAAAGTATGAGAATATTCCTTTATATTACTTTCGTTTGCATCAACCGACTCAATAACAGGCTCGCTTGTACCATATTCATTCAAGATTTTTATTAACCAAGTTAGTACGAGATCGTAATTTTCTTTTATCTTTTCATCTTGGGTTTGGTTGTTTAATAATACAACCTTTTCGGGAACAAAATTCTCCCATTCATAATAACACGCCGCCCATAAAGGATTAATAACTGCAAACGGACTCCATCCTACTGTTGATATCCACACTTTCATAAGATTCGCACTGTTAGATATTTAGGCTATCAATAGATATTAAAAAAACCCCTCATATAAATCTAATGTTTTCAGTTTGAGTTTAAAACCTATGAAGACTAAGAAAAAGGTAAATGTGTTTTTCTTCTTATTATTTCTAGGTAAATATATACCTCAAGCCAATGTTCATATTCATCTAATTCTTACATTTCAATCTATTTCTATTTAGTTACAAACATCTAGAGGTGATAGAAGTTTCAGAAAATCGTATTGTTTCAATCTATTTCTAGTTAGTTACAAACAATGATTAATATGAAAGAAGGATTAATATTTGCAGGTTTCAATCTATTTTTAGTTAGTTACAAACTTTAAACTAGTTTCTTATGGGTTAGTGGAAGAATTGTTTCAATCTATTTCTAGTTAGTTACAAACGGTTATGTATATATTAAGGGAGCGAAAGCAAAAATGTTTCAATCTATTTCTAGTTAGTTACAAACGAGATAGAAATTTTTCCATCAAGACAAGAAAGAAATGTTTCAATCTATTTCTAGTTAGTTACAAACCCGACGCTTTTAAAGGGCACAAACCTATAGGCTCGTGTTTCAATCTATTTCTAGTTAGTTACAAACAAGAATAAAGAGTACTGCCGAGAAGATTGTGGCGGGTTTCAATCTATTTCTAGTTAGTTACAAACGCAGATACAGAAGAAATATTAAAGCGAGCAATACAAGTTTCAATCTATTTCTAGTTAGTTACAAACGCAACCAACAGTAGTACATTATATTAATATGCAGCGTTTCAATCTATTTCTAGTTAGTTACAAACGACTACTAGGAGGTCCAGTAACTCAAGACGGGAAGGTTTCAATCTATTTCTAGTTAGTTACAAACAAATATGTAAAGGAGGATTTATGATTACTCTTCACGTTTCAATCTATTTCTAGTTAGTTACAAACGAGAAGAAAAAATATCAGAAAATGATTTAAAAAAGTTTCAATCTATTTCTAGTTAGTTACAAACCGTTAAACAATGAGGCTTATGATATGTCGTACAGAGTTTCAATCTATTTCTAGTTAGTTACAAACATGACAGTAGAAAATATGAAAGATAAGAAGATAAACGTTTCAATCTATTTCTAGTTAGTTACAAACTTTATTGAAGTTAGGCAAAGAAAAAAAAGCCCATTTTTCAACCATGTTTCAATCTATTTCTAGTTAGTTACAAACAAGAGAATGGTAGTACCTTAACTATAATTATTTAATGTTTCAATCTATTTCTAGTTAGTTACAAACGAGACTCCGAGCAAGTCTTCTACTAATTTAGCAAAGTTTCAATCTATTTCTAGTTAGTTACAAACAGTTAAAGCTAATAGTTATATAAAATAATAATTCTAGTTTCAATCTATTTCTAGTTAGTTACAAACAAACATTATTTCGATGGTTAGACTAGAGGAGTGCTTGTTTCAATCTATTTCTAGTTAGTTACAAACAGGTACTGTAAACATCATACAATGGGTCTTGAGCCGATCTTGCATTTTCGATGATCCTAACACGGTCAAAACTCATCTAATTTATAAGAGTGAAATACAAATATATAAACTTTTTCATTGATAAGTCCCCCTCCTTCCTGATCGCACCAACAATACTATTCAAAAGAACAATCTCCGTATGTATTTTTCTCTGTTCGCGATTTTGGCTCGAAACAACGAAACCAAGTAGTCGCGTGTTTAATAAAACTTTTAGTTAGTTACAAACATTAAGCAATAATAATTTTGGTTGAAGCATAAAAGTTTCATTTCATTTTATTTTATGCTGGATGCGTTCGGTAAATATTCATTTTTTCTTTATCTACAAAACTCTCTAATATCTTCTTTGTCTATTTCTATTCTGACTCTGACTCTGTCTGAATTCTTTATCGTATTTAAACAGTTTAGGATTTTTTAAATCTGTTGGTATTGTTTGGTGGATAATGTGCTTAAATGGACTACCGGGATGAATCGCACGATTCGACATAAACCATTCGTAGTTGAGATCGCTCCCAACATTGGATGGATATTCGACATTAGATGGTGCGTTCTCAAAGTCGGTTATTTTCATGTACATTGATAGAACTTTTGGATCACATCCTAAGAGTGCGGCTGCATCTGCATTTTGAAAGGTCCTAGTTTCATCTCGAATTGTTGTCGAATCTACAATTTCGTAATTTATGGTATCATCATATAGCGATATTTTCCTAACATGAATATTATCTACTATAATCTTGACGCTACCGAGCCCTAGTGGTTTTCCCATGCCAATTTTATGAGCGTTTTCCTCATTATTCCCTATCTCTAACGTCCAAATTAATTTCTTTAATTCTTCTTCGTTTAAATTGTTAAAATACACCTTGAAAGTAAAATTATTATTTGATCGAAGAGCCCTTATCCCTACATTGCGATAATAGAGCTTCTAAGCACGATATAAGGGATGTAATTCTTTGTTCTTTAATTTCAGCAAAAAAATATGAATTTTGATATCTATTTAAAGCTATCTGAAGATATTTAATATTTTTGTTGGAAACAAGGAAAATTTTTCTAATCTCTTCAGTCCGGAAGAGTTTAATTATTCTCCTCAATTCGACTATCCTATCTTTGTCAATTAAAAATCTCTCCCTCATTTTTCTTGGAATTGATCCAAATGAAGTAGAATCTTTGCTGAATATGGAATTAATTTTGCTATCTGTTTTAATTCTAAATACCTGAGCTGACCGATATAAAAGAAGTGCTAGATCAATGAAAAATAACTCTATTCCTAATTCTTTTGGTTTAGTGTAATCATTAAAATATTCATTATAATTATTTGATTTATAAGTATACTCTAAAATCACTGGTGGAAAATGAAAAGAGTAAAAGTTAAGTTCATTGTTATACTCCCCAAAATCTCTACATTCAAAATCATATGAGTTAGCTTTTCTGATGGTTAGATCATCATAAATTTTATAACTCTCATCTTCCATATCAATACCAATAATATACCCCTTAATGCTGTATTCAGAAGGATTTTTCATTAAATCATTATATAAATACTTAATAAAATGTTCAATTTCTTTTTCGCAAATCTCCTCTCTACATTTGACTAATGTTATATTAAGGAATTTTTGGACTAATTTCTCTATCTTCTCTAGGTTTAAATCAAAATTATTTTCGATGAATTCAATGAGTTCATGATACTCTACAAATTTGTCAAGGTCACCAAAGTATGGATTGTAGGTCGTATATTCATGCTTTGTTATTCTTTTGGAATTTATTTGAGTAGAAGTTATGAATTCGGGTACAATGACTTGATATTCTCGTTTTTTTTTATCACTTATATCGAGATTTTTAATGATTGTGTGAAAAAGTCTTTTTGTTCTTTCAAAGAACTCTTTTTTAATCATTGTAATCAATCTCAATTTAAAATATCTTATTTATTTATTCATAATAGTTATTAACTCATCGTTTAATTCTTTTAAATCCTCTAATTTATTTTCAAATTCATCTCTATTAATTTCCTTTAAACCGTGGACATATTCATTTCTATAATAATAGAGTTTAGCTAATTTATCCGCAAATTCATATGGAATCTTTTTAGAATCCAGTAAAACGCTCATTATTTTATTTGTAGTATACGGTTTAGAGATTAGAGGAATAAGATATTGTGTAAGAGCAAAGTTACTAAGATTAACTTCAATATTACGGAATATTTGTAAAAATTCTCCTTGTTTCCTTGATATATCATCTGTAATAAGAATTAATTCAAATTGAAATAACCTAGATAGTAAATCTTGAGCAAGTATCACATATTTAGTTACAAAACTTTTAATAACTGAAATTCCGCTTCCTTGATGATATAAATTATTTCGTATCACATGAAAGCATTCAATTTTATCAAGTTCATCTAATGAAATTTTATCTTCTGAATACTTCTGCAACAGATCTAACATTTTTGGAAAATTTTTAATTCCTTTATCATATTCTTTATATCCAATTCCTAATGTTCGCTTATTAAGAGCTAAATAGGATTTTATCATTAGTTCTATAGCATTATCAATACATATCATAGCAATCCTTAAATTTGGTTCTCCTCTGGATTCTAAAAGAGAAACTGCGTGCTCAATTAACTCCTTTGGTCCTAATATCCAAATATTCTCTGACAAAATCTCGCACTTCTAATGTGTTTTTAGATTTTACCTTTTATTTCAATAATATAAATTTCATATAAATTTTTTATGATCACTATGTAATTTATAGAAGATGAAAAGAAAGTTTTTAACAACACAAATTTTCGCCAAAAAACCGAAGGTAATGGAAGGTAAAGGCTATTACGACTGGGTTTCAGCAAGAATTAAGAGCTAAATTTCTACTTTTTTATCATTTTTTTTAATTAATTCATTTAGAAACGCGATCTTTTAATTCTACGCTGTAGATTAAGTCTTTATTCATATCTAGCTTAATCAATGTTTTTTCTACGATTGTTCTGACGCGGGGTTTATAATATTCAAGAATCATCACGCCAGGGAAAGCTGAACCTGCTGCATTAAGAAGGCTAATTATTTGAGTTCTTACAAAGATTTTGATACCTTTGAAGATGGAAACATTTAAATACTTGTAATTCACATTTATAACTCAGATGAGTTTTAACCGCGTTGGGATCACCATAAGTGCAAGACCGGCTCAAGACCCATTGTATGATGTTTACAGTACCTGTTTGTAACTAACTAGAAATAGATTGAAACTTCCCATTTCTTAGTTCTTCAGACACCTTGAACAAAGTTTGTAACTAACTAGAAATAGATTGAAACTAAATTATCTGGGATTTCTACACCGTAATACTTTTTCGTTTGTAACTAACTAGAAATAGATTGAAACTTGTAAGTCCTCCCGCTTCACTATTGCATAATCTTGTTTGTAACTAACTAGAAATAGATTGAAACTGGAATGTGTTCTAATACTTCACAAATCAAAATTAAGTTTGTAACTAACTAGAAATAGATTGAAACCCTATTACTGCTTGAACAAAACTATTGACTACTCTCGTTTGTAACTAACTAAAAATAGATTGAAACTCTCCGTCAATTTCTCCTTGAAACGAAGTAATTCTGGTTTGTAACTAACTAGAAATAGATTGAAACTCGTTATCTGGTATAAGTACGTATTTTCGAATTGCGTTTGTAACTAACTAGAAATAGATTGAAACACAACACTTCTATTTTCAATACCAACTAGAGAAAACATTTGTAACTAACTAGAAATAGATTGAAACTCTCATACCATAATGCCATTTTTCAACAACATATCGTGTTTGTAACTAACTAGAAATAGATTGAAACCCTGTTATCATGGAGAACTATCATTACTCCACCCTTGTTTGTAACTAACTAGAAATAGATTGAAACCGAGTTGCAAGAGCATTAAACACTCCATTGTATCCACGTTTGTATTTAACTAGAAATAGATTGAAACTGATGTTTGCTTAGTTCATATATTTTCTCAGCAACAGTTTTATTTTACCTAGCAATCGATTGAAACACTTTGCTCTAATCAATTTTGGATTTCTCTAATCAACATTTCCAATTGTATTTAACCATCAAAATATTCACTCTGAGGATACCGATCAGAAAGCTTTAAATACAATTACAACAAAAAATAGATTGTGCTAATCCGAGAGGATTGCAAACTAGAAATAGATTGAAACCCTTTTCCAACTTCTGTGTTAATAGGGATATTATTGTTTGTAACTAACTAGAAATAGATTGAAACATTAAGAGAGGAGAACCATGGAATAAGAATTTACGTCTGTAATTAACTAGAAATAGATTGAAACCCTGATTACCGGAAGCTTTATCTGGCTGTAACTGTGTTTGTAATTAACTAGAAATAGATTGAAACTTTCACCCACTAAGAATTTGGTCGTTTCACTTACGTGAAATAACTAAAAATAGGCTTAATTTGCCCAGAAAAAGTTAGAGAGAAACATTTAAATACTTGTCATTCACATTTATAACTCAGATGAGTTTTAACCGCGTTGGGATCACCATAAGTGCGATACCGGCTCAAGACCCATTGTATGGCATTTTCAGTACCTGTTTGTAACTAACTAGAAATAGATTGAAACAATGTTAAAGACGCGCTCGTCTCGTTTTCTTTACCGTGTTTGTAACTAACTAGAAATAGATTGAAACTTTAGAATCGGTATTCTGACGATTTTTCCTTTGCGAGTTTGTAACTAACTAGAAATAGATTGAAACTCAATTCTAGGATTACAATAAGGTAATTTATCGCACGTTTGTAACTAACTAGAAATAGATTGAAACGAGTAGTCTTCTTGTGCCCTCGCCAACTGTGTACAGTTTGTAACTAACTAGAAATAGATTGAAACTTTAGAATCGGTATTCTGACGATTTTTCCTTTGCGAGTTTGTAACTAACTAGAAATAGATTGAAACGCTTTACTTCCATCAATTCGATGGTTGTTGTAGCAGTTTGATTCTTGTTTGAAACTAACTAGAAATAGATTGAAACAATTTCTCATAAGTAGTAGGATTTGATGTTATAAAGTTTGTAACTAACTAGAAATAGATTGAAACTTTCACCCACTAAGAATTTGGTCGTTTCACTTACGTTAAATAAATAAAAATCGGCTTAATTTGCCCAGAAAAAGTTAGAGAGAAACATTTAAATACTTGTCATTCACATTTATAACTCAGATGAGTTTTAACCGCGTTGGGATCACCATAAGTGCGATACCTGCTCAAGACCCATTGTATGGCATTTTCAGTACCTGTTTGTAACTAACTAGAAATAGATTGAAACTGGGTATATGATGTTAAAAGCGTTCGTTCAACTAAAGTTTGTAACTAACTAGAAATAGATTGAAACATTTTCACGTCCTCTAAAAGCTCTAGTGAATCTTCTTGTTTGTAACTAACTAGAAATAGATTGAAACTAGGTAATGTTGCTAAAACCGCTGAAGGTAGGAATGGTTTGTAACTAACTAGAAATAGATTGAAACCTTTTAAGACGGTTATATTTATCAAATAGTTTGTAATGTTTGTAACTAACTAGAAATAGATTGAAACTCGTCATTCTGAGCCGATTTAGGACCAAAACTCACCGTTTGTAACTAACTAGAAATAGATTGAAACTAGAGTAAAAAGTGTATTCCTACATGTATGACTAGCGTTTGTAATTAACTAGAAATAGATTGAAACTTGTAAGTCCTCCCGCTTCACTATTGTATAATCTTGTTTGTAACTAACTAGAAATAGATTGAAACTTAGTGGCACTTTCCACTACGATATTTCGGATTAACAGGTTGTAATTAACTAGAAATTCGCACTGTTAGATATTTAGGCTATCAATAGATATTAAAAAAACCCTCATATAAATCTAATGTTTTCAGTTTGAATTATATAATCCAAAAAATTCTTTTTGTGATAAGTTTCAATCTTTCTATAGTTAATTTGACTGATTTCCTCTAATACGAAACGAGTTTAACCTCAATCCTTTTAAATTATTTTAAATCTGAGATTTTTTTAAATTACTAAATGATTTATATCAAGCCCTTTATCTTTTAACATTCTACATGCAGTTCTTAAGGGATTTTGAATAACCTTAATTATTTCTGTCCCGGGCACGGGTCGTCTTAATTCTTTATCATATTTTTCGTGGTCGATATATAGGATGTCTGGACCATCTGGACCTAAAGCGAATGCCGCCATACCACAAGCTAAGCTCATAATTTTTGTCCCTCCCGTTATATCTAACCCGATATCTGAGAGATCTATACTCTTCTCTTTATTTAAAAAAATCAACCCAAGGCTAATAAGATCCATAGTGTTTTCAAACGAGCTCTTTTTCATTATTTCACGTTTACATTGAGTTAATTTTAGTCCAGTTTCTTCTATAATAACGTTCAAAATCTCCTCAGATTCCTTTGTATAAATAAAAAATACTGCTTGTGGGTTATTAGCGATAATACTAAGTATTAACGGATCTGAAGATAAGCCAACGGTATAAATTAATCCTTTATACTTTTTAAATGTCTTAGATGCGCTCATTCTTTTGATAAAATTCTTCTTAGCTAAATTTCGGAGTTTATCTAATATTATACGGGTTTCGGTCTCATTATTTTTTAAACTTTTTAATTTATTGTATAGAACCTCTATTTCGCTCTTTAAATCGCATTCGGGATCGTTATTTTCTTTTGTCATTTGATCTCATCTACTTTTCAATCTTATTTTTAATATTATTTAGATAATTGTTAGGGACATTAACCTCGCCCATTTTTATATTTTTATTTTTCCCATGATAATCAGAACCACCAGATCTGATCAAATTAAAATTATTAGCTAAAGTCCTATAATATTGAGGTAAATAATCTTGTGCCCATTTTGCCTTGTCTGTAGTTACGAAAGGTCTATTTTTGGCATAAGTATATTCAATTTCAATTCCTTTTATTCCAGCTGTAACGCAAAATATTATGAATTTTCGCCTATTAGAGACATCGTATATTCCTGGATGTGCAATTATTGAAATTCCCCCAGCCGACTCTATTAATTCAACTGCATCTTCAAAAGTTAGCCTAAATTCACGAAATACGTAAGCCTCCCCTCCCAGTCCAATCATTTTGAATATATCATCTTTTGATTTTTTGCTAAGAAGATTTGGGTTGTTTTTTATTAAAACTTTGACTATATGGGGGCGACCTATCGAATTTGCTCCTGCTCCTGCTTTTACTTCTTCAAATGTTATTTTATATCCAAATTTTTCTCTTAGTCGTTTACAGATCAACCTTTTTTGTTCGATTCTTCCTTCTATCTGTTTTTTTATAATATTAATTAAATGTAAAGAGGTGAAATCTATATTTAATCCAAGTATATGCACATCTTCTATTTCTCTTTTAGGTTCATGCTTGATAGATATTTCAATTCCAGGAATAAGAGTGATATCCTTCCCTTCACCATAGGATAGAAATTCTTTAATACCATCAATTGCATCATGGTCTGTTAACGCAATTGCTTTTAAATTAAGTGCTAAGGCGAGATCAATTAACTCCGAAGGTGAATCTGAACCATCGGAATAGGCTGAATGTAAATGGAGATCAATCATAACAAATTCATCTTTTTTTAATATTTTTTAATAAACACAGCTCAATTATTTAATAGAAATTATGGAGTTGTATCCAAACCCTAGGGATGTGCGAACTCCAATACCTGTGAATTCTGATAAGTAAATTAGTTTCCACATTAGATTTCTCTCAAACTCGTTTCCCACAATTTTAAAGGTAATAATTCCAACTTGTCCATTTAATGGAATGACTTTATTTTTATCGGCCATGCTTGAAATATAACCTAGTCTATTTTGAGTGTAGTCTTGAACGATTCTTAGATATGGATATAGTTCTTCTGCTTCCAAGTTTACTACACCGAGTTGTTTAAACTTTTCACATTGGTAATTAAGGAAGGTTTCGCCCGTAAATCTATCAAAAGTTTTTTTTCTTGCATTGTAAAAAAAAGTCGGCGTTTCTAATCTTACTGTAATTGTATCAAGAGTTTGGGGGGCTTTCTTTAAATTTCCGTGTTCAAATTCAGCCCGTTCAATAATAAGGTTTAAATCACCAATTTGTAGAGTTTCTTTTTCGTTCGCATATATTTTTAGAAGCATATAAATGTCGGAATCAATGGTTTTAATTTCGATATATCCCCTTTGACCTTCTTTAATATGAGTAAATCCCTTTTTTTCGGATTTTAGTTGTTTAGAATAAAATCTCAAATAAGAAAAAGACCAAGGTTTAACACGTGTGGATATATGATATTGATAAGTAAGTTTTGGGTTTATTTGAGATAAGAGATTATAGAATGTTCCTTGTACTTTTGAATGGTTAGTCAACGGGATATTGGCTTCATTTTGTGTAATAAGAATGAGCTTGGCTTTAACCGGTGTTATTTCCTTTCTCAGCTTAATTCTTGGTTCAGAATCCATTTAGTTGCTTCCCTTTATTATTATACTATATGTTTTGAATATAAGTTCAAAAATGTTTACTTTTCACTTGTCGTTTGGTGCAGAAATTAACATCTGTCCTAAATACATTCAAAATTCAGTAAACCCCTTGTTAAGAGCGAGCTAAACAGTTGAATTTCTTGTTCGTCCTTAGCAGTGTATTTGAATTTAATTTTATTATTCTTATAATCAACAACTAATGAATTGGAATTTAAGATTTTGTCTTTAAAGATTAGTACTGATTCTAAATTAGTATCTTGTAATATGAATTTATAGTTCTCAAATAAATTGTTTGGATTAATAACAAACTCAAAGGTAGTAGGATCTATTAATACTGGATTTTTTTCCGATTTTAATTTCGACATGAATTCTGGAAATATCTTATAATTAAATAAGGGACGAAAAAAGTATAAAATATATGTTAATTCCTTATTTCGAATAAGATCTGTAAATTTTTTCTCATCAAACTCAACAATTGAATTCATATAATTCTCCCATAGAAAATTATTATGCGAAAGCATCTTACTTCTAATATTTGAGTAGGGCGTCTCAAAATGGAACTCCTTTATCTTTAAATTAAACACATTGGATTGTAGGACAGATTGGATAATTTTTTGGAAAAGGATTAGTTTTGGAACCATTTCCATAGCGTGATTACGGAGAATCCATAAAAAATGGATGAGTTTAAACCTTTTCGAGACGGAATAATAAACTTTAATATCTTGCTGTAATATTGAACTCACTAAGCCACATGTAGAACTCTCTTTTGCACAAATTAAACACGTTTTACTACTTGAGCATAAATTAATTGTTTTTAGCGAATTTTCGAATTCCTTATTCAAAATTTTTAAAGTATGCTCAAAGAAATATTGATTAAGGTTTTTCTCTTCAGTCAAAATCTCATATGAGACAACAAACTTTAAGAATTTTATGTAAACTCTCCTCAAGATATAAAATGTTAAACAAAAATCGCTATTTTAACTTAAAAAAATCCTTATAATTCTTAGCTTCCACATCGTCAGGAAACATAAAATCTTCTTTGGTTGTTAATTCTTTCACAGTAGTACTTTCCAATTCAAATCTACCCATTCCACTAGATTTTTTGCCACCGAACGAAATCAACCCTATATTAATCATGTGAAAAAGCGTTTGTAGTAATTCAAATTCTTTTTGTTTAGTTTCTTGCGTGATATTATTTACAATTAGCTTTAATTCGAATTTTGCTCCTGGTTGTAGAGTTTCTATAAAGAATAACGAGCCGTCGCGAGAAACTTGCTTCTCTCGATCGATAGCTATCCCGGGCTTTAATTTTGTGTGTAACTCTTTGATTGAATCTTCTTCTAGAAAAGCATCACCAATTATAATATGGGACGCTAAATCGCTCCCTCCGAACAAGCTACAAACTACACAAGGATCTTTAAACACATTTTCATCTTGTTCAATTCTACAATATTCTTCACATTTGTATTCTTGCTTATTTTGTTTGTTAGCTAATGATTTAGCAAAAGCTTCTATTGCGGAACGAAAATTTCCTTTAATTGTGCTACTTGGAATATAGGGTAAATTTTGTGAAGTTCGTAAAATGGCGCTTTCTGGAGAAAAATTCATATCATCGCCCCCAATTCCAATATGCATTTGAGTTGTTAATTTTATAACGCCTTCAATAATTAATCGGCTCTTAATAATTGCCAAATCAGCACTTGACACATCTTCAATTGAGTTGTAGGTTTTGCTCATAATTTTCTTATCTCCTCCGAAGTTGGAAAATAAACCAAGTTATATCCTAATTTTGAATGGTGGTTTAATCCGATAAATTCCATATAGGCGAGGGCTTCAATTATAGTTTCATCTAAATCTTGATCAATGTTAAATTTATATAAGGATCCTGGGACTGCAGCTGTTATATGTGGTTTTGGTTGCTGAGCTTTATAGCTCCATCCTCCAAGTAGTTCTACATCTCCTAGTGATTCCTTTAATTGAAATCTATTTTCTAAATTTGAAAGGTTTTGATTCATTTTAATATTGAAATAGTGTAACGCAGAATTTAAATCGATTTCAAGATTTGAAATGATATTTTCATTGAGTTTTTCTAAAGCAAAAATATGGGTTTTTGCAGCAAGAACAAGTGAACCCAGTTGCCTCATCTCATCTAGCGTGTTTTTATTTTTTTTTATTTTTTCATGAATATCAAGCGGTTGTAAATCTATTCCTACTTTACCAAAACCACGAGATTTAGCTCTCCCTAATCGTAGATAATTAATATTCTTTAATTCCTTAAGAACAGGATCGTTGCGTTCGAAAACAAGGTAACTCTCAAAAACAGACCCTCCTTGTATATAACTATAATTAAATAAATACCCCGTAAGACTACTATTTTTTGCGTAATTTATACTTGTAGATGTAGTTAACCCTATTTCAGGATTCTTTTTCATAGTATAGCATGATCTGCAATAATTTCCTCCCACAAGCTCCATTGTGGTTTTTCGCTTACACCCTGGAGTTTGACAATTAGCTCGGATATAAGGCTCTTCTTCAAGTAACCATTCTTTAACGTAATTAACGTATTTTTTATCAGATTCACATCTTTTACATCGTTTAATTAAAGGATGGGTAGGTACTAAATCAGGACTTTGGCATGCTCTTACTTCTCCTTCAATCTCCTCGTCTTTCAAAAAAAGACCGTTAGTAAGAGTAAATATGTTTTGATAAAAGAATTGATAAAATTGACATTCCTCTTGTTTACTACATACTTCACAGTGACCCCATAACTCGCTTGTATCTTCAATTAGACATAACTTTGGCAATAATTCTGTGGCAATTCCTCCTCTTAATGTGATAGAGGGTATATAATCTAAAGTTTTATATAAATTATGATCTGGTGCGGTAAAACCAACCAATAACGGTGCTTCGAGAATAATTTTTATTCTAAATAAGTTTAACTCAGCCATGAAATCCCATCTTTTTCAGTAATTTTAATATTAAATCATTATCTTGGGTAAATCCTTCAACTTTCTTGATTTCAACGTCAATTAGTCCATTTCCGTTTCCAAAACTGCAATACTGTAAATTATTTAAAGCAAATAGTATTAATAATTCTTCGTTCTGAGTAATCCTTTTGGCTTCAAAGAAGGATGAAAACGAAATTTTACGAGGAATTTGTTCTTTGATAAACAAGCTCCCTCTTTTTGACTTTCCCGAATTTCTTTCGATACTCGTTTGGGTAAAATACTGTAGATCAACATTATCCTCTAAAGGAGGGAAAAAATCTTCACAAAATATTTTTGACGGTTTATTACTGGCACCAAAAACTCTACATATTATACAACCCTTACAAGAACTTAATTTATCAGTATGTACCGAATTACAATAGTGCTCATCACCTACGATAAAGTGTGCGATTTGAACAGCACTTGATCGTAATAAACCTTTAAAAGTAGTTCCAGGGATGCAAATCTTCTCTTTACGATGATATTTACGTTTTAGTTGAATAATATCTGCAGACTGGAGAAATTGATTTTTACCTGAACCAATTGTTAAATGGGTTTGTGAAACTAAATTAAGATTTACCTTTAAATTTGTCATAATAAACCTCCTGATAAGAACTTTAATGTTTCTAACGAATCAAAAAGTAAGAAGTCCTTTTCATTCCCTTCTAGAAAGGAGCTACCAATTAAATTGAAAAGCTTAATATAGGTCGTTTTTCCTAATAATTCTTTTTGCCTGCTTGTTTGGTATAATACAAACGATAGAGCCATCTGTTTTTCCTTCTTAAACTTTTTCGGATCAAACGAGAAAAAGGCAGAAACTCGTTTACTTTTATTTCTTAGATCTTTTAAAACAGATGGAGTAGAACCACTTCTGTCGTAAACTAATCTAAGTTCTTCCTTTACAAATTGATACAAGCTACTGTAATTCTCCTCTAAAGTAAAATTAAGTTGGTAATCGCGTCCTATAACGGTGTTTATTAGGTATTGAATATCTTCTACATCTTGAACACTTTTACTGTTTTGTAAGTTAACTTTAAAAGGGCGGCGTGAAAAACTCCTCCGTCCATCGTTAGAATCTTTATCCTTTACAAATTCGGGAACGGTTAATCCAGAAGAAAAACTTTGAAAATCGATTACTCCTAATTCGTTTCCTTCGCACAGTCTACCTTCCTTTTTCGCATTCTTTAATAACAATCGTGCTGTTGTTATTGCTGACCATATAGGAAATTTATTAGGACAGAGAAAAATTCCGGTAGATAAAGTACATTTTGTTCCCATTTTTTTATAAAATTCCTTGGTTAAGGTGAGTGCGACAGGGATTGCTAAATATGCGGGGAGGAGTAATAAGATGTCATCTCCTCCTGAATAAACTTTTCCAATATCAAAGCGTGCATAATCAAATTCCTGATTGAATATGTGTTTAATCATATTTTCTCCTATTATGGTTTCAAGGATTTCTCTGACGGAATTGGAAATTCTGTTAATACGCGAATATAAATCAGAAAGGGAGATTGATTTAGCGATAAATTCACTTAATAGGTTTCCATCAGCATTTAATATAGCTAATTTATGAGGGTGGGGCTCGATTCCCTTTGAAATGTCCTCCAATCGGACTCCAGAAATAAATTCCATAAGATTTTGAGAAATATCTTTGTAAATATTTTTCCACACACCTTCTTGAAGACTTAAGTTACGGACCTCGGGATCTGGTAGCTTAAATTTGTATAAACACGGTTTGCAATAATATTTTAATTCGGTATTTGAAAAGGGTATTATTTCTGTTGCCATTTTACTTCCACAAGAGTCGCATAACCTAGAACTGCCAAAAAGTACCGGGTTTTTTTCTTTTTTGCTTAAATCGTTCTTTTTAGCTCCAATTTTAATCGCAAGTTTTGAATATAAATCCCCGAACGAATCTTCAAATTTTTGTTCTTTTTCATCCACCTCATCGAAGAAATAAATATAATCGGTAGTCATCTTTAAGCCTTTATGTGTAGATTCGTAGAATGTTGATTCGATATACCTTGCCATGTCTTGAACTTGAGACGCTGGACAAAATAAAATAATATTTCCTCCGCTGCTATAGATAATTTGTTCAGGACATAACTTCTTATCGGTAATTAGTTTCGTAACTAACATGTTCGAAAGAGCGTGGTCAAGAAGTTTACTTGCGTTCCTTAATTCTTCTAATTTTTGAACGCGATCCGTGTATTCGTGAATATGTCTTACATCTCCACGAAGTAAGGCGATGGATCCATTTTCCTTATAATCCAGATTTACTGGTGGTTGGTTTAATAACGCTTTCTCGTATCCGCTAACAAATTGTTGGGTTAGTTCTTTTACCCTATGCTCGTTGCTTTCCCAGAAATCAGAGTTATTAAAATTCTCAATCACTTCTTTTTCATTTGATAAAACAATTTTGGTTAGTTTTAAAAGTTGTTCTGAAGCTAGAGATAATCTACTTCCAAACCTTACGTAACGCGAAGCATTCGAAGAGTTGTCATCTTGAATTCCTCTAATTATTACAATAATTGTTTGATATATCTCTTCGGAAAATAAGGTTTTGAAATGTTTTTCAAATAATTCTATACTATTGTCAATAGAGTTAAAGCGGGATATAGGTATTCCTACGGCGTGGAAAAAGGAACTTGTTCTTATGCATTGCTTGTTAAGTTCAGAAATTCCTTCAGATGTTTCTTTTTGCTTCGCTATACATACAGCTAAGGCTGAAGTTGCGATTAAATGGATTAACAAAGACGAAGTGTTTAATCCTGGACGATCATCCACAGGAAATGTATTATTAAATTTTTCAGAAAGCGCAAAAAATGTCTCACATTCTGATTTAATGCTATCTGAAAAATTAGAAAAATTGGATTCTAACCAATTAATAACCATATCATACCAATATTGAGATAACCCTCCATATGTGAGCAGGACGAATAAATCGTTAGCTTTCTCTAACTGGGTTACATTTTTAATTACATCCTCAAAAAGTAAGGCGAAAATTCTACTTAAAGAACTTAAATATTCGTCGACAAAACCGATATCGTTGGTAATGTCTCTAACATCTTCAAACTTTCCGATATTGGCTTCTACATAAAAATTAGGAATTAAATATCCACGAATATAGCTCTCTCTCGGTTTGTTATTCAACAATTTTCAACTCTAAATACAATTGGTTTAAAATATTATAAATTCTGAACTTGAACTTAACTTATCGTGTAGATATATTTTTGATTTCCCTTTTTTTTTATCCGTTATTACCAAATTATTTACTTTACTAAATTCCCACGAAAAATACTCGTCAGTACTGTTAATAAAACAATAGCCAAATCTTGAACCCTCGAGTAATTTTTTAAACTTGTCATTTAATGGAGGTTGCTTTAAGTACGATTCTGTTAAGTCGTCCTCTATTAAAATGATACTAATGCCTGAACTCGAAACCTGTTCAATTTTTTTCATTAAACTATTTATTGTATCAGTCTCCACTTTTCATATCCTCCTTATATCCTACACGATAGATTCATTAAAGTTTCTTAAAATATTGCTAAATTTCTTGGTAATTCCCTCTTTTATACTGTTAATAAACATGGTAACATCTAGATCTTTCTCATTAAAAACTCGATTATCGTAACTAAATTTCATTACTCTATTAACATTCAATCGTACTTTTCCAAATTGAATAATTTCTCCTAAGGAATTCTTTTGGGGAGAAAATTTATGCATGCCAACACGCAATGTTCCATCGTTATGAAGGTTCATCCCTATTAATAATAAGGCTAAATCTTCGTGAGTTACATTATTTATGTTAATGGTAAATGAAAAATGACTGTTAGGGGGAATAACTCTTTTTCGGTCAGTATATTTCGCTACAATCTCTTTATGTTCTAGTTTAACATCATCCAAAAGCACAGCGTCTGAAAATATTACTCGCGATGCTAAGTCCGTGTTTCCGAATAAATCGCAAACTTTGCATTTGTCTTCTGGAGATTTTCTCGTTCTCCTATCCCATCTTGTATCTTCTTTACCACGTGCTTCGGGGAAGTTTGAGTAATTAAAAATATTTAAAAAATTACGGATTTCGTGTATGGGTTTTGGATTATATTGCTTAATGAAACAGGAATAGATTTCGCCAAGATCATTTTCTTTAAACGAATGTTCAAGGAAAAACCTTATCATACCTTTAAGAGTAGAACCCGGGATGTACGCTTTCCCATTAAGTAAAATTGAAGAGGACAAAGGCTCTATGTAGTCTTGAATTTTAGCAAGCTTGGCATCCAAATCTAGAAGACCCTCAAAATCTTCTTCTCTTATTTGAAAAATCTCGTCTTTTGAACTTCCAATAAAAAGATAATTATCCTCTATTACTCTCAAAGTGACTTCAAACTGATAAAACGGCTTTTTGAAGAGCTCCCTGCTATTTTGTTTAATTTTTCTTAGTTTCAGCAAATTTACTCCATACCCCCATAAAATTATTAATTAATGCTTGACTAAACTCTTCTGGACTTTTTTGTTTCAAATCAATTATATTAAAAACTACGTCCCTATCAACCCCATTTCCACCTGAAACACTATTGATTTTAAAAGTTTCTGATGGATTGTCCCTTAAGGATTTATAATCAAGTACATCAATATCCTCAAGTTTTTTAACCTCTATTTTATTAATTCTTAAATTGACTTGTCCCAACCCTGCTCTTTTCTTCCCTCCTATTAAGATAATCTTCTTGTTTATTAAATAAATTACGTTGAACAATAGTCCAATCAAATAATTGGGAAGATTGTCAATTTTTATTTGGAAATCAAAAAGGGATCCTGGATTGATGTGCTCAAGGGTAAAAAGAGCCCCTCTCATAGTAGTTCCATCTATTCTATTTATAGCAATACCGGGTGCTATGTCAAAATTGACTGCCCTTACATCTATAGGAACGCAATCAGATATGGATACATTACTTGCATAGTTTAGCCCGCCAAAGATTTTACAAGCGATGCATAGAGTATTAATTTCTTTCTTTATCTTCTCGACATCTCTATCTCTACTTGCGTTCGAAATTGCCCTACTTGCATCAGAACACGAACTATTTCTTGCTACCATACAAGTATAAAATCCTATAGATTTCAATATGTATTCAATTGTAGATCGGAATATTCCTTTCAACGAGGATCCCGGGATATATGGAAGATCAAACTCTCCCATTTTAATTCTAATTAGCAGACTTTCTGATTCTTCAAAAGTTGCTTCAATATTTCCGCTTCCCACGTGAACCCTTCCTTTGGTTTCGAGTATCCCAGAGATTCTAACTGATCGCTTAAATCCACTATGGTCCAGATAAGACAAGGTTTATACTCCACCTAAAAAATTATTTAAATCTATGGCTTTCAATTGAGAAAAATCGTGAAGTGTTTCAGGCATTATCTCTGTTATTTTCGCATCTTCAACCTTTATTTTTCCTAAACCCGTAGATCTTTTCCCTCCTACATATATCCATCCTTCCAATAGCTCTTTTAGGAGAAATTTAATAGCACGCGTTATAACATTACTTTCTTTTAAATTTATATTAATAATTTGTAGTTCAAAGCTAAAGATTCCACCTGGTTGTAATGTCTCGATATCATAAAAAGCGCCTCTTTGTGTTGCCCCCGTAATACGATTTATCGCAATTCCCGGTTTATTTTTTACTCCTGGAAAATAATCCATGTTCAATATCGCATCTGAAACCATAATATGTGAACTGATTTGACTATTACCAAATATTCGGCATGCTAGGCAGATATTTTCAATTTCTTTTGTGTTACACCTATTTTTACTGTCATAAACATAACATACATTCTCATATTGCTTAGATTCCTCAGGTTTTTCTTGAGCTTTTAAATATTTCTCAATTTCGGTTCTGAATATTCCTTTTAAACTTGATCCAGGAATGTACGGTACATCAGTATTCCCTATTTTTAACCGTATTAAGGGGTTATCGATTGAGAAATCTGTTTCTGCCCCTCCTGCTCCCACATGTAATTGAGAGACATTAGTTAAAACTCCCGTAATTATGTATCTGCTATCAAATTGTGCAAAATTATTGGGTTTCTTTAAAATATGATTATCATTATCTATTTTTTCCATTATAACCTCTCCATCATTCAATTTTACTATCTCTTTCTTGAAACAGACTTTTGAAAATCTTTGACAATTGAGGTAAATCCGTTTTCAAGATTAACATTCCAATCTAGTCGAATTTTTTTAACTGCTTCAAAAAACCATTTTAATAATCCTAAATAATCTCGTGTATCACTGCTTTTTTCCATTTTTTGTATTTCGTCAGACCCCGTTCTTTGTTCTAACATAATTTTTTTTAATGTTTCAATAATAGTAGCACTTGATTCGTTACGAAAGTAACCTCGTTCCTTTTGTTTCATAACAAACGCCATTATCAACATTATAGTGTTATTAATCTCTCTCTTGAGATTAGTATTGTAAATGCCAAGTAACTGATTCACTTGATTATTTTTTACATCGTCCTTTTTACAAAGAACTGCTGCTAGACTTGCTCTATTAAATATTTCTTTATAATTCATTGAATTTCAACTTTTTTTTTAATAATATTTATTGGATTAATATTTATTGGGATAAACTTATTTTTAAATCTTTAAAAATTTGTCAGATCTAAATAATTCTACGGTCACCATTTAATATAAATCTTTGCATAAATCTACAAGATAATGATAATAAAAGCATTGTGAGAAAATACGATTGATCCACAAAAAATTGATAATCAACAAAGGTCAAAATTTTTTTCATGATATCTAACAGAAAATTCCTAATAAACCAGATATGGCAGCGAACTTTAACAGAAATATTAAAAAATCAAAAATTCTTCGTATCCCGAATCGGCATCTATGATGGAAAACAACTCAATAACACATTGATAAATGCGATAACTCCTTTATAAAGAGTTAACACTTGTATTTTAATTATCATACCTTCTTCCCAGATATTATGTAATTCTTCAGATTCTATAGATACATCGTATATCTCACCGCATTCTAAACATATATCTTCTTCAATAAATTCAAGACAGTTAGGACACATAAAAAATTGCCCAAACTCTTTAGACTCATACACAAAAACCGCTCTGGGATAGGAAATTGTCAATCTTATTTTTTCACCTCTTTTAATTAACTAATTCTTATTTTTAACGAATATTTTGTCTGAAGCTTTTTTTTATTAACAGGACCGATACCACAACCCTCTGAAAGTTCCTGGTATATGCTTCTTTCCACCCATTTTTCAAACAATCTCTTTGCGTATATACTGGATTTAGAACTATCTTTCAGAATTTTTTTTTCGCTCATAAATAACAAATAATCATTCTCATATTTAAATGTTTCTCACCTTGATATGAGCCTTCCCAAAAAAATACATTTTCATAGCTCAGTATTTTATGAGAAAAACTAATATTACGAAAATCCAATATATGGTTATATAAGCATTTTAGATAAACAATTCTAAAATTGCTCGCTTAAAAAACAAATATTATTCTCACACAAACACATAATACTATGAGAAGAAAAAATAAAACGATTAAGGAATTTAAGCAGCAGAAACTATAAAATTGTGCTTAAAACCTCTCGTGGTACGAGCACTTAATAAGAGAAACCTTTGTTCTCATCTCTATTTTGTCATCAATTTGCATGATTTCAGTTATTTCTGTTTGATATTTATGGATTTTAGGAAAATTTCTTAACAAATTTTAATATAGATTGATTATTATTTAAAATTTTAATTAGTTATGAAACAAGCAATTAGATGCGTATCAAGTTAAATCCATATAATTTTTCTTCCACTAAAATAACAGCGTCTAAGATTATATTTAATGCTTAGATTTAAAAGTGCTATAGAAACCGGTTTTGTGCCCCCTGTAATCTCACAAACTACTTCGAAACGAGGAAGCTCTTCTTTTAACTTAGTTTCGAACGCTTCGTAAATTTGCTTGTAATTTTCTTTCAACACGTTTTGATAACTGAATTCTTTCACATTCGTTTCAACTTCTTCGTATTTCCCTTTGTCCAATTTTCTAAATTCCTCGTGATAATCCGGACTTGTAAATAGTACGTATTTTTTCGGGAGGATGCTGATTGCTTCAAGCGCAGCGAGGATATCGTTGAATAATGTTGGGATACCTAACCCACCAATAAGACAAATAGGAACGATTTTTTTATAATAGTTCCTTAACGGTTGGATCGCGAGTTCGTTTAAAGCATAAGACCCTCTTTCCGTTTTCTTTAACAACTTGTCCCTAACTAGCCTCTTAAGATGATGATCCGCGCGTTTTGACATGTTCTGACTAACGAGATAACGATTTATCTCGTTGTATTCGTATGTTTTTTTGCTATCATCTTCAAGAAACATCAATATAATCTTTTCTCGATTTTCATCTTCGAAATTTTTCTCTATTGTGCTTATCTCTAACATTTTGACGGATGTTATTCTAAAACGATTATTTTAGTTTAATTCTCACTATCTCATTAAGTTCAAATGCCTTAAATACTTTTAGTTCTCGATATTTAATCAATTAAGAATTTTTAAAACATACATCTCATACATTAATGAGAATATTTAAAGTTTTGTATGAAACAACAGTGAGCGTGGATAAAAAACGATACCAACTAAGAGTTCAATCTCATGAGTTCACAAAAAACTAACTTTATTTTCGAAGGAATAATGAATAATCATCTCTTAATCTCATGATTTTATGCGAAGATTTAAATATTAGTATCATTATTTATCATTTAGATAAAAATCAAATGGGAGATATACAATGCTTAAGAATAATTCAAAAAAAATTGAGGTTCATTACATTCTTAATGCTCCTGTATTGCCAAATTGTGGATTATATAAATTTACACCCTTTTCAAGGTCGATTCAAGAATTAAATTTTTCAAAAGCTATATCTGCCGTTGGTCATAAAACAACAGCCATTTTTTTATCACAGTTGTTAAAAACTCCAATTAACACTAATAGGATTAGAATATCGATGAAAGTTGGCAATAAGGCGTTGGTTTTCAGATTAAAAGAGCGTCTCGCTGAAAATAAAATTCTTTCACTTGTAGAATTAAGAAAAATGCCATTTGAATTATGTATTTTAGAACGGATTGAATAAATCTTTCAAGATAATAGTTGTCTTAGGTGATATAAAATTTATATATTGGTATATGATATTTCTGATAAGGAAAGATTAAGGAAAGTAGCAAAAATGTGTCAAAAGTATCTTATCAGAGTTCAAAAGTCTGTATTTGAAGGAGAATTAACTAACAGCCAATTATTCAGTCTAAGAAAAGAATTAAAAAAGATTATTAAGCGGGAAGAAGACTCAATCATCATTTATTTCAATACGCGAGCCTCAATGAAAAAAATAATTTATTTAGGTAAAACTTATGATGATCCTTATATTATATTTTAAGCAATAAAAAGAGGTGGTCCGAAATAAAACAAATTTTATATATTATGAATTCTGAAGTCGAACTTATGAAATCTAAAGACATTATTAAGTGTGTAACTACTGATTCTAATTCTCCTGATAAATTTAAAATTCAAATGATTCCTATTTCTCAACTTGAATCTATTGAAACCTATGGAAACATCAGAATTTCGACACCTTTGCTAAAGCTATGCAATAAAGTTGGGATTCCTTGCTTTTTCAATACTTTTATGGGACGTCCCATAGGTAAATTTGTACCGGAAAAACAAGGTTCAAGCATTACTAAGCTAGATCAATACAAAACATATTTGTGTCCGGAAAAACGGCTGCATATAGCAAAACAGTTTGTTTCAAAAGCTTCAAAAGAACGAATTAGGATGATTCAGAAATTTGCTCTTGAAAGAAAAGAAGAAAAATCGATTGGAAAAATTAAAAATTATCTAAAAAGGATAAAAACGCTGAAAAATCTGTCTGAACTTAGAGGTATTGAAGGAAACATAATGAAAACATACTTTGCATCCTTTTCTAAATTGCTTCACAATCTTAACTTTAACGGACGTTCTCAACGACCCCCTCAAGACGAGGGAAATTCTGTTATGAGCTTTGGGAATGTTGTTCTCTATAATACTATTCGAGCTCAAGTGTATAAAACATCCTTAGATCCATTGGTGGGATTCCTCCATGAAGTCCACGAAAATAGAGATTCGTTAGCGCTTGACATCGCGGAAATTTTTCGACCGATAATTGTTGATAATTTGATATTTCAGTTAGACCACAAACATAATCTTTTACCTGAACATTTTATTAAAGACGAAATGAAATGTTTTTTGACTCAGCGAGGAAAAATAATATGGCTAAAGACATATAAGGACTTCTTGTTAAGTTCAATTAGATATCCTCCATTAAAACGTAGTATCTCGGTAAAAGAACAGATTAAATTAGAATGTTATAATCTAATAAAATATTTAACCGGTGAGAACCAAAAATATTCTCCTTTAGAATTTCAAAACGCTTAAACTCTGGTTAGAAATGAGGTTTATTCATTTATTGAACCTAGTCAGTTAAATGCGTCCGTATATTGCAAAAGAAATTGTTAATACCGACATAGATTGAAGATTGGATTAATAAATGTACATGTTGAAATCGGTCTTTATCTCCATAAAAACCATTGGCTTAATATTACAAGCGTAAAAGTGTTTGTTTAATTTCTGAGAAATTTAAATTAAAAGGCGTTTGCGATTATTTTTTACATGAAGAAGGGCATCAAATTCCGCGCAAGATAAAAAAAGGTATTTGCCATGGACAAAATCCAAATAAAAACGATTTAATGCTTATTTAATCTTATCCATCGTATCCCAAAAAAATGCAAAGTTGAAATAACTTAATAATTAATATCAGAATTAATTTTGAATTTGAAGGCTATTAAATCATATGCACGCAGTAAATTATTGCCAAAAAAGCAAAACAATAAAAATCTATGCGGGGGTTACTCTTTTGAATATTATTATTGGTGTGATCAGGATGGAAAGAAAATCGTCAATGAAAAAGTTTAAATATCTGTATTTCACTCTTATAAATTAGATGAGTTTTGACCGAGTTAGGATCAACGAAAATGCAAGATCGGCTCAAGACCCATTGTATGATGTTTGCAGTACCTGTTTGTAACTAACTAGAAATAGATTGAAACACATCTGTATCTTTAGGATCATATCCTCCATAAAGTTTGTAACTAACTAGAAATAGATTGAAACTCTTTTTTATAAGCTCCTTGGTGATCACATTCTCCAGTTTGTAACTAACTAGAAATAGATTGAAACCCTAATAGACCTGTTCTGATTTGAAGTTGCTTTATGGTTTGTAACTAACTAGAAATAGATTGAAACTTCTCATCAACGCTAGAATCGTGCAAATACATGACAGTTTGTAACTAACTAGAAATAGATTGAAACCTTTCTATCTTTTCTCGCTCTTCTCCCTTACCATGGTTTGTAACTAACTAGAAATAGATTGAAACTTTTTTAACTTTGTTAATTTACTACTTATATGAATGTTTGTAACTAACTAGAAATAGATTGAAACATTACAGCACAGCTGTTTCTTTCCATAATCTTTCTCGTTTGTAACTAACTAGAAATAGATTGAAACATCCTTGCGAATTCTTTTATCAATACATCTATGTCGTTTGTAACTAACTAGAAATAGATCGAAACTCTTTACTGCTTCCCTGTAAACTTCCCTGTTCTCGTGTTTGTAACTAACTAGAAATAGATTGAAACCATCTTGAATAATTCATTAATAATCTTGTTATATTGTTTGTAACTAACTAGAAATAGATTGAAACTATTAGTAAATATGACGAACTATTTCCTATGTGGATGTTTGTAACTAACTAGAAATAGATTGAAACTTTATTTTTCGTCTGCCCTCAACATCCTCAAGAGGGTTTGCAACTAACTAGAAATAGATTGAAACGGGCAACAACTTAAGTATTTCGACAGGCACTAACTGGTTTGTAACTAACTAGAAATAGATTGAAACGATAACATTTCAATACAATACATCTCTCTATATTGTTTGTAACTAACTAGAAATAGATTGAAACAAGCATAAAGTTATTATTTCTCCCTCTCTTTTAACGTTTGTAACTAACTAGAAATAGATTGAAACGAACTCATCGTAGACAACAATGGTATAGTTGTATGGTTTGTAACTAACTAGAAATAGATTGAAACCTTTAATTTTTAGGGAATATTTAAACGTTCCTGTCCCGTTTGCAACTAACTAGAAATAGATTGAAACGCAATTACTGTGTCTTGAGCAGAGTTACTGAACTCGTTTGTAGCTAACTAGAAATAGATTGAAACTCAGATCTCGGAGATGATTTTGAACGATCTCTATAGTTTGTAGCTAACTAGAAATAGATTGAAACTGGATCCTTCTAGAACACTTATCTAATTCAGCTTCCGGTTTGTAGCTAACTAGAAAAGGGTTGATACGAGCCTTTTAAATTTTAATTCATAAGTTGTTAACTTAAAATAGCTATTTCTAATGATCATTTTGAAATCATTATAGAATACCCAAATCCCTTTTTAATTGGTTGAGCAATCAATTTATCGCCCGTTTGTTTTATATTATAACCTAAAAATTTGAAACCTTGGTCTTTAGTGAGAATTTTTGTTTTTTCTTTATTAAGCTTTAGCCCTCTTTCAGCAAGGAATTGTTTCAATTTAGGCATAACCCAATCATTTATAATGTCTCTATTAGGAGCGAGGATGATAAAATCATCAGCGTATCTAATAGAATAAAGCTTGTTTTTAAGGTTTAGAAATAAGTTACTATTTTCTTTCGTAATGAATAAATTTTCCATCCCGTGTAATGCGATGTTTGCTAAAAGTGGACTCAGTGGATTTCCCTGAATTACTCCTTTTTTCCTTCTGTATTCCCGACCATCATCTATCACTTTAATTTTTAAAATCTTTTTTATAAAGGTATTAGGAAAGGAAATCTGACTTATTATGGAGGAGTGTGAAATATTTTCGAAGAAATTTTCGATATCCGCATCTATAATGATATACTTCTTATTGTAAATTATTTTGCATAGTTCATAAATGGCATTTTGAACGGAGTATCCTGGACGATATCCAAAAACATTTGAATCCAAATTAGCTTCCCATTTCGCTGTTAAAGCATAGGAAACTATTTTTGTCATTACTCTATCTTTTAAGGTCATAATAGCTAAAGGTCTCATATTACTGGATATTCTTTTTGATTCGTATTTTCCTTTCTTTGGAATAAGTTTTATTATAACTGGCTGGAATTTATATTTGCGATAGTTAAAATTTTCTTGACTTAAATGCATTCTTGCTTTAGGAGTGGTATATTTCTTACAATCAATCCCTACTGTTTCTCGTCCTTTATTTTTTTGGGTAATTGTATAAATTGCCAACAGCTTTGCTATGTCAGAATTAATAAGGTTTTTCATCAAATTTTTGCCTTTTTTGAAATTACCATTAAGATAAGAATAATATATCTCCATTTGAATTCTACTTAACTTAAATTTTAGATCTGACCAATTAATTCTCTGCCACCAATCATTATTTCTATAGATCTGAGTTAATTCTTCCAAATTTACTCCCTCAATATATAAAACAGAATTCACGTATATAAATCTTCTCATGAGATTTTGAGATAAAGATTATACACTCAAAAATATTATAAATCCTATGATAATGAGGTTTCTCCCTTGATAGTCTGATTGTTTATTTTCCTGCGTCATGAACGCCTTTAAGTATTCAACAAAAAATGATTAATTTAACCTATCAATTTTTTATAGAAATTCCTAAACATTTAGAAGGTAAAGGTTATTACGACTGGGTTTCAGCAAGAATTAAGAAATAATTTCTACTTTTTTATTATTTTTTTTAACATATCTATCGTTTTTAGTTTTTATTGTTATGAAGTTACTCTCGAAGACTATATACATAAGATTTAAATAATCTATTTGGTAGTCTTAATTGAAATTCGTAATGTTTTAGGGGGAAACTAGAATGAAAGCATTAAATGTATATGAAATTTTTCTTACTCTCATTGGATTCTCAGCCTTATTTGTTTTAGGCTATTTGATCCTCGCTATTGCAAGTCTGTTTTTTCGCTAGCCATGAATTTCGCTGATACAAGAATTCTTAGATATTTGTAATTACTGACTCTTGCTGCATTTCCAAGTTTCTACCATTAATTGATATTCAAAGTAAATATCATCGTGAATTTTTCTTCTTGGATTCTTAGAACTACCCTTTGCTTTCAACAATTCTCCGATCAGTTCAAGCTTTCCTTCACATTCAATTTTGTCCTTACTGTATACTACAATTTGATGATCTTCATCTAAATCAAAGTATTCCATATGTGGATATTCTTTTACTGACAAAATGAGATGTTGCCAGATTGTAATAGCTATATTTCCTTTAACTTTTACTACATTCCCAACGTTTTTTTCAAAAGAAGAAAATTCGACGATTTCGACCATAACGGATTCCACTAACCGAAAAGAAATTTATCAACTAATTAAAATTTAAGTTAAAACTATAATAAAAATGAGTTCAATTAAGCTTTTTTAAATTTTATGGAGTAATCTTCCCCTTCGTTTTTAATCTATGTTCAAATTTTTCAATGTTTTACCGAAATACATAAAAATATGGACGAATTAGGTCGATCCAAGTTGGATAGGGGCCAAAGTTTAAAAATTGAGCAAGAAAATTTAATCCTAAATTGTTTTGAGGTTTTTCTATAAATAATTACAAAATTACCATATTCTAAAAACCTTAAATTGTCAATAGTAATAACAAGTATAATGAAGACAAAATTTTGCACATCTTGTAGCAAAGAATTAGACGAACCATGGACTGTATGTCCTAGCTGTGGAAGCATACTAAATGAGTCAACATCTCAAAATATACCTAACATTAATCCCTTTCAGATGCGTGTTAAAAATCTTTACAAACAAGAACATGAGAAACATGTTAGAAACGACAAAAGTCACTTTCATTTAGATGTTCTGGGTATTTTAGCTATAACATTTGGAATTCTTAGTCTAATTTTTGGATTTGTAATAGGGCTCGTCAATGGACAGTCAGAGGGAATTATCATGGAAATAATTCTCGGTATTTTTGCTATGATTTTTGGTGGTATTGCACTTCTCAGGGGCGAAATTAATTATAAGGCTTTGGTTGGCTTAATTTTAGGTGGATTTAACTTGATCATATTCTGGTATTTTTTACCATTTGTTTTTTCAAGTTTTTAAAAAAACAAAATTCAGGTTAAGGTGAAAAGTTATAAATACCTATAAATGAAAATATAGAATAACAAGACAAAATCAATTTGAAATTTTATAACTATAATCACAAATGAGGAGTGTGTAAAAATTTGAGTGATATAACAAATGTACAAGATTTAATACTATCCAATTTTGATAGCCGCCTTTCTAAAAAGCTAAGGAAACCGTTAGCTTCATTTATAAAGGATCCACTTGTATCTCTGGAACAAAAATTAGATTTTTTGGGTCAATTAACACAAAAAGATTCAGAATATTTCATGGAAGTAATATATCCAAATGTTCAGAACTTATTAGGGAACGCTCCAATTCCTGAGTTAATTAAAATGAATGAGTACATGCTTAAGAAATATTGCTTTTTAGAAGGTGAAAATATCATAACTTCATTTATTGGAGATGTAGATGAAAAAAAAACCACGACTAAAGGAATAATCTTTTTAACTAACTATAGATTAATTGTATGCGGATTTCAATCAACTCGATCAGCACAAAAAAAAGTACGGGTTGGTGGTCCGAGTTTAACCGGTATGCTTGTTAGGTCAGGGATAACTCATCATAGAAAGGCAATAACGAAAGCAATTACAAAAGCTTTTCGTAAAGATTTGACAGAATGGAATATTGGAGAATGGGGTTATTATTTTCCGATTTATAAAGCCAGGAAACTAAATAGAAGTAACAATATGTTAACTTATGTTGTAGATATAGAGACTGAAAAAAAACCAATTAGCTTAAGAATTTATATAATGCCTACAAGATTAAAAAAGCAACCTAAAGCTGAGTTTAAAGAACAGAAAGAATATGCATTAAAACAAGTCGAAGATTTGGTAAAGCAATATCAATAAAAATAATTTTTTTTTTTAATTTTTTAATTAGTATTATTTAAATTGAAGAGAGATAGAAATCAAGAAATCTGATTTTTTTCAATTTTAATATAATAATCTTCACCATTTATTTCAAACTTTATTACGGAGTTTCCGTGGTTTTCTATGTATCTTTTGATATTTTGCCCGGATTCCTCGAAATCGCCGATTACTTCTAGAATGTCTCCCGATTCCATCTCACTTAATTTTTTTTTAGTTCTTGCTACTGGTAATGGACATACTAATCCATTCAAATCCAATCTGTATGTTTTACTCATCATACACCACCAGTCTCGCACCTAACTAAATAATACATTATCTGCCTCTACGCACATACTAACAAAACCGCTCATTGTGGTAATTTCAATACCCTGAATTAGCTCTTCAGCTGCAACTCCTCGTGCTTTAGTGCATACACCACATGCTTTAACAACTCCACCTTCTTCTATTACATCTTTAAACCACTTTTCAAGGTTGTCATAGGATGAAGGATTCTGATTTTTTTTTCCTACGAACACTCCATCTTCTACTAAAAAGATATTTATTTTATGTCCTTCTAATAACGATGTAAATGCGAACCTTAGCATTGTATAGGGTCTTTCGGAAGTATAG
>SDBS01000633.1_pt1 | contig 34787 bp, 34 predicted proteins | sample 2277091 | NCBI WGS metagenome assembly SDBS01 (sample SAMN10404972, study PRJNA504765) | marine sediment metagenome | isolation source: marine sediment core GS10_PC15, 163 cmbsf | place: Arctic Ocean: Southern Knipovich Ridge | collected 2010 | reverse complement strand
ATCGAGGAGAGCGTAGGACTCGCGGAGGAACCGGTGCAGCGCGGATTCCTCGTAGCCCATCGAGCGGAGGAAATCCAGCCTTTCGTCCTCGTCGATATCGGCGAGTTCGAGCTCGAAAGCGGCATCGACGGGCAGGAATCTCCCGTTTCCGGCTTCCGTCAGGATTTCCAGCCCAGTCTCCTCCGTTACCGGTGTGGAAGCCCGGTTGGATACGACCAGGAGAGGCTTCAGGGAGAGCAGTCCGAAGGGGAGGAGCGTCTGCAGGCAGTCGTCCGTCAGTTCCATTGTCCGGAGCGGCAGCCCTTCCGAGAAGTGCTCGCAGACGTTGGAGAGGAGGGAGTGCTCCCTGGAGCGGAGAGCACCTTCCTTGCGGAGCCTCGCCATCCTCTTCTCGATCGTCTCCAGGTCCGAGAGGATCAGGCTGGTCTCGGAATCACCGAAGGACCTCTCTAGATCACCGGTTGCGTAATTATCTATCAGCAGTGCAAGGGCTGCTGCTCCCCTGAGTGTGTTCAGGTTCTTCGCCGAATAGACTGGGGAGGGGGTGTCGGTGAAGGTGACAGTGGCATGGACTGCCCTGCCGGGCATGTAGTGGCTGGCAAGCCTGTCCAGCCTGGTATCGGGTACAGTGATGGTCAACGGTTTGCCCGGGTCGATGCTCCCGGATCCCCCGAGGGCACGCAGGAGGGTCGTACGTCCGGAGGATTGCCGTCCGATCAGTGCGATCCTCAAAATACAGAGCCCTTCAGGTTATTCGGTGAAAATCCTCACCGTGTCGCCGCCTGCACTGTCCACGTCGACAGTGAGCTCTTTCAACGCTTCGACCAGTTCGTCGGTGTCGAGCTCTGCGAGCGCCGACAGGTCAAAGCCGTGCTCGCTCACCGCGTCGGCTGCCTCTCTCGGCATTAGTGCGCCGAGTTTGATACCGGTGCGGATGAGACTGAGCGGAACCCTCACATTGACCTTGTCTCCGCCGGCGGAGTCAACGACAACTCTGAGAAATCTGGGGGAACCCGAAGCCGATGTCGATCCTGTGCTACCATCGTCAGCAAAGGCAGCGGTTACGGATTCCGACGGTGTGGATACCTTCTCGAGAAGAGCCGTTGCCTCTTCGACGTTGATCTTGCCCTCGGAGAGCATTTCGAGAATCTTCTTTCTCGATTCGTCCATGATCGGTTCCTTCCTTCCGGAGATCAGATGAATTTAATGAGTATGTTCTCTTTTCCGCTTTCGATCCGTACCTCGGTGCCGTGCAGAGAAATCAGCATCCAGTAGACCCACGGGGCGACCATCAGGAAGCGGAAGACATCCCTGTCCGAGAAGAGTGATCCTATCAGCCCGACGAGCCAGGCAAGAGGGACGAAGGGCAGCAGAATGAGCCACAGGATGAACCAGGGCAGTGGAACCACTACCCTGCCTATCCGGAGGAGAAGCAGAACTGCAGGCATCTCATAGCCTTTCTATTGCCTCGTCGAAGGATATTTCCCCCGTATCGAGGCTCTCCAGGGTTTCCACAGCACCAGGTGGTTCTTCCATCATGCTGTTGAGCCTTCCCACTATTTTCTCGATCCTCGCCCTGGCCGTGGGATAGCTCACGCCGAGGATCTTCTGCATCTTCTTGATGGACCCGAAACTCTTCACGAATACGATCACGAGAGCCTGGTCCTCTGGAGGGAGATTCGAGAGAGGAGATATGGAGAACTGCCCCGACAGCTTCAGACCGCAGCGACTGCATGCGAGAATGATCGGTGCCATCGGTTTCCTGCACTGAGGACATCTCACTTCACCAATATCCATGTTCTACCTCCATAATACTAAGAAAAATCTACATATTAGTTTAAATTTGTCAAGGTGTAGCTTAAGAAAAGTTCATTCATCACATACTCCCGGTGTTTCCGGCTTGACTTGCTCGAGGGCTGGAATTCTATTGCACTGCAAAGACCAGCCGGGGGGGGTACGCAATGGACAGGATAGTCGCAGTCGTTCTCGGCGGGGGACGCGGTACGAGGCTCTATCCCCTGACGCAGCACCGGAGCAAGCCTGCCGTCCCGATCGGCGGTAAGTACAGGCTGATTGACATTCCTCTCTCCAACTGCATCAATGACGGTATCAGATGGATTCTGGTACTCACGCAGTACAACAGCGAAAGCCTGAACAGGCATGTCGCCCAGACCTACAGGTTCGACCGTTTCTCAGAGGGTTTCGTATCGATCCTGGCCGCAGAACAGACGGCCGAGAGCCACCAGTGGTTCCAGGGTACCGCCGATGCCGTCAGGCAGAGCCTCAGGCACATCATGGACCTTAATCCCGACCTGGTGCTCATCCTTTCTGGAGATCAGCTGTACCGTATGAACTTCATCGATTTCATCCGTCATTTCAGAGAGACCTCTGCCGACCTCGCAATCGCAACCAAACCGGTTACCAGGAGTGAGGCCGGAGGGCTGGGAGTGATGAAGGTCGATCTCAAGGGTGTCATACGGCGCTTCTGCGAGAAACCTGACGAAGAAGAGTTCGATTCGCTCGCCAGCGAGCAGGATGGCCTCCCCCCGGGCAAACCCTATCTCGGCAGCATGGGTATCTACCTTTTCTCTCCCGATGTACTCGCAGAGCTGCTCGATTCGTATTCGGATGCTACCGATTTTGGACGTGAGATCATCCCGGGATCGATCGGCAAGTACAAGGTAACCTCTTACCTCTTCGACGGCTACTGGGCTGATATAGGTACGATCTCAAACTTTTTCGAAGCCAATCTGAACCTTGCCACACAGAACCCGGAATTTGACATGTACGTCGACTTCTCGCCACTTTTCACGAGGGCAAGAGCGCTCCCCGGTGCGAGGATCGATCAGTGCGAGATAGAAAGTTCGATAATATGCGATGCCTGCGACCTGCGCGGCGCTACAATCAGGAAATCGATAATCGGGATCAGAGGCCGTGTGGGACCCGGATCCACAGTCGAAGAGACGGTTGTCATGGGTGCGGATTACTGGGAGGGTCACTTCAGGGATCCCGGTAAATCCGACGATAATCTTCCCGCCATGGGTGTCGGACGTGATTGCGTAATCAGAAGGGCGATAATCGATAAGAACGCAAGGATCGGTGATGGTGCAAGGCTCCTGAACTGTAGCGGCAAGGATGATGAGGACGGTGACGGATACTTCATCAGGGAAGGGATCATTGTCGTTCCGAAAAATGGAGTTATATTTGCCGGTCAGGTTGTGTAGTTTCTTGACATCAGTGCGAATAATGGTATAGGATACTTAGTTCAGAAGTTCTGAAGTTATGAACTCCAGAACTTCAGATGGACATCGGGCTCGAACCACAGCCCGGTGTGGGGTGAGCAAACCTAGGAGGAAACATGAGACTCGCACTCACTGCGTTCCTTGTAATCGCTGTTGCAGCTTTTGCCAGCGATCCAAGGCTCTTTGTGATAACCGGTGATGCCAGACTTCTCGATGATGACTACACGGAGATCTGGGCATATCCGGGCACCATGGTGAACTACGAGTTCGCCACCCTCACCAACGAGGGATCGACAGGAAACTGGGGTCCCGGCTGGGGCGGAATCGTAATGAACAACGGCGGGATCACTTGGGGTGTTACCCACAATCATTACGGCAAGCTTGTTGAAGCCCTCTACCACAACGGCAACTTCGGGCTCATACTCGGCCTCGACTACGAAAGCTACACCGTGGATCCCGACTCCGGTGCATCCTGGGACACTTCCGAGATGGAGTTCGACCTCGACTTCGGTACCGAGTTCGATCTCTTCGGTGACTACACAGACTTCGCCATCGGGGTAGGTTACGGTACTGAGGACACCGGTGATTCACTCGACACCGAGTTCACCCTCCTCGAAGCAGGCGCATCGGTCAGGGGACACGGTGATGGCTTCTTCAACCTCTTCCCCATCATCAGCCTCGGCTTCGCATCGGACAAGATGGAGTACACCGTCGCCGGCACCACCGATGATTTCACTGCAACCATGATCACCTTCGACATCGGTGCGGGTAAGAACTTCATGTTCGCACCCAAGACGCACATCGTCACGGGTATCTTCGCCGGAGTCCAGAACTACTCATACTCCTCTTCCGTTGCGGGTTTCGATGCGGACAGCGACATGTACATCGACATCCCCTACTTCAAGTTCGGCATCGAGCAGTACATCGGCAAGTGGCTCGTCGCACGCGCCGGTGGCCAGAGTCGCACAACGATCGCCAGCATCGACATGGGCACGTGGACCGAAAAGGAGATTGATACGTCGATCACAACCAGCTTCGGTATCGGTCTCTACTGGGACAACTTCATGCTCGACGCCGTCATCAGTGACGACTTTGTGCATGCGGGTCCCTACATGATCGGCGGGGAAGACAACGGCTTCATGGGTAACATCGCAGCCGTCTACAACTTCTAGACAGCCGACATCGGTAAACAGGGAGCGCCGCCCCCCGGGGCGGCGCTCTTCTGTATACGGATTAAACGTTTGTGGTGTTGTGTCAGCTTCGCCAGAGTATGATCTTGACCGACCAGGTCTGGAGGATGTTCTGCGGAGGAATGACGCCGTCGGGGCCGGACCAGTCCCCGTGGAAAATGTACATCACGTTGGAGAGCCCCGGCGCAGGGCATAGCACATGGCCGCTGTACTCGGACATTCCCGGCTGAGCGTTCGGCGCAGGTGCATCACCGAAGATGGAGGTATAGCTGGTGCCGACGTGGTTGCCATTCCCATCGACGATATCAGGGCTTTTCACGACTAGCCGGTCAATACTGGCTCCGTCGGGGCCAGGATATATCTCGATCATCTCCTGACCTTCGAGGAGTACCCTGACGGTTGTCACAGACCGCCCTCTATCCTCTGCATACCCTTCGGTAATGCGATAGCCCTTCAGAAGGTCTTCGAGGTAGGGACGATCAAAGGGGGTCTCCCCATCGATCGGTCCTATGGAGAGGCTGGTTACATCGAGCTTCGCGGGCTTACCTCCGAAACATGCCAGGCACAGACATGACAGAGCCAGGATTATGGCTGTCGGTTTAACGTGATTGGGCTGGAACATGAACCATGTCTCCCTTCGAGCGATAACCGGAATGTCCATGTGTCAGGAGCCGTTGCGCCCCGGCTTTACCCATAATCAATAGTAGATGGGATACCCCCGGGGAAGTGATGATTCCCGTCACCGGGAAGAGACTGTCAGCAGAATCAGTAGATGTCCAGGTCCCTTCCCGATACGACTTCTCCGTCATAACCCTCACGGACCTCTTCCAGCAGCTCATCATCGCTCACTCCACAATAGAGCTGATGGTAGAGCACCAGCAGACCCGGCCGGGCACTGGAGGCTATTCCGGCGAGTTCACTCGAGGAGGTGTGGTAGAGCGAGTAGTACTCCATCCACCCGGACTCCCTGCGCTCGAGACCCCTTACCGAGTAAACTTCGTGTATTAACACATCGCAGCCCCGGCTGGCCTCGATGACCGAATCGGCCGGAGCGGTGTCGCCCGAAACAACTACGGTCCTGTCGCCTGATCGGAACCTGTAGCCGAATGCCTGGAAAGCGCCATGACGTACAGGGAAGGCTTCAACATCAATGTTTTCGTCACGGTATACCGTCCCGGGCTCGATATCTCTCGCAATCATCCTGTACCCGGTCCTGTTCACGGGTTCCGGTCCCTTCAGTCTCCCGGTGATGTCCCTTTCGTACGCTGCCGCGATGCAGTTCGACATCTCCGAAGTCCCCTCAGGACCGTACAGCTCAAGCTGATCCGTCCGCTCGAGAACCCATGGTGTCAGGAGCAGGTCGGGTAGACCGGCCGTATGATCTGAATGAAGGTGCGTGATGAATGCCCTGTTGAGGTGAGGAGGGGCGAGTTCTAAAAGACCCGCTCTGCAGGCGGCCGCTGCTCTCCTGACCAGACCGGGACCGCAATCCACGAGGTAGCATGACCCTCCCGAGAGAATGGCAACGGAAGGCCCTGACCTTTCGGGATCGGCGTTCGGGGTGCCGGTTCCGAGCAGGACGACCCGGCAATCCGGACTGCCTGTCATTGCAGCCCGATCCCCAGGATGCGGCCTCCCTGGTAGACGATAGTCGCGGTGATTGCGGCAACGCCGGTCGTATAGAGAGTGGCAAATGCCGCCCACTTCCAGGATCTAGTCTCGCGGCGAATGACTGCGATGGTGGCTACACAGGGAATGTAGAGCATCGTGAAGACGATCAGGGCAAATGCGATGAGCGGATTCCAGCCCGGCTCGGATGCCAGCCTCTCCGAAAGCGAGATCGAACTACCGGAATCGAGCTCTCCGAGGGAGTAGGTCGTACCGAGAGTGGAAATGACGATCTCCTTGGCGGCAAGACCCCCGATCAGGGCTACATCCGTCCTCCAGTCGAATCCCATAAGGGGTTTCGTAACCGATTCGAGGGTTCTCCCGATCCTGCCTGCGGCCGAATGTGCCAGCTCGAGGGCCGCCGCATCCGCCTCCGGAATCCCTTCCAGCTCAGCAGCGTCCAGCCTCGGGAAGGTCATCATTGCCCATACGATCACGGAAGCGATCAGTATCACCGTTCCCGCCTTCTTGAGGTACAGCCAGGTCCGTTCCCAGGTGTGTATCAGTACCGTTCTGAAGGTCGGCAGCCGGTAGGGGGGGAGCTCCATCACGAAGGGTGTCGACTCCCCTCTGAGAATGGTGGATCTGAGCAGTCTTGCGGATATCAGCGCGAAGACCCAGGAGAGAACGGTCACCGCGAACATCATGGTGCCTTCGCTGCGGCTGAAGAAAGCGTCGATGAGCATCGCATAGATCGGCAGCTTTGCCCCGCAGTTCATGAATGGGGCCGAGAGAATCGTGGCAAATCTCTCCTTCGGGTCGCGGAGCGTCCTCGTTGCCATTATTCCAGGTACGGCGCATCCACCCGATATCCCTCCCGAGACGATGAGCGGGACAATGGAACTGCCGTGGAGCCCGAAGATCCTGAAGACCCTGTCCATGTTGAAGGCTACCCTGGCCATGTAGCCGGAATCTTCCAGCAGGGCGATGAAGAAGAACATGAACATTATGAGCGGCACGAATCCGATGACTCCGCCGACACCGTCGATGATTCCGCTCACTACCATGGAGCGGACCAGGCCGTCGGGCAGGATGCCCCAGGCGAAATGGTGCAGCCATTCGAACATCCCGCTGACCCATCCGACCGGTATCTTGCTGACGCCGAACGTGAACTGGTACATGCCCCAGAGGACCGCGATCAGTATGACCGGTCCCAGCAGCCGATGGGTGAGGAGGCTGTCAGCGCGGTCCGACAGATACCCCCTGCCGGGTAGTATCCTGGTGACAGTCTCCCTGACCACCCCTGCCGCGAAACCGTAGCGGTGATCGGCGATGATGCTCTCTATGTCCTCTTCGAGCTCCCTCGATATGTCCTCTGAGAGCCCCCGGGCACTGGAGAGGATTTCCTCCGAACCGTCTCCCGCTTCACGCACTCTCTGGGCGGTATGTGAGTCGCCTTCGAGAAGGCGGATCGCAAGCCACCAGGAAGGAACGGTGTCTGCAAGAAGGTCTTTTTCTCTTATCAGGGCATCCAGCGTCTCGAGAGCACTGTCCGCAGATCTGCCGTAGGTCAGCCGTCTGGGCTCCCAGTCGTTTCTGCTCTGCGCTGTAGTCACAGCGGCTTCCAGGAGATTTCTGATGCCTTTCTTCCTCGATCCGATCGTTTCGACCACGGGGACACCGAGGAGTGAGGAGAGCCGTTCGATGTCGATATTGATGCCTCTGATCCTTGCTACATCACTCATGTTGAGGGCGACTACGAGTGGGATGCCCAGTTCGAGGAGCTGCACCGTGAGAAAGAGGTTCCGTTCGAGGTTGGAGGAGTCCACGATATGTATGACTACGTCCGGTCTGCCATCGATCAGGTAATCCCTGGCCGCTACCTCATCAGGTGAGTAGGCTGCAAGGCTGTAGGTGCCCGGCAGGTCGACGAAGTGGAGCTGGAGGTCATCGAGTGTTACCGACCCCTCCTTGATCTCGACCGTGACACCGGGGTAGTTGGCAACGTGTTGTCTGGCACCGGTGAGGCAGTTGAAGATCGTCGTCTTGCCGGTGTTCGGATTTCCGGCGAGTGCCACCGTCAATCGTCTGGGCAAGATGCCTCCACCTCGATTTCGATGAACATCGCTTCCCTGTGTCCGAGCTGGACGACACCTCCGTCTGAAACCGAGACCGTCAGGCTCCCATGTGACCGTGTCTCCAGGACCTCCAGCCTTGTCCCGACATGTATCCCCCTGGTGCCCAGTCGGCGCTGCGCCTGTCTACCCCTGTGGATGGCAACGACATGGCCCTCCTGTCCCGGATCGAGCTGTTCGAGGGTGGTCCTGCTGATCTCTCGGTCACCGAGGCTCTCCCTCATGTACGAGCATCCCCAGCAGTTGTTCGAGCACTTCAGTACGGGAGCGTCGTTGCCTCCCGTTTCGGGGAGTACCCGTATGTGCCATGCGGTCTTCCTGTCTATGCCCAGCCTGGTCTCGTCGCGGGCAACGATTATGGGTCCCCTGCCGCCCGAGGAAAGTACTTTCAGGACTGCGCCTGGATTTACTCCCATGCTCACGAGCCGGCTCTCCACTTGCCCCCTGGCCTGCAGGGAAACCACCCTGACGGTTTCTCCCCTGGATGCAAGGACGAGGGGGTATCCGTAGCTGCCGGCTCTCGGCCCTCCGCGCCTTCTGCCCTTGAACCTTCCGCTGCTCATGATCGTCCCGTGACGATGCAGCCGGAATCAGTTTCCGGTATCTCGACCTCGTAACCGTCGAGGAGTACTGCGCAGGGGTGACCATGTGCTCCCTTCCGGAGCAGTCTGATCTCTGATCCCGGCAGGAATCCCATCTCCAGCAAGTCTATTCTCCTGTCGGTGGTGTCGAGCACCTGAACGACCGTTGCGGTCTCGTCCGAATCCAGGTCGGTCAGAAACCTGAGGGGAGCCGTATGGGCGGAAGGAGGTTCAGGTGTTCCCGTGAGGGGACAGATGGCCTTCGAGTCGATTCCGCCCGATGAGCATTCCTTTATCCTGGATACTACGGATTGCAGGGGTACGGGGCAGAGCAGGAGCTGCTCGAAGAAGCCGGTGAGCTTCTCCATGCACTCGACCGAGAGATGATGCTCCATCAGACAGGCATCGCGCTGGGCCGTTTCGCTCTCGACCCCGAGGACTCCATGGAAGAACCTTGCGAGCAGCCTATGTCTGGCTTTCGTACTCATCGCCAGTTCCCGGCCGCGGTCGGTCAGTTCGATGTACTCACGCTTCTCGTAGGAGATGAGACCTCGCTCCGCAAGGCGCTTCATCGCTGTTGTAACGGTAGCAGGGCGGACTTCCATTGCCTCGGCGATGTTCCTCACCCTTGCCACCCTGCTTGTGCGCAGAATCTCCCAGATGGCTTCGAGATAATCCTCGAGCTTCCCCGATATCTCCTCAGACATCCTCACCTCCTGTTAGATAAGTCTAACAAGATTAGATACAGGTGTCAAAAGGACGGAAAAGCGCCCTGGAAGGCGCTTTCCATGGATCAGAGCTCTTCGTGGATTATGCTGGCGAGTCTTTTGATGCCTGTCTCGATCTGCTCTTCCGACGCGTAGCTGAAGTTGAGCCTCATGCTCCGATGGGATTCGCCTTCCGGGTAGAAGGAACTGCCTGGCACGTATGCCACCTTGTTTGCAATGGCTTTCACGAAGAGGTCTTCCGTGCTCATTCCCTCGGGAAGCGTCAGCCAGAGGAAGAGACCTCCCTCGGGTCGGGTCCAGTGGATGCCCGGAACCAGCGAGAGCGTATCGTCCAGGCAGCTCAGCATGTGCTTGCATCTTCCACCGTAGAGGACGATTTTCTCCTTCAGTCCGTCGCGAAGGGCGCCGTCTACGAGCATGTGATGGGTAATCGCCTGGCAGAAGGGCGGAGTGCAGAGGTCAACGGCCTGCTTTGCCATCACCATCTTGTCGATCACCCAGTCGGGACCGTACGCCCAGCCGAGCCGGAATCCGGGTAGCAGGATCTTGGAGAAGGTGAAGAGGGAGAGGACGCAATCAGGAGCCATCTTCTGGAAAGTAGTCTGGTGCTCCCCCTTGTACCTGAGCTGGCGGTAAGGGGTATCCTCTACGATGAGATAATTGCGGTCCCTCGCAATTGAGATGATCTCCCGCCTCCTGGATTCGGGTATGGTGACGCCGGCGGGGTTGTGGAAGTCAGGCACCAGGTAGATGAACTTGGGTCTGCGTTTTTCATCTTCCAGCCTGTCCAGTATTTCCGAGAGCCTTCCAGGGGGCATGCCCTCGTCGTCGAGCTCGACGCCGATCGGGACTCCCTGGTAGCTCTTGAAAGCCTGCAGTGCTCCAAGGTAGGTGGGCAGACCGACCACACACGTATCACCCGGGTCGAGGAATATCTTTCCCACGAGATCGAGCCCCTGCTGGGAGGCCGTGAGTATCATCAGCCTTGCCGGGTCAGCGGGAGTGCCGTCCTCCTGCATTATCCCGGCGAGGTCTTCACGAAGCCTTATGTCGCCTTCGGTTGCCCCGTACTGGAGTGCTGTCGCAGGTTCGTTGTCCAGCACCTCGGAAACAGCCTTCCTCACGCTCTCGACGGGGAATGTCTCCGGAGCCGGAAGCCCCCCGGCGAACGATATGATATCAGGCTGCGATGTGAGCTTCAGGAGTTCTCTTATGACTGATCTCTGCATTCCCTTTGCTCGGGAGGAGAATACATCTCTGCTTATCAATCCTGGCCACCTTTCATAATTCCTGGCTTTGCACTGGATGAATTTCAGCTTGAACAGCATAGGAGATAGGATTGCCGTGTCAAGACGGTATCCGTCTCTGGTCACTTCGAATTGATTACGAGTATATTCGCAGTTCATGCACGCTTAATCCTGATACGCTCTATGGAGGTACAGCGCAATGAAAAAGACAGCTATCGCGTTCCTTATCGGTTCGATTCTCACCTTTGTCGCATGCGGTGAAGGCGAGCCAGCCGACGACACCACCGAAATCAGCGACATCGAGACCATCGACGAAACGGTCGAGACAGTGGTGGAGCCGTCGGTGGATATGGTCACAGCCAGCCACATACTCGTGTCCTGGGATACATGTGGTCTCGAGGGTGTCTCGCGGACCCAGGAGGAAGCCCTTACGCTCATCGAAGAGATTGAAGCCGGTATCGTGGCTGGCGACATCTCTTTCGCAGATGGGGCCATCGAGCACTCCGATTGCCCGAGCGGTTCTGCCGGCGGCGACCTGGGCACATTTGGCAAGGGTGCGATGGTTCCGCCCTTTGACGAAGCGGTATTCGCCCTCGAGCCCGGAGAGATTTCAGGCATCGTCGAAACCCAGTTCGGCTACCATCTGATCCAGAGAACCGACTAGGGGTCGACGCTCACCAGAGAAGGTGGAATCCCACAGCTTCCTGGTCGAGACGGAGGAGGCCGGACTTCGTCTGGACAGCTTCCTGGTAATGCAGGAGGATGTCAGCCAGAGCCGCACCTATGTCTGCACGCTGATCCATAACGGACATGTCTCGGTAGATGGTGAAGAGGTCCCGAAGCCCTCCTACAGGATCAGGGCCGGTCAGACTGTCATCCTTCAGGTTCCTGATCCGGTCCCGATCGACCTCTCACCGGAGAAGATGGACCTGGACGTGGTCTTCGAGGACGATCACCTGCTCGTGATCGACAAAGAAGCGGGACTCGTCATCCATCCCTCCGGAACTCTGCGCAGCGGCACGCTGGTCAATGCCCTGCTGGCCCACTGCGACAGCCTTTCCGGTATCAGCGGCGAACTCCGTCCCGGGATAGTACACCGTCTGGACAAGGACACCACCGGGCTCATGATGGCCGCGAAGGACAATCCCACACACCTGGGACTTTCGTCCCAGCTCTCGGATCGAACGGTCAATAGAAGGTACATCGCTCTCGTCTGGCACCATCCCGCTCCGCCCGACGGCAGGATCGATGCTCCCATCGGAAGGGACCTGCACAACAGGCAGAAGATGACGATCACGGAATCCGGCAGGAGGGCAGTAACCAACTACAGAACACTCGAAACGTTCAGACTGGCGAGTCTTATCGAGTGCAGGCTAGAGACCGGAAGGACACACCAGATCAGGGTCCATATCTCCGAAGTGCTGGGATGCCCTCTGATCGCCGATGAGAAATACGGGGGTATGAACCCGAAGGGACTCGCCTCGACCAGGAGGAACAGAGAGCTCGTGTCCGATGTCCTCAGGTTGGCCGGCCATCAGATGCTCCACGCGGAGACCCTAGGGTTCGTCCACCCCGTAACCGGAGAGGAACTGGAGTTCAGCGTAGCCCCCCCGCTTGAGTTCAGGATTGTTATCAAGCACCTCATAAGGGACAGGAACGGGGCATGAGCCCTTCGATACTGCTGATGACGGGCATTCTTTCGGGACCCGCGGCAGCCTTTCTCCTGGGCTACCCACTGGTTCTCATGGTACTGGTCTTTCCCCTGTCGGGGATCTTCAGGCTCGGCCGCAGCTGGTTCATGCGTCTCCTGCTTTTCGGAGTAGCTCCCGCGGCCATTGCCGTCTATGGTCATGCAACGGGTAACGGAGAGATTGCGGAGAGAGCGCTTCGATGGTGCATTGCTCTGTCGGCAGGGATGTACTTCGCAGGTGAGCTCGATATGTCGACTCTGCTCTTGCGCATTGGCCAGCGTGACGCAGGCCCCCTCAAGGGTGCTCTGCGGAACCTCGTTCTCCTCCTGTCACTCGCGGGTCCTGCCACTCTGAGGGCTCGGAAGACCTTCCGCCAGAGTCGTCGTGAGGGAATGAGCCTTTCCGGCAGCATGGAGGATTCGATCATGAGCCTGCGTGGAGTGCTTGTGAAGACCGAGAATGCCGCATGCCCGCCCTCCCGGCTGCCGCTCTTCCTCGCGGGTTTTTCCTGGGTCCTCATGCTCTGTTCCGTCGCCGGAGTGGACATACGCGCATGACTACTGTCCGAATGAGGATGATGATCGAGTACGACGGCACCGATTTCTCGGGATGGCAGGCTCAACCAGGAATGAGGACCGTGCAGGGGGAACTCGAGAGTGCTCTCGAAAAGCTCACCGGCCGGCGTATCGCCGTAACCGGGGCAGGAAGGACCGATGCCGGTGTCCATGCAGCCTGTCAGGTTGCCCACATGGACATCAGGGATACGGAACGGGACAGAATGGACCGGGGCCTCGACAGCATACTGCCGGATGATCTGAGCATACTCCTCGTCGAAGAGGCAGATCCCGGTTTCCACTCCAGGTTCAGTGCCGTGTCGAGGACCTATTTGTACAGCCTTGCAAGGAAGCACCACCCCCTGACCTCCAGATACGAGCATGTTCTGCGCAGGGGGGAACTCGATGTGAAAGCCATGCAGTCGGCCGCGAGTCTGTCCACCGGAGAGCATGACTGGCGCGCGATGGCCAGGGAGGGCAGTGACAACAGGACCTGGATCGCCGACGTGAGCGAGGCGACTGTAGAAGAGACGGCCACTGGCTGGACTTTGCTGATTACAGCCAACAGGTTTCTACGTGGTATGGTAAGGATATGGTCGGGCTCGCTCGTCGAGACAGGGCTCGGCAGCAAACCGCCTGGCGTTATCGAGCAGATGTTCGAGACCGGAGACAGGAGGCTTGCAGGTCCTTCGCTTCCCGCAAAGGGGCTTACGCTCCTGAAGGTGAGGTACGACTAGGTGAGTTCCGGATTCGACAGGAGCAGGCTCAGGTTCAAGAGCCTCGACGAGAGGACCTCCATCGTGGAGGGAGACATGCTTGCTGGTGACTGGGACTCGGATTCCACGGCGCTCGAATTCGTATCGTCCCTGCCGGATGTTCTCGCCGTTCGAAGCATGAAGGCTCTTGCCCGTGCACTGGTCAGGGCCCGTGAGACTGGAGCCTCCCGGATCCTCATGTTTGGCGGCCACGTAATCAAGTGCGGTCTCGGCCCGCTTCTCGTGAAGTGGATCAGGAAGGGAACGGTATCCTGTCTCTCCACGAACGGCGCCGGGACTATTCATGACATCGAAATGGCTCTTTTCGGGCAGACCTCCGAAGACGTCGAATCGGGCATCAGGGATGGATCCTTCGGCATGTGGCGCGAGACGAGTGAGATCTACGCCGCCGCCCTCGAACGGGCCAGGGCAGATGAGACGGGTCTCGGCAGAGCACTTGCCGAAGAACTCCTGCAGAGAGGCGGGCGTGAAGACATCAGCCCGCTTGCCGCGGCAGCCCGCGCCGATATTCCCATGACGGTTCATCCCGCCCTGGGCAGCGATATCGTGCATCCCCATACGGGTGTCCAATGGGATCTACTCGCTTCCGCCGCGGAGCGCGACTTCGATCTCCTCGGCGAGTGCATCTGCGGCCTTTCAGGCGGTGTCGTCATCAACGTGGGTTCAGCCGTCCTCATGCCCGAGGTCTTTCTGAAGCTGCTGACCGTAGCCATGAACCTCGGAGCGGACATCACGGGAATCACCACGGCAAACCTCGATATGATACAGCACTACAGACCGGTTCGAAATGTGCTCGAACGCCCCGTACGAGCCCTGGGGGGCATCTCGCTTGCCATAACGGGGCATCACGAGCTGACACTTCCGATGCTTGACCTCTTCATTCGTCTGGAGGAGAAGACAATAAATGAATAGAACTGCCGGTGCATTACTTGTCCTCCTCCTTGTAGCGTGCGGTAGCCAGACGGTAACCGTTCCGACGGAGGAGATCCCGGAGGGCCCCATTGACCCGTACGGAGACCCTCCCGACTACGCTGGAGATCCCTTTGCCGGTTTTGGTGAGATACTGACACTCGACGTACCGGGTGAGACGGTGGTTGAACCTCCGATCGAAATACCCGAGTACACTTCTGTGCTGCCGTTTGCCGTACAGATTACGGCGGCAGCGGAGGAAGCAACGGCCCAGCGGCTTGCCGAATCCGTCGCTGCCGATGTCGATGCACCTGTCTTCATCGACGAGGTGGGGCAGTACTGGAAGGTCCGCGTTGGCGCATTCGCCACCAGAGCAGAAGCCGACGGGCTCCTCGAGCAGTTGCAGGCCATGGGTTTCGCCGATGCCTGGATTGTGGAACGCATTCCGTAAAGGCTTGACAACCTGACGGTCTGTACCGATATACCCGGCGCTGTTTGGAAGCTGTTTCAGTGTTAACTGGTAATAGCACAAGCGCGGGAAAGCGAATCCTGCCACATTAACCTGCAACCTAGTGGCGGGAAGCGTAGCTTCCCCGCTCCAACAGGGCCAATACATAAACGGAGCGGGAATAGCTCAGTTGGTAGAGCCCTACCTTGCCAAGGTAGCTGTCGCGGGTTCAAGTCCCGTTTCCCGCTCCATTTCATATTCAGAAGCGCTCAGCAGTAGTAACTGACTGGGCTCTTTCTGTATACGGGGTTCGAAGGAACTGCCTGATCTCTGCAATTCCAGTTCATGGAATTGTGTAACACAAAGAGCAGTAACATGATGTGGGGTTCGAGTCCCGTTGGGGGTGTATCCGTTGACAAATCAGACGATATCAGCAATGTCTGCCTACAGAGGAGTAGGTGATTGCGATGAAGAGGATTGCCCTGCTGCTTGCGATTGTGCTATCCAGCTTAATACATGCCTCAGACCTTTTCAGTGAAGATCCCGATTGGATTTACGTACTACCCTCAAACTGGTGCATCAAGAATCTGATATCAACAGACCTTAATGGCGATCCAGTGCCAGATCTCGTTATGGGGGATCCCGATACGGAATGCATCCAGACCTTTCTGGGGAATGGAGACGGATCATTCGAGCTATTCCAGACTCTATCTCTGACTCATGTTCAGTGGCTCGAAACCGCTGATGTTGATCTGGATGGAGATCTGGATCTAATCGCGTATTGTGCATACATTGATTCTATCCATGTGATGCTGAACGATGGATCGGGCATCTTATCCTCACCGATTGCCAGCCTTCTTCATGACGATGCATGGGGCATTAATTTCGCAGTAGGCATCTTTGACGCTGACACAATCCCCGACATTGTCCTTGGAGGTGGAACGATCTGGTATTCACACGGAAATGGTGATGGCACTTTCGAAGCAGCAGAAGAGATCTATGATGAGCCCTGGGGCTCCTCTGCCCAGGTCCTTTCAGATCTGGATGCCGATGGTGATAACGATATCGTACTTCTTCCTTATGGTCGTATTTCGGTCCTCCTTAACAATGGTGATGGAACTGTCACCTGGGGAGGATACTACGGACCAATCGCAGGTGGCGGAGGGATGGATGGACATCTGGCAATCGACCATCTAGATAGTGATTCATTACTAGACGTAGCTGTTGTCGCAGGAGAGGGAATGGGAACGAATGGAGTGTTCACATTCCTCGGCAATGGTGATGGCAGCTTCAATGTAACAGGCCCTGGCTGGGTGGGCGGTCTATCTCCATTCAACCAGCTGATAGCAAAAGATTTCAACCTTGATGACGATAACGATGTATTCATGTGCGGTAACGGGTGCGTTTTGTTACTGCTCAACGATGGTTCCGGAATGCTGATCGATCCTTGGGAGTTCTGTCTTGGATCTTCAGTGTCAAACCAGGGTGCTGTAGGTGACTTTGACCTGGATGGGGATTTTGACTTTGCATACGTCAGAGATACTCCATATTGGTGGGAAATCCACGTCCATCTGAATAAGTTGATTCAGCAGGGGATTGAGGAGTCGGAAGGAGAATACGACTCTCTCGAACTCATCGCTTCACCTTCTCCCTTCTCTACAAGTTTGAGTATCACATTCACCCTTCCTGAACCGGGGTATGTTGAGCTGTCAGTGTATGATCTCGCTGGTAGACAGATAGAAGTTTTTTCTTCAGGTGCTGTCTCGGCGGGAGCACAAGTTTTGGTCTGGAATCCTGGTTATACAATCCCTAACGGCTGCTACCTGATCGTCCTGGAGGCCTCTGGAGAACGCATTTCGAGAAGGTGCGTGAAGCTGGATTAGCTGCATTTTACCTCTAAGCAGGCTACTAGTCCCTGTAGCAGGATGTGATGGGCTTCAAACGGCTGAGCATTACCCGCTCCATTATTCTACACATGCCCAAGACTATGCTGAATAATGGAGCGGGGTCCCTTCGTGCAGTTGATTTCCGCTTCTCCCGGGATAACAGCACAGCAATAATCGTCACTAATTAATGCGATGCCCTTCCTTTTACGCGGATATAAATGGAAATGATCGGGAGTATTGACAATGCATGTCCAGAATCGAGATTTTCCAGAGCCGGAGCAAGAGTGAGCCCGGTTTCTTTTCTTACATTGAAACGTTATCAGGAGGTGGAAAATGCACGACAAGGAAGCCGACCTTGCAGGTCCCGGGATCAGCACGTACGAAGAAGTGGCCAAGATCCTCCCGACCGGCTACAAGTCAATCCTGACGAAGAAGGAGACCCAGAAGGCTCTCTTCGCGGTAAAGGACTACATAGAGAAGAACCTTTGTAAAGAGCTCGGTCTCTTCATGGTCCAGGTCCCTCTGATCGTCGACAAGGACAGTGGTGTAAACGACTACCTCGACAGAGATGGCTCCCGTACGCCGATCGATTTCCAGGCCGGCCTCGGTCTTCCGAAGAAGATCGATGCGCAGGTAGTCCAGGCTGCGACCAAGTGGAAGAGAATGGCCCTCAGACAGTTCAACTGCGAGGTCGGTGAGGGTGTCTGCACCGACATGAAGGCCGTCCGCAAGGACTACTTCCTCGATCACGATCACAGCTCGTACGTCGACCAGTGGGACTGGGAGAAAGTGATCACCCCCGACCAGAGGAATCTCGGCTACCTCACCGATACTGTGAAGAAGATCTGGAAGGTCATCAGGGGCGCAGGCCTCCTCGCAGAAGAGCTCTACCCGCAGCTCAAGGGCAAGTACCCGGCCATCCCCGAAGAGCTCAAGTTCCTGCACGCCGAGGAGATCCTGGAGATGTACCCGGACCTTCCCCGCAAGAAGCGCGAGACCGCAGTAGTCAAGAAGTTCGGAGCGATCTTCATCTACGGCATCGGCTGGACTCTGGCTGATGGCTACCCGCACGAGATGCGTGCTGCCGATTACGACGACTGGGTAACGGAAACCGTTTCCGCCGATGGAAGACCCATGCACGGCCTCAATGGCGACATCCTGGTATGGAATCCCATCACCCACCGCAGACATGAGCTCACCTCTATGGGTATCCGCGTCACCAAGGAGACACTGAAGATACAGCTCGAGATGACGGGACAGACAGACTTCCTCGAGCTCCCATACCACCAGGCGATCTTGAACGACGAGATCCCGATCAGCATCGGCGGAGGTATCGGTCAGAGCCGGACCTACATGTACCTCCTGCGGATGGCGCACCTCGGCGAGGTCAGTGTCACCATATGGCCAAGGCAGCTGAAGGACATCTGCTCAGCGAAGAACATCTTCGTTCTGGAGTAGCAGGCATCCGGGCTTTTCAGTAAGGGGTGGAGCGAAGGCTCCGCCCCTTTTCTCGTGATGGACGAAACCTTATTCATCCCGTAGGGTAGAATCGGATGAAGCCTGACACAATCGAGAATGATCGGAGGATGCAGAAATGAAATTACTCGTTTTACCGGCTCTGGTTGCAGCCGTACTTCTTGGACTGGCATGCAGCGTGACGGATCCCATAACTCTACTGGGATGCGAGTTCAGGATCGAGAACACGGAGGAATTCGTTGTCGCGGGTATCTATCTGGACAGTCTGGAAAGCCTCACGCCGTTACAGATAGCCGAGGTCGTCGCCGCATGGAGTCAGGGAAACTGCCCCGTCGACTTCACACTGAACGTAGGCATCTTCAACCCGAACGACGGATCCGGGAGCAGCGTCATCATTCCGGTTTCACTCACCTCGTTCATCTGGGACCTGTACCTCGATGGTGATTCGGGAGTCCCCTTCGACACTGCCTGGGTTGCCTCGGGCGCATTGAACGAGCCCTTCGAGGTGCCTGCGAGTGGGGAGACTGTCATACTCCCTCTGGAGCTCAGCTTCGACGCCTTCGTGCTGCTCGAGGAGCTCGGTCCACTCGAGTTCATCGATCTGGCACTAGCCATAGGGGGACTGGACTCCGGATTAAGAGACCCGGGCCATCTCGGCAGGATCCTGGTGATCGCTGAACCGACCCTCTCCACACCGTTCGGACCCTACACGTATCCCGGCAGCCTGAACATCAACCTCGACTGGGTGAACTGACCGCCGGTTCTTGCTCCGGCAAGTGCACTTGTGTATTATTCGAAACCTCTGAGAGAGGGGCGGCGTAGCCAAGTGGGAAGGCAGTGGACTGCAAATCCACCATTCACCAGTTCGAATCTGGTCGCCGCCTCCAGCCTTTCCCCCGGTCAGGACTCATGAAGCGTAGATCCCGTATACGCCTTGGCGTGATCATCGTCTGTGTCGCTGCTGCGCTCACCCTGACGGGTTACATCCTCGGAAATCCCTTCGTGATATTCCAGAAGGCCGCCAACATCTGTCTCGAGTGTATCGGAGTAGGCTGATGCCCGGCAGCCTCCGAAGGATGGAATTCGCAAGGAAGGCTGTACAGGCGGGTTCTCTTCTCCTCTCGAACCTCTACATCTCAGGCTGGATCGACGGGACGATCTTCACGGGGAGATCGAAGATGTTCTGTATCCCGGGGCTTCACTGCTACTCCTGTCCCTCTTCCGTTCTCGCCTGTCCGGTGGGATCCCTGCAGAACTTCTTCGCTTCCCCCGGATTCGCCGGAGGCATTGTCACCGGTCGTCCGGATGCCCTTGCCGTCCTTGCCGTCGCAGGCTTCCTTCTCGTGATCGGCTTCTTTGCCGGACGTATCGCATGCGGATGGGTGTGTCCATTCGGACTGATACAGGAGCTTCTGTACAGGATCCCGCTCCCGAAGGTCCCGGTGCCTGCGGGCTGGAAGATGGCTAAGTACGCAGTGCTGCTGATATTCGTCATTCTGCTGCCCCTCTTGCTCCGCCCGGTCCAGGGCGGCGGGGGAGACCCGTGGTTCTGCAAGGCTATCTGCCCGGAGGGAACGCTGGTTGCGGGGTGGCCTCTGGCTGCTATTGACGGCGGTGAGACCTTTCAGCTCGGTTTCATTTTCACATGGAAGAGCGCTATTCTCGTACTCGTCCTGTTCTGGGCTGTTCTCTCCAGGCGCCCTTTCTGCCGCGTGCTCTGTCCGCTCGGTGCCATCTGGGGGCTCACCGGGAAGGTATCCCTCTTCAGGATGAGAGTGGGACCGGAGTGCACCAGGTGCGGCAAGTGCGGGGAAGTCTGTCCCGTCGACCTCCAGATCTGGAAGGAACCTGCCTCTGCTGAGTGTGTCAGGTGCAATCGATGTATCGCCTTGTGTCCCGTTGAGTGCATCTCTCAAAGGGCGGGCGGTGATGCGGATGAATGACCGTGGCAGGTCCTACGTCGACTTCTTCTGGATTCCGCTGGTGCTGATCATGCTGCTGCCGGTCGTCATCCACTCTTGCGGAAAGCAGGTGGTCTACTCGGCAGTGGAAGAAGGCCCTCTTCTGATGGGGCGTGCTGCTCTTGACAGCCTCCTCGACGCATCACGAGGAAGAGTCGTCATCGTCAATTTCTGGGCTATCTGGTGTACGCCGTGCGTTACCGAGCTTCCCCATATCGATGCGGTCTACTGGTCGATGAGAGACTCCGTAGCTGCAATTGCCGTCAACATGGGAGACCCCGATCCGGGCACGCTTCTCGATTTCCGGGAGAAGATGAAGCTCGCACTGGTGATGGTGTGGCTCACGGAGGAAGAAGCCGCTGCCCTAAAGGATGACTGGGTCCTTCCGGATCTGCTGCCCACGACGGTTTTCCTCGACCCGGAAGGCACAGAGTACCTTCGTATCAGCGGGTCGCGCAGTGCACCCTTCTTCGAGTCTGCCGTCCGATCGGGCGCTTCAGGTGTACTGCCGCCCGATGATGCAGCTTCAGGGGAGCTTCACATCTATGTCGTAGGTTACATGGGAGACTCCCTGACCACTGATCTGCTCGCGTACTCCATCGAACTCGCCGGTTCTGGAGGTGTCGACTTCTTCGATCCCGGTGACCCGGATGACCTGGAGGAGATCCGCTCTTTCTACCTGCCCGAGAGCGGGTACCCCTACGCCCAGCCCTGCCGCGGAACAGTGTGCGGAAGACCCGCATCGACCAGGGAGGAACTCCTCTCCTCGGTAGGGCAACTCGATCCTTGAGCAGCCGGCCTGCGGTATCCGTCGTTGTTCCCTTCCGTGATGCGGAAGCCTGGATGGACGAAGCCCTCTCTTCGCTGGAAGCCCAGACAATGGAGGATTTCGAGGTCGTGCTCGTAGATGATTCCTCCAGGGACCGGTCGCTCGAGCTTGCTCTGAAATGGTGCAAGCTCGACAGCCGCTTCAGGGTGGTAACGGGTACCGGATCCGGCCTGGTGGACGCGCTGAACACGGGTATCGTGGAAGCACGGGGCAGCTGGATAGCCAGGTTCGATGCCGATGACATCTGCCTTCCCGGCAGACTGACCTCTCAGCTTGCTCTCGCTGAGGAGACCGGTGAGCGGTCCGTAGTCTCATGCAGGATTCGGAGCTTCCCGGAGGGGGATGTGACCGAGGGCTACAGGAAATACGAGGACTGGATCAACTCGCTGACAGATCATGACGAGATAGAGAAGGAGATCTTCGTCGAGAGTCCGATCCCGCACCCCACCGCTTTCTACGGAAGAGATGCCGTTCTGTCGGAGGGAGGGTACAGGGATTCCGGTCTTCCCGAGGATTACGAGCTGTGGCTCAGGCTATGGTCCCGGGGCTTCAGGTTCGTCCGGGTTCCCGAAGTTCTGGTCAGGTGGAGGGAGAGTAAGGAAAGGCACTCCCGCACCAGTCCTGTCTACTCTCTTACCAGGTTCTACCGTCTGAAGGCATCCTATATCGGTTTCGCACCCGCAGTCAGGGGCAGGAGGGTGTTGATCGCGGGGTCCGGTCAGACCGCAAGGCGGTTTGCCGGATGTATACTGCGGGAAGGCTTTGAGATCGGGGCTTTCATCGATCCCTCTCCCGGGAACGGCAGGACCCTGAAGGGGGTACCTGTCATCGGACCATCGGGGATCGAGGAGTTCCCCGGCTGGCCTGTACTGGTCGCCTCGAGAGCTCCCGGTGCGAGAGAAGAGATCTGCACATTTCTCGAATCTCTTGGAATGAAGAACTGGGACGATTTCGTGGTCTGTGCTTGAGTCCGGTGGCAGGGATGCTCTTTACATTTCCGGTTTCTCTGAGATATTAATGTCGTTACAGAATATACGTGTTACTGGTAAATTCGATCAGGGAGGTTCACCTTGAAAATTCACGAGGAGACCAAGGGTGATGTTCAGGTCATACGCCTTAGCGGCAAGGTCATCAGCGGACCGGATCTCGTCGACCTCAAGACCTCTTTCCAGAATGCCGTCAACCATGACAGACTCAAGGTCCTCCTGGATCTGGGCAGCGTGAGCTGGATGGATAGCTCCGGGCTGGGGGTCATCGTCTCAGGCCACACCACTTTGAGCAGAGCCCAGGGAAAGATGATCATCCTCAACACGACGAAGAAGATTCACGAGCTCTTCATCATCACTAAGCTGATAACGGTGTTTGAAACATTCACCGATGAAGAAGAAGCCATTAAGAGCTTCGAGTAGGTATCGCGTGAAGGGCATAGAGCTCAGCATCCCGAGCTACCAGGAACTTCTAGAGCCCGTCCAGGTCTTCGTTGAGCATCTCGGTACAATCGCAGGCGTCGAGGAAGAAGAACTGACTCCCCTCTCCATCTCCGTCCTGGAGCTGGTGAAGAACGGCATGGAGCACGGTAACGGCATGGATCCTGAAAAGCACATCACCATAAGTGTCGATATGCTCCCGGGGAGGTTGCAGTTCCAGATAGTGGACTGCGGAACATGGGAACCTGATCAGGATCTGGGCTATATGCCGGGGGAGGGTGAGGAACTCGTCACCGCCAGGGGCAGAGGGGTGCTGATCGCCAAGAATCTTGCGAAGTGGGTCGAGTTCGATCTCACTTCCAACGGATGCACGAGGGCAACCCTGATCTGGCCGCTCACCTGATCCGGTAAGAACCGGTGGAGAGACTGAAGCTCCTTCTTGCATCCGAGGAACGCGGCTTTCCGGGCGGGTCGGATTTTCTTCTGCGAAGCGACGCGGCAAGGCTCAGGCCGCCATCTTGGGCTGACGGGATACAGCTCGTAGACGATCTAGACGACTCCCCCGACTGTGTACTCTTCCTCCTCAATGGCAATCCATCTTCACATGTGAGACAGATCTTCTTCGATGCTTTCAGAAGTTCGCTGCCATGCGCTGCACTCTCCAGCAGGGAACTGGCAGGAAGAGATCCCGTTGTTGCCAAGCTGCAGAGATGGGACAGGTTGTGGAGCTACGACTCTCAGGGCTCCGCCCGTCAGCTCCTCTTCGGACAGGTGCAGGACTGGATAAGCAGCCTTGAACGCGAGAGTCCCCCTTTCCCGTCCGGAGAAGAACTTCTCTCGGAATGGGGCGAGATCGACCCTCAGCAGATGGACAAGGCTATCCTCGAGCACGCCGACACAATGCTTGAAAAGCGCGGATTCGTCTGTCTGAGCGGCTCTCTTGGTGCCGGCAAGACTACCATTTCCAGATGCCTGCTCACGAGGTCTGCACAGAACGGGATGAAGCCCGTCGAGCACATCGGTCCGGACCTCAATGGGGAAGAGATAGAATCGATCCTAAAGGGTCCCGAGGACTGCGCCCTCCTGCTGGATATCGATACGATGCGGAGAACAGCACCTCTCTATCCGATAGATCTCTGGATGCTAGCACTCTCCCAGATCATCCGTTCCACCGAGACTCGCAGACGGCTCGTTCTTGCATCCTCTTCACCGAGGATCGCCGGGGTCTTCGACCTCTTCCGTGAAGCACACATAAGGCTTCCCGAGCCTGCCAGGTCGAGGCGCTGGAGACTCGACCAGGGGCTGGAAACACTGAAACTCTTCAGATCGATGGACAGCATCACGCGGGCCGAGATGATACTCCTTGCGATGTTTGAGCCTGTAGTACCCGAGACCCTGTTCAAGGATACTCTCTACAGTTTCTGGAGGAGGCTCTTCATAATGACACACAGCCTTTTCCCTTCCGACGACAGGCTCGAAGACCTTTACTCGAAGAGCCGCGCCGCCGCAGGTGTCAGTCCCTTCCGGAGGATCAGTTTCAGGGGCGAGAACAGGATCGCTGCCGGTGATACGGTCATGATGTCCGGTATCGATGACGGTATCAGGGAACTGATTCATCAGGATGATCCGGTGATCCGGATTCTCGCGGAGACGCTGGCATTCAGCGACAGGCCCGAGGTCAGGAGGGCAGGGTATTCCCTCTTCTTCTTCTACGAACACCTTTCCAGGGAGGAGAAGGCCAACCTCCTGTACGCCATATCGAAGGAAGAGCTCTTCGAGAACCTGATGGACCCCTTCTCCGTGCTCATGAGCAGTGAGGAGCTGATGGACGAAGCGGTGTTCAGCCTTTGCACTAACATCATCCACTCGGGAGGGGATTCTGCCCGGAGGGCCGTGGCGGTCTGCCTCGGGAAGCCCTGGATCCGGCGGAGCGACAGGATGCAGCCGCTTCTCGACCATGTGGTCGACGAGAGCAGCCCCCTGGTCAGATCAGAGTTCATGCGGAGTATCGATATCTGGCGTCTTCCAGAGGATCCGGGCGGTCATTACGGCATGATCATGAAGGACAAGGCTCCCGAGGTCAGACGCAGGCTTCTTTCTCACCTGGCCAGCCGTTTTCCCGATATATCCGGGAAAGAGCTCGAGATACTGAATGGCGAACTCCAGAACGGCGACGACCAGATACTCCTAAGTATCATCACCGGGCTCCTGAACCGCCGTCCCGAGGAGTTCGTCGAGGAGTTCAACGACCTGCTGTGGCTGCTCGTCGGGAGGCTGCCCGAGGGCGGCAGGGGAATGCTCGCCAGAAACATCGGCGGCAGACTCAGGTTCTTCAGCCCTGAGGTCAGGGCTCTTCTCATCAAGGGGATCAGACCGGATGACGAATTCGATGTTATCCAGTGTCTTCTGATGAACTACCAGTGGCTCTCCTGGAACGAGATGGAGACACTCTGGTCGCTTGTGATGAAGAAGACTCCTACAGAGCTCGAGTTCGCCAGCATGGTTCTCCGTTACTTCCAGGCAATGGACGGGAGGGAACAGGAACTCCTGCTGAATACCGTTCTCACATTCGAACCCTACGGTGGCAGGGAAGCGCTTTCCCAGCTGCTGGCATCCGGTCGCACCGATCTCGCAGAGGTTTCTCTGAAGGTGATTGCGAAGTTAATAAGGAGCGGAAATGTCGACCAGAAATCCAGGCTTCCCTGGTTCCTGCTGTGGAACAGGAGGTCGTTCGGCGGAAAGACTTCCGATTTCCTCGTAGAGTTCTCCTCCGACGAGTTCCCGTCCGTGCGGGGAGCAATTGCATCATCGATCAGAAGGCTCGGATACGGAAGCGATGAATGCATGAATATCCTTGTATCGCTTGCCGGTGACGATGAGAGGTCCGTCAGGGCTGCCGTCGGGGAAGCACTCGGCGAGCTCTCCGGGAGCATCAAGGGAACCTCTTCACCTGCGGAGAGCCTCCGTTCCCTGCTCGCCGACCAAGATCCGTTCGTAAGGACCAGGACACTTGCCGGCTGTGTTGCCTCGACGAAGCTGGACACAAAAACCAGGGCAGGCATCGTAATGGGGGCTCTGAGGGATCCCGAAGTGTCTGTACGGCGCGGTGCTCTCTTCTCGCTCGATCTCGACAGGGACATCTGTCTCGCCCCCGGTGTGGACACCGCCCTCGGCGACCTCCTCACCGATACCAGCGAAGAGGTCCGTCTCGAAGCCGTAAGGCTGGTCACCTCCCTGCCCGAGCTGATTTCCTCGGAGAACCTCAGACAGAAGCTTCCCGACCTCTTCCTGGACCGTCTCTCGTCGGGAGGTGCAATAGCGGATGAGCTGAGCATGGCAAGGCAGATCCAGCTCGACCTCCTCCCGGAGAATCCGCCGGCACTCGAAGGATACGAAATCGAAGTTTTCTACCGCCCTGCACGCGAGGTGGGCGGTGATTACTACGACTTCTTCTCCCTACCCGGGAGCAACACTGGGATCGCAGTCGCGGACGTGATGGGCAAGGGGATACCAGCTGCGCTCACGATGGCGGGGCTGAAGGGAAACCTCGGAGCTTACGTCAGAAGCGTTTTCGCGATCAGCGAAGTCATAGCCAAGGTCAACGAATCCGTGTCATCCGGTGGCGAGGGAGCAAGCCTGATCGGTCTCTTCTACGGTGTGATCAACACCGCAACGGGAGAGTTCACCTATGTTAATGCTGGTCACAATCCCCCCCTGCTGGTCAAGCGGGAGGGGGACATCCTGAAACTGGACAGGGGCGGGTTACTGCTCGGCTTCCAGGGTGACACCGAGTACGAGTTCGGCATCGAGATGATCGAGACCGGGGACGTTCTTGTCCTCTACACCGACGGTATCACCGAGATCGTTGACGATAGCGGCAACGAGTTCGGAGAGACGGGCCTGATGGAAACGGTCTCCCGATCCAGAGATCTCTCTGCGAGACAGATAGCCGCAGGCATACTTACTGCAATCAGGGAATTCGGTGAAGGCGCACCTCAGTCCGATGATCAGACCCTCGTCGTGGTGAAGCATCGCTGATGTCACTGTTCCTTCTCTCCGATTTCGGGATATCCGACACGTACGTTGCACAGATGAAGGCCGTGATCCTCCGGATGTGCGGTGACCGGGCCAGCTTGATCGATCTCACCCACACGGTGCCCTGCGGATCGGTTCGCGAGGGAGCCTGGCACCTGATGGTCTCCAGCCCGTTCATTCCCGCCGGATCCGTCGTACTCGCCGTAGTCGACCCGGGTGTGGGCTCTTCCCGGAAAGCCCTCGCCGTTACTTCCAGTGGAGTAGCCTTCATCGGCCCGGATAACGGTATCTTCAGCTGGTTGCCTCCCGACAGGGCTTTTCTCCTTCCGGAATCTGCAGCCGCGATCAGCTACACCTTTCATGGCCGGGACCTATTCGCGCCTGCAGCAGCGAAGATCCTGCTTGATCCCTCATGGCTCGAAGGCCTGGCTGAGGTTCCTGTCGATTCCCTCGTTCGAATAACGAAGGGCTGCTGCATGAGGTCTTCTCCGGACGGTCTCAGCACCACAGTCGCACATGTGGATGGATTCGGGAACGCCGTTCTCTGGATGACATGGGAGGAAACAAAAGGATTCGACCCCAAAGCCGTAGTCACCGCGGCGGGTGTCCGGGTAAAACTTACGGCAGCGGAAACGTACTGTGGGGACTCCGGTACCGACCTCCTGATCCTCCAGGGGAGCCAGGGCTACATGGAACTGGCCGTCAGCATGGGCAGCGCAGCATCCCGACTCGCTCTCTCGGCGGGAGACGCCGTCAGCATAGAGGGAAGCTACCGTTGAAACACGTAGGGTTGCTGCTACACTTCTATCAGCCACCCACACAGGATGCAGATCTGGTCAGGCTTATTGACTCGGAGTGTTATCTCCCGCTCTTCTCTCTTTTGAAGCGGACGGGAGCACCCGTTACCGTGAACATCTGCTATTCGCTCACCGAGCAGCTCTCTTCCCTCGGACTGCCGAGCATCGATGCTCTGGCGGATTCCGATGGGGTGGAGTTTACCGGAACAGCTGCCTGGCATCCCATACTTCCCCTGATCGATCGGTCCGAGACGGCGCGTCAGACAGCGCTCAATTGCCTGGGCAACAGAAGGATGATCGGGAATCGATTCAGCCCTGCCGGCTACTTCCTGCCGGAGATGGCTTTCAGTCGGGATGTTGCGAGAACCCTGGGGGAGATGGGTTACAGGTGGACGGTTACCGACGATCTTCCCTGGACCTGGTCGGGAAAAGAGGTTCCCTGCGACTGGATCCCCGAGTGCTGCGGTATCCGTGTCTTCCTGCGGAGCAATTTCTGGAGCAACAGGATCAGCTTCCATGGCGGAGACGGCGACCAGGTGGCTAAGGACCTCGTATCCGGGATGAATGATTGGTGCGGGGCAGACGATGCCTACACCATCCTGGCTATGGACGGAGAGACTTTCGGTCATCACAGGAAGGGTGGAATAGAGAGTTTTCTCGAGCCCTTTCTCGGGGAGCTCATGTCATCCGGCACTGCAAGCATTTCGACTCTGAGTGTGATATCGTCTCTCTTCCCATCAAGGGAGTCCGACGTTCCCCCCGGCAGCTGGTCTACAACGGCGCCCGATCTCGAGGCTGGTATCCCATGGCCGCTCTGGATGCATCCTGACAACAGGGACCACGCCGCCATGTGGGAACTGCTTCGGGTTGTACTCGCTGCTTCGCGCGAGTGCAGGTCTGAAAGGGTTGCTCTCCTGGCGGACAGAATGTTATACTCATGCCCGTTCTGGTGGGCCGGAGCGGGCAGACGAAACCCGGAACAGGTCCGTCGGGGTGTAAGTGCAGTCATGCTGACCGCATCTGCGGTCGCTGAACATACCGGGAAAAGAGATCTCATTGACCGTGTCATGAGCATGGCAGAGAAGATCCCCCTCATGACCGGAGAGGAAAACTGAGATGCCGAAGAAGGAGCGGACTTTTGCGGCGAAACTCGCCCACGAAGCCAGGAAGAGCCACAAGAAGACCTGCGCCGTATGCGGCAAGGAAATAGTACCGATAGTACACTTCGCCGCACTGTACAGTGAAAAGGGAGTCTGGCGGCCTCAACGCAGACACATCACGGTATGTGATTGTAACAGGAAGGAAATCTACGGCTAGGCTCTCAGCAGATCCACCAGAGGGGGTTCTCTTCCTGACAGCCGGGTACGGCACAAGGGCGGACCCCCTTTCTGTATTAAGGCCCAAAGCCCTCCTCCCCTGGGGGGAGGAGACCCTTCTCGGCAGGCTCGCTGCTCAGGCATCAACTCTGGACGCCAGGATCTTCTGCGCCAACGCTTCCAGATGTCCCGAAATGGTGCTAGCTGAGCTGTCGGCTGCTGGTCCTGACGGAGTCGAGAGTCGTATACTGTTCGAAGAGAGACCTCTCGGTACCGTCTCGACAATCTGCAGGATGGGGAGGGCAGGGGTTGGCGGAACCTGGGTTGTGTCCAACACCGATATGGTTGTGGAAACACCCTTCGAGTCCATGCTCGCGTCCCACCAGGACAGCGGGGCACACTGGACCGTAATGACCGGTGACATGCCCGAAATGGGGGACTACGGAGAGTTGCCGGTGGACGACGATGGAGCCTTCGGAATACGGGAGGGGTATGGACGGCACTACCTCGGAATCAGTATTCTGGAACCCGAAGTCTTCGAGCTGGCCGTGACGACACTCGGTCGTGGAAGCCTGTTCGGGGATCTGGCTCCTGCTTCGCGGAGTAAAGGACTGATACTCAAGTCGTTCGAATACCGCGGCGAATGGAAGGACATGGGACGTCTCGATTCCATCAGGAGGAATATCCTCGGCAGAGGCTGCTTCGTTCATCCCTTTGCATCCGTATCCAGCGGTGCCGCACTACAGGGCAGCTTCTACGTAGGAAGGAACTGCGTTGTCGTGGAAGGCGCTTCGGTCCAGGATTCGGTTATGCTCGATTCCTCCGTGGTCACGGATGGACAGCTCACCGATTCCGTTCTTCCGTGGTACTGCAGATTCCCGGAGGTCGGGCGTGACTGAACGATTTCTCCGTATGAGCAGCTGGCTCTCCTCCGCAATGGACGACGTCACCAGCCTTACCATGATGGCGGGTGATGCGTCTGAACGGCAGTTCTACCGGTTCAAGTCGGAAGGCATTCCGATGGTTATCATGGACAGTGGCAAGACGCCTCTCTGGCCGTGGCTCGATATACACCGCCTCCTTGATGAACACGGTTTTCCGGTTCCTGTTGTCATTCATGCCGATGCCTCTCAGGGCTACGCCATACAGGAAGACCTCGGCCAGGTCAGGCTGACCGACCTGGAAGGGGAGGTATACCACACAGCCATAGAGGATGCCCTCGATATACTGAGCAGGATGCAGACAAGGCTCACCCGCGAGACGTGCAGCGATTCGATCGCCGGACGGAGGTACTTCACGCCTACGTTCTTCATGGCGGAGCTCGAGCACACACTCGAGCACCTCTTCTTCAGGCTGCTCGGGGTACCGGATACCGAGCTGCTCGATCTCCAGGACCAGATGAGATCCCTGTGCCAGAAAGCGTCTGATATTCCCGTTTGCTTCTCCCACAGGGACTACCATAGCGCCAACCTGATGATGTCAGCCCGTGGGATCGTGATGGTCGACTGGCAGGATGCCCGGATGGGCCCGCAGACCTACGATCTCGTGAGCCTTCTGCGCGACAGTTACGTCGATATCGGTGACTGCTGGGAGGTTCTTGCCGGCAAGTTCCTGCTTATCTCGAGCGAGGCCACGATGTTCCATGTTGCCATAAGCGCCTGTCAGAGAAGCCTGAAGGCCGCCGGTACGTTCGCCTACCAATACAGAGCGTACGAAAAGGATCGCTATCTGTCATATCTGCCCAGGACGTTCCGTTACCTGGAAGACTACAGGAGGATCTGTCCCGATCTCGAGTTCATCGTGGAAAACGTGTACAGACTGCTTCGCAGATATCATGGTGAGATCGACCTGCGGTTCTTCTACGAGTCAGATGAGCCCGTAATCAGGAAAGAGGGGACCCGCTAGCACAATGAAACGCATTCTCACAGGCGACAGACCCACCGGCCCCCTCCATCTCGGGCACTACGTCGGGTCGCTGGTCAATAGGGTTGAACTGCAGGACACTTACGACACCTTCATCATCGTTGCCGATGTCCAGGCCCTGACCACCAATTTCGAGTGCCCCGAGATGCTCGCTGGAAATGTGAGACAGGTCACTCTTGACAACCTTGCTGCAGGTCTGGATCCCGGGAAAGCCAGGATCTTCATCCAGAGCCTCGTCCCGCAGATTGCCGAACTCACCGTCATCTTCTCCATGTTCGTCACGGTGAGCAGGCTTCGGCACAACCCCACGATAAAGACCGAAGCGAAGCAGTACGGGTATACGGACATGACCTACGGCTTCCTGGGATACCCCGTGAGCCAGGCGGCGGACATCCTCTTCTGCAGGGCAGATCTCGTGCCTGTCGGAGAGGACCAGCTTCCCCACATCGAAGCAACCAGGTTCGTCTCCAGAAGATTCAATGAGCTCTACGGTCAGGTCTTTCCCGAGCCCGACGCAATGGTCAGCAGTGTGTCCAGACTCATAGGTCTCGACGGGAATGCTAAAATGTCCAAGTCGCTGGGCAACTGCATTTTCTTGAACGATTCTCCTGACGATATCCGGAAGAAGGTGATGTCGGCCCTGACTGATCCTGCGAGGATACACAAAGACGATCCGGGTCACCCTGAGATCTGTACCGTCTTCGCCTACCACACTGCATTCAACCCCGGCGAGGTTGACGATATAGAGGAGCGATGTCGAGCCGGTACAGTTGGCTGCGTGGCGTGTAAGAAAAGGCTTGCAGAAGTGCTCAACGGGATGCTCGAACCCATCCGTGAGAGAAGGCTGCAATTCGAGAAGCCTGGAGTGGTCGACGAGATCCTCAGAGCCGGAACCGCTGCCGCCGAAGCGGAGGGTGCCATAACCATGGGAATGGTCAGGGAAGCCATGAAGATAGATTACCTCCCGCGGGGGTAGCAAAAAAGAGAGAAAACGGAATGCTCAAGCTGTATAACACTCTGACAAGGCAGAAGGACGAGTTCGAGCCTGCAGATCCCCCTTTCGTGGGGATCTACGTCTGCGGACCCACTGTGTACGGTCACAGCCACCTGGGGCATGGCAAGAGTTACGTCTCGTTCGATGTGCTGGTTCGATACCTCCGCTTTTGCGGGTATAACGTACGGTACGTGCAGAACATCACGGACGTGGGACACCACATCGACAACGCCGAGTCCGGAGAGGACAAGGTTCAGAAACAGGCAAGGCTGGAGAAGCTCGAACCTCTGGAAATCGCCGAGAAATACACCCGATCCTATCTTGACGACATGGATGCCATGGGGCTCCTCAGGCCTGATCTCACGCCGAGGGCTTCGGGTCACATCCCCGAACAGATAGAGCTCGTGATGACCCTTCTCGAGAAGGGCCATGCCTACCAGGTCGGCGGAAACGTCTACTTCTCGGTGGAGTCCTTCCCCGGCTACGGCAGCCTTTCGGGCCACAAGATAAACGAGCTTGTGGCAGGTGCCCGTGTCGAGGTCGACTGTGACAAGAGGGACCCCAGGGATTTCGCCCTGTGGAAGGACGCTGGAGAGGACCACATACTCAGGTGGAGATCACCCTGGGGATGGGGGTATCCCGGCTGGCACCTCGAGTGCTCGGTCATGGCCATGAGGTATCTCGGTGACACGATCGACATCCATGGCGGCGGACTCGAGAACATCTTTCCCCACCACGAGTCAGAGATTGCCCAGAGCGAGTCGGCTACCGGGAAGAAGTTCGCCAGGTTCTGGCTCCATAACAACATGGTTACGGTAGACGGCCAGAAGATGGGGAAGAGCCAGGGCAACTTCACCTATCTCAAGGACATCTTCAGCGACTTCGATCCCATGGTAGTCCGGCTCTACATCCTCCGGTGTCATTACAGAAACCCGCTCGATTTCTCGAGCGGTGGGCTCTCTTCGGCACGGAGCGGACTCGAGAGGCTCGTCTCTTTCCGTGCAAGGCTCGGAAACGTTCCGTCTGAACCGGGCGGGGAATCCTCGGATGAAGCAGAGGCAGTCGGAACCGAAGCAGAACAGGCATTCATCAAGGCTATGGACGACGATCTGAACACTCCCGGGGCCCTTGCGGCACTCTTCGATATGGTCAGGAACGGCAATGCCCTGCTCGACGGGAGAGATGATCCCGCCGACCGGGCATTCCTCGCCGGCATACTCGACAGGCTTGCCGGAGAGGTGCTGGGGCTCGAGCTTGCGGGGTCCGGCAACGCCGGAGGCTCGGCCATTGATCTGTGCAATGTACTGGGAGATGTCCGTGCGGTGCTGCGGAAGAACCGTCTCTTCCCGGAAGCAGACGTCATGAGGGATAGACTCGAGGAACTCGGCTACGTGGTAAAGGACCTGCCTGAGGGCGAAAGCGAGGTCAGGCCCAGGTAGTTTATCGACCCGGGGAACTGACTAGGGGTTAACTCCCTGCCAGACTGGTCTTTATCCTCTTCACCTTGTTCGGGTGGAGTAGTCTGGTCCTGCCTGCCTTGTCGAGGAGGCTCTGGGCCTTCCTCCAGGCTTCTTCCCTTTCCTCGGGAGTCGAAGCTTCACTAACCCTGCGCATCGCGGTGCGCAGACGACTCATCTTCATGCGGTTACGCATCCTCTTCACCGCATCAGTCCTATGACGCTTCATCGACTGCCTGCTCCTTGCCAAAGGGGAACTCCTTTCGCAGTATTGGTATGATGATGGTGTGTGCGGAAAACCGCACAGCTCACAGCGAAAGGCAAAACTAGTCATCCTGCCGATGCAAGTCAATTGTAGGGAGTCATTATGAAGATCATATGCATGGTCATACTGGTGCTTGCCGCGAGCCTGGTTCAGGCTGGTGACAGGATCGTCAGGCTTCACGGTCTGATCGACTGTTCGGTAGAGTCACTGCTCGAGGAGGGTTACGATGTAGCCTCCGCCAGCGTGATCGACGGGTACGTGGATGTCGTGATAGACGAACGGGACATACACACCCTCGAAGGGAAGGCCTCGGAGATAAGGCTCCTCCCTGCAGACTGGGGAACTCTCCTTCCGGAGAACACCGACAACGCCGGCTACTACTACAGCCCCGAGGAGAACTGGGCTTTCTGGTGCGGTGAAGCCGTTGTCCATTCCGATCTGGTCGACACGCCGGTGACCATCGGCCAGTCCTTCGAGAGCCGCGATATCTACATGATCAGGATGACAAGCGCAGCCGGACCGCCTTCCAAGCCTGCCATCCTCTTCACGGCACTCACCCACGCGAGGGAACCCGGCGGCAACTCCGCCATCATCGATTTTGCCAGGTGGCTTGCGGACGAGTACGGCAGCGACACAATGGCAACCTTCATCCTGGACAATGCCCAGATAATGTTTATTCCCATCGTGAATCCCGACGGGTACGAGGAGAACATGCCTGGCGGCGGCATGCACAGGAAGAACATGAACTTCACCGTTCCCGTCCCTTCCGACGGAATCGATCTGAACAGGAACTACAGCTATATGTGGGGTTACGACGAAATCGGATCCAGCTCGAATCCGTACGCCTACAACTACCGGGGATCGGCTCCCTTCTCAGAACCCGAAACCCAGGTGGTGAGGGACTTGCACAACAGCACCGACCCGTTAGGAGTGATGCACTACCACACTTATGGTAGATATCTGCTCTACCCCTGGTCCTACATCAACCAGGCCTGCCCCGACGATGCCACCTATCAGGCGTGGGGCGCGCAGATGACCGCGCAGAACGGCTACGAGTACGGGAGATGCATGCAGTGCCTCGGCTATCCGTCCAACGGAGACGCAAACGACTGGGCCTATGGCGACACCAGTCATGGCTTCTGCATGGCCATGGCTCCGGAGGTCGGCAACAGTTTCTGGGGTGGCCAGAGCGACAGTAGTATTATCGCAGGCGACTGCGCCGACTGCCGTTTCATGAACAAGCTCTTCTGCATGTTCCTCCTGGAATCGGTTGGCATAGGTGTCGAAGCAGAACTTGAGATCGGCGGCAACC
>SDBS01000632.1_pt1 | contig 34796 bp, 31 predicted proteins | sample 2277091 | NCBI WGS metagenome assembly SDBS01 (sample SAMN10404972, study PRJNA504765) | marine sediment metagenome | isolation source: marine sediment core GS10_PC15, 163 cmbsf | place: Arctic Ocean: Southern Knipovich Ridge | collected 2010 | reverse complement strand
GACTCTTTAAGGGAAATAAGAAAGAGGGCATACACACTGTTCTCTGGGATAGAAGGGATACAAATGGTGTAAAGGTGACACAGGGAGTATACATTTATAATTTCATTGCATCAGAGTTCAGGACCACAGGAAATATCGTTGTTATCAGATAAACACCAAAATTAAGAGTTACGCTGAAACATATTAAAAGGTAGGTAAAGGTTTCCTGTCTCCCTTTAAGTATTCTTTACCCCGCATTTTTTGCATATTACCTTTAGTTACCAAAAAGTGCGGGGTAAATATTAACTGTTTAAAATACAGATAGAAAGAACAATGTTCTATTCATTGAACAAGTTGAAACTCAGAGTTTAGTAACAGAAAATCAAAGGAATGAACATTGGGTGAAATATTCTGAATTTGTCAGCAATCGGGAGTCTATAATAAAAAAATGAGATTTAAAGCAACTGGTAAATCAGAACTCATTGTGCATTGCTCTATAAATTGATTCTTGAATATATCCTTCCTGCAATGAAGGCAAAGAGAATAAGGAAATAAAGCTTTACAAACCAAGCGACAAGACTGCCTATAAGAGCACCCCAACCTCCATCTCGAAAGGGAAAGGAAACACAAACATATAACTTATTTGACATTTTCCATCTCAAGGATGAAGTATACAAATCCCCGGTCCTTTAGTTGCCGTTCTGGCCTATTAAATATCCTTTGGTTAACCAAGATTTTGTTATTAGAAAGCCATTTTAGATAAGTTTCCACTTCATCTGTCTTTGCTAACCTTTTCTTTCCTGAACCGTCTATATTCGCAATATAAACATCTGATTCCACAGGAATCAATTCTGTGTGAAGTTCCTCGTTTAACACCTTCACATAGGCAATCATTTTTCCATCTGGTGATAGACTATATCCTACACTGCTAAATCCTGCAATCTCGTCTATTTCATTTAGAGTACCGTCTGAGACATCTACTGTCATTAAGTATCGTTTTTTCTCACGTCCAGCATCAAAAAGAATTGTCTTTGAATTAGGTGTCCAGAAAAAATCACCAAGAGAAAGGTCTGGTGTTAGTAGTTTTTCAGATTGGCCTTCTTTCCAAACCCACAATTTTCTAGCTCCAAAGCATTGCCTTCCATAAAGGAATTCTCCTGGAAGTGGTAAACGCCTTGAATATGCAATCCATTCTCCATTTGCTGACCATTTAGGTCCTGAACTGGGATGACCTGAAGTAAATATCACAGTATTGGTCTGAACATCTGTTACCACAACTCGAGGGTACCATTTTCCTTCCAAATTTATAACTTCTGCTTTTTTCTTACCATCTTGAGTTATCGAAATGTTTGAGACTTCAAGATAAAAGGATATAAAATCATGAACCCCCGTTGTATCTTCAGGCAAAATATTGTGATCTATTCTTTCCAATCTTATGTTTTCTGCTCCACCTTTTGAAAAAAGATACAAGGGGAATAAGCAAAACATAAGTATAAAGCAAATGCAGTGTTTCACTTTCTTCTATTTTATCTTAAGAAGATAAACATCACTAGTTTCAGAGGAAATATAATATCTCTCTCCTACAATAATATATCCACCATCAGATGTCTCTATAACTGAACAACCCCTTTCGCTATCTGTTCTCTCATAGGTCTCACTCCAAATAGCATTACCATTTGCATCTATCTTTATGATATATAAATCAAAATAGAAAGAGGGACTACTTGACAAATCCCGTGCACCAACAGCTATGTATCCACCGTCAGAAGTCTCTTGAAGCGAGTAGAAAAAATACGAGTCAACCTCACCATATGTTTTCTCCCAAATCACATTACCAGTTGCATCTATCTTTATCAAATAAAAAGCAGACCTACCAACACCAAACGAACCTGTACTTCCACCTATGATATAGCCACCATCATAGGTCTCTTGGACTACATTCCCTTCATCACTATTAGCCCCCCCATATGTTTTTGTCCAGAGTGAGTCTCCAGATGAGTCTGTCTTTATAAGATAAACATCTGAATCTCCTGCACCGAACGAAGATGTCCATCCAGTAACAATATATCCACCGTCTGTGGTTTCCTGAACTGAACTACCTCTATCAAAACCTGAACCTCCATATGTTTTTGTCCAAAGAGTATCACCATTCACATCCGTCTTAATAATATAAACATCATTTTCACCAGCACCAAACGATTCTGTAAAACCTGTAACGATGTACCCTTTGTCTGACGTTTCTTGAACTGAAAAACATGCATCTCCATCTGTTCCTCCGTATGTTTTTTCCCAGAGTTCATTACCATATTTATCAGTTTTCAAAAGATAAATGTCATCATGCCCTGCTCCAAACGAGTATGAAAATCCCGCAACAATGTAACCACCATCATAGACTTCCCGAACTGAAATTCCTATATCATCATAGGAACCTCCAAATGTGCTTGTCCAGAGAATTTCTCCATCGACATCAGTCTTTACAAGATATACATCATCATTTCCTGAACCGAACGAACTAGTAAATCCTGCAATTATATATCCGCCATCGGAGGTTTCTTGAATTGAAAACCCTGCTTCATCGCCTTCTCCACCATATGTTTTTTCCCAGATAATATCAGGTGATGGTGTGGATGGGCAGGTTGGTTTTCTGCAAGCATTTGAAAAGAGTAGTAGTGTAACCATTAATGCAAAAATCAGCCTTCTGAATTGCTTCATTTTCCTTTTTCTGAAAAGTAATAGCATTATCTTTTAATTATAGCATAAAAGAGAAGAATTTCAAACATTATTTTATTTGCACCTATAAGTAATTAAGGGAATCAATTAAAGCAGTGAAATCTCTATTTCATTTTCCATATAATATTCATTCTGTGGAATTCAAATGAAATTGGTATCTTTTCTTTTTCGCTATGGAATCCCAAGGAATCTTAAAAGTCTGTCAAGGGTTCCTGGAAGCAGGAATTCTAACACAGAAAAAATACCAATAATTGCAGCGATTGCTCCGAATGTGAAAAGAAGTATAGGGAATGCTGCAATATCCAATTGTTGATACCAAGGATGCTTTAGATACGGGAATAATAACCCTTCCACTTTTGCTCTTTCATCGACCCACTTTTCATATCGTTTTCTAATGGATTTGGAGAATGAACAGAATATAAGAATAACTGCAATAGACATAAAAAGCAGACCTCTTCCGAGATTTCCTAAATCGCTTTGCATAAGTATGTTCTCATGGTTATCTTTCAATATAAATGCACGAAAGCTATTTACAATTCCAAATAATAGGTATTATGTGGAATACATTTCTCTATCGTAGTTACGAACCCACATGGGTTCAGTACACTTTTTCCACAAAGCAAGGTTAGTGATTAGAAGGAGTTATTTGGCGGTTGAAAAGGATGTATTTCTCTAACTTCTTATTTTGGTGTTCGTAAATCTTTTATTTCGCTGACAATACTATATTTATCAATCTTACCTTTGTCAATTTTATTACCTATAAAATAACCAGCTCCTCCTCCCAAAATGACCCCTAAAAACACGCGCACAGGGAAGGCATTATCAGAGGTACCCAAACTCTGACCGAGACTGTAAGCAAAAGCCGCCATTAGAGCTGCTGTAGCAACACCTCCTAAAGCACAGCAAGAAGCACAACCAGGACCTCTTTTGTAATACCTTAGTATTTCATTCTCAGTAATTGGTATGCCTTGCCCATCATAAGAAATTATAGACCATTTTCTTTCAAATGATTCACGGTTCACCTGGACTTCTTCATACCTTTCAACATAATCTCCTAATATAGATACCATTGCTGTATCCAAAACAACTGAAATGAGTGTATCAGTTACCGTTTGAATCTCTATTAAATAACCACCTTCTATTAACGAATAGAAAGTAGCACGTTCAAAATTCTGAATATTCATAAATAAAGCATATTCACTTTGCTCTTCTACATCAATTGATGCACCAACCTTCTCAGATATACTTACCAATTCACCCTCAGTTTTTCTCTCATCTGCTAAAGAAAAGGATTGAATTTTACCTTCTGATACTTTTTCAATAAAACTTTTGAGTGATTTGATTGCGATCTCGCTTTGTGGAATTCTGGTTGTTTTCTCTTCTCCATCCTCTTCATAGGTCACCTCTGCAACAAAGCTACTATCGCTGAGCTGTAGAAAAACAGCGGACTTGAAACCTTCAATTTGAGGGAAAAGTGCAAACTGCTCCCTCTCCTCCGCATCTATCATCTCTCCCACAATCTCGCTGATTACAATCACCTTTTCCTGATCTTCTGCCAGTGCAATATTGAAAGAAGCGATCCAGGACAGTACAAGAACTACAAAAATGAACGAAAGATACTTCATATTAATCTCCTTTCCGGTTGTTTATTATTTATTAATTTCACCTTACCTTCACCGCTTTCGCGACACTCTTTCTGTTGAGTTTGAGGAAGTAGATGCCAGGGAATAGTCCTTCTTAAAAACTAATCTTAACCAGTGTAACATTCTGGGTTATTGTTTTACCTTCGAATGTATTTTCTTGAGTATAGTAAATTGACGGTATAGTAAGGCTTAATCTATCGTCTTTGTAATTGATGAAGCCAGTTTCAGGAGACGATATTTTTTTTCGTGATTTATTGTATCCAATTGTGGCACCAATTGGCGCACCAACAAGATAGCCAATTCCAAATGCCAAACAACCAATCAAACCTCCCGTATAACTTCCTGCGAGGGTTGCACCAAAAGAGCCTGTTTCGTTACCTGAGGTTCCAGCTAAATAAACGCCAATTGCACATCCGAACGGATACACTGCTAAACCTACAAGTCCAGGCCATAAGTTTCCCACCTCACCCGCTCTATCCGGTCTCACAATTGCAGTGATGAGAATTGCACCTATGGTAATTATGCCCCCTGAAAGACAGCCACCTTTAATTTTTCCTGCATAGTTCTCAGCACCCGAGCGTGGTTCCCCATTTTTAATAGGAACTATCTTCTTTTTCTTATTTCCACCTTTGGAAGCAAAGGATGGTGTTTCAATTTCCTCATAATTCTCAATATAATGTTTCACTGATGCAATAGAGGTTTCGCTTTGTGGGGTTCTGATTTTTTCCTTTTCTCCATCCTTTTCGTAAGTAACTTCTGCAACATAACTCCCATCAGGGAGTTGTAAAAATACTGTTGATATAAATCCTTTGATTTCCGGCCAAAGATTGAATTTTGCTCTCTCCTCAGTATCTATAACCTCTCCCACTTCTTCACTGATTATAATCACCTTTTCCTGATCTTCTGCCAATGCAATATTGAAAGAAGGAATCCAAGATACTACAAGAAATACAGAAATGAACGAGAGATACTTCATTTTAATCTCCTCTCCGGTCGTTTATTATTTATTAATTTCACCTTACCTTCACCGCTTTTTCAACATTTTTCCCATCAGCCTTCAGGAAATAGAAACTAGGCACTTCGTTTCCTTCCTCTTGTAAGGTTTTATTGCAATGTACATTTCTATTGTGCAATGATTATAAAGACATTTACTTGTTTGTCAAGAAAAAATGGCAGGAGAGAACAGTCATGCATGCAGTACACTTTTTCCGCAATGCAAGGTTGTTGATTGGAAGGAATTATAGAGGACTTAAATAAGAAAACAGCGCCCAGAAGAGTGAAAGAATAATCAATATGGAATTTATTTTAATTTTGCAGTTCATTTTTTACCTTACTTTTCAAGGATGAAGTATACATATTCTCGATCTTTTAATCCCCCTTCTGTCTTATCTAATGTCCATTGTTTAACCAAGATTTTGTTATTAGAAAGCCACTTTAGATAAGTTTCCACTTCATCTGTCCTCGCTAACTTTTTCTTTCCTGAACCATCAATATTCGCAATATAAACATCTGATTCTACAGGCATCCATTCTATATGAAGTTCCTCTTTTAACACCTTCACATAGGCAACCATACTTCCATCTGGTGACAAACTATATCCCACACAACTAAATCCTGAGATCTCATCTATTTCATTTAGAGTACCGTTTAAGACATCTACAGTCATTAAATAAGTCTTTAGTGATTTTCCCCTTTCACAAACTGCATCAAAAAGAATAGTCTTCGAATTTGGTGTCCAGAAAAAATCACTAACATAAAGACCTGGAGTTAGTATTTCCCTACTTTGACCTTCCTTCCATGTCCACAGTTCGTCATCCCCATAATTTTGTCTTCCTTGGATGAATTTTCCCGGAAGAGGTGGTCGCTTACAATACGCCAACCATTCACCATTTGGAGACCATCTGGGTTGTGAACTTGGATATCCTGAAGTGAACTTCACAATATTGGTCGAAACATCCTCAACTACTATTCGAGGGTTTATTCCTCCTCCCTCTTTTATTATTCCCCCCCCTTGTTCAGTCACTACACTTGCTTTTGTCTTTCCATCCTTTGTAATCGAAGTATTTGAAGATTCAAGAAAAAACAAAATTAAATCATGAACTCCTACTGTATCTTCAGGCTGAATATTATTGTCAATTCTTTTCAGTCTTATGTTTTCTGCTCCCCATTCTGGAAAAAGATACAAAGGGAATAGGCAAAATATAAGGATAAAGCAAATGTAGTATTTCACTTTCTTTTATTTTATCTTTATAAGATAAACATCACTAGTGTTAGAGGAAATATAATTTCTCTCTCCTACAATAATATATCCACCATCAGATGTCTCTTGAACTGAACAACCCCTATCTGAACTTGTTTCTCCATCTCCATAGGTTTCAATCCAAAGAGCATTACCACCTGCATCTGTTTTTATAATATATATACCATAAATATAACGGCAAGGTCCAGAAGACAATGTTGTCTGTCCTACAGCTATATATCCACCATCAGATGTTTCTTGAATTGACGAGCAGATACTCGATTCTGTCTCGCCATATGTTTTTTCCCAGAGAATATCCCCAGTCGAATTCGTTTTTATTATATAAAATTTTATTTCCTCTCTTAATATCAATTCATAAACATAATTTTGCAGCCTGGTGGGTATGTATTTCTTCTTTTTCTTTCTGTTACTTTAATTTTGGGTGGACTAGAGTTCTCCATTTCCTTAAGAATTGGCTTCCTTAAGTGTTTAACAATGAAAGCGGTTTCCTCTACTACAAAGTTTTCTATATCTTCAATTCTTACTTCACTATTGTTAAACTTTTGAACTACCAATCTTTTCAACTGATGATAATTTGGTTCTATTTCAAACAATACCGGTTGATTGGGATCAGTTCTATCTGAAAAACGATATTCCCCAGTTGGATCCACTCTCCACATTACATTTTTCATCTGCTCTAGTCCTTTCACATGATTAGTTCCAAAAATCAAAAAGTATTCTGTGTGACCATTTTTGTTAATCATTTCAAAAGACCGAACGAAGTTAATTCCGACTTCCTCCTTTAGTTGTGAAACATATAATTTATATATAAATTGCTTTCTTTGAATTGCGTCCTCAATATGTTCTATTTCCTTCCATTTATCAGTACCAAAGTGTTCATTCAAACATTCTTCTTTTGTAGGATCCAAAATAAACCGATTAATACAATCATACATAAACGTTATTAATACCTCGCATTTAGGGTGTGACATTATTCTCTTAACTACAAAAAAGGGGGTTTGAGAATACCCAAATGGATCGATAAACACAAAAGATGGAGCCAAGTGACTTTCTTCTTTTATAAATCCCAAAATTGTAGATAGTATATTCTCAAAGGTACTACAGTAAACCTCAATTCTATAATTATCTGGGTACTCTTTTGTGCTCAAAATTCTTTCTAAATTCTCACAACGCTCACTATCAAGTTCGATAAAAATGAACACAATCTCTGCTTTTAAATTTCGAATGTGATTCTTGGCAATGTCAATGGCGATTACGGGCGACCCATCTTCTCCATCCTTATAAACACCAGGACCAGCAAAACCATCAATATATAATAGTCTATTATTATACGCACTCATGATTGGAAACCAAGCCTTAAGATATTTGTCCAATATTATATGTTTTGCTTTTGTATGCGGTTCCAATTTCCAAATAGTTTCTTTTTTGTTCATCTTTATAGTAAGCAATTACATTTAATTTTCTTGTAATTCATTTTTAATGAGTCCCATAATTGAAGTGTTTCTTTACATAAACCTATATTCTCATAGTCACTATTGCGTCTCAAATAATCAATTATTAAACTATACATTTGAAATCTTTTATTGAACGATATTCTTCTACCCCAATTTGACCTTTCATCAAGGTAAGTAATCCAAGTCTTGTCTCTCACATTATTTACTGTACTTTGAAGACCTCGTAATGAACCTATCGTTATCCTTTCAGGTGTGAGATGGGTAAACAAATATTCAATTAATTCTGTATATTTCGATTCCCAATTTTTTACTGGAACTAAAGGATCGATTCTTATTCTAACTTTATATCCTTCTTTGTATAATCTTTTAGCTGCTAGAATGCGTTGTTTAGGACTTGGTGACTTTCTTTCCCATTTCTTTGCAACATCAAATGCATTTATGCTGAAGCTAATAATCGTGAACTCCTGTGATTCCGAAGATAAAATTTCTGAAATATTTGTAGATTTTGTTAAGATTAATAATTTATGCCTTTTCTGATGTCTAAAGAGGGGAATTATGATTTTCGATAAAGCATTATCAGTGCCTTCAAAAACCAATGAATCTGCCAATTCACCTGAATTAAGTAGTGAAAGAAATTTGCTCTGTTCCAGATAACTTCTAATATGTTTTTGGATCTTTGATTTATCTTTCATATAAGGTTTTTTCTTCATTGGTCTAAATCTTAATGTGCCATTCAAATAACACCAGGAACAATCAAATCTACAACCATTCGCCCATTTCAATTCAATAAAATGTGGACAAACAACATCCTCCGGTTTTGTAGGTAATGGAGTTTTATCAAATAAGGTAATTATTGACCCGTCAGAAATATTATTAAAAAAGGATTTAGTTCTACCATTCAGTGATATAGAATTTATAAATTCTATGTAATGAAGAGAGGTAGATTTTCTAAATCTAATGGTTTCATTTATTCTTTTTTTTAAGAAAAAATCATTGATTTCTTTAGCATTGTAATAATTTCCAATAGATATTTTCTCTTTACACAATTCTTTCATTTTCTTCCCCAATAGTTTTGATATTATAGTGTTTAACCAAATAAATGTCAAGGTATATTGAACCTGTTTCATAATGTCGAAGATATAACTTGATATTCTGTATAATTATTGACATTTGGAATTTCTCCAATTATAAGGGAAATACAACTTTGCCAAAATGATTGACTCCCAGATTCACATTACACTTGTTTTCATGATGGTTTTTTGCAGAAGTATCAAACGATACACCATTCTTATGCAAGAAAAACCTGCATATATGCAAGAAATTTCCTGCATATTTATTTTTTGAATATATCAATTATTCAGAAATTATGTTCTACATATGCTAATTCCATTTAATAACAATTAAATGGAATTCTTAGAGTAGATTGCAACCTTAAGTCCTTGTATTACAGGCACTTACAGAAGTTGAGGAATAACCTTATTTGAAATTGCTATTTTCTTTTTTTAAGTATTCTCAGCTGTTTGCACTAGTTCTTCTTTTACAGTGAATGTATATCTCCCTGTTGCTCCACAGATTCTGCATGGCTCCTCTGTCCATTTATCTATCGCTCTCTTTACTTTCCAAAGTGAATTGGCTCTTCTCGTCGCTATGGTTAGATCAATATTTAGATTTTCACTTATACAATAGTAACAAGTGTAGGGATGTTGATACAAGAAATTGAACATCTCTGTTTGCTTTTTGGTCATCTTTTTCCCTCCATTTTATGTACAGGTATATAGACAAATTTAGTTTTGTATTCTTTAAAATAAAATGAAATTCGGACTTCATTCTTCTTTTTCATCATTACCACTATCCCCTCCTGCTCCCTCTATATCTATCAGATTTTGCCTCTGGATAGGTTTTAATTTATCGTGGTATATTTTAATCTCAACTGCTATTAGAACGCCACCATATAGCCACAGGATGTCAGGAATACCCATTCTAATCTTATCGGCAGGAGGATAAACAAACGAGGAAGGATAATATAGTTGATAAATGGAATTTACAACCTTAATTCTAAGTTTTGTATGCTCGGTCATAATTGTTATAGTAGTTACTCTCTTATATAGGGAAATATTTTAGTACTATCAAAAATTATTACCTCCTACTTACTACATAGCTAAGGTCTAGGTGCCCTGGAAAAAATACATAAATACATAAATATCCTATATATATATATAGTATTTGTTTTATGAGCTTTTTGTTTAAATTTGTAGTGAAGTAGAATCTAAACCTATACTACAAAAATTTAGTTTTTTAGACATCATCCAAGAGGGATTTTTGTTCTTCTTTTTCTTTTTCTATTTTAATTACCCATACTTTTATAGGATAAAGTTCTTTTATTGGTGGTCTCACGCTTTTGTGTACAACACTGTTGTTATTTAAAATCGATGCTAATTCCTTTGGTTTTAGTCTGTGTCTTTCACAGAATGCTCCAGGACGAAGATAAACTACTTGTTCATTTCTCCATCCTGAGAGAATTTCTTCTTTGGTTAGTTCTACCCCTTCTTCTACTTTAGGTATTGTTCTTCCTCTTTTTATATCTTTATAAAGAAAAGCCATTACTTTTTCATAATCCATTTCTGTCACATCAGTTTTTGTAATTATATCTTTACCTGATATTTTAAGTTCGGCTGATAAGAGAAGGGAAAGAGAAACCTTGTTTCCCGTACATACTAGTCTTTCAAATCCACACAGTATACCAAATTCTGGCCATTTAAGGTTAGTTTTTTGAATTGTAATATAACCCTCATCATTTCCTTGTGTAATTTTAATGGTTATTTCTTTTGTTCCTTTGTCTGCTTTTATAATTTCAAACGTGAAGTTCGTTGCCTTATGTAAGTAGTTCCCCTTTTCCTTGCTGAATCCATCAATATAGTAACCATCCTTCTTCTTTACTAAATATGGGTCTTCACAGAGAATAATTGAGGCTTTTTTACATTTCTTTTTATTACAGTAAAGTTTCACCACCATGCTATTACAATTGGGAACATTTTTACTTTTATATTTCTCTCCTTGCTTGATTAATTTCCGAAGTTGCTCTTCATTCAATGATGGCATATTCTTATTGTTCCAATCATGCATAGCAGAGTTAATTACAGCAGATGGATTTTCTTTTGATGCCATAAACCTTGCAAGTTCTAATCCCCACTCATCTCTTTCACCTTCTGATACTCCTTGTAAAGCTCTTTCTATACAGGGATATGTTTCTGAAATTTCTATAGGTTTTTGTTCCTTCATCTTTTTCTCCTTTTTTTTGGGAATCTCAAATTTCTTTACTGGTATTTTAATAACAGAGAATCTTGTCGAAGGCTCTCCTTTGAGAGATAGCTGTATTCTTGATTCTCCGAATAAAGGAAGATTTACCTTGCTACCACCTGTCTCAGTAACTTTGTCCTGTTTGGGAAATACCTCTGCTACTATTTTGTCATCCCTTATTGCTACCTCATCAGTGATTATCCTTTTCAGGTTATATCTCATCACAGTTGCTTTTATAGGTTTTGAGGGGAGGATGTAGAGGTGGTATCCCTTGCTTTTACTTTCAAAAACATTAGGGTAAAGTCCTATTTTGACAAGTTCTTTAATGATATAAAAAAGAAGTTCTTTATCTTTTATATCAATATCAATAACTCCGAACTTCACGTCAGTATTATTGACAAAGGGAGACATCCCGATACCTTGTCGTCCTTCTAAATGAAGCTCTATTTCCTTATCTGTTATTTCTCTGTGCTGGTGTTTTTGTTTTGAGTATCCTGTTTGTTTGGTCCAGAAAGTAAAGTACGCAGGGTCAGGAATGAAGTATTTTCTGAATTCAACTTTGTTGACCATTAAAACATCCTCCTTTCAATATTGAGAGGGAAAGAGTAAAACTCTTTCCCTCCTTGACGCTTCTCTATTCGTCTTCAATAGGACATTCATCGAGCTCAGAAATCGGTGTCATTTCGACATCTTCATCCTCATCTTCGTCCTCATCTTCAGAAAAACAGCAATATGGAATACATTCTTGAATCAACAGTTTCGAACAATCGGTACAAGAATCAAAAACTTCCATTGAAATTTCTTTCGAAGCATCATTTTCTTTGCATAGTATCGTAGTCACCTCTATCACCTCCTTGATAGGAATATCGAGGTAGAGGGAGAATCCCCGTCTAAATAGATTTCTCCCTTCACCCTAGAAAGGTTTGTATTTTTGTGTTGTTTCCTGATGACAGCTTATGCATATAATTTCTCTTTTCATTTCTTTCTCATCTTAAATAATGGTTTATCAATCATTCCTATTAAATCTCTCGGCTCATAACTTTTTGATTCTATCCACTTTTCAATCTTCTCACTATCGAATCTTAAGATTCTGGAAGATAACTTTATGTAAGGAATACGTGACTGACTGACCATCTCGTATATTGTCTGCTTGCTCAACCCTAATATTTCTGATAGTTTTTTAATGTCAATTAATTTGTTACTCATTTTTCTTCTCAATGATTCGTTCTATCATTTAGGTTTTTCGACTTTTCTCTCATATACTAGTGGTTCATGGTTGAAAATACCTTTATTAACAATATAGTGTAAAAAACACATATCGGTAATACAGGATTACATTTTTTAAAAATGTAAATGTTTACATTTTTAAAATAGAATGTTAAAGTGGAGATTTGAATAAGTATTAGAAGGTTCTTAGGAAAGTTTTATATTACTTTTTTGGATATCCTATTATCTTCTTAATATTTTCCCATTCCATGCCAATTTCTTTCGCAAACTTAAGTTGTATCCGTGTAATATCAGTTTTGGGGTACTTTTGTTTAATCCAAGTTTTATATTCTGCCCTTATTAAAATATTTCGGAGTTCTTTAAACTCGTTGCATAATCGAATTGCTTTCACAAGAGATAGTTCAATATCAATATTATATTGTTTAAATAAGTCTGTTAATTGTTGTATAGCTGCTGATTTAGGTTCGTTCACAATATTATAGCAGTTCCTACCATCATCTTCTTGGTTACAAAGAGTTTTCTCTTTTTTATATTTAAAAAATTGTCCACAATCTACATAATCACAACTCTTAATTTTCTTTTTTTCTTCCAAATCACGTAAAAGGTCATCAAACAATTTACAGCAAAAGTGGATTAAAGGGTCAAACGAAGTTATTTTTTTACGAAAAACCTTTCCTCTATCCTTGAAATATTTGCGATAGTCAGAGATAAAAGAATTGAGTTTGGCAAGATACTTTGTTGCGACACTTTGATTTTGTATCCACTCAGATGCCAAATTCGAGATTCGGTTTATTAGTTTATAATAAGTGTTTTCAGAAAGGGGTCTCGTATAAAAGTATCTATTTCTTAGAGTCAATATTTGGTCGAAAACTTCCTTAACGCCACCTTCGTAAATAGATTCAGATACAGAATAATCAGAGAAGTATCTGGCAAATAACTCATATATATTAGTTGTCTTTTTTTGATTTTTGGGTATACTTGTGGATTTATTGTTAATTAGCTCAATACTGTATAAAATAATTTCTTGTTTGTCTTTAATAAATTTTTTTATCACCGAATTTGCTTTTGCATGGGGTAAAAGATTTGAAATACTATAGTTTATAACCAATGGGTCATTATTACTACATAATGTTTGTTGAATTAGAGGCGATATCTCTTGTTCATTATAACCTCTTTCAATAAAGAGATCTGCAAGACGGGTTTTAACGTTTTCCAAATATTGTTCTTTTGTAGTGCCATAGATTTTACCTAATTCACTAATTCGGTTGGTGTCAAAAAAAGTAGTGTCTTTACGAATACTATACTTTTCATGAACCAGAAAAATAACCATAAAATAGTAATCATAGTTAACTAACACACTATCTTCTGAAAAAAAATCTATTTGACCGCGTATATAATAATTTGCATCGTATTTATTGCCGAAAAATACTTCAATTGGTCCTGTTGGTGTTTTGAATTCAATTTGATTTATTATCTCTCTAAGCATTGTATAATTATTACAATGAAGTTATTAGATTGTCAAGATGAAATTTCAGCGAAGTCGTGACAAAAATTATCATTAATCTTAGAAAACCAAATCACAAACAATTCTAGTATGTTGTTTTGGTACAGTAATTATCCCAAGAATAGATAAAATCAGATAAAAATAAAGATATATGAATTGGGTTTAAATACACAAATTTTAGGAAACAATTAAGAACATCCTGGGTATCACTATCAAGGGTATTTCTAAGCATTACTTATCTTTTCAGAGTAAACTATTCAATATGTCAAGAGGAAAATTTATAAGGGTACAAACACTTTGTGGATTTGCTTTGAAGGAGAAAAGCCTATTGATTTTTAACTGAGAGATTGTGCCAAATTTGTGTCAGTAAAACCACTAAAACGGCACAAAACGAGATAAAATACGAAAAGAAAAATTCGAAATAAGTTCATATGCTGAATTGTATTAGGTTGAATTATATGGTGTTACGGAAAGGGATTGAAATGGATTAGAAGTCCGTTGCTCTATCCAAACTGAGCTACAGGCGCATTAACATATAATATAATATGATAAAAAGGAACTTTTGTCAAATAAAAAGAAAAGGGGACAGGCTACTTTTTACTTTTTTGTTGATAAAAAGTAGTCAGTAGAAAGCTGGGGGTCAGGCTTCTAGATACGAAATAAGAACTCGGCAGAATCAGAAAGATATGATAAAATAGGATTTTTGTCAAATAAAAAAGAAAAGCGGACAGGCTACTTTTTAACAACAGATAAGAAAAGAAGTGTCCTGCTTGCCTTGTTAGATATGTGATATCCTAATGGGGTTCCCCTCTAAATCTCAATAAGCTCTGATAATCTTGAAATCGTTTTTAGGCCTTTGCTCCTAAACTTATCTAACTCACTCTCCGATGGTTGCTGATACACCCTCGAAGCTGAGAATACTTTCCTTCCTTTTGGTTTTTTTCGCTGAATGTATACTGGTAAAACGCCAGCATTACTTGCTCCCTGTATATCTTCAAGAGAGTCTCCTACATGCATAGCTTCATCTGGATGGAGTCCTGTCTGCTCAAGGGCTAAGGTAAATATCTGCGGATCCGGTTTTCTAACACCTACAGCTCCTGAAATAATAACTGTGTCGAAATATTCTTCTATATTAAATTTTGAGAGAAGTGAATATATGTGGGGAGGATGGTCAAAATTGGAGATCAGGGCAATCTTCTTCTTTGTTTTCAATGTTTTAAGTAAAGGAAGAGTATCCGGATCGAGTGAAATATGTTCCTGCCATGTATTTGCACATGCCTTTGCAGTTTCTTGAATCTCTTTATTTCTTAAATCCAATCCTAAAGCTGACGAGAGAGCTTTAATACGACGCTCATACACTGTTAGCTTATTGTCTTCACAATTTGGTGCAGGTCTTCCAAAAAAGTCGTCACATTTCTCTTCAAATGATTCTTTTGATATAAACAGACCATATTTCTGTAAACACTCATAGAAAATTGACATCCAATCAGCCCAGGCAGCAGGCATGTCGCCATATATCAGAAGGGTTCCGTATAGGTCAAAAAAGACACCTTTTTTTTTCATTATTGTTATTATCGCTTAGTTCGTTAATTGCGCTCACTTAGTTATTAGTCAATGGGTAATTTCGTTTGGATTGTATTTATGTTCTCTTGACTATTGACAATTAACTATTAACTACTAACCAATAACTATCTACTTCTTTCCCTTATTCTGGGTTTTTTTCTCCTTTTCCATAATTTCCTTAATTTTTCTTTCTTCCCATTCCTTTCCAAGTATTCCCCTCATACCAAAGACACTAAATGCATGCGCTAATACTCCTATCCCCCATCCAAGAAGCGGCCAGTAGAACCACAAAGAGTCTCTTGAAGTAAGAACATTCAGCAAAAACAATCCGATATTCACTATTATATAGACAAATAGGTGAATGTAAAACGACTTTAATTCCTCAACTCTTTCCTTTGCCTCCCTGTATTTTTCATCTTCTTTCATAGAGACCTCCTTTTTTCGATATTAAGTGTTGTTAAGTTCATTATTATCGTTAATAGCGTTAATTTCGTTTTTTTCGCATTACTTATTGACCAATAGTTAACAGGTGAGTCCGTTTTATTATTCAGATGTTCTTTTTACTTTTGACTATTGCTTGTACCTTGTCCTCTTTCGCAAGTTTGATGTCTTTTCTGTATAACTTTAACCTTTATCCTTCTACTTTCTGTCATCTGTCGTCTGTGCTTAAACCAGCTGTGCCTTATATCCGTATACAATCACGCCTGTTTTTCCCTCATCCTTTAATTTTCTGAATACAAATTTTACCTCTTTACCAGTTTTAACTTCCTTCGGATCCGTATCAACAACTTGTGTTGTTACCCGAACACCATTATTGAATTCTATTATTGCAAGAACATACGGTGTGTCATTTTCAAGGAACTTGGGACCAATATGGACTGTTGTATAAGATACAATCTTACCCTTTTCTGGCATTAGTTCTTCATCAAACGCTTCTCCCCCACACTCAGGACAAACAAGTCTTTTTGGAAAGAAAGCCTGCCCACATCCTTTGCATTTCTGTCCAAGTAATCTGTACCTCTCAAACCTCTTTCTCCAGACTTTTGGTGAACTCATTCTACCACCTCCATTATATGGACCACTGACGATGCACCAGTTCCACCCATATTCTGTATTAAGCCAACCTTTGCACCCTTCACCTGTCTTTCTCCAGCATTATCAGTAAGCTGTTCATATACCTCTATTGCTTGTCCAATTCCGGTCGCGCCAACTGGATGTCCCTTTGCTTTTAGTCCTCCGCTTGTGTTGACAGGAATCTTTCCTCCTATCTCTGTATTTCCTTCTTCTACAAACTTCCCGCTCTTACCCTTTTCTACAAAACCGAGTTCTTCTATACAGATGAGCTCTGCAATTGAAAAGCAATCATGCACTTCACAAACATCAATGTCCTCGGGCCTCTTACCTGCCATCTTGTATGCTCTTTCTGCTGACAATCTTACCGCTTCAAGGGATGCTAAATCCTTTCTTGAATGGAGTGCGATTGTATCTGTAGCGAGTCCTGAACCTGATATTTTCACCACCTTATTTTTCTTTGTCCTTGCTTTCTCAACAGGGACAAGAATTAAAGCAGCAGCGCCATCACTGATTGGTGAACATTGAAGAAGTGTAAGTGGGTCTGCAACCATAACAGAATTGAGTACAGTTTCTAAATTTATTTCTCTTTGAAAATGTGCATTTGGGTTTTTCGCTCCGTTTTTATGGTTCTTAACAGCAACAGATGCAAGCTGTTCACGTGTTGTTCCATATTTATCCATATGAGCCCTTGCGATAAGCGCATATAAAGCTGGAAATGTTGCGCCATAGAAAACCTCATTTTCAACATCAGCAGCTGCAGCAAGAGCACTTGTCGCATCTTCTGTGTCTGTCATTTTCTCAACACCTGCGACAAGAACAATATCACTAAAACCCGATGCAACTTCAATCAGTCCCTGCCTTAAAGCTATGCCACCTGATGCACAAGCAGACTCAATTCGAACAGTAGGAACATTCTTAAAACCAAGGTAATCAGCACATAGTGGTCCAATGTGTTCCTGCTCTACAAATAGTCCGCTTGACATAGAACCGACATACATCGAATCAACCTCTTTCACTTTAGCGTCCTTAATTGCCTTAAGAGCTGCCTCAACAAAAAGGTCTCTTAATGAACTACCCCAATTCTCCTTAAATCTAATTAATCCAGCACCTACAATAGCTACATCTCTCATAACACCTCCATATAATGCAGTGGTTAGTGTTTAGTGATTACCATGAAACAATGAAATTTAGAAATTAGGAAAATAACATCAACTATATCGTTAAATCTCTTGTATCTCAATTTATGATTCTTGAATTTCTCATTTTCCCAGTTTCTCAACTTCGAACTTTCTCTTTTTTGCATTCTGTTTGCGTTATTCATTCATTATAATTTTCTCTCTGAAGTGTGCATACTTTCCATAATCGAGGTAAATCTTATTCTCATCAAGCATCTCCTTCAGTTTTGGTGCAAGATCACGAACTTCGTTTATTCTTTCGGTAATCCTAAAGATAAATGCGTCACTTCCAGCACCTGAACCAAAGGATACAATAAGTATAAGGTCTCCTGGTTTAGATACATCAAAGGTTGCAGAGAGTCCAGTGGGTGAAGAACCAGAGTAAGTATTTCCCATATAAGGAACAATCCATCCTGGTTCCAACTGTTCTTTTGTGAATCCTAATTTTTTGCCGATTATTTGTGGAAATTTTCCATTAGGCATGTGAAAGACAGCATATGTGAAATCCTCCGGCTTTAGATTTGCCTTCTTTAGAATACCAATTCCAGCATTGTATACATGCTTGAAGTATGCAGGTTCTCCTGTAAATCTTCCACCATGTCTTGGATAGAATGCCCCTTCTCTTCTCCAGAAATCTGGAGTATCACTTGTATATGAAAAGGTTTCAAGTGTTTCTGCAACAACATTATCTTTTCCAAAGATAAATGCAGTCCCACCTGCTGAAGCGGTATACTCAAGTGCATCACCAGGTGCACCCTGAGAGGTATCTGCACCAATAGCAAGCGCATATGGTATTTCTCCAGATTTCACTTCGTTATATGCAATCCACATTGCTTCTGTTCCTGCTTTACATGCAAACTCAAGATCTGCTATATGAACCTCAGGTGTAATCCCTAACGCCTCTGCAACAACAGTTCCAGAAGGTTTTACAGCATAAGGATGTGATTCAGACCCTACATATACTGAACCAATTAGTTTTGGATCAATACCAGCTCTTTTCAGGGCATTTCTTCCAGCTTCAACAGAAATTGTAATTGTGTCTTCATCTATTCCAGGAACAGTTTTCTCATTTACAAGAAGCCCTTTTTTCATTACAGCAGGATCTTTCCCCCACTGATTTGCAATATCCTCTACTTTAATTCTGTATCTTGGCAGATAACTTCCATAACCAACAATTCCAACCATTCAAGCCTCCTTGTATACTAAATTATACTTGATTATATGCAACTTACTTGATTCATGAACTTAATATCTATATCATAAAGTAATATGTAATTAGCTCTATCTTCGAATTCTGATCTTCTTTTGTGTTGTTTACTTCGTTATATCTACTTTTCTAATTTCTTTTTTCTGAATCCCTGGTCTGCGGTCTTTGGTCGGCTGTCGCATATTTTAGTCGCATTTCTTAAACATCATAGCGACTACAGTTTTGTCATTTCCTCCCATACTGGACATCATTCCAAACGGCTTATCAGAATCAATACTAACCTGACAATCACCAGCCTTACCTGAGAGTTGATGAACAACATCAACCGCCTGGCGAACACCCGATGCACCTGTTGGGTGTCCGTAACCAATTAAACCACCTGTCGTATTCGTAGGAATGGAACCGTCAGACTTTGTATTTCCATCTTTTATAAAATCTGCTCCTTCACCATGTCCAGCAAAACCTGCAGCTTCTACTGCCAGTAATCCAGCAATGGTGAAACAATCATGAATATCAAGGACACTTAAATCTTGAGGTTTAATGCCACCTCTCTCATAGGCACGTTTTGCAGCAATTTCACAGGTTGTATTCTTCGTAAGGTCAGGTGGTGGTGTTGTAAGATTTTCCTGAACCTGTGCATATGCGATAACTTCAACTGCATCTTTTTTCTCTACGCCAATCTTTTTCAGCCCTTCCTCCGATGCAAAGATTAAGGCAGAGCCACCATCCGAAACCTTCGAACAATCAAAAACATTGATATGTTTACAGAATGCCTTGGGGGTGGGTGGCATCATTGCCGTAGCATATAGGTCGGGATTCATATTATGGTATTCTTGTGCTTTGGGGTTCTTCCGTGCATTTTCGATTGCATTTACATACCATTGTGCCATCCCAGCACGAACTTTCTCCTTTCCAAACTTTTCAAAACATGCACCAGCGCGCTGAGAAAACTGGTCAGGGAAGAAATAAGCATGTCCATTCTTCCTTTCACCTGAATACCATCCAGCAGCTGCGAGGTAATCAGCACCATATACAGCCTTTACGGAATTCTGTACTTCAACCCCTATTGCAAGAACAACATCAGCAAGATCAGCAAGTATAGTTTTGATAGAAACAACAAGAGCTAATCCACCAGAATCACAGGCACCTTCAACCCGTGTACATGGTTTGTACTGAAATGTCTCATGAACCATTGGAAAAAAAGCTCCAAGATTACCCTGTTTACAGAACCTTTCTGCAATGAAATTTCCTATCACACCTTCATCGATATCTTGAGGGTTTTTAATCTGCTCAATCGCACCTAATCCTGCTTCTTTTATATAGTGCTCAATACCAGGACGCGGTTTTTTTGGATGGAATTCCTTTCTTCCTGTACCTAATGCAACTGTGTTGAATCCAACACAAGCATATATCTTTTTTCTGAAAAATGACATAGTTGACTCCTTTCTCTCCTATACGTAATTATTTATAGGTCCATAAAGCCAGTAAAACCCATTAGTTAAAACTGCATTGATATCATCTGATGAATTTGCAACACCTTGACCAACAAGTTCTTCAGCAATTTCCTTTGTGCGAATAAGGTATGCTTTTGCAATATCCGAACCCTTCTGGTTATCTTTCTTGAGATTATTGAAATAAATCGCGAGTTTATCATCCTTTTTGGGATCCCTTAGCAATGCTTTCCAGGGAGAAAACCCTTTAGGTGGATTTCCAAGCTTCTTATCAAGCTCTTCCTTCCAGCCTTCATAAAGTGAATACTCTCCTTTATCCAGATCATAGACACCTATCGGTCTACTCTTCTCATACTTAAGAAATCCATCCTTCTGTGACCCATCAGGTCTTTGCCCACCGAGGACACCTTTTTCAACTAATTGGTCAACAAGTTCATTGCCCAGGTTTTCGTCTCCAAGATGTTCCTTCATTACCTTTAGAATGCACTGAAATACATCAATTCCAACATAATCTATCAACTGAAAGATCCCCATTGGACGTACGAGAAAATCCTGGCTCACCTTATTCATCATATAAATTGCACCAGAAAGCGTGTAAGCATCCTTCATCTCTGCAACCTTCTTTAGTGCAAAAAGACCATCTCTCATAAAGTGCCCGTTCCCGATAAATCCTGCGATATCATTAGCAGGAACAAGTTTTTTTCTTAATCGCTTCCCGAGCTCCGTTGCAAATTCTATAAGTTCCTTTTTTGTATTCTTTCCAGTAATAACTTCAACAAGTCTTTGAATGACAGGTGGGTTATAGAAGTGATACCCAATGATCCTTCCTCCAAGCTCTGCTTGTTCATCCAAAATACTTATAGGGATTGAGGATGTGTTTGTTAAGTAAAATGTTTCATCTGAGCATAATTCATTAAGTTTCTTATAAACCTTTATCTTTACTTCTTTATTTTCAACTATTGCTTCAAAGACAATATTTGCATCTCTTGCCATTTCTATGGATGTTCCATACCGCATAACCGACAGTATTTCATTCGTAAAGGCATTTATGATATCAGCATTCTCAATCAGGTTTTTCCTGTCTTTATATACATCTCTGAGCACTACGATACTTTTCTCAGCAGCTTTTGTCGAAATAATCCTCAGATAGCTTTTAAGGCCATCGAGAGCAGATTCACTTACATCAATAAGATTTAATCTAAAAATCTTATCCTTGTTCTCTGGTTTTAGTTTTAGTTTTGCCATTTCCTGACCGATTAGTGCAGCTATACCACTACCCATCTTTCCAGCAGCACCTATAACTGCAACATTCTCAAGTCTCTTATCAAATTCCATACTACCTCCTCTCGCCATTGGCTAATGGCTTATAGCTAATAGTTTTGTTTTGAGCATTTCATTCATTATTATCGTTGATATCACTCGTTTAGTTAACAGTTATTTGTCAATAGTCAATAGATAAGTTCTTTAGAATGAAAGTATGACCAGGTTGTTGTCGTATTATCATAACCACTGACTATTTACTATTGACCGTCTTCTACAAGCTCTTGGGCACTAGGCACTGAACTCTTGGCGCTTACTCCTGACTCTTCTACCAGTTTGGTTTTCTGTTTTCCAGGAATGCAGAAAGTCCTTCCTTTGACTCTGGATGTGAGAAACACAAACCAAAAACTTCTGACTCATAAGCACTACCTGTCTCAAAGTTTGAATCAAATCCTCTGTTTATAACTCTCTTTGCAAGTCTTACTGCAACAGGACCCTGTGATGCTATCTTCTCAGCAAGTTTTTTTACTTCATCAAGAAAACCTTCAAGAGGAAGCACATTTGTAACCAGACCAATCTCAAGTGCTTTCTTAGCATCGATAACATTTCCCGTTAAAATGAGTTCTTTTGCCATTGCTGGACCACAAATTCTGGAAAGTCTCTGTGTTCCTGCAAATCCTGGTGTTACGCCGAGTCCTACCTCTGGCTGTCCAAATTTTGCTTTTTCACTTGCCCACCTGATATCACAGGACATTGCAAATTCACAACCGCCACCGAGTGCAAAACCATTAACAGCAGCAATAACAGGGATTTCGAGATTCTCTATTTTCTGAAAAACTTCCTGACCGAGTTGAGAAAATCTCCTTGCTTCAAGCTGGCTCATCTTCGCAAGTTCTGCAATATCTGCTCCAGCAACAAACGCCCTTCCTTCACCTGTTACAATTACAACCCTCAACTCACTCTCCTTCCCTATATGAGAAAAAAGATCGCCAAGTTCGTAGAATGTTTCACTGTTTAGTGCGTTGAGAACATCTGGTCTATTCATCTTCACGTAAGCAATCTTTCCTTCCTTCTCAAAAATCAAATTCTTGTAATCCACGCTCCCTCCTTTTTGTGTTTGCTTACTGCTTTTTTAAAATCGTAATATCAGACTTTGTCTTCGCAGTAGATGAGTATCACGCCACCTATTGCTACGTTCGCAGTATCGGCTCCGCCTTGCTTGTTGAAATCATCTATTTTTTTACTACAGTTTCTTTACTCATATCTTTCATTTGGGTTTCCTGCGAGCATATGGACACTGGATCTTTGTCTTCCGATAGACGATGGAAGACCGCTTCGCTAGGACGAAGGACGATTCTGTCATCCGTCTTCTATTATCTGTCTTTTTCTTGTGTTCTTGTGACTTGTGCACTTGTGCTCTGATGTTTCTTTATCCTTTATATCTGTCTACTGTTTACTGCTTTGTTCGTCATTCTGGTTTCGGATTTTGTCATTCCTATACTTATCTTCTACCCTTTCTACTTTATCCTTTAACCTTTATCCTTCTATTTTCTATCTTCTCAATACTCCTTCGCCTCTTCCTCTCCCCTCAGCACCCTCAATCCACCAAGTGCAAGAGCCATAAGTTCGTCCTCTCCTGGAAATACCAGTACTTTAGCAATCTTATTTATGTACTTCTTTATCCATTTCGTAAGCATCTCTGAGTGCGCAAGCCCACCTGTAAGAACAATTGCATCAAGCTCAAAACCCAAGACGGCTGCCATTGCACCTATTTCTTTTGCAATCTGATATGCCATTGCCTGGTAAACCTCAAGTGCTTTTGTATCTCCATTTTTTATCTTTTTTTCCACCTCTTTTGCATTGTTTGTTCCGAGGTAAGCAATAAGTCCTCCCTCCCCAACGAGTTTCCTTTTTATCTCATCAAGAGTATACTTTTCCGAATAAGATAGTTCTACAAGTTCAACAACAGGAAGAGAACCTGTTCTTTGAGGAGTAAACGGACCACCACTTAAACCGTGACTGCAATCGATAATTCTGCCTTCCTTTACTGCAGTTATTGATGTACCCCCTCCAAGATGAGCAATGACAAACCTTGTATCTTTGTAATTCTTTTTCAGTTTTTTTGAAGCAATCCTTCCTATTGCATGAATGTTGAGTGCATGCACTATACTTGTTCTTGGAATTTCGGGTAAACCCGAATACCTTGCAAGTAAATTCATCTCATCTACCGAGGGTGGGTCAACAACAAAAGCAGGGGAATTTACTTCCCAGGATATACCATAAGCAAGGATACATCCAAGATTGGAGGCATGTTCTCCATGTGCTGCCTTTCTTACATCTTGAATCATTTTCTGGTTTACCCTGTATGTTCCACCCTCAAGGGGTTTAAAAAGACCTCCTCTTGCAACAACCGCATCCAGTGTATCTCTTTTAATATTATTTTTCTGTAATAAATCAAGGATAAGGGATTTTCTAAATTCGTACTGTTCCCATATCTTCGCAAATTTCTGCAATTCAAAAGGATAATGTCTTATAACCTCGGAAAACTTGAGTTTCTCATTCTCAAATAGTGCAACCTTTGTGGAAGTAGAACCTGGATTTAATATAAGAATCTTCATTAACTTCTTTTTTTTCATTAATGCCTCTGAATCCTTTTCACCTTTGCTATTTTTTCTATTCTTTCTTCAGCTATCAGGATTGCTGCTCTGAATGGTGTAATCTTCTTCTTCTTGGCAAGCTTAAAGATTGTTCCCATTATATTATATATCCTCCTTGCTGACTCAAACCTGCTTGATTTTGACATTGCAACAGACTGAACCGCTGACACAACCAGTTCTCCCGCACCAATTGCAAAATCAGGGGCAAAAAGTATTCCCTTCTTATCAAGCTTTTCAGCTAATCCTGAGCTGCAATCCTTGAGCATGCAGTCTGCAGCACCAGCAACGATCTTGCATTTTAGTCTATCAATTCTCTTCTCTGTTATAACTCCACTCACAGCACATGGAGAGAAGAAATCACATTTTACACCATATATCTCACCTGGTTTTACTGATTCAATTTCAGGATATTTGTCCTGGACCTTTTTAATTGCATCATAGTTAATATCAGTTATTATTATGTGAGTTCCCTCTTCAATAAGGTATTCAACAAGTTGGGAACCGACTTCCCCTACCCCTTGAATTGCAAAGGTTCTATTTTTCAAGGAATCTATTCCAAAAAGCGCATTACTGCATGCCTTCATTCCCCAGTACAGACCATATGCTGCCAACTTTGCTGAATCGAGCACCCTCCCATCCTCATCTCGGGTTACAAGCACATACTCTGTTTCCCTTGCTACCTGCCCCATATCGTATTCATCTGTTCCAAGACCAGCATATGCAATAAATCTTCCTCCAAGACCGTGAATAAATCTTCCAAATGCCCTCAGATACGCTTCGTTTTTATCCTCTCTATTTCCCCAGAGTACAGCTTTTCCACCACCGTAATCTGAACCAGCGATTGCACCCATATAGGTCATACTTTTCGAGAGATTCAATGCCTCAAGCAAAGCTGTTTTTTCATCCTTATACTGCCAAATCCTTACACCACCAACTGCAGGTCCAAGGGTTGTGTCATGGATTGCAATTATTGCCCTCAACTTTGTCTCTTTATGAGAAAGGAATAACACTTCTTCATGCTCAAATTTCTCCATATGTTCAAAAACATTTTCCTTTTTCATTATACCTCCCTGGGGATGAATTTTGGTTTCCCTTCCTTTAGAGATATCTGTCCAGTAGTGTATTTTGGGTCATGTTCGAAGAAGGATATCCAACCTTTATCAATTATAAACTTAATGAGTCTCTCCTTTTCTCTAAATACATCAAGTGGAAAAAGGTCATAACCCATAATATACGGAATCCCTATGTGCGATGTAGTTGGAATAAGGTCTGCCCAGTAAATTGCGCCTGAACCATCCTCCTCAATGATTACTATCTGATGACCTTCTGTATGACCACCTGTATGGATACATCTAATATGAGGAAAAATCTCAACATCACCATCAATCAATTGTAACAGATTGTAAGATTCTATAGGTTTAAAATTCTCTTTCAAATAACTTGCCTCCGAGCGAGGATCAGGATTCAGTGCAGCTTCCCATTCCCTTTTTTGAATAACATAAGTTGCATTAGGAAATTTTGGAATTACCTCACCCTCTTTCGAATACAGAGTATTACCCCCTGCATGATCAAAATGAAGGTGTGTTATGACTACTTTATCTATATCAGTGGTTCTTAAACCATATTTTGCCAAACTGTTTTCTACGGTTTCTTCTCTTTCTACTCTGTATATGCCCTTAAATTTTTCGTCATATTTACCACCTATACCTGTATCAATCAAAATATTTGCTTCAGGGTGTCTGATTAACAGTGGATGAAGACCAAGGAGGATACGATTCTTCTCATCAGAAGGATTTGTTTTCTGCCAGAACACCTTCGGAATAACTCCAAACATAGCACCACCGTCAAGCCAGAATTTACCATCAGAAAGGGGAATACATTCAAATGAGCCAATCTTTACAACATTTTTCATAGAAGAATTTTTTACCACAATAATTCTGTGTTGTCAAGAGATTTAAGGGGAATTTGTGAAGAATTTAGCTTAAATACCACAAGAAAAACAGGTGAGCCCCGTTAGAAGCTCAAGGAATATCTGTGTCAAATTGTAATGGGACTTGTATTTTATGTGGAGTGAATTTTAGTTTTATCACCCTGGTCTGCTGTCAGCGGTTTTCGGTCTTCTAACCAGCATCAAGTATCGAGCATCCAGTATCTGGCATCAGTTTTATCTTCAATCTTCTGCCCTTTGCCAACTGTTTACTGCTTTGTTCGTCATTCTGGTTTCGGATTTCGTCATTCCTATACTTATCTTCTACCCTTTCTACTTTATCCTTTGCGTCTTTCGTCCTTCGTCCATCGCTTGCCCCGTACGAGCTTGCTCGTATGGGGTCCATCACCCCTCATTTGTTATCTGACTTCTGACTTCTGTTATCCGACCTCTGTCATCTGTCTCACTTCACCACTATCATCTTCCTCGTCAGTATCTTACCTCTCGTAACAAGACGATAGAAGTAGACCCCACTCGCATAGTCCTTGGTATCTAACTGTAGACTATGATAGCCAGGTTCCACCACTCCATCAACAAGCACATCCATAAGACGTCCGCTCGCATCATACATACTCAAACAAACCTTGCTTTTATAAGGAATCTGGTAGCTAATCACTGTCTGACTCTTAAGAGGATTAGGATATGCATTCGTAAGGTAATAATCTGAAGGAAGAATATATTCCACTTCTTCTGAAATCCCTGTCAGTAAATATACAGAAATGTATAGTTGAGACACCCATGTCGAGCCAGCTGCATCATGAACTGTAAGGTCGAATTCTACTTCATGTGAATCCGGACAGGTCGAGTCAACAGCAAAAACATAATCCGGAGTTCCAACCGCTGAGTCATTAGCAACAATTGTCCCAAAATGTGAACTGTCCTGAGTAATAGTAACAAAACTGTCCACCGTGGAAAGGAGACCGTAGACATCATCTGCTGTTTGCAGACCATAGTTGATAGTCCATGTTGTAAGGTTTACTGTCTCACCAGGATTAACAACACCATCCCCATTCCCTCCAACATCATCGATAGTCGATTTCAGATACCCGACACAGGGAGCGTTTGGAGAAACAATGGGCACATCTGCTTCATACCTGTAGTAGTTTGCCTTCGTCACTGTCACTTTCATCGTATCAGGAACCTGAAATGGTACTATGATGTCTAAAGGAGTTCCTGTTCCCTCTGCAACACCTACAATCTCTCCATCTACTGTTAATGCAATAACACTGGAATCATTTGATGTGACTGCAAATAGTGTTTGTCCAACATATAGAACTGAAGGATGGGTTACTGCAAGATCCTGAGGGATTTCTGTATAGAGAGTGATAAAAGCATCACCAAAATGATGAAAGAGCCCATAAGTAATATCTTTACTTCCTTGATTGTATGGCCAACTTGATGCTTCTAAATAGTATTTTCCGCTTGTCATTGCCATGCAGGGCTTTAGATTACTATATCCGACCATATCAAATAAAGGATAGCCCGGATCAAAATGTGGCCAAAGACCATCATAGGTTCCCCAGATATACGTATCATTAACAAATGAATAACTTACCTGAGATGCAGCATTCACTCCCAATGCCCCAAAGGTACTCCGGTGGAATTTCTCAGTGAAGCATTCACTATACCAATCGAATCTGCCGGTACAACAATTAGATGAATATACAAATGTGAACATTGTATTCGTTAGATAGTTGATATCATAGTTATGGTAAGGTGGTTCCCCCCAACCGGTTTCACCTCCGTGATCTCGATGTTGCACCAAGAATGCGCCTGAATTTATCGCAGCTGTAATTCCGCTTGCAGAACCATTGGTCCACCATGCAAAATCATAGGGATTAAGTGTGTCGCTGAGCCAGCCAACATTATACCAGTAGTTTACCACTGTGTGCGTGTTTGGTGCTGTTGACCACGGACAACCAGCACCAACATATCCAGAAATGTAATCATACTGTCGTGCAGGATTCTTTCCAAGACTATTGATAAAGAAGCCCCTGATTACTTCACCACACAACTGAAACCAGCGTGCGCTGTGAGTTGGATCTTCCTCCTGCCAGGCAACAGCAACTAGAGGGTTATCATAGAAATTTGCTGAAGTATATGGGTTACGCTCATAACTCAGGAACTTATTTATCATTATACTCAGCTGTAAATCGTTCTGGGCACAAATTCGAGCATGATGCATATCAGGTAGATTGTCACCAGTAAAATCAGCATACCAATTATCTGTGACATAATCCCCTTGATAGGGGTGTGAGAATCTCGGAGATGTTATACCATAGGGTCTCCCCGAAGAAGGATAATCAGAGAGTAATAGGAATGCAACTGGAGCTGGATCCCAGTTAGTGTATGCAGTCTGCAAAAAATTCTTTATAGCTGATGTACTCGAGCCACCGACCTCAGTTAAAGTAAATACCTCACAGGATATGCCTTGCAATTTACGCCAGGCCTTGACAGTATCTGCCCAAACCTCAAAGACTGAGTCATCCGGAACAATAATGATATACTCATAACCATTACTACCTCTATGGTAATCGGGGGAATAAAAGTCAATTCTTGGTAAGGAATTATAGTTCACCAAATGACCTTGTAGAATTGGCTCCCAAAATCGGCTACGTAGACGATCCTCACCAAAATGACCATTGCCACCATTAAAATCTACACGCACTCTTATATCTTTATAAACTATTAAATCCTTTGTTATTGGATTATACTGAAACGGAGTAATGCCCAATATAACAACATCAACTCCACGTATTTCCATTGATTCAGATAGCCTGACAGCAATCTCTGGATAATACGCATCACTACCATATATCTGCATATTCTTTATATAGCGAAGTGGTGAATCATCAATCTCAAATGGGATATTTGGTGCTGGTGCAATTTCAACATCATGATAGATTTCAGTGCGTGAATCAAGAATCGTCACCTGAGCTTGAGCACCCTGAGGAATAGCAATGTATCTTCCTGTCCCATAAAGGTCAGGTGCACCTTCTTCATTGTGTAGAAAAATCCCAGGAATACCAAAGGCTTTCATTGGTTTACCATCAATCACCTTCTCTTCTATCACCATTTCGTGTATACTGAAGACAATCTCAACACCAGAGGGTGATTCAGAAACTACGTTAAATAAGTGATTCTGTCCCCAGTTTCCATTAAAGTGAACTACCTCACCTGAAAGAAAACACGATGAAAGCAGTAAAACCATTGCTATAACGAACGACTTCTTCATACTAAAGCCTCCTTCTTAAGTGAGTAAAGTTCAAACATCACCTCTAATCTATAGCTATTAGTTATTGGTTAGTCTTTATTCCGATTGGAGCATATCGATCGTTTAGTCTACTAATATCGTACACTTATGCATTCGGTTCTAACTAATTCTTACTTTTCCCTTTTAACTTTTTACTTGTCTCGACGGTCTGCGGTCAGCCGTCGGTGGTCGTATTCTACTTAAGCACCATCATCTTCTTTGTGATAACCTTATCTCCTGCTTTAAGACGCAGGAAGTAAATTCCACTCGAGTAAGTCCTTGTGTCTAACCCTAAACTGCGATAGCCAGGTTCTACGATACCATTAACAAGCATATTCACAAGACGACCACTTACATCATATACACACAAACTCACAGCACTTCTAAGTGGAATCTGATAGCTAATAACTGTGCGGTCTTTGACTGGATTTGGGTAAATATTTGAAAGATTGTAGTTAGCTGGTAATGATAAACTATTATCATCCTCTACTCCCATCATTGCTAATACTGTAACTTCAAATTGAGAAACCCATGTTGTTCCAGCCTCGTCATAAGCTGTTAGATCAAACACTATGGAATGCATATCTGAACAGCGGGGGTCAACCATAAACACGTAATCCAAAGTTCCAAGAGCAGAATCACCAGCAGCAACTGTTCCAAAAAATGAACTGTCCTGTGTAACTGCTGCAAAACTATCGGCTGTTGAAAACAAACAGTATACATTATTTGCCACCTCTGTACCACAATTTATAGTCCATGTGGGTAAATTTATTGTCTCACCAGGGTTGGCATCACCGTTCCCATTTCCACCGAGGCTATCAACAATGGTTGATTTAAGATGAGAAATATATGGTCCAGAACCAACGAGTACAACACCAATATATGGTTCAAGGTTGTACCCTGTTACAGTAACAAGAACTGTGTCCCAACCCGTTGTATTAACCGAAAGTGTTGCATTCCCACCTACTGTGTAAGCTACAGTGAGCGAATCTGTTGATTTCACAAGTGCAGACACCAGTGCACTGTCTACTGGAGCTCCATATACCAACACATTTACAGGAATATTGTAAGGACCAACAGGAATCAAAGGAGGATGAGTAACAGTGAGTGTTTGTGGAACCTCTGTCCATAACATCATAGAAGGATCACCCAAAAGATTGTATTCCTCGTGATAGTACTTTGCCAATGTAAACCCTGCTAAATAAACCTCGTAAAGTGCGGCATCCTGCATTCCTGCAAGCCATGTAAGGTTGTTGTAGAATAATTTATCAAACATTCTCCTTTCAAGTACATCATCTTCTGTCCAGTAACTGTAGGTAGATGCACCCCAAAAACTAATGGCTCCTTTGCCAGGTACTCTTACCCAGGTCTCTCCAAAACATTCTGAATAGTACCCAAAATCACCTGTAAGGCAGGAATGACTGGAGACCATTGGATACATATCAAGATTCGTAAGATTTCGAACGTCGTATTTACTAAATGGCGGACCGTCTCCCCATCCACCTTCAGAACCATGACCTGAAAATGCTGCAATCGAACGACCATCATTCAATGCATCTCTTACATCCTGAGTTGTTGCACCATCGTTATTCCATAAACTATCAGAGACATATCCTGCTGGGGCAAGGTGTGTCTGAATAACATACCTGTGGGTGCCTTCTGATATTGTATGATTATCCCTTGATGCTAAAAAAACTGCCTTCTTTATCCATCCTGTTCCACTACTCCAGTCTGTTTTCTCATAATCAACAACCTTTTCGACCATCACATCAACATTTGCAGAACTGTCTGCTGAAAATCTTCCAACCCATAAATCAGGGAAATAGTCGGAGCCTGAAATAGCTGCGTAGTATAAATCTGTTACAGAACCTGTCTCTGAACCAGTGAAAGCAGGAATCTGTGCTACATCACCAACCAGAAGGACAAAGGTTGGCGGAATAGTCCAGTTATTATAGGCATCCTGAATATAAGCTTGGATATTGGCAGCAGTTGGGCCACCAGGGATTTCAGAGGTTTTAGTAACAGTAACATGATACCCCTTTTGTTTCTTCCATTGTGCAAATGGAGTAATACTGGTTTCATAACCATCGTGAACGATTATAAGATAACCAATAGGATTAGGTGGCAAATTTATGAGAGATTCAAGTGCTCCATAATTCAAGATAAGTTCCTTCACAAATTTCTCGAATTGAGGATTTCTGTAGTGCTCAAGTTTCTGGACTGAATTCTCAATATCTGGATGGGAAAAAATAATCTCAATTTCAATGGAAGTTCTTATTTCAAGTTTTCCTTTTTCAGGGTTATATGAAACAGGATTAATCTCCAAAAGAAAAATCCTGTGTTCCCTCATAATCCCGGCCTCTTTGATATTGACTATCTTTCCAGGATACATACCATTAATAGAATAGAATTTAGCATTATAGTCAAACTCAGCAGCCTCAATTGCCCCTCTGATCTTAGGAATAGGCGCTTGAGTAGGAATAATCGGATACGAAACATTTGCTTTCTTAATAGTAACATCCTTTAAATTAACTACTGGTTCTGAACCATATGGTACCTCAATAAAGGTTCTGTAGCATGGAAGTTGAGGTTTACCAATCTCCCGTATGAAATGAGTACCGGGGATATCTAAAGCAATAAATCTTCCCTCTTTTGTATCTATTTCAGTCAGTTCGATATCTGATATCGAGAACTTTAGCTTCATTCCATAAGCATTTAAAGAAAGCACATCAATGCTGGGTTCAGTTACATTGCTCGTTTTAAGAACTGTATCTGCATTCAGAAAGGTAAACACCATAAATACTGACAATAAAATGATGTAAATAAAAACTCTTGTCTTTCTCACTTCTTCACCCCCTATTAATATAGGAATTATCCATTTCTCAATGTGATATTTAAAATAAGAACCTCAGCTATTCAGTGAATCCGCTGAGGTTCTTATTTTTCTGACACCATAACTATCAGACTATTAACCGTGTTTTCCTTGATTGTTAGTTATCCACGATTTAATTTATGGCTGGGGAGCAGGGATTTGAACCCCAATAACGAGATCCAGAGACTCGCGTCTTGCCATTAGACGACTCCCCAAAAGACTAATTTCTACTTTACTGTACCCTTCGACCTCCCATCCCTCCATAAATATTTTATAGCGCTATGGGGATTCGAACCCCAGTCTCCTGGCTGAGAACCAGATGTCCTAACCTAACTAGACGATAGCGCCTTTCTTCATATACTATATACTATTAGTATAATTTATCAGGTTTGTCAAGCGTTTTAGCACAATATCTTTCCCCAGCACTTCTATAATTTCAAAAAGCCCTGGACCTACTGTCATTCCTGTAACTCCGAGTCTTACAGGATGTATTAATAATGCAGCCTTTATACCGATATCTCCAGCCACAGTTCTAAAAATGCTCTCAGTATTATCTTCTGAGAAATTATCCGTTTTTTCAAGAGCATTGATGAGAAGTTTCAGATATTCTGAAGTCTCCCTTGTTAAATGTTTCTTAACTCCTTTGGGGTCATACTCTTTAACATCTTCGAAGAAATATGAGCCAAATCGAACAAAATCGTTAAGCTTTCTCATTCTCTTCTTTAGAAGTGAAACTGTATGGAGCAAATACTGACGTTTGTTCTCCATGAACTCCTTATCAATCCATTTTTTCTCCAATAAAAACGGGATTATCTTATCAAGCAGATCTTCATCACTCAATTCACTTAAGTAAACTCCATTCATCCATTCCAGTTTTTGGACATCAAAAACACCAGCAGTTTTATTTATTCTTTCAAGTGTGAAGCTCTCAAGAAGTTCTTCTCTGCTCATAATCTCCCTTTCATCCCCTGGAGCCCATCCAAGCAGTGACAGGAAATTAAAAAGTGCATCTGGAAGAATACCATCTTCTCTGTACTGTGTAACAGAAACTGCTCCATGTCTCTTGGAAAGTTTACTCCTATCTTCACCAAGTATCAATGGCAGATGTGCAAACTGTGGTATTGAAAGACCTAATGCTTTATATAGGAGTATCTGTTTAGGAGTATTGGGTATATGGTCATCACCCCTTATAACATGTGAAACTCCCATTTCAAAATCATCAACTACAACGGCAAAGTTATAGGTAGGTACTCCACCAGATTTAAGTACCACAAAATCCTCAATTTCTTCGTTACTCTTTTTTACTAAACCATACACTATATCCTGAAAAGAGGTTTCTCCTTCAGGGACAAAAAATCTGAGCGCTTTAGGTCTTTTCTCGTTGTCATATCTTTTTCTTTCTTCTTCACTTATTCTAAAGCATCGTCTATCGTACTTCACTTCCTTTTTTTCACGTTTGTCCTTTTCCCTTCTCTCTGCAAGTTGTTCAGGAGTACAATAACAATAATATGCTTTACCATCTTTAAGAAGTTTATCAGCATATTTCTTGTAAATTTCCAATCTTTTGGATTGAAAAATTGGACCTTCGTCCCAATCTATTCCAAGCCAGTTAAGTCCATCAATAATGGATGTTATCATCTCTTCACTTGAGCGTGCAACATCAGTATCCTCTATTCGAAGAATAAACTTTCCTTTATTCCTCCTTGCAAAAAGCCAGTTATAGATAGCTGCTCGTGCGGTACCTACATGAAGTGTGCCTGTCGGACTCGGTGCAAACCGTACCCGTACTTGAGCCATACTATGATTGTCCTTCATTTCTTGACATTAGAAAAATGTTTTTAATAGAAGAAAATTTGAAAATCAAAATTTATACTTATTAAATATTTGGTGTTTAATTTTGATCTTTGACCTTTTGCATTTAATTTTCGTCTTTGCTGTGTAATTTTGCATTTTGATTTTTTATCCTTTACATTCCAAGCTAGCCCGCAATTTCTTCGAAATTGTTGTCTGGCGGAGGGGCAGGGATTCGAACCCTGGGTGAGGTTTTACCCCCACAACCGCTTAGCAGGCGGCTGCCTTCAGCCAGCTCGGCCACCCCTCCGATTTTTCTCAAAGCAAAAAAAGAAATGCGGAAGCGGAGGGCGAGGGAGTCGAACCCCCAAGGGCAAAAGCCCGGCGGATTTCAAGTCCGCTGCCTTACCTG